>Ga0134121_10003670_pt1 | contig 12720 bp, 14 predicted proteins | sample KB301_FD_96463 | JGI IMG/M metagenome (GOLD analysis project Ga0134121, IMG submission 96463) | Terrestrial soil microbial communities without Nitrogen fertilizer from Kellogg Biological Station, Michigan, USA - KB3-0-1 | ecosystem: Environmental > Terrestrial > Soil > Unclassified ...
AAATGTGAAGGAAAACAGATGACGTAGTATAAAGTCCAGATATACCGCACACCTCTCACGGTTATTGAATCGAATCGATTTGAACTAGATAGTGTTATATATTCGGATTAAATAAGCGAAGCTATCGAAATTATGAAAAATAAATCAGAGAAGGGCAAAAAAAATGTCCATGAGGTTAGGATATTTGCAATTTTTATTTTTCTCTCACTGTTCATTAGCGCTGTAAATATACAGAATATGTTCGTCGAACCTATCAATGCTCAGACGGCAAACAATACAAATTATGTCACAACCGATTCAAATAGCACACACAATAATATTGAACTAATTACAAATATCTTGGTAAAGAATCTTGAAAATCGCATCCACAAGGCTGGTGCAATTCTTGAAATAACAAGCAAATTACCAGAGGTAAGAGATGTACCCTATGAACAATCGCTTAATCAAACATTAAATTCCCTCCATGGAATACCTCAATACGCGGATATCGAAAAAAGACAAGTAGGTAGTAACGTACTATCAAGCAATAATGATTTATATGAAATTTTCTTCGTTATGCCAAACGGAAATATGTATCTTCTTGAACCTTATTCTATACAACAGACTCTCACTCTTAACAATTTTGCGTTTAGAGATTATTTCCAAGGGGCGATAAAAACAAACGATACCTTCTTAGGGAATGTACATAATACTGCAGCTGCTTCTGGTGCGAGAACAGCAAAGATTTCCGTTCCAGTGTATTCTTTAAAGGATAACTCTACTGTTGCTGGAGTGTGGGCTAGTAGTATTGATTTTAATGTATTAAGTAAAGAACTTCAATCACTTAATCTTACATCTTTAGGAGACAGCACACGTGTTGTTTATGTGGATAGTAAAGGACAAAAGATTGCAGATTCTGATATAAATAAAAGTACAATTCCCGAGTCATTTTCTAATCTACAGGGTTTTAAGGCTGCTATAAGTGGACAAACAGGTTCAATGATTGATACGGTGAACAATACCAAGATGGTGGTAGCATACCAGCCAGTAAATGCGTTTCATAATACTTGGGTTGTCCTTTTAATGCAATTGTCACTAACAGGATAATAATTAACCGTGAGGGCAGAGTCTGAGTATACACTTTTTGTATACTTATAAGGATTAACTTAAGTCAAAATAGGTCCAAATTTTGAAATGCTAGCATTCAGTTCGACCGCACTCAAATTATTGTTATAATTACTGGTGCATAACTAGAATAACTAAACCGCATGAAGGCTTGGAGTCGATAGCATAAAATTTCAAGAATTCCACAGTTCATAACAAATTGACTTATTATGCTGTAAAAACTGGTCAGAAAATTTTATAATAGTTTAAACATGTCGGACTTTTCCTACTTCCTCAATTTTTACTACGAATTTATTTTTGCAGTCAGAGCAAATAAAAAAAGCAGTCGCAACGGGACCAGACTGATCTATTATTGTTGCCGCAATTGGATTTTTGCTCTTGCAATATAGACATAGAAATAGCATCGACTTGATGCGTTCATTAATTTGTTGTTTTGCATCCTGAGGATTTTTATCACTCAAGTTTGTAAACACCGAATTTTCACTATTACAAGGCTGATATATAAATTTTAAAAAGATGAACTAAGGTCGTGGAATCGCCCTAACCCCTAGAACACTGGACGCTTTCAATTTTGCATAAAGAACGGAATCTTGTATTGTATCCCGGATCTCTTGAATTTTCTTGATAGTGTTCTGTTCCTTCCTCGTTCTCATCGCATCCTTATCGAGTCGGAGTATAAGTTTGGCTAATTCTTCAAGACTCGAATCAATCATATCAGAGTCTACCTCAATAGTTTTTTTTGACATTTTTCGATCTTAATAAGATCTTCGCGGAAAAACTTAATTATCCTGTCAATGCAATCAAAAAATAGACGACAAAATGAACTCAACGGCGATGCTTATTTTTTTGTCATTGATACTGGTTGCTGTAGCGGTGGTATTTGCTCTTCCAAATCCCGTCCAGGCAAAAATTAGTTATTGCGCAGATGGTGCCGGCATTTTTCAGTGTTTCATCAAAGAAAATGATTGCGCGTCTTTCGCGAAGGCTCATCCTGCGACAACATGCATTAGAAGTTTAACATAGGAAAATTCGCCTACTACCCGCTTATTTTTTTTAGCACCGTCGAGAAAATCTAATAGTGATTATTGGTTTTAGCTATTAAAAGCCAAATTCGTTTACTGATCTTTGCAAACTTTATAGAATGTATATTTTTATTGACCATTTGCAATCCAATTAAAATCTTGAATCAAATTGATATCCATAGTTGAAAAAATAGGCTACTAAATTTTATTTTTTATTTTGTATTGTTGGCTTATAAGCATCCAATTCTTCTTTCACTCTCTGACATAATCTGTTTATAGTAACAGGTTTTTCAATAGTAGTGTCTATTACGTGTTCTTGCATATATTTTTGATACGTAGGATCTTCATCAAAATTATACCCGCTCATTAAAATGGTCCTAACTTGAGGATTGGAATTTTTTATCTTTTTCAGCAACTCCATGCCGTTAAGTCCCGGCATCCTCAAGTCAGAAATAACCAGAGCATATTTAGATTCGTATTCTCTAAAATGCTTTAATGCCAAGATAGGATCATTAAATGCATATACAGAAGCATCAAGAACATTCTCGCATAAAACATCATGAAAAAGGGTCGTAATATCAATATCATCGTCAATAACTGCAACTATACGCTTCTTTGAACTGATAATATTCGCTTCCAGATACATATATGGGACGTTCCGACTTATTAGGATTCGCGCAACTTTTAAGATACAAATGTGATTAGAATCGATTTTGTTTGTTGCAAAAAAAGAGAAACTATATAGTTTGAATCATTTTTGAATTAATTATTGACTAAAGCAAACATGCGCCTTTAGACGCCGGATATCATGGGCTGATGGCCCAATAAAGTCCAATGATGAACAAGATTTCCCACCAGTCCATTGTCAAAATTTAATTGAAGTTATAATATTACCAAAATAGTTTAATTATAACTGATTTAGAAAATAACAAGCAAATGGATATAGCAAATATGCCAAGCAGAAAATAATTGGCCTGACAAAAGTTTTACGTTTCTGAAAGTCTTAATAGGAATTTTATCCTATATTTTTCTGAATTGATTTTTCGCGATGTGGACTTAGAGTTTGATTAACAACCTCGGTACAAAACTAGTAATTATGATAATAATACTAATTGCAGGTACGGGCATCATACTTACCGGCTGGTATTTTTTCATTGAGGCGGTCAAAAAAACTGAAATTAAAACCACTGTTTTACCACCGAATTGTTACTCAGTAAATGGACAGCAAATATGCCCAAAGAAGTAAGGTAAATTGATATTGTATGTCATACCAAGAGAGTAGGTCTAATTGGTGCACTACCAAAAAGCAAACTGTAAACTAACATAATTCCAAGATAGCAATTTTACCCTGAATTTTTATTAAACAAAAATAGGTCCTTACAGCGGTGTCATTAGTGCCCATCAGACAAAAAGGACTTTCGGCACCAATGACAGCTCACTGTAATATAAAAAAGTTAAATTGACGTGAGGAAGAATGACAAGGGCTAAATTAAATAGACAAGTCGTTTGTATGCGAATTCATAAATTTTCTTTCTACTCCTAATTAATCCCTTGTTTGTATTATTAGAATCTTGTAACATCATAAATCATCAGTCCCATATGTGAAATAATTTTCAAATATTATGAATTGGTTGTAGTTTTTAAACTACTTTAAACACTTCAAATCCAATTGATTTATATGAAATCATGGAGTTTTAAAGACAGACGAAATAAATGAAATCCAATATCCGATTTCATTCTATCAAAGAGAATAGACAATTTCTTTTGAGAAGCTTCCTTACTTTAGGAATAATTTTGATAGCTGTTATGCTGGCGGTTCAGATTTGCAGTCCAGTTCATGGATTTCATAAAGAAACGGCTCTCTTGAAAAAATATAACGACCTAGAGGGATTAGTACATGACATAAAAAACGGTAAAGTTAATTTTGAGGATTTCAGAACCAGCGATGGAATTGCCCTTACTGTAATGAAGGATTCAAAAATTTATGATAAAATGGACAACAATACAAAGAACTGTATAGACTTTGCTGGGAAATTAGGAAACAACCTCGGAGATAGTGAAATTGTCCATTGTTTCGAAGACGCAAGTTATTTCAAAAACAAATATCAATCTACCAACGGTTCTCAAGTCAATTCTGTTTCATCTCTTCAGTCGTCTGCTATAGGAACAATTAATGATGCCAAACAGGATACTTCGAATTCACAAGTTACAACGGTTTCTAGTCATGACAACAGTTGGGAAAAAAAATTGATTAATGAGCTTGTAAAGACCGGAAAGTTTACGAAAGCGGAGGCCTCAGAATTTGCGATTAAACACGAGCTTTTAAAGACAGGTTTTACACAAGATCAAGCCTCTGAATTTGCTAATAAAATCATGCAAGGTAACCGTCAACTCAACACCGCAACAGATAACAAGGACGTGTCCAGAAAAATTGCCATTGTAGAATCAGATAGTGAAAAATCAGATCATTCTTCGTCAAATGATAATAGTAATACCAATCAGTCGCCAAAGTCTAATGGAGACAAACCAGAGGATTACAATGACCTCGGTCAACTAGTAGAAGATATAAAAGATGGACACTTAGATGCAGATAGAATATCGCTTAATGATTTTCAACATTCAAAGGCCTATCAAGGATCAAATGAACAAACGCAAGACTGTATTGACTTAGGCGGAAAGATTGGACATAACTTGGATGATTCTGAAATAGTTCATTGTTCTGAAGACGCAAGTTATTTCAAAAATAAAGATTCCGGCTGATAAGATTATTTATTTCAATATTATCAATTTTTGATCAAAAGGTTATCTATTCAATTTTTGTTCCAGATCATCAATACGATTTGTTAGTTTAGTAACATCTTTTTTAAGATCGCCAGTTAGTTTCAGTACTAGCAGTTTTGTCGTCAAATTGTTAATTAAAGTTGTGACCTCATTAGACTCTTGGAGATTCTTGATCAATGGTCTATAAGTATTGCACAATTGTAATTGCTTTTCAATAATTGCTAGCATACTATCGCCTTCGCCACATATTGAGTCAAATTGCTCTTGTAATGTTTTAAAGTCATTAAGAAATTTCTTTCGAAAATCAGGAATATTCACTCCTGAAGTTCACATTTCATAGTTCTTAAACTTACTAGATTCGTTCCTAATATATCTAAAAAAGGCATTGGTAAAGTATTACATTATCAATTGTGATCAATGTCGTAAAACATTCTTCTATAGCCACGATTATACGAAACACCTACCATTCTGCATCAGACATTCAAAATTCAGTCATTTAGACCAACAGGTAAGACAATTGTAGATATACTTAATTGGAAAGTATCTTATACGCATTTGTAATAATATGTAACATGAGTTGGAATAATGATGTTTGGGCAAAAATGATTAAAGATAGTATCGAAATGGCATCCAATCAAGTTAAACGTAATATAGAAATGGCTTCTGAAATGGCATCCAATCAAGTTAAACGTAATATAGAAATGGCTTCTGAAATGGCTAGGGCATTTACTACGTCTAGTGAAACACTAGGAAATGAAACCAATGTAGCCATTGAAAAAGCAACTAGAGAAATGATGGCTTCAGCAGAAAAGGCCAGGAACGAAATGATGGCTTCAGCAGAAAAGGCCAGGAACGAAATGTTAAAGGAAATGATGGATTCTATTGAAAAAACAACGATGAATTTCTCGAGGTCCAGCAGTAGAAAAAAATGAGTTGAACATATTCAACAGTCAAATAAGGTAGGAATTTTTCTTTTAAAACCTAATTCCTTGAAAAATTAGAAACGAAGTAAACAGGATAGTACTACTGAACTATCAGAATTCCAGCGAACTTGAATATTTATGATACTATAATTAGTAAACAAATGCTAGTATAGCATGCTCTCTGGAGATACTTTGTGCGTTAAATGAATAAATGGCTGTTCGATAAATAGCCTGGTGAACATACTTGAAAGCAGCTGTATACAGAGAACATAATGATGATCCTAGAAAAGTAGTAAAAATTGAGGATATTGATACTCCAAAGCCAAAATCCAGTGAAGTTCTCATTAAAGTCGAGGCAGCATCTTATAATTACAATGACCTCTGGGGTATATGGGGCAAACCAATTAAAATTCCAATGCCCCACGTCTCGGGAAGCGATGCAGCCGGAACAATCGTAGAAAAAGGAGAAAATGTCTCAGCAAACATCGAGATAGGGGACAGGGTGGTTGTTCATCCAAACCTGACCTGCAGAGTATGCTACGAATGCACTTCCGGAAGGGAATATGATTGTTCCAGCAGGAAGGTCTGGGGTTTCCAAACGGGCCCACTGTGGGGTGGATTCGCACAGTATACTCAAATGCCAGCTGCGAATGTAGTCAAACTTCGAGATAATGTATCGTTTAATGACGCAGCGGCAATTTCAATGGTTGGCATGACCGCATGGCATATGCTTGTTACCAGAGCTAAGATAGTACCAGGACAGACAGTCCTAATAATGGGCGGGGGAAGTGGAATGGGAATTGCTGGTATACAGATTGCCAATTTATACAACTGTCGTGTTATTGCTACCGCTGGAAATAAAGACAAAATGGAAAAATGCCTCCAGCTTGGAGCAGACTACGTGGTAAATCATCGTGAACCAGATTGGTACCGGAAGGTGCGTGAAATAACTAACAAGGAAGGTGTAGATATTGTGTATGAGCACATTGGCAAGACTGTTTTTCCCCAAGAGCTAAGTCTGTTGAAGATGGGCGGCACTCTTGTATCAACGGGCGCCACTACCGGATACGATTCCACAATTGACCTGAGATATCTATTTTTCAAAGGAATCAATTTATTGGGTGCAACACAAGGCACCAAAGCAGGATTGGAAGAAGTTATACGATGGGTGAGTAAGGGAAAGATAAAGCCCGTAATCGATACCGTACTTCCTTTTAGCAACATGGTAGAAGGTCATTTGAAGATGTCCGAGTCACAGCTTTTTGGAAAAATATTAACTACACCGCAGAAACTCTAATAGGATATTCAATAATGAATTTCAAATTTGGAACCGCAATAAATTGTATTGACGGCAGAACTCAGGAACCTGTGATTAATTTCATGAAGAAGAAATATGATATAGATGGAGTTGATATGGTGACATTTCCAGGTGCAGACGGAATTTTTTCCGTTAGAGAAAATTTAGACAAGATCGAGATCATACGTAGATCAGTTTCCATATCAATTGAGAAACACCACTCGCGGATAATAGCAATAGTAGGACATTTTGATTGCGCCGGTAATCCCGGAGATAAAGAACATCACTATGCCCATATACGAAAAGCATTGCATGAGGTCTCCTCTTGGAATTTCGATGCGCAAATTGCTGGATATTATGTGAATGACAAGCTACAGATAGAGGAAGTAACATAGCTAAGACTTACAATACATCTTACAAAGTCAAAACCTAATCAGTGTAAAACAGCAATGGAAATTGTTGGCAGAAAATTCTAGGAGTGTAAATTTCAAAGTCCTTGGGTTTGAATTTCACCGATTACTTTACAAACAAATAATCATTTTTAGAATCATATGCAAGGTCAGACATTGTCAGAACTGTAAATTTACCATCGTGCAAGTATTTCATTTCAATCTTAAATAAATCTACATCAGTATTGTAATCTATTGTTTCGGTGTCACCTGCTCTATGATAAATAATTATTGGAATTGCTGTTACAGTACCGTTCTTGTTATGCTCAAATTGGCTGTTTACTACTTGTATAAATCTATCAAACAATGCAGAATTATCATATGAATTTACTTTTCTTGATAAATCGTGACTCCATGCTCTAATTGAATACCTGTTGGCATAATTGAGTTTACCATTTTTGGTATATGTTCTACAGTCGGTCTGAGTTGACTTGTCCTTCCAACCATCGCAATGCAAAAATGTAAGCGGGCTACTGGCGGTCCTAGCCAAATCGTAATATTTGGACACTATATTTACAACGGTCTTATTATCCCAGCCCTTATCAAATGGATATGCGAAAGTTGTTGCGTTAATTCCATGTTCTTGCAGACATTCTTTTGACTTTCCTATTTGGTATTCAAGGCTTTTTATTGATGAGTCACTTAGGTTAGCATGATTCATAGTATGCGAACCAATGTCATGCCCTTCCTTATGCAGTGTTTCTAACTCTGTCCAATTCATATATCCTTTTTTGTTATCCAGATACTTACATACAACGTAAAAGGTAGCCTTGAAACCATACTTATCAAGGATAGGCTTGACTTGTGTGAACTGACTTTTCCGATTATCATCAAAGTTTAATATAACATATCTTTCATTTGACGAATCATTTGATACAGATAGTGCTACTAAAAATGATGATGAAAATATTATACCGAAAGCAGCAAAAATCGTTATGAGTATAATGCACATTCGGACATTCAAGTAAACTCTAAATTTTGAGGAAACCACTATACATAATTTAAAGATATTCAAAAGCTATGATGCCGTTTAAGGACCAGATCGATAGATACGGATTCAAATTTGAAATTAGGAATAAATTTTAAAGATGGTCTTCTAAAATCACACCGTGGATAGTATCAATTTTGTATGTCTTGGTCAAACCGACTTTGTAAATGAGTTAGGGAAGAAAGGGCAGTCAAGCGACATTACAACATACGACAGTAAGAAAGACGATAGAATCATGACCTACGTAATACCTTCAGGTTTTCCTGATAAGATACAACCATTAATCACTGCAGTAAATTTGGGCGAGTATTCTATAATTAACGTAGACAAACTGGATAGGTTCCTAGGTGAGCAAATAGTAGCCTTGAATCTACTACAACGGGATAAAGGATTCCTCCTCCATTCATACGCAGTTGACAGTGAAGCTCTTAAGAGTCTTCTAAAAAATACTGTTGCTTCATCATTCAAGGTTGAACAGAATATTGAAAGCCTTAAAGAAAGTATCAGTTCTTTGTCCCCGATGAAAAGAGACGGACCCGCAATTATCCAAATAGATAACATATTTAATGTAAAAGGAGTGGGTGTGGTCGTATTGGGTATACTCAAACAGGGAATTATCAAAGTACACGACGAGCTAACACTATTTCCTCACAAGAAAACAGTTACTATTAAAAGTATTCAGATGCATGATAAAAATGTTGAAGAATCACATAATCCAGCTAGAGTTGGTCTTGCCCTAACAGGTGTTTCTTTTGATGAGATAAGCAGGGGGGATATTCTTTCTAATTATAACCATTTTACTTCTGCTGATCAGGAATTGATAATCGATTTCGATAGGATATCATTTTACAAGGACGACATTTCAGAAATTCATTCATATCTATTGTCCATAGGAACTCAGATCAGGCCTGCAAAGATACAGAAAATAGGGGACAATAAGCTTAAGATTTTATCTGATAATATATTTTCATTTAAGGCCGGAGATATTGCGATCCTCTTAAATCCAGATAATAAAGATATACGAATAGTAGGTTCAGGAAAAATAAGTATATGAGATATTGGTACATGCCAGTGTTAGGAATTCAAGTATTTTACTTGAGTTTGAAACCAAAATTTAGTAAATAAATACAAAAGCCAATTTATCCTTGGTAAGTTTGTATTAAGAATTTTGGAAAATCATTTTCACAGAATATCTCTTGCCGAAAATCCTAAATAATTTGTTTGTCTTATATTATCAATCTATGGCTCATCAGCAAATTTTGAAACAGGAATCGTCAGTTTCTGAAGTTCTAAGCAAGCATAAGAAGCAGTTTACGCGGAATTTCGAGCAACCAATCGACGAAGGCCAGTTGAATAAACTTAGTCAGCATTCAATTCTAGAATCATCTATCTCCCAAATAATACGTACTTATGGAAAACAGTTTACACAGATTCGAAAGCAGTATACCGATGGACGTGGTGGAAGATGCGTAATGGGTGTCATCATGTCTTATTACGGTTGGGACGGTAAATGCATCAATAACGCAGAAAGAAGGTTATACGCTGCGTTAGTTGCTTTGAGACGGGCAGGTATTAGCAAAGAACTACTGATAGAGCTAAATGATTCTGGCGCAACATTCGACGAAATAGCCGATTATCTAGACAATTTTAAGAATCGTTAAAGTAACTATCCTTCATTGTTCCTATACAAATAACCCTACAAGGCATTACTTCCAAAGTGAGAAGATTATCAAATATGTCTGGATGATTCTGCATCTAAAAGAATATCCTAATGCTTATCATGCTTCTCATGATTTTTAATAGTTAAAAGGGCTGCATTCTTTGCAGCAAATTCAGCTCTTTTTTCAGAAACACTATCGCTTCCAATTATTATAACATCTTCATCAATTGGGTTTAGACCGACCATGAGTAGTTTACGTATCTTGTGGTCATCCCTTAGCGCATCAAGTTTTGTTCCAGCCAAAAGAAATTTCCCATTTCTGAAGATAAGCGTAGTTGCACCTATCGCATCCATCTTTATTGCTGCATCTCTTTGTTCAATCCCGCTCTTTACCGCAGAACTCATTTGTTTCAAAATTACGGAATAATTGAATTTTCCCAAAGCAACAGAACATTTTGGCAATTTCATCTCCGAGGGGATAGAGGCTTTAATGTCAGAAAAAAATAAGTGTCCTTTTTTCGTCAGTTTTGTTCCAGCATTAGACGATTCAATCAGGTTTTCCATCTTTAGATGTCGAAGAAGTGTTCTTATTGTTCCTTCACCGAGAGTTAATTCATTTCGTAAGATATCTCTGCTAACATGTCCTTTCTCCTCAATAAGCTGTAAAGTCTTGAAAACATGCATGACATCAAATGAAAGTGCTCTGCTAGGTGCATATTTGCTTGCAACCAACTGAAGCGTTTTAACATAGGTATGCAATACTATTGTGAGAATAGCAGAAAGTCATATCTATATTATTCTAATTACCTTGACAGCAAGCTTGGCTAAACCATCCAATAATTTAAATACTCTAAAGTTTTTACAAAAGAGAGAATGTCTAATCTCAAATTAATGACAAAAGAAAAACCTGGCGAAATGGGATTCGCTGTTGGAATTCTGGTTGTAATTTTGATTTTTACCATGTTTGTTGTTGGATTTGATCAAGGTCAACTGTTTAGCATTGCTCAAGGTCAGCAAGCATTTGATAATATGTGGATACATGAGTTCGCTCATGATATGCGACATACTGCTGGATTTCCATGTCACTAATTTCGTTCAATAGGTATATTTTTTGAGAATACTACTTTTTCTTGGAATTACAATTCTTTCTGGTGCATTAGCCGGTACTATCCTAGGTATCATTAATCTTGGACTGGTTGAACCATACATCGATCAGGCAATTGGCATAGAAATACAGAAATCAGTTTCCACAGGAGAGAATGTAGATTTGTCCGAAATCGCCCATTATCGCATTTGGCAAAAAAGTGGTGAAGTAGTTGCTGCAGCAGTATATGGAATATCACTGGGAGCGTTGTTTGGAATCATTTTTGCGTACTCAAAAAATGCGTTACCTGGAAGCAACAACAAGAAGAAGGCATTGTTTTTGGCTGGTATCTTGTGGTTTGTATTATACCTTGTAGTGGCCATAAAATATCCTGCAAATCCACCTGCAGTTGGAAATCCTGAAACAATTTACTATCGTGAGGCCTTGTATGTAGCTTTTATAGCAATTTCTGGTTTTACCGCTTTGATTCTTGCACTCTTGTGGAAGAGAGTAAAGATAAACTCAAAAAAGATCGTGTTCCCATTAGTTTACGCAGGAATAATGACTACCGCATATTTAGCTATGCCAGCAAACCCGGACCCAATAAACATATCAATGGTACTACTTCAGAATTTCAGAGTTTGGACAGCCGTAACTATCGGAATCTTCTGGGGATTATTAGGAATCATATTTGGTTCACTCTGGGATAAATTTATACGTCCTGAGGAATCTAGATTGACGACTTTTAATTAAGATTGCCAGGTTTGCTTTAATGCTCTCAAATTATATTTCTGGCATTAGGAGATCCACAGAAGCAGAATCTTTTGATACCAAACAAGAGATGCTATATATTCTACGAACTAGCATTTCACTAGCGGACGAAACATTTTTTTCGTTCATGTATCTCCATTACTTTGTCCGACAGTTCTAGCCTTGTTTTGATAAAAGAATCATCCTTTATTACGGTAGCCCTGACCTCTGGATTGGGTGAATTTAGCATCTGTCTTAAATTCTTTTGAGAATAATTGGAAGAATGAGAGGATACGCAAATTCTCATTTTCAATTCTAGGTCCATCTCTCAATCTTTTGAGGTATCATTTATAGGATGAAGATGAGTGCCAATCAAGGGCAACCAAATGTCTAAAATGAGAGAATATTTGATATTAAAAACGCTCATCATGTGTGATTACATGGTTAAGCGATTTCGTTTTGTTCTAGACTTTTGTGCCAACATGTTAATATAGTAAATTTATCAGATCGAATATATGAAATACAGAAGCAGAACAGAAATAGTATCAATGATTCTTGAAGCTGCGAATGGTGGTGCAACTAAAACAAGAATCATGTACAAAGCCTTCCTAAGCTATGCTCAATTGAAAGAATATCTATCAGTACTTATTGAGAATAATTTA
>Ga0134121_10003676_pt1 | contig 12699 bp, 12 predicted proteins | sample KB301_FD_96463 | JGI IMG/M metagenome (GOLD analysis project Ga0134121, IMG submission 96463) | Terrestrial soil microbial communities without Nitrogen fertilizer from Kellogg Biological Station, Michigan, USA - KB3-0-1 | ecosystem: Environmental > Terrestrial > Soil > Unclassified ...
CATCCGCACCAGTTGACCAAACTGATGGAGACGCCGAGGAAGGCCCAACCCCCGGCAGTCTTTGGTGAGCGGGCTCCGCGATTTGAAACAGCGAGCACTCAAATTCTTGACACTTCCCTTCCAGAGCGTAGCATCCCGCGCCACGGTAGCGCGTTGCTGTCGTGGCGTGATTCTTCACACCATCGCCTTTCAAAAGGAAATACGCCAATGTCTCAATCTGCACTCGTGGTCCACCGAGGTGCCCGAGTCGTCACACGTGAGGAGCTGGACAATGTTCCGGCCCCGCCGCCGACAGACACTTGGTTCCCGCTGACGCACTCCCATGTGCTGGACCGCACGCTGTCCACATTGGACCAAGCTGGTTTTCATCCGAAGCGGACCCAGCTGGCCTTGTCTCGCGGCGACGCCAAGTTTTTTGCAACAATCGATCTGGAAAGTCCCATAGCTGAGGGTGTTGCTCTCGCTGTGGGCGTCCGCAATTCGATCGACAAAAGCTTGCCGATTGCCTTTGCAGCGGGCGAACGGATTTTCGTTTGTGACAATCTTGCGTTTCGCGGTGAGGTCGCTGTCGCGCGCAAGCACACCCGATTTGGTGCTGACCGGTTCGCAGAAGCCATGGCCAAAGCCGTCTCTGGCCTAGCCCAGTTCCAAGAAGCCGAGGGTCGCCGCATCACCTATTTCCGCAAAACGGAGATTCAGGACACTATGGCGGAATCACTCATTCTTCGTGCCTACGAGCGGCAAATCCTGTCTCATCTACAGCTGCCGCGCGTTCTGTCGCAATGGCGCAAACCGCCTTTCGAGGCCTTCGAGGATCGTACCTTGTGGTCGCTCGAAAACGCCTTCACGTCGGCTTTGGCTGACGTGGGAAAGACCAACCCCCAGCGATTTTGCGGTTTGACCATCGCGCTCCAGGGATTGTTGGCGGAAGCTGCCGGCGCGTCCGAACCCCAATTTGCCATGCCGGCGTGAATCCACGGTCACTTTTGAAGGGCGACCCAAAGAATCGCCTTGCCCTCTGTGCTTCGGCATGGAGGGCTTTTCGCGGAGCAGTTGTATTCGTGGGACTGGACCAAGATTCCCCAGCCCGGTCATGTGACGCTCTTAGGCACGTTGGGCTGCTCTGGCTTTTCTCGGCGCTGCGAAAGGGTTCGGTAAAGTGTCGCTTTTGAAACGCCGAGCGTGTGGCAGATGTCCTTCACCGCGGTCTGGGTGTTTTGCATCAGCGTGGTCGCCATTTCGATCTGCTTGTCTGAAAGCTTCCGCGGCCGGCCGCCTTTTCGGCCCCTCGCGCGAGCTGCTGCTAGGCCCGCCATCGTCCGTTCGCGGATCACGTCACGCTCCATTTCCGCCAGCGCTGCAAAGACGTGAAACACCAATTTGCCGCCGCTGGTTGTCGTGTCGATGCTCTCTTGCAAGCTGCGAAAGCCGATATTTCGTTTTTGAAGGTCGGTTACAACGTCAATCAAGTGCCGCACCGACCGGCCGATACGATCCAACTTCCACGCGACCAGCGTGTCACCAGGACGCAGAAACTGAATGGCGTCCAGCAACCCTTGCCTGTCGGCAGCCGCACCACTTGCAACGTCTGTGAACATTCGCTCACAGCCCGCCTTGACCAACGCGTCTTTTTGTAGGTCTAAGTGCTGATCGCCCGTGGACACCCTGGCGTAGCCCACTAACATGGCCAATATGGTTGCAAAACCCGTGGCATCGGTCAAGTTTCGCGACGTTGAATTCGAGACGGCATTTGAGCCCGACCGAGAGCCACCTACGGGAAGATGGACGTCCGATTGGCCGCGGTCTCAAAAACGAACGTTTTTGCCACGTATTGCATGCAACCCGAAACCGTGACATTGCTATGCTCCAGGTGCTCTGTTAGGCCAAACACAACAAGGTTGCCATCTTGTCCACCTTGAATTCAACATCTGCGACTGCGTTGAAAAAGCGCCGTGTAGTTGACGCCGGGCAATTCGATGCTCTGGCATGCGGTCATGCAATTTCACCTTTCAAAAATCTCAACAACACAGCAAAACAGGAAATTTAACATGTGGAATGAAACCGATTTCAAGCAACTGGAAAAGGACATCGACAGCGTGCGAAATTCAAACACTGCGGGCGCGGCAGAAGCCGCCTCAACGCGAACTGTAGGTTCCTTTTATCAAGACAACTTTGATCAACGCGCTGTCTTGACTGCGCGACTCAAGGAATTGTGGAATGGCGGCGCGATCTATAGTGTTAGCGAGGGCGAAGACTTCAGCGAATTCAAACGCGTCCTTATTCTGTGGCTTGAAAACATCCTGGCGTCACGCGAGAAGTCCCACTTTGCGAGCTGGAAAACCGCCTCACTGGAGGCACTCGCGGACCAGACGGACAGCCTCTATTACGCAATCGACCGCACCCATTTTCACGAATTCCCAAACGCGATTCTGCAGCGCTGCCGGCTTTCAATTGAGCAAAGCCCGCCAAACGATGCGGCGTGGAGAATCCTCTTCAATGTTTCCCGGACACGGTTTGAGTTGGCCCAACACCTTAGCGACGCTTGTTGCCTCAAAGAACTGGAGGATGTGGCCGGCATGGCGAACTCCCCGTGGATGGGGAAAATCGGTCATGCTCTAATCAGCCTACTTGACCACAGGTTGCAGAAGGGCATGCTAAAACACAGCGTCAGCGCCGAGGATCTCAGAGCAAACCCAATGGGAGCTGTGGAAGCGGCCTTTGGTAAGGGCGACGGCGACGCCGAATGTCACCTTGTGACCGGCCTATTGCAAGCAGGTTATCGCGGCGTGGCAGCGGGCGAGGTCGCAACTTATGGGATATTGCTTGGTTTGCGCGAAGCGTATAATTTCTTTCTGGCTGGCCGTCAGGACCTGGCTGTTGGATCTTTGAGATGGGCCGAATACCAGATTAACGCCATTGGCGACGCGCTGCCGAAGGCAATGTGGCAGGCAATTGGCGTACTCTATCTTTGCGCGGCATCGGGGGCCAGGCAAATTGGGTATTTCGATTCGCAAATTCAGCTGCTTGAACGAGCAAAGTCCTATTTGCCTGAGGAGGGAGACGATCATGCTGAGTGTTTGCTGGACTTGGGCCAGGAATACCAGCGGCAAGGCAAGCCTTATGAGGCGATTGAATGCTATGAGGAAGGGTTACGAACGCCAAACTTGACGGAGCCAAGACTGATTGGCATGTTGGAGGGCTGCTTGGGACGTCTGCTCGGGGAGGCAGAAGGAGATATGCTCAAGATGATGGCCATCAACCCTGTTGCCCTGGAAGCCTTCGGATTTGATCGGAAACTTGTCGACGTTTTTCCGCGGATAGTTACCCGCATGCTTTCCGGGAGCCTCATTTCGGATGGCGAGCATCTTGAGGCAATCAACCTGCTACAGGCTCTCATTGTAAAATGGCGAGGCGAGGATCAGTCTTCGGATCGAGTCTTTTCCATGTATTTGCTCGTGCTCAAACTTGCCATGTCTATCGACGACCCCGCCTGTTTGCCTTTTGCTTTCACGAATGTATTGCAGGAAGCAGATCGTTACGTCGCAGGGGCCAAGCCCGCCTCGGTCATGGAGTACAATCAACTCAAGGCCACCATCCATGCCATGGCCCTTCCAAATCTTCCCGCTTTGATCGTTCGTGAATTTAGTCAGATGCTAGGCTTGTATTCTGCTGAACTTCTTAAGAAGCCCCGCGCCGGCAAAGTTGGCAGCATGGAGAGGAAATAGGAATTCACGGTTTCACCTGCTACAGCGCCGGTGCGTGCCTAATGCATAACCATGATCGAATTCATTGAGCACCTTGAGTTTGAACAGGACCATAACGCACGGATCAGCGTATTGCTAACGTTTGTTGTAAGTACGCTGAAAACTGGAAGCCAACGTGCGATTTATGACTTTCCGCTTCAGCGTGCATTGGAGATCGGTTCAGAAAGTGTCCTAGCATGTCGACGAACTCTCGTATCAGCCGAGGCTGCTAACCTTGCCCGCGCAGGCCTGGAGCCTTTACTACGTGCATTCGGCCTCATGGTCTTCCTGAGGTGTGGGTTGGTTAAACAGGATTTGGAAACCACAAAACTCTTTCTCAAGCATCTTCCGCGGCCAAGTGGGCAAGATGAATCAACAGCCTTAATGGACAGGTTCACACGATTACTCAAGCTGAGCACGAACTGGATCATGGTACGGCACGAGGCGGTGCCATTGGGCCGGACGCTGCGAAGTTTAAAGCCGCGGGATCAAGTCAGGTTTGATGAATTGAAAGACATTCTGTCTGAACTGCTGAGTGCAATCCGCGCTAATGATGAACTTGAAGGAGGAAGTGGCCAGGCAACGGAACTCGGTGTGCCGAGTTGTCCAACCGGGACTGCATCAGATGCAACTTTGCAACTCAGAGATTGCGTGAAAGAGTTACGAGTTCTTCGCGCAAAAAGCCAATTGGCAGATCGAGCACTGAGCACTGTCGACCAGGATTTCACCGTTTCCGAACCAGCAACCGATGAGGTTCATTTGTTCCTTCTTGACCTCGGTGATGGTTCAGACCATCGAGTCGCTGGCATTGCACAAGGTCAGTTGGCGTACCATATATGGTATTCTAGCACCTGGTCAGAGATGGCGCGGCGAGCGCGACGGCTGCCTCGCAATAACTCGAAACTCTTGCACCAGTTGGATGCGTTCCATACGCACTACGCGCGCCATCCTCATACCGAATTGGGGAATCTGTTTGCTGAAGGCCTTGATTGTGAGCACTCAATCAAACGGGTTACATATTCCGACCTCACTCACGGCGACGTTCCTCTGGCTTGGGTGGGAGATTCGACAAACCGGTATGCGGTTACTTTGGCGAGCAGCTGGCAGCGGCAAATACCGCTTGCGGGCCCAAGAAACGAGTTTTCGTTTTGGGGGCGAATGCATTATCAGGTCGGTGGCCCAAGTAAAAATGGCGGTCAGCCGTACCAGGATGGATGCGAACAAACGCCCACCATTAAAGACACGTTGGCGCCTGCGCGTCGGGAACAAAGAATGTTTGAGCAAAACTGCCGCATCGGCAACGTCCCATTGACAGTCACGTGTGACGCCGCAGCGACACGGACCGCCTTCTTGAAAACTAATTGGCGGCAGGTCTCGGTACTCCATTTGGTAATGCACGGCATTGGACACGCAAGCGATCCGGAGCAGTCGTTTTTGATGTTCGCACCAAGTATGGACAGACAAGCAGCGGTCACTTTTGTCGACGTTTTGTCACTTGATTGGTCGCAACTCGAGTTGGTATTCCTGAATGCATGCTTGACTGGCCTTGGTCCAGGTCGAAGTGGGGAGACTGGTTTGTCGATGGCTTGGGCGTTCAAAGCTGGCGGAGCAAGAGCAGTCATAGCGCATCGATGGTTGGTGGACGATGAGGTCGCGTGCTACTTTGCCGATCAATTTTACAGACATTGGCTTGGGGAGGAAAGTCAATCTATCGAACGAGCATTTCAATACGCACTGCGGTCGACGCAAAACCAACCTCAATATTCCCGACCAAGTTCTTGGGGTTCCTTCGTACTGCTGCAATAATCACCTACTAATATCCGGTCACGGTAAGTTCCCGTGCGTTTGGCTCAGGCAACATGCGGGAAAACCGCATGGGATGGGACAAATCCTCTCTAATTGCGACAGATGTTTGGAGAGCTGCTTCCAATTCAATTCCCTGGCATTTTGGTCGTCACCTTAACGGTCAATTCTTGCATACCCACTCCCAGGGCTGCGGCCGGCAGTGGTTCGCAAGGTTGCGACCAAGCGATCGAACTATTGTTCCAGGGCACAGGGACAATCAAGTCACGCTGGTCACCGTTCGGGAATGCGACTGTGAAGACCAAATCTTCATTGCGAGGAGCCGGGGTGATTTCGAGTTGTGGTTCGAAGAAACCTTCCCGCTCGAGCAATGGATCACAATGAAGACGAATTGTCGCTTTCTGTTCAATTGTCCCATAACACTTGGTGGCGATCTCCGCCGGCAGCACAATGTGCTGGTCGCCATCTTTGGTTGCCAGGTCCCATGCATTCGGATCAGCAGCTGGCGCTGTAATCTCGCCCGTGTTGCCGCGAAAGCTTCCTCTCGCTGAGCTTCGCGCAGGCGTGACAAGAAAGATCAGCTGAATCGCCGCGGGAAGCTGGCGCTTTTCTTTTGGACCAACCGATTTGGCCACGCCCGCCGTCATCCTGCTTCCAGCGGTTGCTTCGCCGGCATATTCTTTCCGAGCATTCACAGCGTCAACGCGGTCTTCACCTCCAGTCCGATCTGCGGCAATATTCTTCCACTTTACAGTGAGCGCATTGTCGGCCGCAGTGCTCATCCCAGCCAGCAGCGGTTCCACTTGGCTATTTGAGGATAGCAAATCTTCAGCAACGCGCTGCATTATGTCATCGCTGGCCTGCCCGGTAAAAAAAGCCCGGAGCTCAGACGGTGTAAGCTTCTTTTGCTCCACGAGAGTCTCCTAACCATTGATATGTCACTGCCACGTAGCAATCCCAAAACGTCTCTCCCCAAACTTGCCTCAACCGCTGGATTTCTTCCAAGGTGGCTTCAGCCATGGGTTCGCCTAACGCTTGCTGGGCCCTTTGCCAAACATGGACAATTGCAGCCTCAAGCTTTTCAGCTGCTGTTCGATCACCGGGTTTCGCTTTCGTCAAGGCCTCGGCTCTCCAGAATTCGCCATGGCGATAGAGATTCCAAAGCAACCCAAACTCACGGACTGTGATCGATGGGGAGTACGGCTTCTCCTCGCTCTGAAATGCTGCCCCTGACCTCCTCAACCAAGTCATGGATTCACGATAACCAGCAATCGCCCGTTTGTCGATTGGTGGCATCGCCTGGAGCGATGCAAATTCCAGTCCAAGCTCAGAGAGCATGACAATCAAGTTTTCGAGTCGCAAGTCGCCCTCGTTCAAGCCACGCCATGCAATATGAAGTGTGAGGTCGAATCGATCAGCAAGAGCTTGTGGAGTAGGCGCCTTGGTCAGCGCTTTTAGTTCTTCCCAAATCTGCATTGCGCAGATTTTCCGCACTCCCTGTTTGAATTGTTCGACAATCTTGCGATCACGATCTAGTTCTCGCTCTTCGGTGGCCATGACCTCGCGAAAGGCCGCTACCATTGCCTGGAGCTGCTCCACGGACCTTCGTTGATGGGAAAACGCCTCAGCCCCAGGCACTTCATTATTCTTGTCTGCCGATTCCACGAAGTGAATCCTCCAGCATATTTCGCGTGTGTTCTTCCATGCCCTTGAGCACTTTGTCGACGCAGCTGTCTTCTCGCTCCAAATCCTCCGCGATGCGTTTCATCGTTTCATGGTCTGCCCGACCCGATAGCCAGTCCTTTATGTCTTTTTGTGTAACTGCCATATGGTCAACAGTTTAGCACGATTCTGTTCCAACGGCCAGCGATTTTGCCCCCGGTGCAAAGAACCGGAGAGCTGATTCTGGCAGGATGGCCCTCCTTGGCAATAAAGAGGTGCCTGTGCCCGAGATTGGCGTCACGGGAGCACAGGCCCCCAGAATCAGGCAGCGGTCCGCTTTGACGCGGAAGCACCACCTTCGGTGGCATTATAAGCCGGGCCAAGGCAAATCGCTGCCACAAAGCCGCAATCGCGGCAAAAAGGGGTTTTGAGCATGAACAGCAAGAGCAGAAGAGTTGCGGTTGTCAATCCATCCACGCTGAATTCCCGCTATTTAGACGGGGATTGTTCTCAATCGTTTGATGACGAGACCCGGCATTTGCCCAGGGCAACGGCCTTGCGTGCTCGACTCGCAGCGATTCTTGGACAGGACGACCTTGAGGAAGGCTTACGCGTTTTCGCCACCGAAGGCCCAAGTTGCAGTCAACTCGGTGCCCAATTGGGCGGTATTCGTCGTGGAAACGCTTGTCGATGGAAAGAGCGGTTTCGGGCGCGTTTGCGAAAGGCAGTTCTTGCCGCCGCTTGGCGCAATCTGCCACAACACGACGAGGAAGCACTGTGGGCAGCGGAATTGCTGGGCAAACTCAAGACGGAACTCATCGCGCAAGCCGCGCTGGACCAAATTGAGAAGGATCGTACCGGAGCCGCAATCGATCCTACTACGGCTCAATCCGCCAAGGGAGACTTCTGGTGTGTTGCACTTGCAAGCACTACATGTGAATTTCTTCATCGTCCAACACGCGCTCAGATTGCTGACTACGTAAATGACTACGCTGACATGCTCGACAAAAAGGGTCATCATTTGGGCGCATGGTTTGATCACGGCCGATCAAAATGGTCATTGGAAGTCACGGTTTTGAGGTCCGGTGTGCAGGAAGCGCTGGGGACAGCTGTCGCTCACGGTCAGCGTTATGTTTTCAATCTGGCAACCAAGCAACTCCTGTCTGTTTCCTTGTCGGGCCAACACGCGGCAGCATAGGGTTGAGTTTTGATCTTGCGCTCAACGTCCGTCCATTTGGCCGGGAGGCATCGCTTCCTGGCCATTTGCCTGCCGTGCCTCGCTGGCTCTTTGTACTGCCGATGTGCTGATGAGCGCACGCGCAACACTTCGCACTATGGTGAGGGGCTATCAACAGATTATTGGAACCTGCCACGCAAATGTAACCATGGCCGGTGAAACTAGCCTGCTGCTTTCACGGTCCGCTCGTGTTTTGCACTTGGGCGAGTACATGACCCAGTCGCCCAGACAAAAAATCGCGCCGGTTCATCACCCGCAATCGTCAAAAGGAGGGCAGAAGCCTTGAACGCACCAAACACACATTCACTGACGACCGCCGCAGTCGTGGCCCACGCCAAATACTGGCTGTGGAAGGCCGTCACTATTCTGATTCTCGCACCGATCTACTGTTCGGTGATTGCCGAGGGTCTCCGCCTCCTGGTGGCTCCCTTGGGCCAAAAGATTCACAAGTTGCCGATTCCTGCCGTCTCGATGTTCGGCCAATACCAGGAACTGCGGCGGCTGGACCTCGCCATTTTCATGGCAGTTTTCTTGCTCGTTGCGGTTTGGTGGTTGTGGGAACAGTTGCTCAAGTTCTTTCTGACCTTGGATGAATCTTTCGACGATTCGCATTGGGATACCGAAGCATATCGCCGGCTGATCCTAATTTTGGGTTTCATCGTGTTGGGGGCAGATGGATGCCTTTTCTACACCTCACTAGTCCAGTTGGGCTGGGGTGGAACGAAACTTTCGCTGTCCGCCATGTTGGCTACAGCCGCTTGGCTTGCCGTCGTTGTTTTTGTGTCTTTGGTGTCCCTTAAACTGCGCAAATCACTCGACAAGCGCTAAACAAAAGGAGATGAACAATGTTTCCAAGGTATCTAGTGTGCTTCTTGGTGATGATCACCCCAGCCGTTTTGGTTTGCGGGTGCACGAAGCATACTGATCAAACCGACGAGCAAATTTCGATTGCCCGCGAGGACGCAGAATGCATTGTCGTGATCGCGATCGACTTGTCAGGCTCATTTGCCGATCTCATGACACGAGACGGTAAAGCCTACGACTTCACTTGCCGAGTGCTCGATAAGTATTTTCGAAACTCCGTCGGCACGAATAACCGTGTCATCATCGCCCAATTGTCGGCGACGAACCGTGCACTGCTGTTTGACGGCACACCAATGCAATTACGGCAGCGCTTTCCCACTGCGGCAGAGTTTCGTGAGTTCTTGCTCAGCAAGTCTGACCCACGGGGTTCGCGAATTCATGACGGCATTGTGGATGCAATCGAGTACGCACTTTCCGATGCTAGCGTTGCAAGCGGTAAAACGCGAATGGCACTTTTTGCGCTCAGCGATTTTGACGACAACGCATTCGAGCCTCAACAGTCCCAGCGCCGGCTTGCAGATCAACTGAAAGCCTTGGGTCGTGCAAATTGTGTCGTTGGTTTCTATTTTTTGGAGCATTTTCGTGTACCTGCCTGGCGGCAGGCTTTTCGGGAATCTGGCGTAAGGCACTGGGTCTGCGAATCGGAAATTGTGGCATATCCGACATTGCCGTCGTTTGATTGAGACGAAGGCCTGGAGCTGCTCCCATGCGTAGTTTGCTTGATTTTTTTCACGTGAATGAGTTAGGCCCGCTCATTCTGCTGATCTGTCTGTTGCAGTTAGTGGGGAGGCAAATCGCTGGGAGCACCTCCATTTTTTACCGGTGCGCCCGTGGCTTTGGAGCCGTGACGTTCCTGCTTTATGCCGGATTTGGCATTGAAGAATGGAAACCACGGACCGCCTCGCAATTTTTTATCATTGGCGTGCAGGCCGTGTTGGCGATGGGCACGATGCATGGATTGGCGATAGTCATTCTGCCTTTCTTGCATTTCCTTTACGAGCATTTATGGGCGCGACCATTGAAACGGCGGCGATTTTTGGATCAGGAAAGGGCCCTGAAGGAAGCCATCGAGAAACAAGAACTCGATGCCGCTGCAAGCAAACAAGCAGCGAGTGAAGAGCTAAAGAAACTAGAGCAGCGAAGGCGGGACGAGGAAGCCAGACGTCCGCCGCCTCCTACACGGGAGGAGAGCTTGGCGGCCGCCAGGGATCGACATGACCGCACGGTGCAACTGTTGGAAAGCGCCAACCTCGATGAAGCAGAACTTCGTGCGGCGCGCAATCGAGCCAAACAACAATACTTACGTGAAATCGACAGCCTGCTGTGACGAGCAAGTATTCCTTCAACGTACTACGGAGAAATCGAAATGAGCTGGCATCCAAATGTTTTGGTGATCGGCGAGCCCGGCAGCGGCAAGTCCGTAGCCGCCGCCCGCGACGCTATCGAATTCCCCGGCGCTGCGGTCATTCTGGATCCGCACAAGGACAGCCTTGCACATCTGGTCCTGACCCACGCCGAAGGCAATCTACTTTTTGACCGCATTTCCGACTTGGACCACTTTCTTGGCTTTGATTTGCTGAAGCCCTCTGTGCATCCCGACCCGTTGCGGAGGATGCAGGAGGCCCAGCGTCGCGCTCAGGTGTTCGTCGAAATCCTCATGCGCCGTCGCGGCGGTGAACTCGCAGCAGCACCCTTGATGGAAGAATGGATTATGGGCCTGCTGCTCTTGTACCTTTATCAATCAACCGCCAAACAGCCGGACATTATCCCTTACGGCTTCATGCCGGACACTTCCGAATTCCGAACGCTTGTGCGTGACTGTAGTCTTGTCGAATTCAAAACCAAGTTCGCCGCACTTGAGAAGCTGAATCCACGGGCGTTACGAGCCGAAGTCGGCTCTGCATCGCGTTTGATCAATGCAGTCTTCCGGTCTCCTGCTTTTTTGAAAAGGTGCCGTACCGGTTTTGACCTCGGCAAATTCCTGCAAAGTGGCGGCAAGTTGATTGTGGAGCGCGGCGACGAGAACGAGGATGTCAACCGCACCATCATGGGTGGCATTAGCATGCTAGTAACCGAGCATTGCGAGAGCCGTCCTCAGCCGTGGCCGCCAGTACGAATTTACCTGGATGAATGCACGAACGCTCGCACGGCAGGAAATTTTGAAGAGCGAAAGGCTGGGGAAACGCGCAAATACGGCCTGAGCTGGTACTTCATGTGCCAATGGCCAAATTTCCCCAATGGTCCAGAAGGCTTTTATCAGAACTGCAACCGTAAGGAGATTTTTCGCACGGGACACTACGAGCTGGCCCGCAAGCTAGCTGCGATGGCTGCCGCCGGATTCCCGTCGAGCGACGAAAAATCGCACGCTGACAAAGTTAAGGAGTTGGCTAATGCCATTGTCAAATTCCAACCCGGACAGAGGCTCGTCACGGACCGCACCGGGACACGCATCGAACAGGTAAAAATGCTCACCAATCCGTGGATTGATTGGCCCGGCTTGGGTGAGGCTAAGGTCAAGGAGAAGCTATCGTGGATACAATCCCGCATCGAATTTCAAAAAATCGACGAACCGAAATCAGCGACTTCCTTGCCACCCGAAACGCCACGATTGGGCAAATCGCGCGGCGATTCTTCGCCAGCGCGTCGCCTCTCACGGCGCGCAAAAAAGCCAGTCGATGGCTATGCAAGCAGCGACGACGCAAACGAATTCACGTGAGGGGCACGGTCTTTTTCAATGCTGTAGGTCGACCCCAAACGGTCTATGGACAGCGCTGCAACGAGGACCAACTGGAGCACGAAGTGTGGATTACTGAGGCCGAATTGCTGCTGGGTGGCCGAGTTACGCGAGGCGCGCGCGTTGGACAAACTGTTGCCGATGCGTTGCTCGTCCGCGAGGGCGTGCAGTTTTTCATCGAGATGGATAACGAGACGATGTCGCCGAAGGTCATGCGCGAAAAGTGGCTGCGCTATGGCGAAATTGACGGCTTCATTCTTGTTATTTGCCATTCGAAGGAACGAATGCGGCGCCTTTTGAAGTGTGCCGACATGGTAAAAACTGTCGCGCTTTTCACGCGATTCCGCTGGCTCAAGGCAAAACATGTGAAGCAGCCTTGGATCGACTGGTACGGCAAGAGGACCAGCATATGAACGGCCATTCATGTAGGCCATCATGTCGCCAAACTGCGGCATTTGGCGACAAGGGCATGCGGTCGGCAACTGCCCTCCGCTTTCGTCTTTCAGATCGTACCGATCTTCAAGACTCAAGCGGACCGCCGGCCCCCCCGCCCTGTCCCCCGCCCTGGCCCACGCGTCACTGAATTTTACTGAAAACCCAAAACCCTAGCAGCAAGCGTCGTCAACGCTTGGCCGCGATCGCCTCCCGTTCGCTCG
>Ga0134121_10003677_pt1 | contig 12692 bp, 8 predicted proteins | sample KB301_FD_96463 | JGI IMG/M metagenome (GOLD analysis project Ga0134121, IMG submission 96463) | Terrestrial soil microbial communities without Nitrogen fertilizer from Kellogg Biological Station, Michigan, USA - KB3-0-1 | ecosystem: Environmental > Terrestrial > Soil > Unclassified ...
TCGACGTAGCAGGCGAGCCCGATCCCGACCCGGCGACCCTGGGCGCGGGCCTCGTCGCGGAAGGCCGCGAAGTCGTCCCAGCCGACCAGCGCCTTGAGCTTGGCCAACGAAGCGGGAAAGTCACCCGAGTCGTAGAGCAGCTGCCGGCCGTCCTGGAAGATCAGGCCCTGGTCGTAGGGCATCTCGTCGGGACGGATGAAGTTGCGCTCCCGCACGACGGTGCGGTCGAGTCCACGCTCCGCCGCGATCGCGTCCATGACGCGCTCCATCGATTGCTGCACGTCGTTGTTGATCTTCGCCAGGTTGCGGATCGACTGGAAGGTCAGCCAGAGCGCCACGGCGAACGTGCCGCACTCCCCGGCCGTCAGCTTCCCCTCGGCGATCCGGCTGGCGGCGTAGGCGAACAGGATCGCCCCGCCCAGCGCCGCCACCAGCTCCATGATCGGCCCGGTGATCGACTGCAGCCGCGCCGCGCGCTTGTCCAGCCGCTGAACGCGATCGAGAGCGTGCTCGAAGCGGTCGACCTCGAACGCCTCCATGCCGAACGCCTGGACGATGCGCGTGCCAGAGATCCCTTCCTTCATGATGAGCGACGCGTCCCCCATCTTCGCCATGCTGCGGCGGCTGGCCTCCTTCAGGCGCCGCCCGACCCGCGCCACCGGGAACCCGACGAGCGGCAGGAAGATGAGCGTGAACGCGGCGAGCCGCGGGTTGAGCCAGAACAGATAGGCCACCTGGCCGATCACGTAGGCGATCAGCTTGAAGACCTCCGCCAGGCTGTCCGAGACCAGCCTCTGCAGCCGTCCGACGTCCCCCAGGACCCGCGACAGGAGATGACCGGTCGAGTTCTCGGAAAAGAAGGCCAGGGATTGCCGCTGGATGCGCGCGTACAGGTCGGCGCGCAGATCGCGCACCGCCATGAGGCCGGTCCAGCGCGTCATGTACTCGTTGACGTAGGTGAACACACCCTTCAGCGCGATGAGGACGACCACGAGGATCGCGATCAGCACGGCGGTGCCGAACGAGCCGCCAGAGACGATGCGCGACCAGGACGCCGGCAGGATCGCCTGCATCGTGTCGGTGCCGAGCATCCGTCTCACGTCGTCGACCAGGTGCAGCTTGCCGGCGGTCGCCTTCGGCGCCGTCGCGGCGTTCGGCAGCACCTCGTCGAGAATCGGCCGGATCAGCCCCAGGAGGGCCACGAGGCAGATCGAGATGAACCCGGCGGAGACGATGGCTGCGGCGAGACGGCGCCAGTAGGGCCGGACGTAGCCGACCAGCCGCAGCAGATCCTTCATCTAGCGGTGCGGGATCTCGAGGGCGTTGAAGAAGTAGGCGGTCTCGATCGCGGCGGTGGCGGCGGCGTCGGATCCGTGCACGATGTTCTGCTCGATCGAACCGGCGAGATCCTTGCGGATCGTCCCCGCCGCGGCCTTGGCCGGGTCGGTCGCCCCCATGATCTCCCTGACCCGCGCGACGGCGTTCTCCCCTTCGACGATCATCGGCACGATCGGCCCCGAGGTCATGAACGACACGAGGGACGCGAAGAACGGGCGCTCGCGGTGCACGTGATAGAAGCCCGACGCCGCGGCGGTGTCGAGACGCACCATCCGGAGGGCGACGATCCGCAGACCCGCCGATTCAAAACGGCGGATGACCTCTCCGACCGCGTTCTTCTTCACCCCGTCCGGCTTGACGATGGACAACGTGCGCTCGATCATGAACCGTCCTCCTGGATGCCCGTCCGAATCTTTGTTCCCTTCATCCGAGGAGCCTTTGGACGGTCTCCCCGATCTCCGTCGGCGTCTCCAGCACGTGGATGCCCGCCTCCTTGAGGGCCTTCATCTTCTCCGCCGCGGTCCCGCGACCGCCGGAGATGATCGCGCCGGCGTGCCCCATCCGCCGGCCCGGGGGCGCGGTCTGCCCGGCGACGAAGGCGACGATCGGCTTCTTGATCTCGCGCGCCGCGAACTGCGCCGCCTCCTCCTCCGCCGTGCCGCCGATCTCTCCGATCATCACGATCGCGCGCGTCGCGTCGTCGTCCTTGAACAGGGCCAGCGCGTCGACGAAGCTGGTGCCGATGATCGGGTCGCCCCCGATGCCGATGCAGGTCGATTGTCCGATCCCGCGGCGGGTGAGCTGCGCCACGGCCTCGTAGGTGAGCGTCCCGCTGCGCGAGATGACGCCGACCGGTCCCGGCTTGTGGATGTACCCCGGCATGATGCCGACCTTGCACTTCCCCGGCGAGATGATCCCGGGACAGTTCGGACCGATGAGCCGGGTGCCGGTGCGCTCCAGGTAGGGACGCACGCGGATCATGTCGGCGGCGGGGATCCCCTCGGTGATGCAGACGACCAGCCGGACCCGGGCGTCGGCCGCTTCCAGGACGGCGTCGGCGGCGAACGGCGGCGGCACGAAGACGAGCGACACGTCGGCGCCTTCCTTCCGGACCGCCTCCTGCACCGTGTCGTACACCGGGATCCCCTCGTGCAAGGTCCCGCCGCGGCCCGGCGTCACGCCGGCCACGACGCGCGTGCCGTACTCGCGGCACTGGCGCGCGTGGAACGACCCCTCGCGGCCGGTGAGGCCCTGAACCACGACCCGGCTCTGCTGATCGACCAGGATGCTCATCGTCCCGCCGCCACCGCCTTGCGCGCCGCGTCGAGCATCCCGTCGGCGATGGTGAAGTTCATACCCGAGTCCGCGAGGATTTTCCGGCCCTCCTCCACGTTGGTGCCCTCGAGACGGGCCACGACCGGGACCTTGACGCCGACCTGACGGACCGCCTCGACCACGCCCTTCGCCAGCACGTCGACGCGCAGGATGCCGCCGAAAATGTTGATCAGGACGGCCCGGACGTTCGGATCGGAGACCAGGATGCGGAAGGCGGCGGCGACCTGCTCGGCGCTCGCGCCACCGCCGACGTCGAGGAAGTTGGCCGGCGATCCGCCGACGTGGTGGATGACGTCCATCGTCGCCATCGCCAGACCGGCGCCGTTCACCATGCAGCCGATCGTGCCGTCGAGCTTGATGTAGTTCAGCGCGTGGGCCGAAGCCTCGACCTCGAGCGGGTCCTCCTCGTCGGGGTCGCGCAGCTCGCGGATCTCCGGATGCCGGAAAAGACCGTTGTCGTCGAACGTCATCTTGGCGTCGAGCGCCAGGACCCCGCCCTCCGCGGTCACGACCAGCGGGTTGATCTCCACCAGCGAGGCGTCTTTCGCGTCGTACAACCGCGCCATCGACTGCATCAGCTTCACGGCGCGCCCGACCTGCTCCCCTTGAAGCCCGAGCGCGTAGGCGATCTTGCGCGCCTGGAACGGCCGCAGCCCGATGAGCGGGTCGACCGGCTCGATGCGGATGGCCTCGGGGTCGCGCGCCGCGACCTCCTCGATCTCCATGCCGCCCTGGGCGCACGCCATGACCACCGGAAGCCCGCGGGCGCGGTCGAGCGTCATCCCGAGGTAGAGCTCGCGGCCGATGTTCAGGGTCTCTTCGACGAGGAGGCGGCGGACCTTGCGGCCCTGCGGGCCGGTCTGCGGCGTGACCAGCGTCATGCCGATCAGCTGAGCTGCGGTCTTCTCGACCTCGCCCGGGTCGCCGACGACCTTGATGCCGCCGCCCTTCCCCCGTCCGCCGGCGTGGATCTGGGCCTTGAGCACCACCCGGCCGCCCAGACGGGCGGCGACGGCGGCGGCCTCTTTTGGATTGAAGGCGACGTCTCCCCGGGGCACTTCGACGCCGAATTCCTTCAGGATCTGCTTCGCCTGATACTCGTGGATTTTCACGCGCTCCCCGGGAAACGGCTCTCTATAACACCTTGGCACGATCGTGTCAAACTGCTGTTTTGACAGAGGTTCGGGGCTGTGCGAGAATCCGCGCGCTGTTCCGAGGACGATGCCGCCGACCCGTCTCGCCACCCTTCTCGCCCTGGCTCTCGCGCTCCCCGGAGGGGCGGCCGCGACCTACGCCGCGCGCCCGCAGTCGCAGACGTCCGTCCCCGCCGCTGCTCCGTCGCCGCTCGTCAAACGACTCAATGCCTTGGTCGCCTCGCCGGTCTTCCATCCCGAGGAGACCGGCATCGCGCTCGTCGCCCTGCCGGAGGGGCGCACGGTGTTCGCGCGCAACGCGACACGCCTGCTGCGGCCGGCCTCGACCCTGAAGATCGTCACCACCGCCGCCGCGCTGGCGCTCCTGAAGCCCGAGTTCGCTTACGAGACCCGCGTCTACGCCGACGCGCCGGTCGACGCGTCGGGCACGCTCACCGGGAACCTCTACCTCCAGGGACGCGGCGCGCCCGACCTGGTGGGCGAGTCGTGGTGGCTCCTGACCCGGCGCCTCGCCGACACCGGGTTGCGGCGCGTCGAGGGAAACCTGATCGCCGACGAGGCCTACTTCGACACGGTGCGCCGGCCGCCCGGCTGGCCGCCGCCGAGCGCCGACTCCTGGTACAACGCGCCGATCGGCGCGTTGTCGTGCAACTTCAACGTGGTCACGGTCCACGTCGAGCCTTCGCCCCTCGCCGGCGCCCGTCCGGATCTCACGCTCGAGCCGATCGCGTCCTACTTCCAGGTGCTCAACCGCGCCACCACCGGTTCGCAGCCGACCGACATCCGCGTCGACCGCGGCTTCGAGGACGGCCGCAACACCCTGGTCGTGGGCGGCACGATCCGCCGCGGCAGCGAGGCGATCGTCGTGCACCGCGGGGTCGAGGAGCCGGCCCTCTACGCGCTGCACGCCTTCCGGGAGATCGCGCGCTCCTCGGGGATCGAGATCGCGGGAGCGCTCTCGACCGGGCTCGTGCCGGACGGGGCCCGCACCCTGGCGCGCCAGGAGAGCCGCCCGCTGGCGCAGCTGGTGCGCGACATGAACAAGAACAGCAACAACTTCATGGCCGAGATGCTCCTGAAGACGCTCGGCGCCCAGTTCGTCTCCGTCCCCGGCACCACGGCGGGAGGGCTCGAGATGGTGCGCGCCTACCTGTCCGGGATCGGGCTCGACCCGGCCGCGACCGCGCTCGCGGACGGCTCCGGTCTCTCCGACCAGAGCCGCGCCAGCGCGGCGCTGCTCGCCGGCGTGCTGGCGAAGGCGCAGGCCGACTTCGAGATCGGCCCGGAGCTGGTGTCGTCGCTGCCGATCGGCGGAGCCGACGGGACGCTGAGCGAGCGGTTCGGAGGGGAGGCGACGCGACGTCGGGTGCGCGCCAAGACCGGACGCATCGCGGGGGCGATCTCGCTCGCCGGCTACGTCACCAACCGGAGCGGCCGGATGTTCGCGTTCGTGGTGCTCGCCAACCAGCCGCGCGGCACCATCGAGGCGGTGCACCGCGCCATCGATCCGATGGTCGACGCCGTGGCGGAGAGCACCGACGACGATCTGCCCCCCGCCGACGCCCCCTGATTCCCGCCCCGGGTCGCGACCGCGATCAGAGCGGCAGCTTCGCGACCAGCTCGCGCACCGCCGCGGCCGAGCGATCGAGCGCGGCCTTCTCGTCGGCGCTCAGCTTGATCTCGATCACCTTCTCCAGGCCGCGGCCGCCGAGCATGACCGGGACGCCGAGGAAGAGATCCCGGTAGCCGTACTCCCCCTGGAGGAAGGCGGCGCACGGCAGGATGCGATGGTCGTCGAGCAGGATCGATTCGGCCATCTGCACGACCGACGAGGCGGGCGCGTAGTAGGCGCTGCCGCTCTTGAGGAGGTTGACCACCTCGATGCCGCCGTCGCGGGTGCGCTGCACGATGGCGTCGATTTTGTCCTTCGGCAGCAGCTCGGTGATCGGCACGCCGGAGACGGTCGAGTAGCGTGGCAGCGGCACCATGGTGTCGCCGTGACCGCCCAGGACGAAGGCGTGGATGCCCGAGGCCGACGCCCCGAGCGCCTCGGCGATGAAGAAGCGCATGCGCGCCGAATCGAGCACCCCGGCCATGCCGAGGACCCGCTCGCGCGGGAATCCGCTGACCTTGAGGGCGGTGTGCGCCATCGCGTCGAGCGGGTTGCTGACGATGATCAGGATCGCCTTGGGGCTGCGGCGCGCCACCTGCTCGGTGACCGATTTCACGATCTCGAAGTTCTTCTGCATCAGATCGTCGCGGCTCATGCCCGGCTTGCGCGGCAGACCGGAGGTGATCACCACGATGTCGGAGCCGGCGGTCTCGTCGTAGCCGTTGGTCCCGGTCAGGTGCATGTCGTAGCCGTCGACCGGGCCGGCCTCGTTGAGATCGAGCGCCTTGCCCTGCGGAAGTCCCTCCACGATGTCGACCAGGACGACGTCCGCGAGACGCCGCTGGGCGATCCGCTCCGCGGCCGAGGCGCCGACGTTGCCGGCGCCGATGATGGAGACTTTTCTGCGCATGCGGGTCCTTTCAGGTGAGGGCGGACCATAACATAGGCCCCCGGGAGCGTCAACGCGATGCGCGACGCGTCTTCTAGTACTGGACCAGGGACCCTTCGGCGCGGGCGCGCCGGACCGCGAAGCGGAAGGCGAGCGCCCCGAGCGGCAGGAGAACGGCCGCAAAGATCAGCAGGATGCCCATGTCGGGCAGGAGATCCCGGAAGCTGGTCCCCTTGAGAAGCGCCCGGCGCAGCGCCCGCAGCGCCCAGGTGATCGGCAGGAAGCGTGACAGCTGGCCGATCCAGGACGGCATGTCCTCGGGAGGATAGAACACCCCTCCGAGCAGGACCGACAGGCTCGACACCAGGTAGGTGATCGGATCGCCGCGCTTGAGATAGAGGATGAAGGCCGCCGACAGGATGCCGATCCCCGAGAACGCCAGGATGGTGAGCGTCAGGATCACCAGGCACGGCAGCAGGCTGTCCAGGCGGAAATGGATCCAGAACGATCCGACCCCCAGGTAGACCAGGACCTTCACCGAGGTCATCAGGAACTCCCAGAGCGCCGAGCCGAGCACGATCGTCCCCGCGGAGGTGGTCGTCAGGAGCATCGCCTCGAGCGTCCCGGTCATCTGCTCCTGCCGGATCTTGGCGGAGAACGAGAGCATCGCGGACGAGAGGTAGTGGTAGAACGCCAGGCCCAGGAGGACGTAGGCGAAGTAGTCGATCCCCTCCAGGCCGGGCGTGTCGGTCGGCGCGGTGACGTGGCGCGAGATGAATCGCCAGATCAGGACCGACATGAAGATCCCCAGGAACTGCAGAACGAACGAGGTGCGGTACGAGGTCTCGATCAGGAAGTCGCGCTTGATGAAGGCGCCGAGCGCGCGCAGCGTCTTCATCGCCGCTCCCCCGTCTCGTCCATCAGGTCGAAGACTTCCTGGAGCCCCTGCTCTCGGCGCTGACAGGAGACGATCGTCCCCCCCGAGGCGAGCAGGACGCGCAGCAGATCGGAGAAGGCCGGACCGCCCCGATCGACCTCGGCCGCGATCGCGGACGTGCCGTCGTCCCGGCGCTCCACCGTGACGGTCCAGCGGGCGTCCGGTGGCGGCGGCGCCCCGCCCGACAGCACGAGCAGGTAGTGATCCCGGCCGCCGGGCCGGGCGGTGATCTCCTCGAGACGGCCGGCGCGCGCCACGCGGCCCCGGTCGAGCACCGCCAGGCTGCCGCACATCTCTTCCGCCTCGTGCAGGTTGTGCGTCGCCAGGACGATGGTCTTGCCGCCGTCCCGGTGGAGACGCCGCGCGATGAACTGCCGCAGATGCTTCGCGGCGATCGGATCGAGGCTGCGGGTCGGCTCGTCCAGGCAGAGGATCGGCGGATCGTGCAGCAGCGCGCGGCAGATCGCGAGCCGCTGTTTCATGCCCGAGGAGTAGCTCATGAACTGCCGTCCCGCGACCTCGGCCAGCTCCATGTCGGCGAGCAGCCCGCGGACCCGGCGTGTCGCGGCGGCGGACGCCAGCCCGTACAGCCGCGCGAAGAACAGGAGGTTCTCCTCGCCCGACAGCCGCCAGTAGAACGACCGCTCGTCGGAGGTCACGAACCCGATCGAGCGCCGCACCGGGCGGTCGTCGCTCGTGACGCTGTGCCCCTCGACCCTGGCGCTGCCGCAGGTCGGGAGGATCAGGCAGGACAGAATCTTGAGGAGCGTCGTCTTGCCCGCGCCGTTCGGGCCGAGCAGACCGAAGATGGACCCGCGCGGGATCGCCAGGGAGACGTCGACGAGTCCCTCGACCCGCTCGGCGCGGGCGAAAGGCCTAAGCGCCATCTCGCGCAGCGAGCGCCGCTTCACGTAGACCTTGCCGAGCCGCTCGAGAAGAATCGCGTCGCTCATCGGATCAGCGGCCTTCCAGGTGGCGTGTGTTCCATTCCTTGCGGTACCGGGCGTGGGCGGGGTCGTCGGGATAGGTCTCCCCTTCCGCGTAGGGATAGGCCGTCATGGAGCGGAACGGCAGCGGCTCGACCGTCTCGCCGTGCGCCGTGTGCGGGTCCATGTCCTTGCACCAGCCGCTGGTCCGCAGCACGAAGCTGCGGACCGAGCCCTTCGGCGTGGCCGGCAGACCCTTGACGGCGAACTCCAGCGTCACCTCCTCGCCCTTGCCGAAGATCACCGCGCGGTCGTCCGCATCGGCGAGCAGCTCGGTGACCCGCCCGTAGCGCGTGTAGTCGCCGGTCATCACCCGGAACGGCTGGGTGCGGTCGATGATGCCGTAGTCGTACAGACGCGGCTCCCGCCCGTCCGGGCTGTGCTCGCGCGGGAACCCATGGCGGTGCAGGTGCGCGGCGGCGAGCTTCGCCTCGCTCACCTTGACCTTGGCGTCGAACGCCGCGTCGTCGAGCGGGCGCGCCAGGAACGCCTGGTCCCAGAAGATCCGCATGTTGGTCCGCAGTCGCAGGTGACGCGACGGCAGCGGCCCGAGCGACGCGAGGTCGACCGTCATCATGCGCGGCAGCCCGGGCGGGAATCCGATCGCCGGCACCACCGGCTTGTAGAGCCCGTCGGCGTCCTCCATCTCCAGCACCGGGATCGTCTGTGTCATCCCCGACTGATAGGCGGCGTAGTTGCTCGACGAGTACTCGAAGTCGGTCCAGCCGTACAGGAAGAGCACCAGCCCCTCCTGTCCCTGCGCCGCGTCGGGAAAGTCGAGGGTCAAGTAGTGCATCTCGGCGTATCCGGCCTGGCTCAGGAGCCGGAACTCGTCCGGATAGATCCGATCGATCGCCAGGACGCGGTCGAGCATGTTGCGGTTCCTGTCGTCGGTGGCTTGCACCGGGAAGAGACGGCTCGCCTTCTCGACGGCGTAGATCTTCGCGCCGCCGGTTGGCGGACCGCCGAAGTCCTCGTTCGGAAAGACGTCGATCTCCTTCGGGTGATCGACGGCCAGGAGGCTCGCCGCGTCGAGATAGGTGACCTCCTCGAGGTTCTCCACCACCTGGAGCAGATAGGCCCCGTCGCTCGGTATCAGCTGATCGGGCCCGATCCTGATTGACTCGTCGGGCACCGGCTGGCCGTAGGCGCCGGGCGCCGTCCAGAGACCCAGCCCGCCGACGCCGAGAAAGTCGGTGATGAACCCGTACTTGACGCCGTTCCAGGCGAACAGGAGCGGACAGGAGGAGCCCTTGCGATCGAGCTCCTGCGGCTCGAGGCGTTCGCCGGACGGGACGTCCATCTCGGCCTGCAGCACGCCGCCCGGCCAGAGGACGCGCACGACGTCGGCGATCCCGTGCGCGCCCAGACCGAAGTGGACGGTGGCCGGGCCGGACGAGAGGAATCCCGATCCCGCGTAGACTTCGCGCCGCGCCCAGTCGGGGCCGCTCTGCATCTCCACCTTGGAGCCGACGCCCATCCGGTTGCTGTTGAGCCCCTTCGGCGCCACGTCCAGCCAGCGGTTCCGGTTGCCTCCGTCGTTGCGCAGCAGAATCGGCCGGCCGCCGTTGGTGCTGATCACCAGGTCGAGGTCGCCGTCGCCGTCGAGATCGGCGGCCGCCGCCCCGCGGCCGTCCTTGATCGCGATCGACGCCAGGCCGGACTCGGCGCCGGCGTCGGTGAACGACCCCCGGCCGTCGTTCAGGAGGAGGAGACCGCCGCTGCCGGTGAGGAACAGGTCGAGGTCGCCGTCGTTGTCGGCGTCGAACAGAACCGCCCCGCAGGCCGCGCCGCCCGGCGGCTGCGGCAGGTCGCGGCGCGTGAAGGTGCGGCCCGCGCCGTTGAGGTACAGCGCGCTCCCGCCGCCCGGACCCGACGCGAAGACCAGGTCGGTCCTGCCGTCGCCGTCGACGTCCCCGGCGGCGACGCCGCGTCCGGCGCCCCGGGCCGCGAGACCGGCCTCCTTGCCGACGTCGGCGAACCCGAGATCGCGCCGGTTGTCGAGCAGGGCGTCCTGGCCGCCCGGCGAGGAGAGGACGATGTCGATGTCGCGATCGAGGTCGAAGTCGGTGAACAGCGCCCCGACCGCCCCGGTCGCCGGGCCCGCGAGATGCAGCGACGCGGCCGATTCCTTGAACTTTCCGTCGCCGAGATTGAGGAGCACCGCGGCCCGGGCGGTGCCGCCACTGGCGGACGGGAGCCTCGTCACCAACAGGTCGAGATCGCCGTCGTGATCGAGATCGCCCCAGGCGGCGCCGGCCGCCAGCCCGCCGACGGCGGCCTGCGCGGCCGCGCCGACGTCTTTGAATACGCCCGCTCCCTGGTTCTGGAACAGCACCCCGCCCTTGTCGCCCGTGAGGTAGAGATCGAGATCGCCGTCGTTGTCGTAATCCGCGAGCGCGACCCCGAGACCGCGCCCCCGGTAGACGACCCCCGACGCGGCGGTGACGTCCTTGAAGGTCAAGTTTCCCAGATTGCGATAGACGGCGGGGCGCGCCGTCCCGTCGGCCGAAGCGTTGGCGAAGACGAGATCGGGGAGACCGTCGCCGTCGAGGTCGCCGACCCCCAGACCCGATCCGAAACGCGCCACGGACGCGCCCGCGGACACCGGCGCGGCGCCCGCCTCGCCTCCCGGTCCGCCGTGCCTGAACGCGATCCCGGCGGTGGCGCTGGCGTCGGTGAAGCGCACCGTGACGGGCGGCGCCGACCCGCCGGAGGCAGGAGGCGCGACCTGTGCCACGAGACCGCTCACGTCGGTGATGACCAGGGCGTAGCGTCCCGCCTCGCCGTACTGATTGCCGGTCGGCTGGGCGAAACGCGGATTGGCCGCCAGCTTCTGGTAGGCCGACATCTCGGCCTCGCCGCGGGCGTTGTCCCCCGACTGCAGGAGGGCGCGCGCCAGCTGGTAGCGGATCGACATGCCGTTGGGATCGATCTGCCGCGCCCTCTTCAGGGTTTCGATCGCCTCCTTGAACTGCCGCTGGCGCGATTGCAGCACGCCGAGGTGATACAGGATGTCCGCGTCCTGCGGGTCGAGGGCGCCAGCCCGCTCCAGCTCCGCGATCGCCTCGGCGCTCTTGCCTTCGTTCTTATAGAGCAGGGCGAGACCGTAGTGACCCTGGAGACTGCCCGGGTCGAGACGGATCGACTCCTGGAACGCGGCGGCGGCGCGCTCCGTCTGCCGTGAATAGAAGGCCGCGAGCCCCAGGTTGACGAAGCCGGGTGCCCAGCGCGGCGCGAACGCCGTCACCTTTGAGAACTCCTCGATCGCCTGGGCGCTCTTGTACTGCTCCATCAAGGCCGCGCCGCGATTGTTGGCGCGGATCGGATCGTCCGCGGCGCCGGCGTCCGCCGCGGTGCCTGCGTGCGCCGCGGCGCCGACGCTGGCCGCGGGGGCGGCGCCCGAGGCGGGGCCGGCGGCGGCCGCGCGGCGCAGGATCGCGACGACGCCGGAGCCGGCGAGCGCGGCGATCAGGCAGACGAGCGCGGCGCGTCTCATGCGGCGCGTCTCATGCCGCCCGCCTCAGGACCTCGCCGGCGGCGGCCGGCTGGTAGGCGCCTCCCGCCACCAGGCGGCGGCCGTTCACGAACACCTCGTCGATCCCCGCCGGCATGATCCGCGGCTCCTGGTAGGTCGATCGATCAGCGACCGCTTCCGGATCCAGGACCGCCAGGTCGGCCTTGCTCCCGGCGCGCACCACTCCCCGATCGCGCAGGCCGAGCCGAGCCGCAGGCAGCGACGTCATCCGCCGCACCGCCTCCTCCAGGGTGAACAACCGTCGCTCGCGGACATAGTGGCCGAGGACGCGCGGGAACGCGCCGCAGGCGCCGGGGTGCGGGAATCCTTTCCCGATGTCCCAGGCGTCGCTGCAGAAGGCGAGCCGCGGGCTGCGCAGCAGCGGAACCAGGTCGGCGTCGCCGCGCTCGTCCCCCGAGATTCCGAAGATGAGCTGCGTCGCCACGCCCTCCTCCTCCAGCAGGAGGTCGCACAGGGCCTCGAACGGGTCACGGCCGCGCCGGCGCCCGATTTCCGCGAGAGTGAGCCCGACCTGGCCGGCGTTCGTGGCGCCATCGACGTGCGCCAGGCGGATCCGATCCCAGCCGCACTCCCTGGCGATGTTCATCGTCCAGCGGCCGGGATCCTCCCAGGGCGGCCAGACCGGGTCGGCCGACGCCACCTCGTCCCGCATCCGCGCCCGGGTCACGGGATCCCCGAGCCGCTCGAGGAGGGCGCCGACGCCGCCGTCCAGCGACCAGGGCGGCAGGAGGGCGAGGAGCGTCGTGCAGACGGCGGTGTACGGGATCACGTCCCCGCCGATCGCGACGCCGGACGCCTCGGCCTCGTCGTGCAGCCCGAGGATTTCCTCCGTCCCCTGCCAGGCGCGCGGGCCGACGGTCTCGACATGGGAATGGTGCACCGCGACGCGCGCGGCGCGCCCGA
>Ga0134121_10003679_pt1 | contig 12690 bp, 9 predicted proteins | sample KB301_FD_96463 | JGI IMG/M metagenome (GOLD analysis project Ga0134121, IMG submission 96463) | Terrestrial soil microbial communities without Nitrogen fertilizer from Kellogg Biological Station, Michigan, USA - KB3-0-1 | ecosystem: Environmental > Terrestrial > Soil > Unclassified ...
AGCGCGGAATCGCGCTGACCGGCAATTTCGAGAGCGTCCTCGCCGACCACGCAATCGATGCGATCCTGCTCGCGACTCCGCATTCCCTGCACCGGACGCAGGTCATCGCCGCGGCGACCGCCGGGAAGCAGGTGTTTTGTGAGAAACCGCTGGCGTTGCGCCGCGCCGACGCAAAGGAAATGTTCGATGCCTGCATGGATCGCTCCGCAGGCATGGATATTATTGTCATGGCAGCTGCAGTGGCTGATTACAGGCCGGAGGCTGCCTCCGGAGAAAAAATAAAAAAGCAAAATAATTCCCTGGTGATTCCGTTAACTGCAACCGACGACATCCTGGCTGCTTTAGGAAGGCAGAAAAAGAACGGGCAAATGATTGTTGGATTTGCGCTGGAAACAAATGATGAAATTGAAAATGCCAAAGGGAAGCTTCAGAAAAAAAACCTGGATATGATTGTGCTTAATTCCCTCAACGACAAAGGCGCCGGTTTTAACCACGATACAAACAGGATCAGGTTAATAGACAAGGCGATGAAGGTTACGGAGTTTGAACTTAAATCAAAACCGGAGGTAGCGCAGGACATCGTCAAAGCAATTGTTGAACATTTGAGCCGTAACAGATAACCCGTTTAAGTTTTCATTCGTATTTTTCCATCCTTAAAATTCAGTTGATGATCATTCGAAAATATTTCCTGGCCGCCTTCTGTCTCGGCCTCCTGCAGTTTTCTTCTGCTTCGGCGCAGGAACTCAACTGCCAGGTCTCCGTGCTTACGCCGCTGATACAGGAATCGAACAAGACAGTTTTTGAAACCCTGCAGAACCAGATCAGGGATTTCATGAACAACAGGAAATGGACGGGAGACAATTTTGAAAACAACGAGCGCATTGAATGCAGCATGATCATCAATGTAACGGAGCGTGTAGGTACAGAAGATTTTAAAGCGACCATCCAGATTCAGTCGAGGCGGCCGGTGTACAAAACTTCCTACAACTCACCGATGATCAATCACCAGGACAATGATTTTAATTTCCATTATGTGCAGGACCAGGTATTGGACTTTGATGAAAACAGCGTCGGGTCGAACCTGACTGCTACGCTGGCATATTACGCTTACATGATTATAGGGCTTGATTATGACTCTTACAGCGCGGACGGCGGTTCTCCGTATTTTCTCAAGGCACAGACCATTGTCAATAATGCTCAGAGCCTGAGTGAACGTGGCTGGAAGGCGTTTGAAAACCAGCGCAACAGGTATTGGCTGGTAGAGAATATTCTGAATGTACAGTTCAGGCCGATGAGGAGCTGCATTTACAAATACCACAGGCTGGGATTCGATAAAATGAACGACAACGTAAGCGATGCGCGGATTACAATTCTTGATGCCCTCAAGGCATTGAGAAATGTATACAACGACAGGCCGAATTCTTTTTTCATGCAGTTCTTCTTCAATGCGAAGGCTGATGAGCTGGTGAACCTGTTCCAGCAGGGAACACCGGATGAAAAGGCTCAGGTGTCACAATTGCTGTCCCAGATTGATCCCGGAAACATTTCGAAATACAATACCATCAACTCAGGAAAATAATACTGGTTACCCCATCGAATGGCGAATCTATGCGAATTGCGAAATGAAAAAGATCTCGTTGAAACCATTCGTAAATTCGTATGCCTTCATTCGTTCCCGATAGCTATCAGGATCGTTGAGATAAATGTGAGTAATAAATGATCAATAAACCAGCGAACATCCGGCAAGCATAATCCAGTGTCTTTACTCGATAACCATTCTTTTCTCGCTTTCAGGCAGCTCGATTTCCGCAGGTTTATTTTTTCCAAGTTCATGTTCACGCTTGCCTTGCAGATCCAGTTCGTGGTGCTCAGCTGGCAGGTATATGAAATCACGCACGACCCTTTGTCCCTTGGACTCCTCGGACTTGCTGAAGCGATTCCTGCTGTCGGTCTTGCACTTTATGGTGGTTATGTAAGCGACAGGAACGACAGGCGGACCATTCTCGTAAAAGTCATCTCTGTCCAACTGCTGGTGTCGATTGGTTTGCTTTGCACTTCTTATTATTATACGCATGACCATGCGCTCACCAGGGCCACGCCCTTTTATATCATCATGTTTTTGGTAGGCACTCTGAGAAGTTTCTACAGCCCGGCCCAGTTTCCGCTCATGACGCAGGTGGTACCCCGCGAGGCTTATGCTAATTCGTCAGCATGGAACAGCACTTTCTGGCACATCGGCGTGGTGGCAGGGTCGGCCGGCGGAGGAATCATGCTCAGCATGATCGGGAAAAATTATTCATACGCTGTTGTGCTTGTACTTATTTTAGTTTCCATCATCCAGATGTGGCGGATCCCAAAGCAACCGGTGCAAGGCAGCGTCAAAACGGAAACCATGAACGAAAGCATCCGCGAAGGGCTCAGGTTTGTTTTTAAAAATCAATCCGTCTTCGGTGCGCTGACGCTGGACCTCGTTGCAGTTCTTTTCGGCGGGGCTGTGGCGATGCTGCCTGTCTTTGCCGGGGATGTGCTTCATGTAGGTGAGTCCGGCTTCGGATTGCTTCGCGCAGCACCTTTTGCGGGCAGCGTGCTCATGGCGCTTTACATGACCAAACATCCGCCGCTGAAGAATGCGGGAAAAAAACTGTTACTGTGTGTAGCGGCCTTCTCATTTTGCATGATTGCTTTTGCACTCAGCAAGAACTTTTACCTCTCCATGTTCATCCTTGCCCTCAGTGGGGCTTTCGACAATGTCAGCGTAGTGGTGCGTTCCACGATCCTGCAATACCTTTGTCCGGATGAAATGCGCGGCCGCGTATCTTCCGTAAGTACCATGTTTATCAGTTCCAGCAATGAGCTGGGCGCATTTGAAAGTGGCTTTGCAGCCAGGCTTCTCGGACTGATTCCTTCCGTAATTTTCGGTGGAGTAGTGGCGGTGGCATCTGTAGGCGCAGCGGCTAAATGGCTGCCTGAGCTCAGGAAGCTGGATTTGAAAGGTTGAAGCAGTGTTCGCCGGCAGCAGTCGACAAATAAATAATGAAACCGATTCCGATACCTTATCTTCCCAACTTTAAGCCCCCGCCTCCCAGGTTGAAAACCAGACAAACAGCTGCACTTTTATCGCTTTTCCAGTCAAAAGTATTTTTACTTTCACAGCCGTTTTCATAGATGGATTTTCATAAGACTAATTTCAGCAGGATTACCTTTGCTTCGTTGCTGGTGGCGCTCGGCATCATCTATGGCGACATCGGAACTTCACCGTTGTATGTGATGAAAGCAATCATCGGGACAAGGGTGATTGAGTCTACGCTTGTACTTGGAGGTCTTTCATGTGTGCTATGGACGCTTACGCTCCAAACTACTTTTAAGTATGTGATCCTTACGCTGAGGGCGGACAACAAAGGTGAGGGCGGCATATTTTCATTGTTTGCTTTGGTGCGCAGGACGAAAGTAGGCTGGCTTAAATACCCGGCCATCATTGGCGGCAGCGCACTTCTTGCTGACGGACTGATCACACCTTCCATTTCCGTTTCATCTGCAGTTGAAGGTTTGAGGTATTTCTCCCCTGGCATTCCTACCGTTCCGATTGTCATCGGGATTATTGTCATGCTATTTGTCATCCAGCAATTCGGAACTTCCATTGTCGGGAAATCATTCGGTCCCATTATGCTGATTTGGTTTTCCATGCTTGCAGTAGTAGGGCTCAACGGAATTGCATCCAATCCAATCGTCCTGAAAGCCATCAATCCTTACTATGCCTATAACCTGCTGGTGAATTATCCAAAAGGGTTCTGGTTGCTGGGCGCCGTGTTCCTTTGCACAACAGGCGCAGAAGCATTGTATTCAGACCTCGGGCATTGCGGAAGAAAAAATATACGCATCAGCTGGATTTTTGTGAAAGCCTGCCTGCTGCTTAATTATTTTGGGCAGGGTTCATGGCTTTTGAACAGGGCCGGTGGATTCCTGATGCAGGACAACCCGTTTTTCTCATTGATGCCACCATGGTTTTTATTTTCAGGCATTATCATCGCAACGGCCGCTGCCATCGTTGCAAGCCAGGCATTGATCAGCGGATCTTTTACACTCATCAATGAAGCAGTCCGCCTGAATTTTGGACCGAAGCTTAAAATTAATTACCCGTCGGAATTGCGCGGACAGATCTACATCCCTACGGTGAACTGGGCACTGTGCGCCGGCTGCATCGGCATCGTACTGTTTTTTAAAGAATCATCGGGGATGGAAGCCGCCTATGGACTCTCTATCATTCTCGCCATGCTGAGCACAACCATGCTCCTCACTTATTATATGTATATGAAACGGTATCCTGTTCCGCTCATATTTTTGCTCCTGTTCCTTTTTCTCTCGATTGAAATTTCATTTCTCATCGCCAACCTGGAAAAGTTCCCTCACGGAGGATGGGTTACGCTGCTTGTCACTGCATTTTTATTCAGCTTTATGTTTGCCTGGTACCTGGCACGAAGGATCAGGAACCGCTTCGTGGAATTTGTCAAGCTCAAGGATTTCTCAGGTTTGATTACTGACATGAGCAACGATGTTACCATTCCAAAATACGCCACACACCTGGTGTACCTGACCAGTGCAAACAGGATGGAAGAAATTGAAAGCAAGGTGATGTATTCTATTTTACAAAAGCAGCCTAAACGCGCCGACACCTATTGGTTTGTACACGTTGACGTAGTTGATGAACCTTATACCATTGAGTACAAAGTAGACGAGATTGTGAACGACAAGATCATCCATGTTGAGTTCAGGCTTGGGTTCAGGGTGGAGCAGCGGATCAACATGATGTTCCGTCAGGTTGTGCAGGACCTGGTGATGAACAAAGAAGTGGATATACGCAGCCGGTACTATTCCCTGAATAAAAATAACATGGTCGGGGACTTCAGGTTTGTAGTGATTGAAAAACATATTTCCAATGAGAATGAATTTGGTTTCTTTGAAAAAATAGTATTGAACATGTATGCATTCCTGCATCTTTTCGCACTTCCTGAAGAGAGAGCTTTCGGGCTTGATACCAGCTCCGTTACTGTGGAAAAAGTTCCGCTCATTGTAAAACCCGCGGGAAGAATCAACATGAAGAGGGTTTTTTAATATTTTTAAATCCTCATCAGAATTTAATATGCGGGTTTAAGAATAATACCTGATCTTCGTGTTTCAATAACAGTTTCCCTATGAAAAAAATCTTAGTCCTTTGTGCGCTCAGTGCTATCAGCCTCTTTCTAATTCCTTCCTGTAAGGATAAGAAAGAAGGATGTACAGATCCTCTTTCGATTAATTATGATCCTGATGCTGAAAAGGATGACGGGTCATGCACTTATGGAGGCACAGGAGGCAACACCACCATCGTTGCAAAGCCTCAACATCATGGCGTACCCATTATCAGCAAGATCGGCTATGTTGATACGGCTTACGTTAAGTTCAATGCAGTGAATTCACCCGGTACAAACCCATCAGCTTATGACCTGGTCATCGCGGGTGAAGAAGGCGAGGACCACGTTCATATTCCCAATATGAAAACGGGCAAGTATTATATTTACATGACAGGCTTTGACAGCACAATCGTTCAAAGAGTAAGCGGAGGAATTCCTGTTACGATTACCCAATCATCTGGGGAAGTCGATGTTGAAGTACCTGTCTCAGAATAATTTTCATTGGCAATTTTCCCGGGTCGGGGCATACGGGTTTCCTGGAGATGTTTTTTCGACCCCGGTCTTCTTGCTGAATAATTATGGGCGGAGGCTTTGCAGTTCTCAAAATTTCTTAACACCTTTATTGTCGGAATCCTAAACCCTCCTTATGGATAACCGCGAGTTGCTTTTTAGTCACCACGCCTGTGATATACTCTATAACCCGGCATTGAATGCAATTGAAACAACCTGGAAAGGTCCCGATGCCGAAGGCGTGGCCTTGTATGCAATCCTCGATTCACTCATTGAAGCCATGAAGATGAAAGGGAGCGGAATTGTGATCGCAGATGCCAGGCAGATGCATCCCATCAACCACGACGACATGCAATGGATCAGCAGTGATTGGTATCCACGTGCGCTGGCTGCGGGATTCAGTTATGAGGCCCTTGTCGTAACCGACTATACCTTCAATGCTGTGACGGTAAGAAAAATTGTGCGTACTTACGACGAAAAGAAATTAAAAACAGCCTATTTCAAAACGATTCGCGGCGCCTATGAATGGGTTCAGACCGGTTTTCCCGGTTGATTTTTCTTACCTCCTTCGTTGGATTTTATCCGGGATAAAGCCGGCAACTGATTCGTCTTCACTATATTCGCGCTTCAAGAAATTGTGCCAGTAAAATTAATCGAATGTCCGCGCGATGCCATGCAGGGCCTGCATGCGTTTATTCCGACTGAAGTAAAAGCGGAATACATCAATTACCTCCTGAAAGTAGGTTTTGATACCATTGACTTCGGCAGTTTTGTTTCTCCCAAAGCGATTCCGCAACTGCGAGATACCGCTGAAGTGCTCAGCATGCTGGATTTGTCACAAACCAGTTCAAGCCTGCTTGCGATTGTTGCCAACCTTCGCGGCGCGCAGGATGCGTCAGGGTTTGAACAAATAAAATACCTGGGCTTTCCGTTCTCAGTGTCAGAAGAATTTCAAAAACGAAATACCAACTCAACGATCCGTGAATCACTTCAACGCGTGGAAGAAATACAAGCCGTGTGCGAAAAAAAAAATAAAGCCCTTGTGATTTATATTTCAATGGGCTTTGGAAATCCGTATGGCGAAGAATGGAATGCTGATATCGTTATCAAATGGGTGAGGGAACTTTCAAAGCTTGGAATTAAAATATTTGCGTTGTCGGACACTGTTGGTGTCTCAAATCCTGAAAATATTACGCATTTATTTACACATTTGATCCCGGAATTTCCACAGGTGGAATTTGGGGCGCACCTGCATTCCAATCCGCTGACATGGGAAGAAAAAGTAGATGCCGCCTTTAAAAGCGGTTGCAGGCGTTTTGATTCCGCTTTAAAGGGGATCGGCGGGTGTCCGATGGCTAAGGATGAACTAACAGGAAATATCGCAACAGAAAATATTGTAAGCTACTTCGATAATATTCACCAATCTCTTACACTTAACCGGGCGGCGTTTACAGATTCCCTGCTAAAAGCTTCCGCAACTTTCCCGGTCTAGCTGCGAAGAACGATTCAACAACTTGTTTAAAAGTACACTCTATTCACTTAAGTTTCACACCGTATTTAGCTAAACGGAATTATTTTTGCACTTTATTAAGATCCAGATAAAATCCCTGATGAATTTAATTTTGAAACCGGTTTTGAAGAAGATTTATTTTGTCCCGTTGTTATTGTTGTTGTTCGCAACAACGGTTTCCAATGCGCAAAAGAAAACCGCCTTTCTTCAACTTTTTGGAAGTGTGCAGCAGGGTAGCAAAAACCTCAGCGGCGCGCAATTACAAGTCATGGAAGGCGGGACTGTGATTGAAACGATTGCTGCGAAAGACAACGGGAGCTTTGTAGTCGTTTTTGATTTAGGAAAGGAATACTCGCTGGTATTTTCGAAACCTGGTTATGTATCAAAATCAATCGAGGTAAGAACCGTAGTTCCCCCTGATGCTGCAGATATCGGCTATGTATTCAAGTGTAACGTAGACCTGCCTGAAGACGTCATGGGACTTTCAAAGTCAGATCCGATGAGCAAGCCTATTGCAAAAATTGCATACAACGCCGGCTATGAAGATTTTGATTACGATGCCATTTATACCAGGCGCATCAAGGAAGAGCAGGAGCAGGCAGTGAAGGATGCAGAAACCCTGAAACATGACATGGATAAGGCGCGGCTGGATTCATTGAATAAGATCTGGAGCGATTCAATAGCAAAGGTCAAGGAAGAACAGGCCCAGCTTGCTTCTCAGCGTGCCGCTCTGGAAAAAGCAAAGCAGGATTCTATCCTGAGAGCCCAGGCACAGGCAGCAGTATTTGCAGCGGCAGAAAAATCGCGGGTTGATTCGGCAATGAGAGCAGAGGCTGAACGCAAAAGACAGGAAGAAATTGCAAGGGAGAAATCCAGGCAGGACTCTGTGAATGCGGCCATGGCCGACTTGAAGAAAAAACAGGAAGCAGAAAAACTGGCGGCGATGGCGGCTGCTCGTGAGAAGGCCATGCAGGACAGTATTAAGAAAGCAGATGCTGCATCGGCACGGCTTGCGGAAGCAGCGCGCCAGAAAGCTATTACAGATTCAATCGCCGGGTCAAAAGCAGCGGCAGAAGCAAGGAAGAAAGCTGTCGCTGATTCCGTCGCCCAGGCCCAGGCTGATGAAGCTGCAAGACAGAAAGCGCTTGCAGATGCAAAAACAGCTGAAGAAACACGAAAGAAATTTGTTGCTGATTCAACTGCAAAAGCAGATGCTGAAGCAGCAAGGCTGGCTGTTCTCGCACGACAAAAAGCGATTGCAGATTCTACGTCAGAAGCAAGAGCGGCTGCTGAGGCCAGGATTAAAGCTGAAGCGGATTCCGTTGCCCGCATTAAGGCAGAAGAAGCTGCCAAACTGAAAGCCGCTGCAGACGCCAGGGCAGCCATAGAAGCACGGAATAAATTTGTCGCAGATTCAACCGCCCGGGTTGCAGCCGACGCCAAGGCTGCGGAAGAAGAAGCACAGAATGCTGAATTCCGGCACTACCAGGATTCATTGATTGCCGCTACCAAAGCGCAGAAGGAGAAGGCAGAAGCAGAGCGCCAGGCGCGCATCCAGGAAGACATCCAGGCTAGAAAGGATGCGCTTGCCAAGGCCAACCAGGTCGATACTTCGAGAAGCAGTGCGAGCAAGCCAACGGCAGTGCCGAAGATCAGGGAGTCAGATTACCATGAAGGCATTACCGATGAAACGATAAAAGAAACGAACCGCTCGATTGTCAGGACGGTTGTAAAGAAGGAAGGCGTTACATTCAACTATCAGAAAATAACCTATAACTGGGGCGGGATTTTCTATTACAAGAATGAACAAAGCATAACGCCCACCTTGTTTGACCAGGAGATTAACAATGCGCGAAAAATCTTTGGTAAATAACCAGGAAGCTATCGGCTGATGACAATTTTTCTTGCAGTCACAGATTTTCCGGAAGTGATTTTCAGAAAATAAATTCCGTCTTCAAGCCTGTCGGTAGAAATGGTAAGACGGTTGCTCCCTTTTGTATCCATGAGCTGAGTTCCCAGGACATTTTTTCCGGTTACATCAACAACTTCTAAAAGAACATCGGCAGGAAGGCCTGACACGGTAAGAAAGTCCTGAGCCGGGTTGGGGGAGAGTTGAATTCCGATGCCTGCATCCACTGAACTGATTGCGGTTACATTTACATAGACAGGATCACTTCCAGAGGTACATCCTGTTCCGTTATCAACGACAACAGAATAATAACCGTCCTGCAACGCTGAATATGACTGAAGTGTAGCCCCGGGAATCACATTGCCGTTTAAATACCATTGGTATCCCGCGGTGGCAACACTTGATGAAAGCCAGAAGCCATTCACGATGACAAACGGTGTCTGCGGATTTGCATTTACAGTGATATAATTAGTTTGCGTCAGTGCATTTCCTCCATAAGAGTTGGACACCAGCAATTCTACCTCGTAAGTTCCCGGAACAGTATAACAAATATTGGTTGGGTTCTGGTCGGTCGAGCTTGTTGTATTGGCGCCCGGGAAACTCCATAACCATGTATCTGCATAAGAAGAGAGGTCCGTGAAATCAATACATGTATTCTCACATATTACAGTCTGCGCGGTAGTAAAATTCGCAATGGCTAAATTGCATTGAACCACGGAGAGGTTGATGGAATCTGTCGCAGCGCAATAAGCTGAACTCACGGTCACATAATACAATCCTCCCACAGTGGTATATATGGCCGTATCAGTACTTCCGTTCTGCCACAGGTAACTCTGGTAACCAGCCGGAGCGTGGAGTGTGAAAACACTGGTTTGACAAAATGAAGTGTCATTGCCAAGGTCAAAAAGCGGCGTGGGATGTTCAATCACGTTTAGCACCTGTGATGTAGAATTACATTGGTGATAATTGATCTGCACCATGTAGTCTCCTCCATGTGAAATATCAATGGTCTGGGTGGTCAAACTGTCGGGAAGCCACAGGTAGCTTTGCGCATATTCTGTGCTAAGTGTAATTGTTCCGCCAGAGCAGATATAGGCAGCATCCTGGCTGATGGTCGGAACCGGGGGATTCACGGCGATGAATGCATGACTTATGGTGTCGCTGGCATAACACGTTGCTCCGGCAAGACTTATTTGATACGTGCCTGCTGCGGCAAATTGAAAGCTTGCGTCAGCGTTGAAGTTGAAAGGAATTCCGTCCGCCATCCATGTATAATCAGCTACGTTAGCAGACGTATTGTTGAAGTTCACAAGCGATCCTACGCAAACAGTGTCGTCATCAAACGTGAATGATGCAGCAGGGGCGAGACAGCTCAGTTTGGCAACCCATAGATCATTACCACCATGATTGCCACTCACCTCGCCATCGTTGCTTTGAGAATATCCAGCAAAAATATATCCTCCGTCACTTGTTTGAAAAGCAGAAAAAGCGCGGTCATTGCCTGATCCGCCATAAGCCCGCGACCAGATAATATTTCCTGCTACATCTGTTTTCATGAGCCAGCAATCTTCACCGCCGGCAGTTTGCGCATTTTGTAAATCAAAATCGGTTGAAGTCGTCATCCCTGCGAGCAGGTAACCATCGGCATCAGCATTGATCACAGAAAAAGCAATGTCAGAATTTGAACCGCCGAAAGTGGATTGCATGAGTTTGTTTCCTGCAGTGTCAAGTTCAATGATCCATGATTCACTGCTTCCGTGATTTTCAACAATGTCGCTGTCGCTGGAGTTCGTATAGCCGCCGATCACAAAATTGCCTGCAGAATTTTTGAGTATTGAAAATGCGGATTCATTTGAAGAACCTCCATAGGATTTTTCCCAGGAAAGGTTTCCGCTTACGTCAGTTTTTATGACCCAGAAGTCTGCGCCGCCCCTGTTCCCGCTCACGTCACAATTGTTAGAGGAGCTGCTGCCTGCAGCGAGGTAACCGTCAGTGGTTTCAGTTATTGCATTGCAGATATCAGTACCCGTTCCACCCAATGTTTTTTGCCAAAGCAAATTTCCAGTGGTATCAACTTTAATCAGCCAGAAATCTTCCCCGCCATGATTGTATGTGATGTCGCCATTGTTGGATTGTGTGCTGGCACCGATGAGAAGATTGTCATCACTCGTCTTGATCAGGGCATGCGCAGCATCAAATGAAGAACCGCCATAAGTTTTCTGCCATAATAAAGAGCCTTGCGCATCGAGTGCAAGGAGCCATACGTCGCTGGTGTTTAAATTACCACCATGGTTGTTGGTTACATTTCCATTATTTGAATTTGCTGTAGCGAGAACGAATATTTTTCCACTGGACAATTGCACAGCCGACACGGCCGCATCCACTTTATTTCCTCCAAAACAATGTTGCCATGCCAACGTACCTGAAGCGTTCAGTTTTACGACCCAAACATCACTCAATCCATGGTTTCCCGAAACAGTTCCATTGTTGGAATTCGTGGTGCCGACCAGGAGATAGCCCCCATCATCCGCAAGGAGTATTTGAGTGGCTGCGTCATAGCTGCTTCCGCCCAGGCTTTGCTGCCAGTCGAAAACCGGGGGTGACTGTGAATAGCCTCTTAAAAAAAGGATGTTTAAAAGGGAAAAGATTAAAATTGATAACTTTTGTCTCATTTAATATTTCAGACTTTGTCTCTCGTTATACAAAACTCCGCATTTGTACGGACGATTTCAACTTTTTTATACAAATACCTGAAGATTATGTTTTAACCTCCACCAATCGCTTCTTTTGCTTAAAAAATCAAACCATTTTAGAATCTTCCTGCCTTCTCTTTGGGTGAAATCAGGTTTAGGAATGAATGGAATCTTACAAATGAGACGGAATTGAAATTAAGCTAAATCCATTGGACAGGCGGGGCGTTAGAGTACTCTATTCACCCACTGTTTACGATGGTTTAAAAGATTAGCAATCCCGTAAGATTGATAATAGCCAGGGTCCCGTAAGATGTTGGCAAACCAAAAAGATCCTGCCCCGTAAGGCAGGATTTCTTTTTATACAATAACCCCGTCTTTCATCGTAAGCTTCCTGTCGGCCATGTCAGCCAGCTCCATATTATGGGTTACAATCACGAAGGTTTGATTCAGTTTTTGCCGAAGGTCAAAAAAAAGTTTATGCAGCGATTGAGCAGATGCGGAGTCCAGGTTACCTGATGGCTCATCGGCAAATACGACCCTGGGATTATTGACGAGCGACCTTGCCACTGCTACGCGTTGCTGTTCCCCGCCGGATAATTCACCCGGACGGTGTGCGGCGCGGTCTGCGAGGTTCATCATGTTTAATAAATCAAGCGCTTTTTTCTCAGCATCTTTTTTTTGAACACCGGCAATGTATGCAGGCATGCATATATTTTCAAGCGCACTGAATTCAGGAAGAAGATGATGCTGCTGAAAAACGAAACCGATGTTTTTATTTCTGAAAGAGGCCAGCCGTTTTGGACTCATTCTGTTAATTTCCTCATTCCCGATGGTGAGCTTGCCGCTGTCAGCCCTGTCAAGCGATCCAAGGATGTGGAGCAAGGTGCTCTTCCCGGCCCC
>Ga0134121_10003680_pt1 | contig 12687 bp, 11 predicted proteins | sample KB301_FD_96463 | JGI IMG/M metagenome (GOLD analysis project Ga0134121, IMG submission 96463) | Terrestrial soil microbial communities without Nitrogen fertilizer from Kellogg Biological Station, Michigan, USA - KB3-0-1 | ecosystem: Environmental > Terrestrial > Soil > Unclassified ...
CCCTCACCCCTGCCCCTCTCCCGCCCCCGCCCAACCCCCCTCACCGGGAGAGGGGTACCCCTGGGGCGTTCCTGCCTTGCTCCCTCTTCTCCCGGTTGGGGGGAGGGCGATGGGAGAAGAGGGCCGGGGTGATGAGGGTCTTGGGCGGGGGCGCTCCGAGGTGGCAAAGTCAGCTCCTATAGCTCCCCAGCGTCTCCCAAAAGCGACGGCCGGGGTCGAATTAGAGGACGGGGATCAGTCGGAATCCTTGGTGGGCGGCGCCGGCCAGGGCGCCGCTGCCGCCACGGCCATGGCCCGCTTCGAATCCCGGGTGAAGCGCTTCTGCAGCAGGCGGGCGAGGGGATAGCCGAGGCGCGCCAGCGGCAGGTTCGGCCGCGAGAAGGCGAAGATCTCGAACCACACCGAGTTGTCCTCGTGATGCCACTCGACGGTGAAGCGCTCCTCGCCCCGTTCGGCGTGATCCGGCAGCGTTCCATAGGCGAAACCGAAGCGGACGATGGAGCCCTCGTCGTCGAGCCGGTAGACGATCCGGCAGGCGTTGAGCGACCAGAAGCCGAGATGCCTGATCCGCACCGCCACCGTCGTGCCGGGCTCGAGCGGGGCCGCGGAGGGGAAGGCGGCCACCCAGCCCAAGTCGAACATCTTCCAGGCCTTGAGGGCCTCGACGGCGCGGGCGAAGGCGGCTCGGCCTTCGCCCAGGCGAACCCGATTGTGATCGGTCTTGTAGCCGGCCGGCGCCCCGCGGCGAGAGTGGCCGACCTCGCGATACGAGAAGGTGCGGCTCCGCTGTTGAGCCAGGAATCGCTCGACGCGCTGCTTGGAGGGTTTCATCAACAGGAACACTGCGGCGGGGGAGGTTACCACGTTCCTGCGGCCCTCTGGCCAAGTAGAATGAGGCCGCCACTTCCCGGGAGGTGCGATGGCGCGGTTCCTCTGGATCTGTCTCGGCGGCGCGGCGGGCACCGGCGCCCGCTATCTGTTGTCGGGCTGGCTGCTGCGCGCGGCGGGGCCGGGATTCCCCTGGGGCACGCTGGCGGTCAACGTCCTCGGCTCGTTCCTGCTGGGGCTCATCATGCAGGTCGCCATCGCCACCGACCTGCTGTCGCCGACGCTCCGCTTGACGCTCACGACGGGCGTCATGGGCGGCTTCACGACCTACTCGACGTTCAACTACGAGACGCTCCAATACCTGCAGCAGAACGACTGGCTGATGGGCTCCCTGAACCTGCTGGTCACCGTCGCCGTTTGCCTGGCCGCCGGGAGCCTGGGCCTCGTCGCCGGCCGTCTGCTGGCAGGGACCTGAATCAGGAGGACGTGCGGATCGTCAAGTATTCGCCGGGAAGCCGGAAGCTGGCCGAAGCGCCGGGGAAGGCTTGAGCTGACGTATTATATTCTTCAACAGCTATCTTGCCCCGCAGGTTGACACCCAGGGAGGACGCGATGGGACGCTATGACGAGCTGGCGGAGAACCAGCGCCGGGCGATTCTGGACAGCGAGGGTGTGACGGCGCCCTCGCTGCGGCGAGCCGTGGCGGCCCGTGCGGCGGCGCTCGGCGGCGGGCCGGCGGCCCCTGAGGACAGTACCGGGGAGATTCCCGAGAAACTCCGGGCCTACGTCGACGCTGTCGCTCTGCACGCCTACCGGATCACCGACGAAGACGTCGCGGAGCTGCGCCGCGAAGCTTCCGAGGACACGGTTTTCGAGGTCTCTGTCGCCGCCGCGGTGGGCGCCGGGCTGGCCCGCCTGGAGCGCGGCCTTGCCATTCTGCGCAGAGGCGAGCGATGAGGCTGGAGCAGGTGACGCGCGGCCAGGGGATCAAGCGGCTGCTTTTCCCCATCATGGGCTGGAAGATCAAGACGCGGTTGCCGGACGTCGTCCGCGCCATCCTCTACCGGCCGAAGATCTTCGGTAAACCTTACAATGTCTGGATCCAGGCGGTCATGCGCGGTCCTTCGCCGTGGAGCGTCTGGGAGCGCGAGCTTTTCGCCTCGTTCACCTCGCGCTGCAACGACTGCGTCTTCTGACGGGAGCAGCACGGCGCGGTCGCGTCGCTGGCCCACAATCAGAAAAGAGAGGACGTCTTGATCCAGGCCGTGCTGGCCGACTACCGCACGGCGCCGATCCCCGAAAAGCTGCGAATGATGCTCGCTTTCTTGGAAAAGCTGACGCTACGGCCAGCGGAGGTGGGTCTGGATGACGCCGTCATCTTGCGGGCGGGCGGCCTCTCGGACGAGGAGATCGAGAGCGCCGTCCACGTCTGCGCGCTGTTCAACATCATCAACCGGGTCGCCGACTCGCTGGGGTTCGAGACGGCGGACGCGGACGGTTATGAGAAGGGCGCCCGCCGGTTGTTGAGCGTCGGGTATCTGTAGCCGGCGCCTCAGTTGGGCGTCAGGTGCCAGACGATCGGCAGCAGTCCGACGATGAGCGCGAAGAGCAGCAGGGTCAGCGGCAGGCCGACCTTGAAGTAGTCGCGGAAGCGGTAGCCGCCAGGGCCCATGACGAGGATGTTGACGGCGTGGCCCAGGGGCGTGAGGAAGGCGATCGAGGTGGCGAGGGCCACTCCCATGGCCATCGCCCGCGGATCCGCGCCCGTGCGCTGGGCCGTCTGGATGGCGATGGGCGCGATGACGGCGGCCACGGCGGCGCCGTTCATGGCCTGGGTGAGTAGGATGGCGAGGCCGGCGAGACCGGCCAGCAGCACCCGCGGTCCCGCTCCTCCCAGCAACCGGAGAAGCTCGTCGGTGAGCAGGGCGGCGGCGCCCGTTTTGACCATGGCGACGCCCAGCGGAAGCATCCCCGCGACCAGCACGACGCTCTTGAAATCCACGGCCCGGTAGGCCTGATCCATGGTCAGGATGCGGGCGATGACCATGGTCAGCGCGCCCCCGAGCATCACCTCGCCCACCGCGAAGCGGCCCGAGGCGGCGAGGATCAAGGTGACCGCCATGATCGCCAGGGCCAGCCGGCCTTTGCCGGGCGTGGGCTCCGCCTCGCGCGCGGGCTCGTCGAGCACGATCAGGTCGGGCTCGGCGCGGAGCACGGGCAAGCGGTTGCGCTCGCCTTGGAGAAGAAGCCCGTCGCCGAGCTCCAGCGGCAGATCGGTGAGGCCGGTGCGCACCGGCCGGCCGGCGCGCCAGAGGGCGATGACGCTCATGCCATAGCGCTCGCGGAAGAGGGATTCGCGCAGCGTCTGGCCGATCAGCGCCGAGCGTGGAGAGAGCACCGCCTCGACCACGGCCACGGAGCTCGATTCGAGATCGCGCTCGCGCCAGCTCCGAGCGGGCAGCAGCTCGAGCCCCTCGTCGCCGGCCAGCTTTTCCGGCTTGCCGCTCAGCAGGAGGATGTCCTCCGCCTGGATGACGCTATTCGGGGGCGGCGCTTGGATCACGCGTCCCTCGCGCTCGATGGCGAGGACGCTGAAGCCATAGGTTTCGCGGAAGCGGGTGTCGGCGAGAGTCTTGCCGGCGAGCGGCGAGCCCGCCGGCACGCCGGCCCGGATCAGCCGCTCTCCCAGGTGGTAGATCTCGGCCAGATCCGCCTCGCGGCGGTGGATGTCCGCCAGCACCTGGGCCGGCGAGCGGTCCGGAAGCTGCCGCCGGCCCCACAGCGCCATGTAGGCGATGCCCGCCGCCACGAGGGGCAGGCCCAGTGGCGCGAAATCCAGCAGACCGAAGCCCCGCAGCTTCTGATCGCGCAGCAGGCTGCTGACGACGATGTTGGTGGTGGTCAGCAAGGTGGCCATGCCGCCCAGGATGGTGGCGAAGGCGAGGGGCATCAAGAGCCGCGCGGGATTGACTCCCGCCCGGTGCGAGGCGCCCGAAACGGCCGGCAGCAGCACGGCCGCCGCCGCGATGTTGTTCATGAACAGGGAGAGGAAGGCCCCGGCCAGCATCACCACCACGATCTGCCGGACCTCGCCCTTCCCGGCGACCTGCACCAGGAGGCTGCCCACCTGGCGCGTCACGCCGGTGCGTTCGAGCCCCGCCGCCAACATGAAGATCGCCAGCAGGGTGATGACGGCCGAGCGGCTGAAGCCGGAGAAGGTCTCCTCCGAGGTCAGTACGCCGGTGGTGCCGAGAGCGACGGCGACGAGAAGGGCCACCAGGTCCGGCCGCAACCAGTCGCTGAGGAAAAGTGCCACGGCCCCGCCGAGGATGACGAGCGTGATGGTTAAGTGGAGGTCCATGGCCGAGGCGCGATGCTAGCAGACGGGGGAGGCCGGCGATGGAATCGCGAAGAGGGTGTCGCGGAAGGAGCGTGCCGCCGGCCGAGCTCATTTCAGATTGGACAGGGTTTCCCGATCCAGAGACGTCCCACGGGGTTCCCCGCAGGGCGTCTCTACATTGGGGGGTTACCGGCGAGGAATTTGGAACGACGACGCCTTTCCAAAACCTGCTATGGCGTTACCCACTCGAATCACGTCACCGCTTCCAGCCAATGTAGAGACGCCCCCGGGGAACCCCGTGGGGCGTCTCAGAGACGGCGAGATCGGCTGCGATCTCTCAAACGCCGCGCGGACACTAAATCTGTTCGATGATAGTCTTTCGCCCTGGCGGCTTTGCCGCCGGTTCGACGCCATGCGACGCCCTCTGACCCTGCTCCTGCTGCTCGCGATCACCCTCGGCGTGACGGCCGGGCCCCATCCGTGCCACGCGCAGCAGAGACAGACCGCGCCCACCGGCCATGCCTCCTGTCACGGATCGCATTCCGCGCCCAAGGCGCCTGCGCGGCCGGCGCACGACTGCTGCGATCCCATCAAGGGCGGCCACACCCTGTGCGATCAGGCCTGCCAGGGCGCGGCGGTGATGGGCGTCGCCTCGACGCTGCCGGAGGTTCTGGCGTTCCGGGAGTTGGAGACGCCGGTCCCGGACTCCCCAGGCGCCCTGTTCGTCCTCTCGATCGATCACGTTCCCCTGAGCTAAAAACTCCCTGACCTTCCGTTGCGGTGCCGTGCTGGCGGGCGGGTGCTTGCCCGGCGCGGCGTGGAGCCCACTTTTCTCAGGAGTTTCTGGTCATGATGCGAAGTTTCCAGTTTTTCAGTGCTCTGGCGCTCGTCCTCGGCCTGGCTGCGCCCCTTCGGGCTCAGCAGGATATGGGGGATATGAAAGACATGAAGGACATGCCGGGGATGGAGCACATGCATTCCATGCACGCGATGCCTGGCGTGCTCGGGCCGTACGGCCTGTCTCGCGAAGCGTCGGGCACCGCCTGGCAGCCGGAGTCGACGCCTCACACGGGCGTCCACACCGTGGCGAACGGCTGGAATCTGATGACCCACGGGTTCGCCGACCTCATCTATGACCGCCAGGGCGGCCCCCGGGGCGGGAGCAAGACTTTCAGCGAGAACATGTTGATGGGCATGGCCAATCGGCAGCTCGGCCCCGGCCGGCTGGGGCTGCGGGCCATGGTCTCAGCCGAGCCGTCGACCATCGGCCGCGAGGGCTACCCCCTGCTGTTGCAGACCGGGGAGACGGCCAACGGCTTGACGCCGCTGGTGGATCGCCAGCACCCGCACGACCGTTTCATGGAGCTTTCCGCGAGCTACAGCGTGCCGCTGGGAACCGCGGCCGATCACAGCTCTGTTTTCGTTTACTTCGGCCTGCCGGGCGAGCCGGCGCTGGGGCCCGCCGCGTTCATGCATCGCTTTTCGGGGTTGGACAACCCGGAGGCGCCGCTCAGCCACCATTGGTTGGACTCGACTCACGTCACCTTCGGCGTCGCCACCCTGGGCTGGATCCGCGACGGCGTCAAGCTGGAAGGCTCGGTCTTCACCGGCCGCGAGCCGGACCAGAACCGCAACGATATCGAGAGCCCGAAGATGGACTCCTGGTCGCTGCGGGCGACATGGAACCCGACGCCCGACTGGTCTTTCCAGGTGAGCCGCGGGCATCTTCACAGCCCCGAGCAGCTCGAGCCTGAGATCGACCTCGACCGCACGACGATATCCGCGACGCTGAACCGGCCACTCGGCGAGCGAAACATTCAGACCACCTTCGCCTGGGGGCGCAACGACCGCAATCCCGGCCGGGCCACAAACAGCTATCTGCTGGAGTCCGCAGTCACCCTGGACGATCGCAATACCGTGTTCGCGCGAGTCGAACAGCAGCAGAACGACGAGCTCGGCGATCACGGCAGCGGCGGGACGGTGTTCAACGTCGGCAAGGTCTCGCTCGGTTACATCTGGGACGGCGTGCGAATCGAAACCTTCCGCGGCGGCGTGGGCATTCTCGGCAGCCTGTCCCGGGTGCCACACGAGCTGAATCTGGATTACGGCGAGACGCCGTTCTCGGGGATGGCGTTCCTGCGGGTGAAGATCTGAAGATTGTCCCAGAAAAAAAGGGGATGCCGCCGGCGAGCGGCATCCCCATATCGAGAAGGCGACCGGGTTCTTAGAAGTTGTAAACCGTGTAGATGCCGATCTCCGAGAACTTTCCCTTGCTGTTGGCGTTCACCGAGCCGGTGGCGCCGGCGTCGCCGGTGGTGAAGGTGCCGCCCTTGACCTCGTCGTACTTGTAGACCAGCGAGGCGGCGAACGCCTTGTTGAGCGTCCATTGCACGCCGGCGTTGTAATAGGTTTCTTTGAGGCCCGGCTTCAGATCTTTGCTGGGCTTGGCGGTGTCGTAGCGAGCGAAGACGGACCACTCGGGATTGAAGTTGACCTGGCCCCAACCGGAGAAGCCGTCCGCCTTGTCGGTGGCTGGGGTGGTGGTGTTGTTCCAATTGTCAGCGGTGAAATATTGACCGCCGATCTTGAAGAAGCTTGTGCTGTATCCGAGCACGGCGTCGGTGCGGCTGGCGGTATGCAGAGCCGGAGTCGCGTCGGTGTCGTTGCCGCGCTTGCCGCTGTAACCGCCGACGGCGAGGACTAGGCCCTCCACCGGGGTGAGGGAGATTCGGCCTTCATAGTCCACGCTCTTGGTGCGGGTCGGGTTGCTGTAGCCTTTGCCGTTGCCGATGGTGAACTGATAGCCCCACAGCGGGCTGTTGCCGAGCACGTGGAAGCCCCACTCGGCCGAGGCGCCGAAGCTCAGGCGGTCGGTGATCACCTGCTCGACGTAACGCAGGCCGTAGAGGTTCTCGACGAAGGGAATGACCGGCGTGTCGGCGGAGCCGAGACGCATGATGAACTGGGGATCGATCTGGGCCTGGATGTAGGCCTTTTTCACGAACACGTCAAAGCGCCTGGCGCCCTGGTCGCCGATGTCGGACTGGAACTGGGCGGACCACACCTTGTCGAACTGATGGGTGAAGGTGAAGTAGGTGCGCTTGACGTCGACGCCCTCGCCGCTGTCGCTGCTCTTCTTGCCCGTGGCCTCGTCCTTGTTTTCCTTCGAGCTGACGTCGGCGTAAACGCGGATGCCAAACTTGTTGGTCGGGAAATCGCTCGAGGCCGCCTTCGGCTTCGGCGTCGGCCGGTCATAGGCGGGCAGGTTGTGCTTGAAGAGATAGAGATCCAGAGCGGTCTCGTTTTCGGCCTGGATCGTCTCGCCGTTGGCGCCGCGGCCGACCAGCGTGATCGAGGTGCCGATGTCGCCGGACGTTTGCCACGACTGATATCGCTCCGGGGTATTGAACACGTACACGCGGCCGTCCTTCTCAACCTCCTGGTAATACAAACCCGTCACCTGCGCCATGGCGACGGAGGCCGCCGAGAGCGCCAAGATAAGCGCCACCAGGCCTGCCTTCATTAGAGCGGTTCTGCGCATCCTGCTCTCCTTTTTCATATGGATTTCAGTTGAGGGTCTTGCCCTGGGTCATCTTCGAGATGGCGCCAGCATAGAAAAGGGGCTCGTGCGACGCTGCGACGGCGATGTGACAGGCCTGCGACAGCCCTTCCCGTGCAAATTTGCTGGATTGCGGAAAAAATCGGGGCGTTGTCACGCCGTTGTCACACGGCGGTAGGTTGGCTGCCAAACCCCTCTGCGAAAGTCTGGGTCGCGGACTGGTGCGACGGGTCTGCCCCAAAGCAAGTGTATTCAACCTTCCTATAAGGAGAGAGCGATCATGGCGACGTTGGACAATCGCAAAGTCATACCCTTGGCGCTGGCGTTTGCCCTGGCCTCGGGTGGGAGCATGCTGTCGGCCCAGGCCGTCAAGGTCGAAGCGGGAATTCCGTCCTATGGCAAGACGAGCGGCGTCTCAGGGAATCTCAACTCGGTGGGCTCGGATACGCTCAACAACCTGATGACGTTCTGGGCGGAGGGTTACAAGAAGGAATATCCGAACATCCGCATCCAGATCGAGGGCAAGGGTTCGACGACGGCGCCGCCGGCGCTGATTCAGGGCACCTCGCAGCTCGGTCCCATGAGCCGCGCCATGAAGGCCGAGGAGATCGACGCATTCGAGAAGAAGTACGGCTACAAACCGACGGCGGTCCGCGTCGCGGTCGACGGCATCGGCGTTTTCGTCAACAAGGACAACCCCATCAAGTGCCTGACGATGCAGCAGATCGACGGCATTTTCTCGCAGGGCCGCGCCTGCGGCGGCAAGGCCATCAATCAGTGGGGCGAGGCCGGAGTCACCGAGGGCGCCTTTGCCCATCAGCCGATCAGCCTCTATGGCCGTAACTCCGCCTCCGGCACCTATGGCTACTTCAAGGAGCATGCGCTCTGCAAGGGCGACTACAAGGCGACGGTCAAGGAGCAGCCGGGCTCCGCTTCGGTGGTGCAGGGCGTCACCGAGGAGAAGTACGCGATCGGTTACAGCGGCATCGGCTACAAGACCTCGGGCGTGCGGGCCGTGCCGGTGGCCGCCAAGCCCGGCGCCTGCATCGACGACAGCCCGGAGAACGTCATCACCGGCAAATATCCGCTGGCGCGCTTCCTCTACGTGTACGTCAACAAGGCGCCGAATAAATCGTTCGATCCTCTCGTTCGCGAGTTCCTCAAGTACGTCCTCTCGCAGCAGGGTCAGGAGACGGTCGTCAAGGACGGCTTCATCCCGCTGACCACCAAGATCGTCCAGGAGGAGCTGGCGAAGCTCCAGTAAACGTATGGCGAACCCGGTGGAGAGAGCGGCCGGTTCGAAGCCCGTGGAGTCGGCGGAAACCCGTCTCCGGCTGCGCAACCGCAGCCGCGAGACGCCCCGCCGGCGCTTGGTGGCCGATCGCCTTGCCCGCTGGCTGGTATCGGCGGGCGGCATCGCCATCATCGCCAGCATCCTGGGCATCTTGATCTTCATTCTGATCGAGGTGCTGCCGCTGCTGTTCCCGGCGAAGGTGACGGCGGTGCGGCGGGTGGCCGTGCCGGACGCCGGAAGAATCGGCGCCCTGCTGGCCGACGAGCACCGCACCCACGTGGCCACTCTCGGCGAGCACGGCTTCGCCCGGGTGGTGCGCCTGGACGACGGCAAGGAGGTCTACAACTCGGACGTTCTGGCGGCGCCAGCGAACCCCGCGGACCCTGCGGCTACCAAGCCGGTTCTGGTGGGCATGACGGTGCCGGCGCAGAGCCGCGCCTTCGCCGCCGCCACCAGCGACGGCCGCGTCCTGGTGAAGAAGATGGAGTTCAGCGTCACCTTCCAGGGCAGCGATCGGGTGGTGACTCCGGACATGACGCCGCCGGTTTTCCTGGAGCTGGATCCCGAGCATCACCCATTGGGCCCCTTCGCCGCCCAGATCGACGAGCAGGGCGCTGCCACGGCTGCCGCGATGCTGACCAGCGGCAAGCTGGCCGTGGTGCGGCGGGCGACGGAAAAGAACGAGATGACGGGCGAGACCAGCGAGTCGCTGAGCCGCGCCGAAGTCGCCGTGCCCGGCAAGGTGACGGCCATGGTGGTCGACCCGCAGCAGCGCAATCTCTACGCCGGCACCGCGAGCGGCGAAATCCTCTGGTGGCCGCTCGAGGGAGCCCAGCCGGGAGCGCTCAAGGTGGCCAACGCCGGCGCGCCGGTGACCGCGCTCAACCTTCTGCTGGGCGGCAAATCGCTTGCCGTGGGACAGCAGAACGGCGCTCTCTCCGTGTGGTTCGCCGTGCGCCAGCCGGACGACTCGCAGCGGCTCGAACGCATCCACGAATTCTCCCGCCAGCCCGGCGCCGTGCGTCTGATCGCGCCGTCGCAGCGCGACAAGAGCTTCCTCGCCGCGAGCGGCAACCAGCTCGGCCTTTTTTACTCCACTGCCGACCGCACCTTGTGGACGGGCGCCGCTCCGCTCGGGGACTTGACGGCGATGTTCTACTCCCCGAAGGCCGACGGCGCCTTCGTCGCCGGAGCCGAAAAGGTAGCCGAGCTGGCCATTCACAACCCTCATCCCGAGGTGACTTTCCGCGCCCTGTTCGGCAAGGTCTGGTACGAAGGCTACAGCGAGCCGCAGTACGTCTGGCAATCGAGCGGCGCCTCGAACGACCTCGAGCCCAAGCTGTCGCTCGTGCCATTGATGGCGGGCACGCTCAAGGGAACGTTCTACTCGCTGCTGCTCGCCATTCCCCTGGGCGTCTTCGGAGCCATGTACACCTCGCAGTTCATGCACCCGGCGTACAAGCGCTACCTCAAGCCGGTGATCGAGATCATGGCGTCGCTGCCCAGCGTCGTGCTCGGTTTTCTGGCCGGACTATGGCTGGCGCCCCGCATCGAGAGGGCGGTACCGGCCCTCGCCCTGGCGATCGTCGTGCTGCCGCTGGCCGTGCTGCTGACGGGATTCCTGTGGAACGCGCTGCCGCGGGCCTTCCGCGGCCGTTTCCCAGTGGGCACGGAAGTCTTCCTCTTCATCGTCGCCCTGGCGGCGGGCATCTGGGTCTGCATCGGCCTGTCGCGCGGTTTCGAGAAGCTCGCTTTCGCCGGTGACTTCCAGTCCTGGCTGCTGAAGGCGACGGGGCTCGGTTTCGATCAGCGCAACGCCGTGGTGGTGGGGCTCGCCATGGGCTTCGCGGTCATCCCCATCATCTTCGCCATCGCCGAGGACGCCTTTTCCAACGTGCCCCAGAATCTGGTCGCGGGCTCGCTGGCCCTGGGCGCGGACCGCTGGCAGACGGTGACCCGGGTGGTGCTCCCCACCGCGTCGCCCGGCATCTTCTCGGGCGTCATGATCGGCTTCGGCCGCGCCGTGGGCGAAACGATGATCGTCCTCATGGCGACCGGCAACACGCCGATCATGAGCTGGAACCCGTTCAACGGCTTCCGCACCCTGTCGGCCAACATCGCGGTGGAGATTCCCGAGGCGCCGCAGGGGGGCAGCCTCTATCGCACCCTGTTCCTGGCCGGGCTGCTGCTCTTCGCCATTACCTTCATCGTCAATACCGTGGCGGAGCTCGTACGGCAACGCCTGCGGGAGCGATATTCTCAGCTCTGATGCGGGAGCCTGCCAAGATGAGCGTCGCTTCTCAGTCAATCCCCGGTACCGGCGCCGGGGCCCTCGCCGGTCGCGCCGCTGCCGCGACGACCCTCTTTGGACGTTCCCGGGGCCGCACGGAAACCCTCGGCAAGGCCCTGACCTGGCTGTGCGGCGGCGCCCTCGCCTTCAACCTGCTGCTGGTGGTCGCCATCCTGACCCTGCTGGCCTGGAACGGCATGAGCTACTTCTGGCAGCGGGATCTGGTGGAGATGGACTTGAAGGACGGCCGCAAGGTCCTCGGCGAAATCTGGGAGATCGAAAAAGCGGCGAAGGTCAATGCCACTGCCAGTCAGGGCGCCGAGGCTGCCATCGATCGTATCCGGATGAAGATCGGCAACCGCGACGTGAGCGGTCTCGACTTCGTCTGGCTCGACGCCAAGGACATCGCCGCGCGCTCCCGACCGGCGGGCGCCGTGCTCCTCGAGCGCCTGGAATGGGGAAACTTCTACGGCACCATGATGGAGTTGCGCCGCAAGGGCCAGGTGCTGGCCGCCGGCCCCGAGGCGGTGCGAAAAGCTTTCGGCCCTCTCCATGCCCGGAAGATCCGGGAGCTGGAGCAGATTCACGACCTGGAGAAGGGAAAGATCGGCGACGTCAACTACGACATCGAGAAGCTGCGCCTCGCCGAGCGGAAGCTGGAGCTCGAGAATCTGTCAGCGGACGAGCGCTCGCGCCGCAAAGCCGTTCTCGACGGCGAGATCGCCGAGCGCCAGGCCGCCTACGATCGCCTGGCGACGCGGCTGACCGCCATGCGCGAGCGATTCTCGGCCGAGACGCTGGTGATGCGCACGGCCGACGGCCAGACCAAGGAGATGCCGGTCGGCACGGTGCTACACGTTCTGCGCCCCAACGAGATGGGAACCCTTTCCAAGCTTCGCGTCTACGCCGGCAGGGTCGGTGAGTTCATCATCCAGGACCCGCGTGAGTCCAACACCGAAGGCGGCATCTTCCCCGCCATCTTCGGCACGGTGATGATGGTTTTTCTGATGTCCTTCGCCGTGGCGCCCCTGGGCGTGCTCGCCGCGCTCTACTTGCGGGAGTATGCGCGGCAGGGCTTTCTGGTGCGGCTGGTGCGTATCGCCGTCAACAACCTGGCGGGCGTGCCTTCCATCGTCTTCGGCATGTTCGGCCTGGGCTTCTTCGTTTATTTGATCGGCGGCTCCATCGACCGCCTTTTCTTCCCCGAGTCGCTGCCCACGCCCACCTTCGGCACCGGCGGCATCTTCTGGGCTGCCCTCACGCTTGCGTTGCTGACCGTGCCGGTGGTGATCGTGGCGGCGGAGGAGGGATTGGCGGCGGTGCCCCGCATCGTGCGCGAAGGCTCGCTGGCGCTGGGCGCCACCAAGTTCGAGACC
>Ga0134121_10003682_pt1 | contig 12685 bp, 11 predicted proteins | sample KB301_FD_96463 | JGI IMG/M metagenome (GOLD analysis project Ga0134121, IMG submission 96463) | Terrestrial soil microbial communities without Nitrogen fertilizer from Kellogg Biological Station, Michigan, USA - KB3-0-1 | ecosystem: Environmental > Terrestrial > Soil > Unclassified ...
GAATGGCGACCTTTTCATCCACTTCCGTGGCGACGAGCTGCGTTGTGGTGACGCCACGCTTTTTGGCTTCGGCCAGAATCAGCCTGTCTTCCAGAATGGACTCCAACGCCTTCTGGATTGCATCATGCTGTTCCCGGTCGTTCGACGCGAGAAAGCCTTCGCGCCGAATCTGCAGCTGCTCCAGGTCGCTTGCCGCCGCTTGCCGCGCCTGGTCTTCGGTAATCGGCTCGCCGTTGACGGTCGCAAGCGCTCTCGCCTGGGATTGGACCGCATCGACAACTGATGCAAACGGAAGCAGTCCGGCAAACACAGCAACGATTGAAATGATTCTTGTTTTCATTTGAATCTCCATTTCAAAAACTGATCTTCATTCCGAACTGGATCCGTCTGGAATCCGTGGAAGTTGAAGTGATCTTTCCGGCTGCGGACGGGACAAGCCCGGCGCTGTCAAAGACCACGGAGTTGGGGACGGCAAAGTTGGCATGGTTGAGCGCGTTGAATACTTCAATGCGGAATTGCGTTTTCGCTTTTTCGAAATTCTGGAAATTCTTGAAGAGCGAAAGGTCCACCGTCGAGATTCCCGGCCGCGTCAATGTATTCCGTCCAACGTTGCCGAGAGTTCCCTTTGCGGGGAACGCAAAGCACTGCGTCTTGATGTAATTATTGGGGTCGCCGGGATTGGTCTGGGTTTCGCAGCCGGGCCCTCCGATCAGATTTGGTCCCTGGCCGAGTGCAAGTCCAGTCGTATCCGTTTGACTGCCTCCTCGGTCGTTGTTGATCACAACCGAGAACGGAAGGCCGGATTGGGCCCGGACGATCGAGCCGAGTTGCCATCCGTTGGCCACCGTGCGGACCAGTCCGGTTGAAGTCCTCGCAATGGGAAGCTGCCAAACCAGGCTGAAGCTGTAGCTGTGACGCAGGTCGAAATCGGACAAGCCGCGATTCAACACGGGAAGAAGCGGAGTCGGAGCGCCCCTGGCGCCGGAATAGCCGGAGCCGGCGGCCGTCGATCCGGTGGAAGAGGCCGTATCGATGCTCTTCGCAAATGCGTAGGAACTCTGAATGTGAATTCCGGACTTCCAGGTTTTTTGAACGCTCGCCTGCAACCCTTGATAGTAGGAATCCGCATTCCACGTGTCTGTCGTATTAATTGTGGAGAAATTGGTATTGAGCTTTGGCTTGCCCACCGGGTATATCCACGTACCGTCGGCCTGTTGCTCCGGAATAACGGTGTTCATATTGCGCTCGACCTGCGGCAGGTGAACTCCGCGAGAGCCCGTATAGCCGACGTCGGCAACCCAGCCGAATATTTCACGCTGAATATTGAGGTTCCATTTCATGCTGTAGGCACGGCCCGGTTCTGGTTCAATGTATGCCGTGCGGAGGTCATTGACTTGAAGCAGCGGGAAAGCTCCAGCGGGAAAAGAGCCTGCCGGAGGCGCGGTTGTGACGCCCTGCACGAAATACGGCATGGAGCGCGTCAGAGGCGTGTCAAACAGCCAGACCAGAGGCAAGGAATCGAAAATTCCAAAACCGGCGCGAACGGAAGTCTTGCCGGTTTTAAAGGGATCCCATACCAGGCCAATCCGCGGCGAAAAGTTTCTTCGTGTAGGATTTCGGTCGAGCACAGGTCCGCCGACCGTCGCCGTGGTGTCCGTCAGATTGTGCAGTTTGGCGACCTTTCCATTGACCTCGGTTGGAATGGTCAGGAATTCATAGCGCACGCCAAGGTTGAACGACAAATTGCTTTTGAAGCGGTAGTCGTCCTGAAAGTAGCCTGCGATCAGCGTCTGCCTCAAGCCGCGCCGGGTATCCGATCCGGGATAGAGCGCGCCGAAGCTCGACGCCTTATTGGTCAGGAAATTGGTAATCGATCCGAAACTGTACGAACCGCCATTTAAGTTCGGAATGTCGAAGTTGTATTGCATGCGCTCAACATTGCCGCCGACTTTCAGTGCGTGATTTCCCTTGTTGATGTAGAGGTTTTCATTGCCCTGGAACGAATTGAAATACAGCGAATTCACGTTGATGGCGCCTGGGCCGCCGCCGGGAACGGAAAAACCGGTAGTGGAGATTGCTCCAATGTTCTGCCCAGGAACAAAGCCAAGTGTGGGATCCTCCAGCAGCGGATTCAGGACCGAGATAATCCCGCCGCTGACGTTGGCGGTGCGGTAAAACCCGAAGCGGGCGACGTTGACCAGTTGCGGGCTGATGATGCGTGTGTACTCCATCGAGACCATCTGGCGCCGAGACGTATCCCCAGTGACCTTTGTAAGCTGCCCATCCGGAGAGTTGGAATTCGCGTCATCGAAAAAGTAGCTGCCGCTGAAGCTGTCGGAAGTCGAAATCGCATGATCGATCTTGCCGAGAATGTAACGGCCCTTCGACAGCTTGTTTGTCGGAGCACTGAATTGGCCGACGTCTCCGGCGCCGAGCAGAGGCCCGTTCGGCAATTGCATCAGGCCGAGAACGCGTGCAATGTTGGAATCCACAGTGACGGCGCCGGTCGAGAGCAAACCCAGCCGCGCGTTGGGCGAGAGCACGGTGCTAATCGAAGTTTTTGCAAGAAATTCCTGAACCTGTTCGTAGTTGGCAAACCAGAACGTGCGATTCTTGATCAGCGCGCCGCCCAGCGATCCGCCGAACTGATGCCGGCGGAAGGGTGGTGTCTTGGCACCGTCAAAAAAGTTTCGGGCGTCGAGCGCGCTGTTCCGGTGAAAGTAGAAAACATTGCCGTGCATGGCGTTGGTTCCGGACTTCGTCACCGCATTGATCACTGCTCCAGTGGAGCGTCCGTACTCCGCGGAGTAGCTGTTGGATACGATCGAGAATTCGCGGATCGCTTCGACTCCAAGGTTGGAGCCAAGAATGCTGCCCGGAGTGCTGTTCGAGCTGTCGTTGATGCTGACCCCATCCATCCGGAAATTGTTTTCCGAAGGACGCGCTCCCGAAACGGTCAGTTTTGCGCCGTTCCCGTTGCGGCCTCCGCTCCCACCGGCAACAATCGCCGTAACGCCGGGCTCCAGGGTGGCCAACTGTATCCAATCGCGTCCGTTGAGGGGCAATTCACGGATGGTGCTGCCGTCCACGGTGCGATTCACCGTTGAAGCAACGAGATCGACTTTCGTATCCTCCGCAGTCACGTCAACGGAGGACGAAACGCTTTCGATCCGCAACTCGAAGTCGATTGCAACCTCGCCGCCCACATTCAGGTTGACGTCCTTTTTCAAGCCGACAGAAAAGGACGGCATCTCAGCCATGACCTGGTAGATACCGGGTTGCAGATTTGCGGCGTTATAGCTGCCTGTCTCGCCGGTGAGAACCGATCTCGTGATTCCGGTCTCCGTATTCTTGATGGTTACGGCAACGCCGGGCAGCAGCGCTCCGGTCAGGTCTGTGATCTTTCCGAGAATCGACCCTCCCGCCGTCTGCGCATCGAGGCCGGATATCGGAAAACTCACGAATACAAGCGCTCCGAGCAGGCTGGTCAGGATTCTGTTCAGTCCTTTAATTTTCATGGACCTCCCCTTTCACGTTCGACAGTGATTTTTTTGATGATGAATTCCGGTCAGAACGGGTGACGGCGAGGTCACGATTACTGGCTTTTGGGGGACTTCAATGACGTGGATGCTAATCCATGTTTGATTAGCGTATCGAGTCGAAGATTACGTTTCGACTATTTCAATGTCAACAGACAAGAGTGTGCGCTGACGAACAGAAATGTGGGAGCGGAGCTGTAGGCGCGGTCTATGACCGCGCACGCTCTAACGTCTACACCGACTTTGATGACGGATTGTGCGCGGTCATAGACCGCGCCTACAGCTATTTGGATGCGCTTCGCGCATCGTTCTTGTGTTTGAGTTTCTTACCCCTCGACCTTGATTTCCGTCTTTACGGAATTCGAAATGAAACAATTATCGTGAGCCAGATGATGCAGCCGCCCTATATCTTCGGCCGTAGGGACCTTGTCGCCGCCATAGGAAATCTTCGGGTGCAAGGTGACGACGCTCACCCATGGAATGCCCTTCTCGTTCTTTGTCAGAACACCGACGGCTTCATCTTCATAGCTGTCGACAATAAACCCGCCCCGATATGCCACCCAGAGATAGGTCATCATGTGACAACTGGAAATGGATGCGACGTAGGCTTCCTCCGGATCGACATTCGCGGGATTCGAATAAGGCGCAGGCACGGCGGATGGCGATGATGACGCCGGCACGGTAAGTCCACCATCGAAAGTCCAGGTATGTGCGCGAGGGAACTTCCCTTTCAAAAACTCATCGCCGGTTCGGGTCCATCGTATCGTTGCCTTGTGTTCGGACATCATCCATCCTCCTCGATCTCCGGGAGTATACCTGACGTTGTCGTTGCCAGCCGGGCAGGTCGCCGGTTAACCTTCGATGAGGAGAGAGAATGAAAACTCTGGTGTTGCTGCGCCACGGACAAAGCATCTGGAACAAGGAAAACCTGTTCACTGGCTGGGCCGACGTCGGTTTGACCGAACAAGGGAAGGACGAGGCACGGGCAGCCGGACAGATTCTGAAGCGGGAAGGCTACGGTTTCGACGTGGCCTTCACCTCCGTGCTCAAGCGCGCGGTGAAAACCCTCTGGCTCGCCCTTGAAGAAATGGATCTCATGTGGATCCCGATCCGGAACTCCTGGCGCTTGAACGAACGCCACTACGGCGCTTTGCAGGGACTCAACAAGAAGGAGACCGTGGAAAGCTATGGCGCCGATCAAGTCCAAATATGGCGGCGAAGCTATGACACTCGGCCTCCCGCTCTTGCCCCCGAAGACAAGCGGTCTCCTAGAAACGATCCTCGTTATGCGGACCTGGGCAGTGAACTCCCCCTCACAGAATGCTTAAAGGACACCGTAGATCGCGTCCTGCCTTACTGGCTGGGCACGATCGCGCCGGAGGTAGCGGCTGGAAAGCGCGTCATCATTGCGTCTCATGGAAACAGCCTGCGCGCGCTGGTGAAATACCTGGATAAGATTCCGGACGACAAGATTGTGGAGCTGAATATCCCAACCGGAGTGCCGCTGATTTACGAACTGAACGATGACCTGACGCCCTTCCGGAATTTCTACCTGGGAGATCCGGCGGCAATTGCACTCGCAACCCAAAGCGTCGCCGATCAAACGCGGCAATCGAAAAAGAGTTCATGACATCCGACAATAGAAAGCGGCTGGCAGGTGTCGTCGAAGACTTATGTATTGGAAAAATCCGCCGCCACATTTTTCTATGTGCGGATGCCACGAAGCCCAAATGCGCTCCGAGTGACGTCGGTCTCGAATCGTGGGATTACCTGAAGGGCAGACTCAAAGAACTGGATCTCACCAAAGGCGAGAATTGCATTTATCGCACCAAGGCCAACTGCCTCCGGGTATGCGAGCAGGGACCCATCGCAGTCGTATATCCGGACGGAATCTGGTACCACTCCGTCACTTCCGATGTGCTCGAACGCATCATCCAGGAACATCTCATCGGCGGAAAGCCCGTCGCAGAGTTCGTCTTCGCGGAACATCCTCTTAAATAGAATTCCTCCGGCTGCTAATAGGCAAGGATGGGAACTGGTCTGGATTTGCCTGCAGCATCTGCAAAGCGTGGCAAACCCTGAGGTGCTGAATTCCGGCGTGCGAATGCCTGATCCAGCTGGGCCCGGTAGAGCTTGCAACGGTGCGATGCCGTGGCAGCCATGGATCGTATTGGTTCCGCGGTAGCAACTGCAGATTCTGCGACGGCGCTATTATGACCTTCCAGGTTAACGAACATTTTTTCCATAAGACCTCCGTTCCGGCTTCTACATGGCAAGCGAGAGTCCAATCGGGCAGGAAACAGTAAGTCATTGACCTGAAACTCCTGGGAGTGTTGCAACCGTCCGATAACAGCTCCGCCATGCATCAAGTATCTTGAACGTTCTTGGATTTTTGGAACGAAAGTGAGCAAAATGGAGCGCATGCCCTTCGTCGACTGGAGTTCGATCCCCGCTCAAGAGCTCGGGCCCGGCGTGCGCATCCGCACTCCCTTCGGCGAGCGCATCATGCTTTCGCTCGTCGAGATCGACGCGGGAGCCGTCGTGCCGTCCCACTCGCACCCGCATGAGCAAGCAGGAATCGTGCTCGAAGGGCAGCTCGAGCTGACGATCGCCGGCGAGCGAAAGGTTTTGAAAGCGGGAGAAGCCTACATTATTACCGGCGGCGCGGAGCACTCGGCTCGATCGATCGGTGGCCCATGCCGCGCGCTCGATGTATTCAGCCCGGTCCGCGAGGACTATGCGCGGGGAGTGAATGCGTTCGTGGGCCGGAAGTAATCACGTCCGATCACCTCCCAGCGAATGTTTTCGCACGCCACAGTTCGATCGCCGTACCACGATTCATATACTGAGAATCTATCTGACATTCAGTTTGAACTGCGGCCATCCCCCGGCATATGATTCCGACGCGCCGCGGCAGTGGGTCAGCGTGCGATGGTCCTTGGGGTTTTCGGTTCCTGGCAAGCACATTCACAATCGGTGGGCTGAACGCGTCACTGGTTTTCAGGTGCTTCCAGATTTCCACGTCTCGCAATGGCGGGCGGACTTCAAGGAGAGTGACCATGTCAACGGAAGCGGATCGCGTAGAACGGCGGCCAGCGCAAACCACGGCAGGTGTGCCTAGAACGCCCGGAAAGATCCTGCTGTGGCTGGGTCGCGCAGCGTGGTTGTACCTGAAGACGTGGATTGGAAATGGCCTTGGAATCCGGTTTCTCTTCCGATCCTTCTCTGAAACGCCGACGACGGAAAGCGTCCCGCTTCCTCGCCTCCCCATGATCTGCCTCAAAGGTGTTCTCCTTCTGCGAGGTCTGCTCGGAACCAACTTCATCCTGTCCGGTGTAGCCGCTCGCCAGGCAGGGAAGGTGCTTTCGCATCTGGAAACACACGGTGAGCTGGCGCAGGATCGTCCGGTTCCGGTCTACGACATGCGTACGGGGTCCCGTCAGGAGTTCATCGAGCGCTTCGTGAACGCGAACACGCCTGTCGTGGTCAAGGGGCTTTCGGACGTCGAACACTGGTCGATCGACTGGCTGTTGCGAAACTACGGGGATACAGAGGTCCTGTTCACGGACCTCGTTTCGGGCAAGAACTACGAGGCGCCACTTCGCAATATCGACAATCCGGGTGAATCCGGGAAAGTCCCTTATCTCCATAACTCCGGCCGCCTCTTCGATCAACATCCTCATCTCATTCGCGATCTCGCGCTCGACAGGCTGCGTCCGGTCGAGGGCGATTCATTCGCTCAGCAATTGTTCGTCGGGACCAAGAAAGGCACAGGAAGCGTATTCCACTGCGCTGGAAACGTTAACCTGTTCTACCAGTTGGAGGGATCCAAGCGCTGGACGTTCGTCCATCCCGAATACACGCTTCTGGTCTACCCGTATCTCTCCCGAGGGAACTGGTATCAAGCCAGTCTTGTCGGCTTTCCGAGCGCCGACCGTGACTACGCGGATGTTCCTCTTTTCAGATATTGCCCACGGTTCACCGTCGACCTGGAAAAAGGTGATGTGCTTCTGAGCCCGTCCTGGTGGTATCACGCCGTGGAGAACCTGACCGAGCGCAGTCTCGGCGTTGCGACGCGCTGGCGCGACCCGAGGCAGCTGGATTCGAATCGACTCTACAACTTTCTGTATTTCCATCCCCGCAACATTGCGGTCATCGTCGGCCGAATCATGAGATTTGCCGCGGGGCGGGGACCGGGAGTACAGACGCTGTTCGAAGGCGATGCTCACGATGAGGCTTCCGAAGACTATGCGACCGGGGCCGGCCGCCGAGCGTGGGGCTTGGAGAAACCAGGCATAAGAAAACCAGACGGCGGTGGAAAGCGTGGTTCTGCGGCTCGAGGGAGTTAGAGGGCCGTTCCCGAATGCCGCAAACTACATGGATCTGCGGATGCCCGTTTATCCCGACGCATCGACTCTGGCGCGTTCGCATCAACTTTCCCCACTGGCCGATTGTCGAATCTTGAGAAACAGTTTTTATTCGTGGAAATGGATGGTCAGTGTTGTACTCGGACGACATTGCGGTGACCGAGAACGAATGGTGAATTCTTAACCAGTTGTTCCAAATCCGTGTTTCGGACAGCTCTGCGTAGGAGTGGAGTGGTCATGTAGGTGGTAACCAGCGTCATGAGGACGAGCATGAAGTAGACGCTGCGAGGGAAGACATGAAGCTCGTAGCCGAGGTTGATGACGATCAACTCCATCAGGCCACGGGTGTTCATGAGGATCCCGATTATCGCCGAATCGCGCCACGAGAGGCCTCCGGTGATCCGCGCTGCGAGCGCGCAACCGCCAAGCTTTCCTGCGATCGCGACGGTCACCAATAGCCCTGCCACGGCCCATAAAAGCGCGCCGCTCATCGAACCGATGTCGGTGCGAAGTCCGGTATAGGTGAAAAAGATCGGTAAAAGGAACGCCGTCGTGAAATCACGCAGCCGCAGAGCCATCGCATGCGCGAATTCCTTTTCGTCATGCATGATCGCGCCGGTGAGGAACGCACCGAAGATGGAGAAAATGCCAATCATATTTGTGATAGCTGCAGCTACAAGTACAACAACCATCAGAACCGTCACTGTGGTCAGAGATGGCTCTGTTCCGTCTTCTCGGATGGTGTATCGAATCCACTTCTTGAGCAGAGGCCGCACGATAAAAAGCATGATTGCGCAGAACAGCGCAACTGCCGCGATTCTCGCTACGGCGTGGCTGACGTGGAAGTCTGAATGCACAACCGCGGCTGCGATAGCGAGAATCGTCCATCCCGCAACGTCGTCAACCGCGGCTGCCGTGATGGTGATCGAGCCGATAGATGTCTTTTGAAGATTGAGCTCCATCATGATGCGGCTAAGAACGGGAATGGCCGTGATCGCGAGCGCCGTTGCCAGCAGAAGCGCGAAACCGGTCTTGTTCGCATCGGACGCGACCCATGGATGAATGATCTGCGCGAGAAGGATTCCTGATAAGAATGGCAAGCCGATACCCGCGAGCGATGTTGCCACTGCTGTTTTGCCGTGGGTCTTGAGGTGTGCGAAATCGAACTCCAGTCCGACAAGGAACATTAAGAAAATGAGACCAAGTTGGCTCAGGACACTGAGAATCGAGCCGGTCGATGCAGCGAAGATGCTGCTGAAGATATCTGGCGCGATCTTGCCAAACAAGGAAGGCCCGAGGATCAATCCAGCGGCGATTTCTCCGCAGACCTGCGGTTGCCCGAGCTTGCGAAACGCGACGCCGGCAATCCGCGAGGCCACAATGATCACAATGAGCTGAATCAAAATCTTTAGCAGCATTGTTTCGACGCTGGCATCGGCCGGGCCCGGCAATGTCGTCATCATGCGCAGTATTATGAGCGTCTCGTGCGGATGAACGTACTGGTTTCGTCGAGCGGAAGATTGGCGGTATTGCGGCAAAAACAAGACTGTCCTCGGCATTCGAGATATGGATCCCCGCGAGGACTACGCGCGGGGAGTGAATGCGTTCGTGAGCCGGAAGTAGTCGCTCCGATCACATGACGGTGCCGGGTTCCCGGCTAATCACGACATGGGCGCCCATGCCACCCGCTTTTGAGCGCGCCGTGCTCGCGGCGTCAGGTGTAAGCTCGGGCACATGGACCTGCGGAGTCACTTTCAGATGCTTGCTCGCTACAACAGAATCGCAAACGAGAGGCTGTTTGAGAAGTGCGCCAGGTTGGACGATGCCGAGTATAGGAAACAACGCCAGGGCTCGTTCGGCAGTATCCACGGCTTGCTGAATCACATCTTGCTGGGCGATCGGATATGGATGGCACGGTTTGAGGGAAATGGACGAGCGACGCCGTTTCTCGACACCGTACTGTTCGATGACTTCTCTGATTTGCGGACTGCAAGAGTGGACCAGGACTCCCGGATCGAATTCTTTTTTGATCGATTGGACGATGTCTTTCTTGGGCGATCGATCCCGTACACAAACAACCAGGGCAAAGATTACCTGGAAATGGCGCCTGTGGCCGTCAGCCACTTCTTCAATCACCAGACACATCATCGCGCCCAGGTTCATGTCATGTTAAGTCAAACTCCAGTGGCTCCGCCTTCGCTGGATTTGCACCGTATCATCAATCCTTAGCAAGGCAGTTCGCAAACAGCGGCAAATCATCGCAGAGGCGTCTTCGACGGGTTCGGGCACTACAAGGACGAAATGGTCAAGGTCAATGGCACGTGGCTGTTTACGAAGCGGACGATCTATAACGAAGGGCGTGATGAGTGGGCCTATAAGGGAGGCAAGAATCCCGCCTGGTAGCTCGCAACCGGGTTTCGGGAGACCAAATCTATTGGAAGTAATCCGGCAAGTCCTTTAGCGTGTCGTGCAGGATTTCGACAATCGCTTTGCGGTCTGCGGCGGAGAGCCGCTGGTATTTCTTGTCATTGTCCTGACCGGAAAGAATTTCCCACATGCGCCGGTAGACCGCGCTTTTTGCAGGCGGCGTCAGCGCACCGAAAGCTTCGGAATAGATCAGGTAACTGCATGGGTAACGCAACAGCCGCTCATTCAGATCGAGTTGCCGCAGCGATCGGCCCTTCCTGTCGAACGGCCCCAGCAGCGCAAATTTTTCCGCAAAGCCGGAATTGCCGGCGATCGGCGCAGTGAATGGCGCCTCGTCGACGAATAAGAGATAGTCGACAAGGGATTTCGCGGTGCTCTGGAGGAGTGCTTCGACATTCGGTCGCGACTCAAACGTCGCGATGCGCGCCTCCCATCCGATTCGCGTGATGACGTTCATCATGTGCATTTGATGCTCGAATACGCTGAGCGCAACGACATCGCTGTGTTCGGTGGGATAGCCCGGTAGTGTGAATCGCGCCGGTAACGGTTCGCGAATCGGGACCGGTGCAGGAGGCGCTGCACCGCCGTCCCTTGTGCGTACCTCATTGACGATGGCATTGCCGACGTGGCGCAGTGGTCCCTGCTTGCCGCTGACATACCAGCCGCCCCAGCGATTATCAAACGGCGTCCGATGATCCGCAGGAAATCCCGCCAATCCTTGCACCATCGCACCGGTCATTCCCGGAAACACGCTATGCACCACCGTACCGGGTACGCCGAAAGTTTCCGCAGTCGCGTGACAGGAAAGACATACCGTTTCGCGTGAAAGAAGCGGGCGATTCTGCCGGTCCTGCGCGATCGTGTAGAACAAGGCGCCCTGCTGCGGATCTTCCGAGATCACTTCCAGCACGGGGCTGCCACGGATATAGGCGACCGAGATGGAATCGTTGAAAAAGATCGCCCGCGGATTGTCCGGGCCGATCATGAAGGACTGCAGGCTCGTCTTCGAAAACACGAGGATCTGCGACTCGATGGGAACCTGAAGCGCACCGAGCACCGCCTTCAGGTATCCGGAAGCCGGATCGAAGCTGAGATTTGCGGAGCCATCGCCAAGCTTCCGGTTCAGAACGGAGACGGAATCGTGAAGAGGCGCGTTCAGGTATCGAATCGCGGGATTTTCCCCGTCGACGGATACTCCGGAAAGCTGGCTCCATGCGGTGGCGGCCAAGAACATCGTCATTGCGATCGGCAGTGCGGGTTTCATATGTTAGCTGAATAACGAGTCGTGTATAAAAATAACATTGCATCCGGAGCGAAGCAAGGATATCGTCGGAGGCGGCAAATCAATTAATGGAGGAAACCATGAAACGTCTTGCGCTGATCACTCTTCTGATTGCCGCACCGGCGATCGCGGCAGCTATTGCCGGAACGGCCGGCGGCCCGGCCTTTACTTCCCCTGCAGGAACTTCTACTGCCGTATGGCAACCGATCGCGGGACCTGCCGATGCGCGGCCCATGCCGGCGGCAGACGACTCGGCCGTTCGCGGACTCACCGTCCATGAGTGGGGGACATTTACTTCGGTCGCGGGCCCGGATGGAATACCGATGAACTGGCAGCCGGCCGGCGGCCCAACGGATCTACCCTGCTTTGTGACGGTCTCCGGCGTAGGGGGGAAGTCGGGATTGGGCATCACCGAGCAGGGCGGCCGCTCGAAGATGACGTTGGTGCGCATGGAGACGCCGGTGCTTTATTTTTACGCGCCGGAAGAGAAGACGGTCAGTGTGAAGGTGACCTTCCCTCATGGACTCATGACCGAATGGTACCCGTCGGATGCAAAGCTGACACCCAATGCCTTCGACGCTCACAAGGAGTTTCCCGACGTCACCGGTACGATTCAATGGAACAATGTCAAAATCATGCCGGGCGCGACGGCGTCGTATCCGTATGAAGAAAGCCCCAGCCACTATTACGCTGCGCGCAGGACTGCGTCCGCGCCAGTGCAGGTTGGAACGCAATCTGAAAAGTTTCTCTTCTACCGCGGCATTGCGAACTTTTATCCGCCCATTACGGCGCGAAACTCTAAGAACGGCAAAATCGTCGTCGCCAATATGGGCAGTGAACCGATTCCCGGCGTCGTCATATTTGAAAATCGCGGCGGCAGAATCGGCTATGGCATCGCACAGAACGTCACCAGGACCATCGAAATGGATCGCCCGGAACTGACTGCCAGTTTCGCGTCCCTTCAGGAAGATCTGGAAAGCATGCTGAAATCGCAGGGCATGTTTGCGCAGGAAGCGCGTGCCATGGTCGACACCTGGAAAGACACCTGGTTCGAGCAGGGAACACGAATC
>Ga0134121_10003683_pt1 | contig 12684 bp, 19 predicted proteins | sample KB301_FD_96463 | JGI IMG/M metagenome (GOLD analysis project Ga0134121, IMG submission 96463) | Terrestrial soil microbial communities without Nitrogen fertilizer from Kellogg Biological Station, Michigan, USA - KB3-0-1 | ecosystem: Environmental > Terrestrial > Soil > Unclassified ...
GTGTACCGGTTAGTGAAATATTGTAAGGTTTTTACCAGGTCCCCAGATAAATAACTGTTGCGTTTTCGGCCTAGGGTTTTCCATTACAATATGAATCTGATCTAGATACATGTTATTTTTTTTATTAAATATAATATATTGATACAATTCTTGTGATATTCACTATTGAAACGATAAAAAAAATATCACAAGAATAAAACATACTAATTTAATCAATATATTTATTAATAATATTATTCAAATCATCATAAAATAATTTAGTATATTTTGAATAAAAATTTTTATCATCTCTATTATATTTACGTATACTTATGATATCATTTCTGTTGTTGTAATATAAGTATATTGTTTGTTTAATTTTGTATATTAACAATTTATCCGATCGAATATTTTTTATTAAATAATCAAAATTAATACACGCAAAATTCAATTCATTTCTAAATATATCATTTTTAAACGTTGTCGCATCAAACATATCCACGAATAAATGTTTGATATATTTCTTTAATATATATCGTTCTATATCAAATTTTAATTGTATAATTTTCATATATACAGAAAATATATAAATATCAATCAAAAATATCTTTTCAAGTGAAGACAATAATGATGCTTTATATTCTAAATAATCTGAATTTACGTTAAAATAATTTCCGACATAATATTCATCTAATATCCAATTAATTAGTTTATAATTTGTGAATAATATATATTCTATTGAATTATTATCTTTTTTATTGGAAAATTTATTAAATGATTCACAATTAATATGCTCATCAAATACTTTTGAAATCTTGGCGAATTTTTTAATTGAATAGATTATTCTTTTATTATCATTTGTTATCAAGATTAATTGATCAATTTTTTTTTCATCATCTATATCTATCGACATTAAGTTATTTTTAGTTGCGTTATTTATATATTATTATGAGCAAATTCAATTTTTTATTTCAACGTAAACAGGTATTTCACTTGATTAACATCACCCAATAGATCATCTCGTATGTTCAATAAGTCAGTATCATTTATTTCGCCAGGTATATCTTTTTCCAGAAATTTTATTAAATCTCCTATTAATTCAATCACATCATTATCACTGTATAATTTCAGTTTAATTGTGTCATATTTAGATAAATTATTGAATACATGTTTACGTCCATATCGACCAATATAGGTCTCAATAAATTTGTCCATATGTTCATTTATTGATGCGAAAAGTTTGTCACTAGAAGTGTGTCTAGCAAATGAATTTGTTATCCAATGATATAATTTAATTTGATTAGAAAAAAATAAGAATCTACTAATGATGTACATTATATCAATTATATTATTATTGTGATTATTTTATAAATTAATTATACATCTATCATATTATTTTCATAGAATTGATAATCAATTAATTTCGGAACATAGTCATCATTAAAATCTATACAAAAATTAACAATTAAGTCTTTAATTTCGTTTGGTATATTTAATTTTCCATGCAATATATTTAATATCCTGTATGAACGGATTTCTGTATTAAACATGTCTTGAATGGGCAAATCCACGTTAGTATTCAATTTGGTATATAAAATATTCAAAAAAGTATCATCATGTTTTGTTTCTTGTACCTCATATTCATCCCATTTTTTTTCTTTCAATATTCCATTATCAATTAATTCATCATCATCGTACATAACTCTATGATATTCATCATCAATACTTGCATAATAATCTCCACTGAAAAATTCTTCGATGAAATCATTTCGGACATAATCATTATTCCCATTGACATGAGCCATTCTATATATATATTCATAAAGATTAATTTTATACTGAAGGAATTCAAATTTGCGAACATAATTATAGTCGAAAAAAAATACTATTAGAACAATGTAAAAATATTATATTGATCGCAATATAATATCGATAGAATTAAATGTATTTTGGAACAATTTATCATAAAACATACATTTATTTTTCGATACAATTTAATATGACATTCAAATGATGTTCCATTCTATGATCTTCATATAGTGAAGGTACATAAGATAACATCAAATTGGTTATATCACGTGGTACATTGAATTTTTTTATGTATTTAATAATTTTCTTTATTAATTTATTATGTTTCTTATTGCAATCACATTTAGAGAATAATGAGTTACATTTGAATAATTGACACACATCCATTTGATCATTAAATCTATCACGATAATTTATTCTATAAAAGGCATTATAATGATATTTGTTCGAAATATGATGTATTCCGAAGGAAATACAAATGAAGCATCCTTTTTCGTCTTTTTTATTTCTTTTGCTGTTATTTTCATCCATAAATATTTTGAAATTAATCAAGTTTAATGCGGCAAACTGATTAAAATTCTTATCTTCACACAAATCACATGTAAATACTTCGTTTTTATTTGAAATACTCATGTTATTATATATGTTTGTATATTATATTTATTATCAAGGAATTATTATGTTATATATGATAAATTCAATTTTTTATTGTCAAGATGATACAGTAAAAAAAATATAATTAATAATTCATAATAAATCATTAAATAAGTTAATTATAAGATTCAATAATCTTATTAAATACTATTATTGATAACAATAGATTTATGATCAATATTATCATCATCATATAATGACGGAACATATGACAATATTAATATCATTATATCTTTTGGAATTTGTTCCAAGTTTTTTATTGTATCGATAATATCATTATTATCATTTTTCTCGAATAATCTATAGAATCTATCATAATGATATTTGTCATTGATATGTTTTATGTATACATGGGCATTTTCTATGAATAAATTGCATTTAATACATGCAAATTTATTATGATGAAATAATTCATAATGTGATCGCATATCATAAACTAATTTATTGCAAATTGGGCAATTATATATCATTTATAGATGGTTATTATAATACATAAAAAATAATCAATTTTTATTAATATAATTCAGTAAAAAAGTAGGCTTTTAACTCGAAGGTGAGATTAAAAGCCAAAAATAATAGAATCGATTCAATTTTTTTAACAACTTTTATGGAGATCCAGAAACAACTCGTAATCTATTGTTCACATTATCCCATACACTGATTAATATACTATTTATGTTATCTAATGCAGTTTTTATAGACGCAATATCTGCCCTTAAATTATTCAAGTCATTTTTTAAATCGCCAACATCTGGTTGTATCATATCTATCTTGGATTTCATAGAAGTAATATCACCATTTGATATAGAAATCACATTGTCTATATTACAGCGTAATTTTCCATGTTTATCAGTTCCTAATGGGCAATAGAATCCATCATTTGAACATAATATATTATCATTTTCATTTCTAACTCCTAATACGACCATTCCTTTACTATTGCTAGATGATGATGTATATTGATTAGATTCCGGTACTTTTATGCATTTTTCCGTATCCGTGTCATTAGTTGACAAAACATTATTATTAACACATGATTTTAATATATTTATATCATTTTTGATCGATTCTATACCATCTACCTTTAAATGACCAAATTCATTCATAGATATTCTTCCAGCAGCCAAATTATCACAAACTACTTCATTAGAATCTCTTCGTAACGCGTATATTATCGACATCTTTTGTATATAAAAAGCGTGAAAAAAAAATTAATTTAAATTAAAAAATATAAATAAAAATCGATCATATTTATTATCGTAATCTTAATACCAAATGTAAAGTGCTTTCTTTTTGTATATTGTAATCAGATAAAGTTCTATTATCTTCTAATTGTTTTCCAGCAAATATCAAACGTTGTTGTTCAGGCGGAATTCCTTCTTTGTCTTGAATTTTCGCCTTTATATTTTGAATGGTATCATTTGACTCAACATCTAATGTAATGGTTTTTCCTGTCAATGTTTTCACAAAAATTTGCATATTATTTATATATATTATAGAAATTATTTTTAAATAGATTTAATATTAGGTTGTCAAGTTAATTATATAGATTAAAGTTTAAAAAATTAATTAATATAATGAATACTATGAAAGATAAATTATTTGTTAATTTGGATAATACTTGCGCCATTTGTGAAAATTATTCAATAGAAAAATATAATAGTATTAAAGATGTCAATTTATTGACTAAACAATGGAATAATCCCGATAAAACATTTTTCAATTTAAATCAAATAATTAATTCGTACAAATTATGTGAAGATGGAAATGAAGATAATGAATATATGAATTATATATATAATTTCTTATTTATATTGGAAAATTATTATGGTAGTGATATGTGGTCATTATCATTTGAAAATAATAATATTGATCCATTTATTAAACAGACTAAAGGTTATATAAATGAATGTGCAGAAATATTGGGGTTATCAGAAAATGGGAATAATTTATTGAACTGTTTGTACAAAATATTGGCATTTACAAAGGAGTGTAATGTATGGCGTTGTAAATATGAAAATGAGATAAATAGATAAAATTACACAGATAATTTACTTGATATGTTGAAGATGTTCGTCCCACATATGTTTGAGTCTTAGATAGTGTTTCTTGTACTTTTCGGGAAAAATACTATAAATGTTAAATATTTTTTCATGTATTTTATTGATTATTTTTTTTTCCATTTTAACATTTTTAATTAAATGTTCATATGTTTTATAAATCTCTTCAATATTGTTAATAACATATTCATATTCTTCGTTTTTGTTATATATATATAAATACGGTTCTTTCGAATCGCTATATTCTTCATCTTCACCATATACGAGATCTATTTTTTTCTGTTCAAATGTATTTGGCATGAAATATGTAATCATATCATTTAACATGTAACATTCTAGATCAAATTTTAATTGTAGTATATTCATATCTATTGAAAACATATAAATATCAATCAATAGTATTTTGTTAGTATTGTTCAACAAAGTATCTATGTATGATCGTAATTTTTTATGATCATAAAAATATTTATCTACATAATATTTATTTAGAATCCAGTCCAAAATTTTATATTCAACATTTATCGGATATGAATAATATTTAACATTCGCCAAATCATATTCTTTGTTCTTTTCTGATTTGTGGAATAGATTGGAGGTTTTATTCTTTATATTGTCATCAAATACTTTTGATATTGATGAAAGTTTATTGATTTGGTATTCTATAATCTGATTATCTTTTGTAATCAAACATATATCGTTCATATTTGTGTTATATAGATAAATAAAGATATGTTAAATAAATTTATACAGAATAATTTATGTTGAGTAGAGAAATAATCAATATTATGTTATTATAATTTTTCCGATAAAAAAACAATTATAAAGTATAATTAATCAAATAAATCATTAATTAAACAATATAATATATAGTTGTACAATATAAATAACTATTAGAACATTTGTTAAATTACATTAGATTAGCGATAAAGAAAATCTCTAATGTAATTTAAATGTGGTAACAATTTTTCATTCTCATACAATTGGAATCTTGTTAATGATACAATATGTGATTTTGTTCTATAACCTGTGTAGTTGTGTAATAAAGCTGCATATCGTCTGTATTTATGATATTTTTCACGTAAAATGTTATCATTTTTACTTGTTGTGTAATCGACTGCCATCATGCGTTTTTTGCCTTCATGCAATATAAGAACATCAGTAGTTTTATTTGCAGATATTATCTTACCAAATCTTTTTAATTCATGTCTTCTAAATTTTCGAACTAAATATCTTTTTGATGAAAAATTTTCTCTGAATCTATGTTTGTTACTATTTGATAGATGATGTTCGTACAACACTTTTATTTTATCATCACCACTAAAATACTTTTTAATTTGTTGACAGAAATCGAAATCTGCTATTTCGCTTTTATCTGCATATTGATATTTTACAATATTATTTTCTTTGTTATCTTTGATATTATAGAAATATTTTGATATATTTTTTTTGTATATTTTCGATATTTTATGTTGTTTGCTTAATTTATTCATAATTGATTATAATTTGATATGTTTCAAGAAGTTGTTAACTTTTTATTAGATATTAAAAATTCAATTTTTTTTTCGATGGAAACTGAACAATAAACATAACAATTATTTATATCCAATTATTATCATTTTCTTCGTCAAAATTGTTAAAGTTTTCCATATTTAGCTTATATTTTAATATTCCACCAATTCCACCAAATCCATTGATGAATTGTTTGCCTTCAGAAGAATTATCACTTATTAGTTTCAGTTTAATATCATATTTATCGTAATTTTCAAATAACCAATCAAATAAATCATAACTATTTTTAATATTATTTATGGTATTAATTTTAGCCGAATCAACATATATTATCTTATTATCATTTAGTTCTATTCTTGATATTTTTATATTGTCCCAAATGAGTAATATATCTATTATGCCCATATCTAATATATTTAATGTTTCTGTTAACCCATAACAATATTTGTTCGTATTTTTATTAATTTCGCCCATGAATATATTAATTGAATTAATTTCTGATATAAGTTCTAAATTTTTCAATTCATTAGAACATAATTCTATTGCTTGTTTTAATCCATTTTCGCCACCATATGCTATATCGACTATATTTATTACGAGATTTTTTAATCTATTATCGAAATTATTGTTATTATATAATTTATTTTTAAAATCCGCCACTCCAGCCAAAATTAATCCATTTACTATAACAATATTATTATGTATAAAATTTTGGGCACATAATTCAACACATTTAATAATATAATGGTGGCGTTTTTCGAGTCTAATTCTATCCAATCTTCTAAATGATTGTCCTCCTTTCGTGTGTTTTTTTGGTAACTCTACATTAAATTTATATAATATTTGTATATCATTTCCACATAATGTTGCAAATAAACATCCATTTCCATCCATAATCATAAAACCATATGTTTCATAAGATTTCGTCAATTCGATTAATGGGTCAACATGACATTTATTATCACATAGATATAATGTTGTGTTTATTTTCTTATACGGTTCGAAATCTATCGATATTTTTTTTTCTTTATCAGTTTCCGATAACATGGTTCCACAATATAATACTAGGCCATTATTTGGTACTTTATTATATTTTTTTAATTTTTCTTTAACAGATGTTATGGCACTTAGCACAGATAATTTATTGACGTGAGATTTGATATTTGACGCAGTTCTATACTCATCATTTAACATCTTGGTTATTTTATTTATTTGTTCATTTGGTGATAAAATAAGTGTTATTACTGAAGTGCCATTTCCCTTTAGAGAACTTAAATATTTTATCAATTTCTTTAACTTCCACTTTTGAATAGATAATTCATCGTTATTATCATTTGATTTTTGTAGTCAATTATTCATTATATCTATATATTTATCGATATATATTTTTAATTTAATTTATTTGATAATTCATTATATTCGTTTATTCTTCTCAACAACAATATTAAATATTTTAATTTATTATTCATATCAATATATTCGATCAAACATATTAAAATAACTATTTTTAAATTATCTATTTTATCAGTATATTTTTTATTACTAATTAAATATATCAAACAATTTATTATAGTATTAATTTTTTCATCAAATATATTGGGTTCATTCACTTTATTGATTATATATAGATATAAATCATTAATTTGATCACTAATAGATAATTTGTTAGAAATTGTTTGATATTCTTTCAAATTATTTTTGATTAATGTTGTAGATTTCATTTTATCATTTATATCCATATTTATGAATTATTATAATATGGATATAAATAAATTAACACAAAACAAATCGTATATCTTACATAAGTTTTTATACGATTTGTTTAAATATGATATATTCCAATTTATCTGTTTTACAGACTTTTGTAAGATGAAGGATTTAGAATATTATGGCCATGAAAAAGAATTATTAATATCATATGATGAATTTATTATGTTGAAAGGATTATATATTGATCGTAATAATGGTAAAATATACATAATATCATTAAATGGTAATTACATAACTACGCAAACTATAATATTGTCCAATAATTTTACTTTATTACGGTATTTGATAGATAATATTTATATTGGAGATTTTTGCGTTAATGTTCTAATAAAATTAGATTATGATATTAAAATAATTAAATATATACTTAATTCGGACAAATCATATATAACCTTTGAAAATATAAATTTTTATAATATGTACGATGTTTTGAATACAAATGTTTACGAAATCATATATTATATAGTAAAGAATAATTATTTCGATATTAAATACGAACATATTAAATATGCTAAAAAAAATGTAACAAAGAAGTAGTTGATATACTTTCATATTTCATTTTTGAATAGAATTTTAATATCATCATTAATTGAATATTTTCGTCATCAAAAAAATACAACAAAATATTTAATCATATAATTCATTAATTCATATAAGTATGTAATCATAATAATTTAACTAATTATTCAATAGTCAATTTTGGAAGATTTAATTTGAGCTCTTTATTATGTTTGGCTATCATTTTCTTTCTATCTAAACGTTCTCTTTTTAGATTAGTTTTCATATCATCATATGTAAACGCATTAGTTAATTGATAGCACATTGGTAAAGGTTGTGAAAGATCGGATAGATTTAATACTTTATCATCATTTTTATTATCGTCATCATTCTTATTATGACACGTTAAAGCTAATGTGATTGTGGCGATTATATTTTTTTTAGGTTTAATTTGTGTATTGGTAACAATATTATTAGTATTTATATTATTTATTTTTTTGGGCTTTATTTCACGTATAGTTAACATTCTTTCTATTTTTTGAGGATGTTCAGATATAGATTGTAATGTACGTTTGTATTTAATACATGTAAAATTTCCATTTGGACAATCTGTATTATATTTGCTATACATATCGTTTGTATTTGAGATCTCAAATCTATGTTTATATAAACAAATATAAATTCATTTTTTTTATAGATATTTAATAACAATTTATGCGAATATTTTATTTAAGTAATTATTTAATTCTGTTAACCATATTGATAATTTAGAATAGTATTCTTCTAATTGTTTTAATTCAGGTTTCAAGCGAATATATCGATTTAATAAATTATCGGTATAATTAATGCATAACATATAGACATCTTTATCACAAATATTTTCGTATTTTTTATTATCATTTTTGACAATATTTTTATAATTGTTATCATTTAAATTAACATTTTTATACAAGCTCATTATATCAGTTAATTTGGTACAATGCTTTAATATCTTTTCATATGTGTCATCAATATTTATTATTATGGTGTTATCAGAAATATCGTTGATAACATCTATTAACTCATCTAATGGGAAATTCATTAATTTGATTAGACTTTTAAATGGTTTCGCTGGACAGAACTTTTTATATTCATAAAGTTTCAACTGTTCCATAAACTTGTTAACTTTTTTGTTGTTGGATATATTTATGTACAATTTCTGTGGCATATCTTCTATTTTGTTTTGTTTGATATAATTTTTGTAAACATTATTTTTTAATAAATTTTCTAACGAACATATCATTAATAAAGAGTAATATTTTAATGATATATTTCCTTTTATTGTCCATTTTATCCACTCATTCTTAATTTTATTGTAATCGTTGATGTTATTTTTTAGCTTGTGTTTCTTAATATATTTGTTTCTATAATCCACAAATAATCCAATATGATAATCTATGTATGAAGCTATTGTATCGTATATGAATTCGCAAACATAAGATATAGGATCATGCAAATACAAATCTTTCTTTAATTTGTCATAAATGTCTTGATTATTGTATACAGAATTAATTTTTATCAGAAATTCTGGAATTAATTTGACTTTCATAGGAAAATCTAAATATAATACGTCTCTAATTTCATTAATTAAATGTATACCATATTTTTTGTCGAAATTGTTATCATCTACAAATTCGTTCTTAAATAAGTCCCAATCTACTTTCAAATTATCCAAATAATTATCTGTTTTATAATTGATACCAATATAATGTTTTAATCCATTTCCGCCATTAATTTCTATGACATCGTCACTATTAATATTATTCGTTTCAAATAATTCGTTATTCATTATATTTAATATATGAATTTGTATTTTTAGTGAAAAAAATTGTTAATAATATCCAGAAATACATGGATACCATTAACAGATAAATCGAATGAACGCTATGTCATCCTATAGTTAATTTTATGGTGTTATATCTAAATAGCTCCAAAATAAATTCCTTTGACTTAAGTATATCTTTGATTTTATTTTCATCAAATTCTTTACCTATTTTGGCCAATTCTATGGTTTCGACCTGTTCCACTACAGAATATATTTTTATACATTCTTTTGTATACGTTTCGGAAACATCTGCAATAACAGACATTTTATAGTCAAAATATATTCTATCTAATTCTCTTGACATTATTATAATTTTTATATTAAATAGTCAAAATTCAATTTTTTATTTATATAAACCATACATAAAACTAGTAATATATAGTATTCAAATGAGAAAAGCAACAAAGTTATTAAAATTACCTAACGAACCTTCGGAATGTGTCATCAAGGAGAAAACAATATGCTCTAATGATACAATTATTCATAACATGAAACAATTTCTGCAAAAAATAGGTAAAAAGATTAAAGATGATAGTGATAAAACAAAAATAATGCAAGAAATGTTCAATATAACAAATTGCAAAAGCGAATCATGTGTGTTAAAAGATAAAAAAGTAACAGAATTTATTGGAAAAAAAGAGATCGAAAAAAACTTGAAAGAAAATTTTATGCCACGTGGTCCATCTCACAAATTTGACTGGCTTTCAAATAAACATATAGATGATGTGTTAGAGATCTATGTAAAACAATTTGCTAGTCAAAAATTTTGTCATATTCCGTTTCAGTTGATCGATTTTAGTAGAACAGAAACAGAATTAGCTCAGCATGATTTTGTGAAATGTTATCGAGATGGAAATAGAACAGTTGGATGTGTAATAAACACAGATTATTCAACTAGTGGAAGAGGTGGTATACATTGGTTCAGTATATTTATAGATTTTAGAGATCCAAATATAATTACCATAGAATATTTCAATTCAGTTCCTGGACAAGAACCAAAAGAAATAAGAATATGGGCAAACAAAACTAAACATAAAATTAGTAAAGGATTAAATAAACCGGTAGAATATGTTAGAATAAATAGATTGAAACATCAAACGGATACACATTCTTGTGGGCCATATTCGTTGTATTATATTTGGAGTAGATTAAATAAGGAGAAATATAATTATTTCACTCAATATGAAGTTGGTGATTTTTTAATGCATAAATTCAGAAAATACTTGTTTATGTGGGAAATTTAATATTCTAAAAAAAAATATAATTATTAAATCAATTTATCGATTAATATAAATATACGTCCCAAAAATTATTATTCATGATGCCCTTAATTATAGTCCATATAATTAACACTATTATTGAGATAATAAATAATAAAAATATGAAATATATTATCTTTTCTGTTCTGGTTAAGTTAAGATTATTATCATCATCAATTATACGAATAATTATCATATTTTCTTCATTTTTTCCTTTCTCAATTTCGTCCATATAGAATGATATGATATCGATAACATTTTTATCATAATTTGTGTGATTTGTTGTATATTCTCTAATATAATTCAATATAATTTGGGAATTCATGATATTTATTACTAATTTATATAATTCAATTTTTTTAGCTTAAAAAAACTGAAATTTACTTATTCTAATACGACCGTTTCTAATTTCATTTGCTTTTTTCTCAAAGTTAATAAAGTTTCTATAAAGTTAATAAATAATCTTATTTTCAAATGAGTCAATCCCCATTAGTACTAGATGATCCTTTGCCTCACAAAGAATTACGCGGTATAAATGGTTATTATTCGTTGGAAAAAATTTTAAAATCAGATGGTTTAAACGTCACACTTATTATTTATTTACATGGTACTTGTAAAGAATCCGATTCGAAAGACTTACTTTTATCAAGACATAACGTTAATGTTTATCAAGCAGTTAAACCATTTTTCTCCAATTTCGTAGGTTATCATCATAATATTTTATCATATTATTTATTCGAAAATGGAGGCTATGGGGGAAATTTGGATAAAGCTATCAAAATGATGTACTTAACATACACTTTTGGTAAAATTAACCGATGTCCCAATTATCTGAATGGTGAACAATACTTCGATGCAACATTAAATTTATATGAATCTAAGGAGGAATATAAAAATGATCATTGCAATGGAATATATGTGGTATTTGACGATGTTAAATTACCATTCTATATTCCATACGAAGAAACGTTATATAAACAACCCAAATTTGACAAATACTACTTTATTCCTTACAATGTTATAAGAACTGAATTTGGTAACCAATACCAAATTCAACTTAGTGACATTGTGGGAAATGCAACAGGTAAATCAAAATTTAGAATTTTGGGAACCAATTGTATGGATGTAGTATGTGACAAATCTGGAAAAGAAAAAAAGGTCGTATCTTGTAGATATATAACTACTTGGTTACGTAAACATGGCAATAAGAATTTAAATCAAAATATATTCTTAGCCCGTTTGTATAATAAAAAATTTAATGACTTTAGTGTAACCGTAGATA
>Ga0134121_10003685_pt1 | contig 12681 bp, 12 predicted proteins | sample KB301_FD_96463 | JGI IMG/M metagenome (GOLD analysis project Ga0134121, IMG submission 96463) | Terrestrial soil microbial communities without Nitrogen fertilizer from Kellogg Biological Station, Michigan, USA - KB3-0-1 | ecosystem: Environmental > Terrestrial > Soil > Unclassified ...
AGCATCACCGTTGGAAAAGTTAACGGATGGGAGAAAGGTAAAGCCAGATCGCACCTTTCCATGGCCATTATTTATTTGGAAACAGCGGAGTATGCAAAAGCAAAGCAAAATGCTATGATCTCTTTAAAGATCAGTGAAGAAAACGGGTACAAAAAAATATCCGCGGTATGCTACAGCGTCATCGGAGAGGCATATTACTTTCAAGGCGATTATCCCGAAGCGCTTAAAAATCAAATTACAGGATTAAAACTTAAAGAAGAGGTACAAGACAAGCGAGGCATTGGTGATTCATATAATGCCCTGGGAAATATTTACTACTCTCAGAAAAATTTTCCGGAGGCGCTAAAAAATTACATTGCATCTTTAAGAATCAGGGAAGAAGTGAATGACAGGCGAGCAATGGCGACTTCATACAATTCCATTGGCAATGTCTACGCGGATAGCAAAAATTATCCGGAGGCGCTAAAAAACTATTTTTCTTCTTTAAAAATCAGTGAAGAGGTTGCAGATAAACCAAGCATTTCAAATGCTTACAATAACATTGGCACTATCTATTTTGATCAGGAAAACTATTCCGCTGCACTTACCAATATGCTGGCCTCGCTGAAAATAGCTGAAGAAATAGGAAATAAAGAAGGCCTCGTTTTTTCTTACAATGACATTGGGTCTTGTTTGGTGAAACAAGAAAAATTTTCATTAGCATTGGAGTACGTGAACAAGAGTCTTCCTCTTGCAAAGGAGATTGGAAGCAAGGTTGGTATTCGTGCAGCCTATGTAGTGTCATCAGAAGCATACGCCGGAATGAAGGATTTCAAAAACGCTTACAAGTATCATCTGCTTTCTTCCGACCTTAAAGACACACTTCTCAACGAAGACAATAATAGGATCATTGCTCAAATGAAAGAGCAATATGAGAGCGATAAAAAAGATCAGCAAATTGTGCTGCTGAATAAGGATAAAGAACTACAGGCGCAGCAAGCGAAACAGCAGAGGACGGTCCTGAATTTTATTATTGGAGGCTCGATTATACTTGTGTCATTGCTTTCAATTGTATTCTACCAGTTAAGTCGTCGCCGTCAAACGAAGTTTACATTACAGATCAATCAGCTCAACAATAAAGTGTTGCGCACCCAGCTTAATCCGCATTTCATTTTCAATGCGCTCAATTCCATTCGCAACTACATTCAGCAGCACGCTGAAGTGGCAGACACCTATCTGATTAAATTTAGTACGCTGATGCGGCAAGTGCTTGAAAATTCAGAAGAAGAAAAAATTCCGCTGTTGGAGGAAATTGCCATGCTTGAAAATTATATGCAACTCGAATCACTTCGGTTGCCAATGGGATTTGAATATGAAGTGGTCATCGAAGATGGTGTTGATGCAACAAACACCATGGTTCCACCCATGATCCTGCAACCCATGGTTGAGAATGCTATCTGGCACGGATTGAAACCGCTGAATAGAAAAGGTAAAATTGTTCTTCGCTTTTCGGAATCCAATGGTTTGCTTGAGGCAACTATCAATGATGATGGAATTGGAATTGGGTCTGCCACCATTGAAACAAAGAGTGCCGGAAAAAAGCGCTCGATGGGAATGCAGATTACGAAGGAAAGAATTGAACTGATCAATCGCAGATCGAAAGCAAAAGGATGGTTAACTCAGCATCTCTTTGAGCAAGGATCAAATGTTAGGATTGCAATTCCTGTTTAATGAAATCTGTGCCCTCACCCCGTCCTGTCCGCTGCCTGGTTTGTATGCGCTAAACAGTGGAACCGGATATGAGCATGCCTCAATAATTTCTATCGTTGTGGATGGATTAAAGACTGTTTAACTCTTTCCCTTATGCCTGTCCTGTCATATCCGATTGCTTCAAAAAAACCCGCCGGATACCGGCAATTCATTTCAAATACGTCCAACTGCATCTGTACAGGGTTGGGTATATCTTGAATTCTGGTTATAATCATAAATACTAAATCTCCAACATACAGGTTCCTTTCTAACCCGCATGTTCTCGCCGGTGTTATTGATAAATTCGTTATCTGATCTGATAATTTCAATTTAATATTTTCAAAACGAGATACAATTGATCTAAATAAAGAATCCTCCACTATTTGACTTGTTTTATTATTCCAATTGAATGAAATACCATCTTCGAGTTTTATATGGATAATAGTGTCGGTATTAGACATAGCCTCATTGTGCAATTTTTGAATCCTCTGAATCCAATCTATGATTTTGCTTTTTAATTCCACGTCACTAAGACTTCCTTCAACAATACTTGTTAAAGTATTCATTCCGTTACCATACTTAAAAAGATATTTGTTGGCTACTTCGTTTCCAATGAAATGAATCAAAAGTATACCCTTAGCATGATCCGGGCTTTCATTGAACTTATACACCGAATCTAATCTGTTTAATATTGTTTTATGGTCGTGGCTATCTATAGTATAAACCGAAGGCTTTGAAATAAGCAGTAGGCTATCTGAGTATGCATCGTTGTTGTTTTTCAATAGGATATCCGTTCTGTCACCATAGTAAAGAAAATAAAGAGACTCATTTCTCTTAATTCCATTACATGCCACCTAAAAAACAAAATAAACAGTACAAATACTTTCATAACAAATTTATTTTTTTCTCTTCTCAACTTTCCCTTCAAAGTATTAACACTTTCACTCAATGATCACACTGCCTGTTGAAATTATAATTTTTTTAATGCAGGGAAATTAATTACAGGAACATTTTTCAAATAGCTTGTTTATATATTCCAGGTTTTCTTTGACTTCAATTGAATCACATCGCCCGCGTAATTCTTTGAATTTCTTTCCTTTGCTATCTATAATCACACTTAAATATCCAATGTCACGTGAAACATAACAATATGCATAATTCGTATAGTCTCCCATTTCCGGCTCATTTAGAACAAAGTAATGATCGTCACAAATTCCAATAAATCCAAACATCATATCATAATCTCTTAGCTTATGTTCACAGGTAGTTATTTTATTATTATGATTCAAAACTGTAGTGCCAAAAAAAATACTATCACCTACCTCTGAGATACCGACGATCTCAAAGTCCTTTTCGCTGCCAGTTGCTCTAAATCTTTTCGCAATAGCAAATATATTGCCCTTAACCGCAGTAAGTTGATGATATGTTTCACTTATACTTGAGTCAACAACAACCTTGGAAGAATCATCATACAAATTTTGATTATCATCTCTCTTTAATAAATAGTCGATAATCCAGTCGTTGGTTAATTTTCTATCATGGCGATGTCTATAAATATATATTTCATCCTTATAGTGGCAAAGAAAAAGAAGGATCAATGCCAGTAATAAAGAAAATAAAACAATAAAATTCCTTATCCTTATCGGCGACATATACAGAAATTAAAAATTGCTTTGCTCAACTTTTACAGTTTCGTTTTCTTTTATCGCAAGACATCTTAACCCCCATTTATACTCCTGCTGAATCTTACTTGCGAAGCTTGAGATCACGGCAGTCGAAAGGTCAGCAATATTTTTTACCTGCTAAAATTCTTCAATTGCCGCTTTGCTTGTTGCCGAACTTTATTTCTCAGCATTGGGCTCCAGCCCAGTAACAATCCTGTGATTCCCAACGCTTGCCTTGACCACTTCCAGAAATCAAAATAGTCTGTGTGCTTTATGATCTTACCATCATTGAATTCAAACCGGGCTGCGATTCTATTGATAACTTTTCTGCCTGTAGGAGGAAAAATATATTCTGCCACCCAATTCGCACTCCCCGTTTTCTCATCAGCCTCTACATTATACCAGGTAATTTTTACTTTAGGACTCACAAGCATACGCCACATATTTTTTGCCTCAATACCTTTAAGCAAGCCAAATGCAGGGTCTCTAAATTCAATGTCATCATGATAACAACTTAGCATCGCCTCAACATTTGCATCAGCGAAAGACTGGTAAAATTTTTCGATTATTTTCTTATTGTCCATGGCCGTGCTTTAATTGAATTCGTAATAAACCAAAATTAATAATGATTTCTTTTACCAACCAAGTTGTTTCGGTGAAGCAAAGAATGCCATAAGATTTCCTGCTAACATCAATTGATTTACCAATGACCAATGACCAATGACAATTGACCATTCACCATTCACCATTGACCCCTACCCACCCATGCAACCCGCTCTCAATAGCTGCATATATTTCAAACCCCTTTGCCGGGCAAACTCAATATTTCGTTGCGGAATTGTTTCAGGATCAGGGAAATTTTCCAGTGCTTTTGTAATACTATCTTCTCTTAATAAATGCAGCATCGGGTAAATGGAGCGATTGGTATAGTTCGCCGCATCATCATTAGCTGAACCTTTGAAAGAATACTGCGGATGAAAGCTTGCCAATTGATATATACCCTCGTAGCCGTTCTTCAATAGCACTTGCTCGGCTTCTTCTACTAAATCCAGGTAGTCCGCAAAACTTACAAAGTCATTAGGGAAAATTATAAAAGCTGTTTCTATATCCTCAGTACTGTCTAAATGTTGCAGTTCTTTTAAGACAGCATCAAGACTATCTTCTAAGCTGGCGGGAGATAGCACCGAGTAGCGAATGGTTTTTCTGAGCAATGCTTTTGCAGCAAACGGACAAAAGTTGCAACCTACTACTACTTCCTTAATCCACGTTTCGGTTTGTTCAATGACTATAGTATCTGTCAAATGGTTATGCTTCCGGTTTGTTTAGTCATCCCTGCATCACAGTTATAAACATAGCGCTAAGGTAAGAAATAATTAAAACGAGCATCAGGTTCTATGCTGGAAGCAGTCATGTATTTGGAGTAAACACAGTACATACGTTGCTGAAGGTTGAAATTTGTGTTTGCCAATTCACACGTTATTAGAGCTTTTTGATATTGGCAGGCATGTTGCCTAATGCATCTGCAATTAAACAAAAACAAACGTTATGAAATCACTCGTAAAGATTGTTGCTCTATTCATCATCATGAGTGCAGCAACGTTGCAGGCACCGGTAAAAGCAGCAGCTCCTTTCGGTGTGAGCATTCAGATTTTTTTCGACCAGCTTAGCCCATACGGACAGTGGGTAAATTATCCCGGATATGGCTATGGCTGGATACCCGCAGTAGATTATGGTTTTACTCCTTATGCAACCGCGGGACATTGGGTATTTACAGTATATGGCTGGACGTGGGTGTCCGACTATAACTGGGGATGGGCAGCATTCCACTACGGCAGGTGGAACTATGATCCTTATTACGGATGGATCTGGCTGCCGGATAATGTTTGGGGCCCTGCATGGGTTTCATGGAGACAAGCACCAGGATATTATGGCTGGGCTCCTATGGGTTATGGAGTAGATTATTATAATGATTACAACCACTGGACATTTTGCGGTGACCGTGACTTTGGCCGGCCTTATCTGGACCACTATTATGTTGATCCGGCGTACAACACGACCATCATCAATAATTCAACGGTGATAAACAATACGTACGTTGACAATAGCAATAATACTACCTACGTATATGGTCCGGATGCAAGCCAGGTTCAGCGTACAACAGGAAGAACTGTTAATCGTGTAAATGTCCAGGAGAGAAACACACCCGGACAAAGTTTGAACAACGATCAGCTCACTATATATAAACCAAGGATCACTACAACGGGAGCGAATGCAAAATCTCTCAAACCTCCTCACGTGGTTGATATGGCGGATGTGAAGACCGGGTCGAATGGTAATGCAAACTTCGCCCTGGCGAATTCAGGAACATCGGACAATAGTGATCGCAGGGTGCCAACTGTCCAGCAGGATAATTCAAATGCCACAGCTAACAATAAGCCGGCACAGCAGAAAGTATCGCAGCAAAATAGACAGCAACCAATGGTCACGACACCTGAAAAAAATGTCAACAGGCAACAACCATCAAAGCAACAGTCGCACAATAGCCCCGCTACAAATGACCAACAGGCTAAGGTGAACTCAAGTGAGATGAATGACAATAGAAAATCCCCGGCTTCAAACGGAACGGGTACTGCTGTCAACGGTAATAACCTGCAACGTGTGACTACCACACAGGGTAATAACACGGAGCCGCGAGTATATAATAATACACCGGCGAGAAATCAGCAGCCACAGCAACATACGACTACGCCTCAGAATAATGGGAGGCAAGAGTCTGCAGCGTCCGGCGGAAAAGATGCCCGGGTAAATACGACCGCTGCTTCAGGAAACAGAAATGCTTCCGTGCAACAAGTGCAACCTCAGCAAAGAGCGCAGGCACAACAGAAAGGACAACCGCAGCAGCAAGCACAACCTCTGCAAAGAGGACAGTCACAACAGGGAGTGCAGCAGCAGGGAACTCAACAGCAACAGTCTAAACAAAATGGACGCCGGAGCCATTAGGATAAAATAAAAGTGAGGTCATGGAAAAAATCCCTGCATAGATTTATTGCAGGGATTTTTTTTGTTTTATAATATCCCGGATTTTGTCTGCAGAACTCTGCATGCGGTTGAACCCGGATTTTGCAATTGGCAAGATTTCCTTTATGACATTCCCAAATATTTTCTTCGTTGCTCACCATCGCAAATTTTTTTTGTAGCACAGAATATATATCTGTGCTACAAAAAATTTGGGTAGCTGACCGAAAAATCCGTGTTGAAAGTAAGAACTGTCGGTTCTCGGAGAACCGACAGTTCTGTGTGAGCGAAGAAAATTTTCGAGGACTTCCTTGCTTCAGTCGCCCGTGACCGGACAAACAACGAACCTCATCTTTGACTTACTTGCAGAACTTTTCTGTGCCGCATGAACAGGACAAATCAGAATCTTCAAGAGGTACTAACGTACTACGTGGATACCGGGCTCGATTACGGCGAGTGGAGTCGTGAGTTCAATATGCACTTCGGTTATTACCGGTTTGGGATGAACCCGTTCAGGCGTGAGCGCATGCTTGATGAAATGAATCAGCAAGTATTTAATCACCTGAATCTTGCACAAGAAGATCGGTTGATTTATGACCTCGGCTGCGGCCTCGCAGCTCCGTGTCGCTCATTTGCAAAAAGATTTCCCGGAAAGAAAATAAAAGGAGTGACCATTGTTCCCTGGCAAGTAGAGAAAGCAAATGAGCTGGATCGTTTGGCAGGATCCCATACTGCTATTGAACTCGTACTCGGTGACTACACACAATTGCCTTTTGCAGATAACTCTGCTGATGGTGCGTATGCATTAGAGAGCTGCTGCCACTGCGAAGGATTGGATAAGGCAGACTTTGTAAAAGAAATGATGCGCACGCTCAAGCCGGGAAAACGGTTTGTGATTGTAGATGGGTTTATTAAAAGTGATCCTTCAACATTCAGCAGACTGCTCCGGTATTGCTATCATCAAATTACAAAAGGATGGGCGCTTCCCTCCTTCCCTCATCTTGGATTATTTATAGAAGCGATTAAGCAGGAAGGCGGTGATCAGATTGAAGTGAAAAATTTTTCTTTCCGGGTGGCGCCCTCTGTCATGCATGCGCCTTTCACGGTATTGTTCTTCTTAATAAAAAAAATGTTGCAGGGTGAGAAGCTCAATCCTGTTCGTATTGGTCACCTGAAGGCATGCATCCTTGGATTGGTGCTTGGTGTACACAGGCACCGCTTTTCTTATTGTTTAGTGACGGGTATAAAAAAAAGGTGAGTGAACATTATTCCTAAGCACACTCTGTTATATTTTCCGTCTTCACCAGGCCTGGTACAAGAAAACCTAATTTTCTCTATGAACAATTTTGAAATGAGCTTCTGTTGGTTCTGAAAATGCATTGCACTTTTCAAGATACTCCTGCATTTCATTCATATCCTCATCGTAAATGTTTGCGCTGAATTCATGCACTCTTTGTAACATCCGAATGTAAGGGTCAGAATCCGATTGTCTTGTCAAACTCCTTAGTGTGCCCATATAATCGTCTCTGAAGACTGCAGGAATAATAATTTTTGATTGACCTTCCTTTACCAATTCAGCATTCATAAATACTCGTGCAATTCGACCATTGCCATCGAGAAATGGATGAACTTCTGTAAGTATAAACATTATATAAGCTGCTTTTGAAAAAGAGGACTGCAACCCTTTATAGAAATTAAAAGCCTTTATCAAAGTCCCTCTTGTTAAACTAAAGTCAACAAATGAAGTTTGACCGGCAAAAACATTCCGGTCTTTGAATTTTCCGGGCTCCTTTTCAGGTCTGGCACTGAGCAAAATTTTGTGACGCAATAAGAGCATCTCCAGAAAGCTTTCAGGTGTTTCCGGAGTCATGATCATTTCCTGCCTGTTCGAAACCAAATGATAGGTGCCCAATATATCATGGCTATCGCCATATCTTGCAGGGAGCGGCCGGTCGGTTTCAATAATTTGCTTTGCTTCGGATATTTCAAAGACGGTTCCTTCAATATAGTTGGAAAAGTAGCTCTCGAAGAAAGCAAAGTTGTGGAATGATTTTGCTGAGATGTTCTTATCAGGTCTGTTCTTAAATTCCCTCTGTTGCAACTCCCGAAAGAGTTCTTCAAATAATTTTAAACGATGATGATCATAAGGAACACCAAAAGCCCGTGCACGGGCAAGAGGTGAAGAAAGAATTTTCGAAGTATGAGTGCTGAGCAAGGCGCCAATCATTTTATTGAGTCGTTCAAACTCCTTATGCATCCTGAGTTTTTCCGAAATTGCTTTTGCCTGGTCTCTTACTTTGCTAAGTTCAGCTTCTCCATTTACCTGGATGATTTGTTCCAGTTTTTCTTCTATCTCCGGCAATCCAAGAGTTTTAGATGCAGGTCCGGGCTTTTTAGAGGATTGTAAATTTTCCAAGAACGCCCTTGCTTTCTGCGAGGCAAGCAATTCTCCGAAGAATGGATTGTCTCCCTCAATAGGTTTATGGCCCCGAAGAAATCGAATCATGATTCCCGGAAGGTTGATCTTCTTAGTGTATTTGTAAGTGAGAAAAATATGTCCTGACTTGGTTGGTTGAAATTCAAAAGCCGAGCGATGGCTCAGCATGGAACCAGGATAAAGTTTACTTAGAATCTGAAAGAGATTTCTTCTCACAATTTCTTCGACAGGTTCGGTGAGGTTTGAAGAATAAATTCGAGGGGCAATCTTGCGAATTTTGCCCTCCTTCGCAAGTTTTGAAATATGCTTCGAAATCTTTGGGTCAGAAGAACCAAAAATTACTTCCTGCAAGTGGAGTGGTAAATTATTTTCCATTATCAAAACTTATAATGGTAAAGATGGAAAATATTTTCCACAAAACGATACTTATTCGCAAATAATTTCCATTAAACGCAGTTAGAAGCAAAAATTTTCCAGTTACGCCGTATTACTACAGAGAAATTTTCTTGTCCGCAGGACTCCTGTGAGAAAGTTTGTCCCGCAGTACCGCGGGATGAAATTTGAAATTCCAATGGCTATGAAGAAATAGCAAACAGCCCCAGCACACCAAGCAAATAAATCAGCATGACTAAAAATGAATCTATACCCATGCGCATCAGTTGCCTTCGCGGGCGGAAGATGAGCCCGCAGACATAGATGTTGGTAAGAAGAATCGCCAATGCAGTGAGATAGATGTCAGTCTTTTGCGCCTGCGGAAGTACTGATTTACCTGAGATAGAAGTAGCCACTAAAAAGAGCACGGGCAAAAATGCGTTGCCACCGAAGATGTCGCTTACCGCCATTTGGTAATCCTTTAGTTTCATGGATGCCAGTCCTGTTGATATTTCAGGCAATGCTGTGGCTGCTGCTAATATAGTGGCGCCGAACAATACACCCGTCATTCCTATTTCCTTTGCTATTGCCTCACCGGTTACTTCAAGTCCTACACCGCCCACCAATGTTATAACCGAGCATATAATAAAGATGGTAATAATTTTAGGCGTACTCATTCCTCTTTTGATCGCTTCCTCATGCCTCTTTTTCATGCTGTGTCCTCTCGGTTCTTTTTGACTACCGGGGGCAGTACCTTTTTCATGCCATGGCAAATTGGTTCGCGCCTTTCCAATGAGGAAGATGCCCACTACCCACACGACAGCAATTGCTGCCTCTACCGGTGATATGCCAAAATAGATCACGGAAGCATTCAGTTGATTGCCGATGACTACTAAGGTTAAAACGGTGATCACCATCAACCCTTCCAGCACTAATACCAGCGACGCCGCTTTATAGGTGAGGGCATCAGTCTTGCCTAAACCGAAAGCATCCAATACAACAAGCACGACCGTTTGTATAGCAATGCCACCGAGAATGTTGCCGATGGCAAGTTCGAGGTTATGATGGATGGCGGCACTGACGGTGATGGCAGTTTCGGGGAGGTTGGTTACTATAGCCAATATAATAAGACCGCCGAATGCTTCGCCAATGCCGAAGCGGGTGGAAAGAATATCCGTAGTGAATGATAATTGGATCCCTGCAAACCATATTGCAGTAGCGCAAGCGGCAAAGATTAGGAGGAGATAAGGAAAAGAGAGGGATTCAATCATGAAGGTTGATTGAGTTAAGGAAGCAAATATATGGAGCCTCCACTATCAGGTCTTAGCGAGGGTACTCTGCGAAAGGACTCGTGCGGGAATGGAGGGCACAAGTTCGGCGTTCGAATTTTTACCGCAAAGAACGCGAAGCAAAACGCAAAGAATAGCGCAAAGAAAAAGTTACAAATTATCCGGTGCTAACCTTTGCGTTTTTTCTGCGAAATTCTTTGCGCTCTCCCCAAAAAAATCGGGAGAGGTCTGCAGTTTATTTTATTGAACTGCTCGCAGAGTCCTGTTCACAGAACCCTGCGGGCGGACAAAACGTGGGTTTATCAGCCCCGTGCAAAGGGTGGATGTTGATAAAAATCTTTTCAACGAAATCTTAATGCTATTCTCTGCCATCCCGGTTAAGGGGATTTCTTATGATTATAATGCAATCAGGAGAAATGATTGCAATGGTAGCAAAATAATTTTTAGGGAATTTTAAGCCCGAAAAGCAGTATTTATGCACTAGATAACAAATGCAGCGTTCCGGCTCGAACCCGCAACGCTGCATAATAAATCTCGAAGACTATGGATACAAAATTAGCCAATGGCGTACTGCGTCCAATAAAAGATACTGACGTTATCCACAAGCGTCTGGAGGATTATGTGCGCAAGGATCTTAGAGACCGCTTTGATGATGAAAAGGACAATGTGAGTGCAATTCACATCATTGATGAAACGAGATTCAGGTTTGAATTTGATGACCTGGCAGCAGAGATGATCCGTGATTTTTGCATTGATGATGACTGCAAATACCTGTGGAAGCTTCATGAATACGCACTCGAGCAGGAAGAAAATAATGCAAGGGTGATTGAGATGTACCGGGATAATTTTTAATGGAGGTAAACAGGCTTCATTCCCAGTGCATCATAGAAGCATTGCGTAAACCGCACTGAATAGTCATAGACATTGACACTCTCAATAATGAGTTCGGCTCACACTGGTAATCATGCCTGCGCGATAAGCTCGCCCGGGTGCTGCTAAGCCACCTTGCACTCTGTAACATCACCATCATCTGAATAAGAATCACCGGCAATGGGGGTGTCCCTGAATTTTTTCCTCTTACCTTGTCTCTTTGCATTTAGTTCCTGTGACGATGTAGCTCCTGCTGATTATGTTTTGTTCGTTGATAAAAAACCTGTCGGCATTATTGAAGCAAAAAAGAAAAGAAGAAGGACAACATTTGGTTTCAGACGTTGAACAGTAATCAATTCATAAGTTGAATCACTAACTTTGTAAAATCATTTTTCGAAAACACTTCTTATGAAAACACTTGAGCTTGAGGTAGACGAAGTAAAATCTCCTGAAGAGGTTGTAAATTTTTTCAAGGAAAATGATATGAGTGAAGGAGACACTCTCAAAATTTCCACTGATGAGGAGAATCTCGCTTTTTCAGCGATCCTTTTCATCATCGCGTTAGCTATTGTGTTTTATTTCACAAAAGAAAAAGTGAAGCGCATTGTAGATGGTGAGAAAATGCTTGATGATCTTTTTAATGGAAAGTCAGCCGAAGAAATGGAAAAACAAATTGAAGAAGAGTATGGAGTGAAGATAGAGATCGAGCATCGTGAAAATGACGAACGAAAGGATTGGGGAATGCTCTCAATGCAGGGATTAAGTCATGCATATGGAGATGATGAGCCGGATTATTCTGATGTTCCTTTAATAGAGACCAACCCTGACTATAAGCCATGGAAGTAGGAACGATAGTGAAAGCTGCTTTTCTCCAGGCGGACCGGCAGATCAAAATTCGTCCTGCTGTAATAATCAAGTTGATTCCACCTTACAACGATTTTCTTATTTGCGCTATAAGCACGCAAACTCATCTGTTTGTTGAGGGACTCGACATAAGAATTGAAAAGCACTCTGCTGATTTTACTTCAAGTGGTCTCCTTCAGGAAAGTATAATCAGAGTTGGGATGCTTGCCTCAGTGCCGAAGAATATGCTGCAAGGAGCGATAGGAAAAACCAGCCAGCCAATGTGCGAACAAATCCTTCGTCAACTTCGCAACTTTATATGAGTGAAACATCCTCCATTATGTGAAGTAGTTACGACTTAATCTGACAGTTGGGATTAACTTTAAAAGTTGAAACCAATTTAAGTGAACCCCAAAACTGTCAGACTTATGAACAATGAAACAAAGCTAATCAAAACCAAAGC
>Ga0134121_10003686_pt1 | contig 12678 bp, 12 predicted proteins | sample KB301_FD_96463 | JGI IMG/M metagenome (GOLD analysis project Ga0134121, IMG submission 96463) | Terrestrial soil microbial communities without Nitrogen fertilizer from Kellogg Biological Station, Michigan, USA - KB3-0-1 | ecosystem: Environmental > Terrestrial > Soil > Unclassified ...
TTACGCGCGCTCCGGGCGCGGCGCGGTTTTGATCGAAGCCAAGACCTATCGCCGCAAAGGTCACGCCGAACACGACGATCAGCGTTATGTTCCCGAAGGCGAGATCGAGTGGTGGGAGAAGCATAACGATCCGATCGATCGCTTCGAACGATTCCTGCTCGACGAAAAGATCGCGACTAAAGAAAAGCTCGACGAGATCACCGGCGATGTGATGCGCGAGATTGATGAAGATTGCGAGTGGGCGGAAAGCTCGCCCATGCCTGAAGCGGAAGGCGCGGCGTACGGCGTGTTCGATAACTCAATCGTGCCGCCCGCTTTTCGGCCCAAGATTTTGGAGAGCTAGCCGCGGCCAATGAAAGCTCTATCTTGTGCCATCTCTGGTCTCTTGCTCCTGCTTTCGATTTCGTGCAACCGCGCGCCGGCCCCGCCGGCGCCGGCGCGTACCGGATCGGCAACGACAGAGAATTATCCGAGTCTGGCGGCGCAGACCAAAGAAATCACTGATGCATTCACGAACAAGGATTATCAGAAGGTTCTGGAGATGACGTATCCCAAGGTCATTGAGAGCGGAGGCGGTCGCGAAAAAATGCTGGCCGCAATGAAAGATGAAATCGCGCAGATGAAAACTGACGGTGTGGAAATGCTCTCGACTAATCCCGGTCCGCCGACTCAATTCGTACACGACGGTGGATCGATCTACGCCGTGGTGCCGCTGACTCTCAAGATCAAAGCGCAAGAAGGCATCTTTCAAACGGAAGGTAGTTTGATTGGTATTTCCGCAGACGCCGGAGCAAACTGGACTTTCATCGATGCGGCGGGTGCAGATGATAAGGACCTGAAAGTGCTGCCGCCCAGCGCGCTGGCACAACTCAAGCTGCCGCCTGATAAACCGCCGGTTAAGATTTCCGGCTAGAAACTCAAACGCATGTCGACCGCTCTTAAAAAAGACCACAAACTCCAACGCCCGCCGCGTGGCGGCATGGCCACGATGGTCGAAGCGATTCGTCAGGGCATCTGGGAAGAGATGGAGCGCGACCCGACGGTGTTCGTGATTGGCGAAGATGTCGGCGCATACGGCGGCGCGTTCAAAGTAACGGACGGATTGATCGATCAGTTTGGCAAAGAACGCGTGGTCGATACGCCAATCTCGGAAGCCGCGATCGTCGGCGCCGCGTGCGGCGCGGGACTGATGGGCATGAAACCCGTCGCCGAGTTTCAATTCATCGATTTCATCTCGTGCGGATTCGATCTGCTGACTAACTACGCGGCCAAGTGTCGCTATCGCTGGGGCGGAAATATTCCGGCGGTGTTTCGTGGACCGTGCGGTTCAGGCGTGCGTGCAGGTCCGTTTCACTCGCTGAACGCTGAATCATTCTTTCTGAATACTGCGGGTTTGAAGATCGTCGAGCCGGCGACTGCTTACGATGCGAAGGGCTTGATCAAAGCCGCGATTCGCGATCCCGATCCGGTGCTCTATTTCGAGCACAAGAAGCTCTACCGGCTGCCGCGCCTGCGCGAAGAACTCCCCGAAGACGACTTCATCGTCGAGATTGGAAAAGCGCGTACGGCGCGCGAAGGCCGCGACGTTTCGATCATCACTTTCGGTGCGCAGGTTTTGACCGCGCTCGACGCAGCGGAAGAGTTGGAGAAGGAAGGGCTCGACGTCGAAGTGATCGATCTGCGCACGCTCGCACCAATGGACAAAGAAGCAATTCTGGCGAGCGTCAAGAAGACCAGTCGCGCACTGATTCTGCACGAGGCTTCATTGACGGGCGGCATCGGCGGCGAGATTGCCGCGATCATTGCGCAGGAAGCTTTCGAGTGGCTCGATGCGCCGGTGGTGCGGCTCACTTCGATCGATACGCCGGTGCCTTATTCGCCGCCGTTCGAAGATTATTATTTGCCACAGGTCACAGATGTTTTGGACGCGGCGCGCAAACTAGCTGCTTATTAAGTAAGTTGCCACGGAGACACGGAGTCACAGAGAGAATTTGAAGGAGCACCAAACTCGACTCTAAATTTCTTAAACCATTACTCTGTGACTCAGTGTCTCTGTGGCTGAATCTTTTTGGAGGGACCTTATGCCGAAATACGTAATCGAACGAGAAATTCCTGGCGCAGGAAACCTGTCGCCACAAGATCTGCAAGGGATTTCGCAGAAGTCTTGCTCAGTGCTGCAGAACCTGGGACCGCAGATTCAATGGGTGCAGAGTTATGTCACTGACGACAAGGTCTATTGCGTTTATATCGCTCCGAGTGAAGACATGATTCGCGCGCACGCGCAGCAGGGCGGCTTTCCCGCGAACAAAATTTCTGAAATCAAAACGGTTATCGATCCGACGACGGCGGAGTAGAGTTATCAGTTTTCGGTTTTCAGTTTTCAGAACTGCAGGCGAGCCGTCCTCTGAAAACTCAAAACTGAAAACTGTAAACTGGAGACATCATGGCTACTGAAGTAGTAATGCCGCAGATGGGCGAGTCCATTGCGGAAGGCACAATCACAAAATGGCTGAAGAATGTCGGCGACAGAGTCGAGCGCGATGAGCCGCTCTTTGAAATTTCAACTGACAAAGTTGACGCCGAAATTCCTTCGCCCGCGGCCGGAACCCTTACTGAAATCAAACATAAAGAGGGCGAGACGGTAGAAATTAACACGGTGGTGGCCGTGCTCGATGGTGATGGTGCTCAGCCGGCATCCGCTGCGCCGCCGCCCGCTGAAGAACCAGCCGCCGAAGTCGCGACTGCGCCAGCGAAGGAAGAGGAAACGTCTCCACCGGCGGCAACTCAAGCCCCGCAGGTTGAAGCCCCGCAGGCTGAAGCCCCACCGCAACCTCAAGCCGCTGAACCGCCACAGCCAGCTCCAGCCGAGACCAAGCCGGCGACGCCACCCCCTGCGGCTCATAAAACAGAAGTCAAGCCTCTTCATCGTCGTGACGCGGCCACACCGGCGCCATCAGCTCAAACGCGTGGCGACGGCGCGAGTGCGACAGCAGAAGATCTGCGCCGCACCAAATCCAGTCCGCTGGTGCGCAAGATTGCCGAAGAGCACGGCATAGACATCGGCCAGCTCGAAGGCACCGGCATGTCTGGTCGCGTTACCAAGAACGATATTCTCAGCTTCATAGAATCCGGCGCGCCTGCCCCGCAACGTACGTCTGCGGCGCAACCCGCAGTCGCAACTTCACAAGTTGCGCAACAAGGCGCACCCGGGACTCAACCGGCTACAGTCTTGAAACCAGTCGAAGGCGATCGGGTCGAGCAGATGAGCGTCATGCGCAAGAAGATTGCCGATCACATGATCGCTTCGCGCCGGACCTCGGCGCACGTGACGACGGTTTACGAGATCGACATGTCGCGGGTCGCAAAGCTCCGCGATGAGAATCGTAAGGCTTTCCAGGAGCGCACCGGCACGAAGCTCACGTTTATGCCGTTCATCTTCAAAGCGGTGACTGATGCGATTCGCAAATTCCCGATCTTCAATTCACAGGTAAGCGGTGATCAGATCATCTACAAGCGCGACATTAATCTCGGGATGGCGGTCGCGCTTGATTGGGGATTGATTGTGCCGGTGATCAAGCGCGCGGATGATCTTTCGATCTCAGGCCTGGCCCGAGCCGCGAACGATCTCGCCGATCGAGCGCGCACCAAACAACTCAAACCCGACGAGGTTGCCGGCGGGACTTTCACCATAACTAACCCGGGCGTCTTCGGTGGTTTGTTCGGTACGCCGATTATAAATCAGCCGCAGGTGGCGATCCTCGGTGTCGGCAAGATCGAAAAGCGCGCGAAAGTTCTAACGACTCCGGATGGCGAAGACTACATTGCGATTCGCCACCTGGCTTACTTCGCGTTGAGTTTCGATCACCGCATCATCGACGGCGCAGACGCCGAGAGGTTTCTCGCTTACCTCAAGGAACATTTAGAGAGCGCGCAGTTCGCGATCTGACACCCGCGCAGAATTCGGGTGGGCCGGATTGATTTGAATCATGTTGAAGTACTCTGAAAGTCTGTGACCAGTGTTTCGTCCGGCTGGGCTGAGAATCGAACACAGGCGACGCCAGGAAATCTCTGAACCCGAACCAGGAGCAAAGCTTGAGCGAAACTCGTCTGGTCAAAACCCCATCTCACGTTCCTCTCAGCCGGCTATCGCGCGACCTTTACCTTCGCTTTCTAAAAAAGGCCAAACGCAACGGTTTTTCGTTCGCGCTTTTCCGGGACTTTCTGCCTGACGCACCCAATCGGCCGGTGCGGTTCATCCTGCTGCGGCACGATATCGACTTTGCGCCAGGCTACTCTTTGGAAATCGCGCAACTCGAGCATGAGGCAGGCATCCGATCGACTTTCTTCGTGCTGGTGGATGGCCAGTTCTACGATCCGGTGCAAAGCGATGTCGTTCGCCAGATTCGCGCGATCCATTCGCTCGGACACGAAATTGGTTTGCACTTCGCCGTGAGTTCTGCCGTCGAATGCGATCTGGGAAAAGAAGTAGCGTTCCGGCTGGACGTTCTCAGCGCCATCATCGGCGCCCGCGTTCGTTCTTTTTCGCAACATGACGTGGTAAATGCCGGAACCGCTTCGGTCACTTTACCAGCCACGCACGCGGGCTGTGTCGATGCTCGCGAAGTCATTCAAGATAATCACCTACTTTATGTTAGCGATAGCGCCATGATGTGGCGACAATTCACGTTTGAAACCGCCTTGGATCAAAATCGAAATCTATGTTTGCTGGCGCATCCGCATTCGTGGCTGTACCCGGGAAACGACTACATCGCCATGATTAGGGAATTCCAATTAGCCGAAACACAGCGAGTGCAGGGCAACTACGACGCATTTGTTGATGAACTCAGCTGCTACTACGAACGCAGACTCAGGGAAGGCGTTTGAAATGTTGCGCGCGCCATTGCACGAACAAGAGATTCGCAAGGTGATTGGGCTTCCAGGTACCGGTGAGCGCACCGTCGACGGCGTGGCCCGGCTTGATGATGCCAGCGATCGCTGTCTCTACTTCATCAATAAGAGAATCACACCTGAGGTCATTGAATCTCTCAACCAACGTCGCGGTTGCATAGTCATCACACCGGAGAACCCCTCGCTGCACTCCATAATGAAAGATAGCGTCGTACTGGAAGTTGCCGATCCGCGTGCCGCGATTGCTAAAGTGATGACATTCATTCGAGCCGAGCACCGCAGTCCACCATGGGTTAAGGCCCGCCAGATCGCCGAAACCGCGAACATCTCTCCGCTGGCCGTGATCGGAGACGAGGTGGAAATCGGTGACGGAGTCACGATTGAGCCGTTCTGTGTGATCGATCAAGACGTCTCGATCCGGCGAGCATCCATCGTCAAATCGGGAGCACGTATTAATCCCCGAGTGGTCATCGGCGAAGAGTCGGTAATTCGATCGAATGTGGTGATCGGCGCTGACGGCTACGGTTTTGTGCGTGATGAGGCCGGCAACAAAACACGGATCGCCCATCTCGGCGGGGTCATGATTGGAAACCATGTAGAGATCGGTGAGAGCTCGGTGATCGAGGCCGGAACAATCTCTCCCACGATCATAGAGGACTATGCAAAGCTGGCCGCAAGTGTTTTCGTCGGCCACAATGTCTGCATCCAGCGCAACGCCAGCGTCACGCCCGGGGTAATCATCGCCGGCAGCGCGATCATCGGGGCTGACACTTGGATCGGGATTAACTCCAGCATTCGCGATGGGCGGCGCGTCGGCGCGCACGCGCTTGTCGGGATGGACTCGTCCGTGCAAGAGGATCTGCCGGACAACACTATCGCGCGGGCGCCAGTTCCCGAAATTAAGACGCGCTCCGAAAATGATGATCACCACGCGATCGGGTTCGCCAAGCCTTATGATTGAGAAGACCAAAACCATGGTCCAAACGATGTTTCCCAGAGGCGGCCGCGTCTATCGTGGAATCAGACGCGTGGGAAAACTTCTGCTTCCCCAGCCCAGCATCAAAACTACCTTCACGCGAATTTATGAAAACAACTGCTGGGCGGATCCGGAGTCCGTGTCCGGACGGGGTTCGACCCTGGCACGTACTGAAGTGATCAGGCACGCACTTCCTGTCCTGCTTGAAAGCATCGGAGCCAAATCGTTGCTCGATGCCGCTTGTGGCGATTTCAACTGGATGCGCCATGTTGATTTGAGCGGAATTGAATACAGCGGGGCTGATGTCGTGCCGGAACTTGTTTCTCGGAATTGCCGACTGTATGGGGGCAAAGGTAAGAGTTTCGCCGTCCTCGACATCACGCGCGATCCTTTACCGGAAGTTGACGTGATCTTGTGCCGGGATTGTCTCATACACCTCTCTTCCAAACATGTTCGCGCGGCCATCGCTAATTTTAAGAGAAGCAACTCCAGCTTCTTGCTCGCCACCACGCACACAACCATCACTCAGAATGAGGACACGCAGTCAGGCTGTGGGCGCCTGGTTAATCTACAGCTATCACCTTTCAATTTCCCACCGCCGCTCCAGTTGATCACCGAGGATGCTGAATTGGGAAAGCATTTAGGATTGTGGAGCATTGAGAAGTTAATGAAGGACTATTCTTAAAGCACAATCAGCCGACGACTCGTTAAGACGGTGCGGGTTAGCCGTGGTCGATTCCAATGCCCGACAGTCGTTCGATAAGATAATCCTGATTGAAACGCTCCTCGTCGTAGAGTTCTTTTTCCAGTGGCGATTGCAGAAACTGGTGACCCTTTTCGATGCCGTCATACTGGACATGCCACCCCTTGGCCCGCTCGGCAGGATTCCATCTCAATTTTCGCTCGCGAAAAACTTTCCTCTCGCCATGCTCCTGAGATCTATAGGGATAGTGCTTCAACAGGAATTTGAACGGATATATTCGCCGGCCTTCGAAGCGAACATCATGTCCACCCGAGCGAGTAGTTGAGATCGGCGCAGGTGAGTTCTTCCAGGCCTTCCGTTGGAAATGTTCGGGCACGCGGTCGAACTCGAAATGCTTGAAGTATGATTCGTGGTCCATGCCAGACTGGAACCCGTTGCCCACCGGATAAAAGTTTAGAATCGTATGGTCTACGCAATTGAAGCCTGCCCGGTCAACCAGATAGAGCGCATCCCGGTAACTTACTTGCGGCCAGGGCGAGCCTAACAATTCGTCTGCGCCACGGCGGACGAACCAGTCTGCTTTGAGTTCCCCAGAGAGTGCTTCAATTCGTTCGAGCATTCGCTGCCATTCGAAATACGGCGAAGGCCCGGCTTGCGGGAACCTTTCCACGGTCACTGGCAATTCACTTTCCAACTGCTTGAGCAACTGATAAGTGGAGTCCGTCGACCAGTTCTCCAGCACGTGTACACTCACGCCCTGGTTGGTCCATTTCTTGATCGACTCAACGATGATGTCTTCCTCATTGAACGCCGCCATGAAAGCGATCACCCGAAAATTCGCAGGTGCCCTGACTTCCAGCGATCGATCAGCAGCGTTATTTGAAAGTATCGCCAGAGCTGTCGTCTTTTCGTAATCGACGTTGTCACTCGCGGTTAATCCAACAAAGGATGGATTCAGGCCTGCGGCGTTTATGAGTTGCTCGAGCTTCTCGGGACTCAGTTCGTCGAGATCGGTGCTTTGCTCCTCGAAATGCCGACGCGCACTCGTCAACAGGCAAACGGGCGCGCAATCGAGCAAACGCTTGAGATTGGCAAGCAGGTAGCTTTGCATTTCGCTAGTCAGGGTTTCGCAAACGATTAATGCTCGTCGCAGGATGCTTTCGGGGATCGAAATTGAATCCAGCCGCCCCGGGTCCCCCACGACCCAGTTTACGAAGGGAAATCGACGGCGATATGTATTCAGGTTTGCGGGTTCAACCACACCGATGATTTTGAACTTTGGAAACAAGTGCACCAGTTTCCGTGGCGTTGGCGGGCCCGCAATGATGACATGAGTGCAGGAGAACATTTGCGCGAGATAGGCGGCAAATGGGTAAACATCAGGATGATGATCGACCTGTGAGTCGATTTGCGAATTGATCAGTAGTTTCAGCCCGTGAGGCGGATTTCCGACGGCAACCTCGAAGGCTGTGCGCGCCTTCGGGATGTGTTTGAAGACGGGGCGTAAGAGTCGCCGTACGTAGTTGTTCATTCAGGGCGAATCCGGCAACGCGATTTTTTGATGCGAACCCAAATCTGCACTCTCACGGTTGACGAGCCTCTCGTCAAAGTCAGCAACATGCGCGTGCTTCGAGAGCGTTTCCGCCAGCGGCACCATGTGCTCGCGAAGTCGAATCACGCGGTGATAGATGCCGTCGGCCACACGCAACTCGCCGTAGCGTTCATAAAAGGGCACGTCGTTGAGAAACTCCTCTTCATAAACATTCTCGTGAACTGGGCGCAGCACCTCGGTGCGATAGAGGGAGGTGCCTCGATTACCAATCCACGACCGGTCTAACTGAGGGTACTCGCGGAAAGAGAGTAATTCGCCGGCCAAAGCCGCTTCTATTTCCGATTGTAATTCGGGAAACGCCCGCGCCGCCTCGAGTTTGCGCGCGAAAGCCGCTTCATCCAACTGGAAATCCACAACACCGCTGTCGGTGCCAACAACATGGGGCCGGGCCAGAAGGAAATCGCGGTTGACGACTTCGCAACCCGACCGGCGTGCGATGGTCACAGCGGCGTTAATTATCAAGCGGCATAAATCGTGTGAGGGGTTGTAGCCCTCTATCGCGTCGCCGGCTACTGTGCTCGGCCGTTCCCTTACGATAGCCTCCGCAAATTCGTCGACGATGCGCAAAAGAGGTTGAAAGTCTCGTCGTAAGATCAAATCGTAAAGTGCCGCATCGGTAAAACGTCCATAGATCGAGCCAGGCTGCGCTCCCACCTCACCGAGGACTTTGCTGGTTGAACCAATTCGCGATTGCCCGCCGTGGCCCGAACCATCAGTCAATACAAAAACTTTAGGCTGAGCACTGCTGAGCCAGCCGTGTACACACAATTCGTGGCCAGGATGGGCTACAAACAGGAAATGTTTGGCGGGTCCGGAAAGACTCATTGTTCTTTTGGAGATCAAAACGTGCCGGCTAACGCTTCACCCACGTGTGTGAACCGGCATTCTTTCTACGCGTTGGTTACGTTCATCAATGCTTTAAAAGATAGTTATAGAACCAGGCCTGTTCGGCGTGAACTCGATCGCACGCGTTTGAGCGTTCGTGCATCTTAACACCTTGGAGCTTGAGGCCGCGACAGGAGTGACATTGGTGTTGTTTCTTGCGATCCGCTAACGAACAAGTAGTGAATCCCTAGTAACTGTTCTCAAACAGCGTTTTTGAGAATTTCTGTCTTGACACTCTCCCCCAGTTACATACTATTCGTGAGTTCAAGTTGATGAGCACCAGCCTTGATAGCTCGTTAACCCGACGTTCCAGATGATCTGCATTAAGCTGGCAGATAATGTGAAGCAAGAGTTCGTCGTCGAACTCGACATTTACCCGGACGCGGCGGGCTGCGCGTTTGGATTCTTGAAATAAGGAGTCTAATCAGATGAGTATCAAACTTAGATCGATCGCGCTTGCTTTCGGGTTAGCGCTGGCTCTTACCCCATTAGCTTTCGGACAAGACTCGACGCAGCCCCAGTCGGCTGATGCGTCAAGAGCCCGCTCTGTCTCGAGCGGCCAAAAGATGACGCTCAAAGGCGTCGTCGTTAAAAGGGACGCCGATACTTTCACAGTCCGCGACATGAGCGGCGTCGATACTGTTGTGCGCCTAACCGATCGCACTTCCGTGAAGACAAAAGGCGGCTTTTTGCGTGGTGGAACAAACTATGGCGCCACGAATATTCTCCGTGGTCTGAACCTCGAAGTTGAAGGTCGTGGCGGTTCAAATGGTGAATTAACCGCCGAAAAAGTGCGCTTTAACGATACGGACCTGCGTACAGCGCGAGCCGTTGAATCACGCGCTACGCCGCTGGAAGATCGCGCCACGGCTTCGGAAGGCCGTTTGACCGAAGTGGAACAGAATGCACAAAAGCTTTCGGGTCAACTCGACGAATTGGCGGCAGTTTCGAACGCAGCTCGTGGCGGCGCAAAAGCAGCGCAGGCGACGGCTGACGCGGCGGTGGCGGGCGTGAATGCGACTAACGATCGTATTTCGGCTCTGGATGATTACGTGCCGCAAGAAACAGCGGCGGTGAACTTCCGGACCGGCAGCGCGGTGCTGAATCCAGATGCGAAAACCAAGCTCGACGAAATCGCGACGAAGGCGCTGAACGCGAAAGGCTATGTGCTCGAGGTTACCGGCTTTGCCGATTCGACTGGCAACACCAATTTCAATCGCCAGTTGAGTCAGCGTCGGGCCGACGCCGTGATTCGTTACCTGGTTGAGAATCATCAGATTCCACTGCGGCGCATCGTGACGCCGTATGGTTTCGGTGAGTCGAATCCGGTGGCGGACAACAAGACGCGCGACGGCCGCGCCGAGAATCGCCGCGTTGAAGTTAAGGTGCTGGTCAGCAAGGGAATTACTTCGCCAACGCCAACGATGACAGTGAATCCACAGTAGGGACGCAAGCTGTTAGCTTGTCAGACGCAACTCAAAAGTTGCAGAGAACATCGCCAACGATCATGCCGCCAGTCGGCGTCAAATAATTGGCTTGGCCAGCAACGATGCTAAGCTGGCGGCATGAGGAGTTGGTTGATGCATTTGCAGAACAAGATGCGATCGAAGCCGGCGCTGTTTATCGCAGCGCTGGCTTTCCTTTTTGGCGCGCTCACTTTCTTAATCACGCCAAATGGATCTGCGCAAAAAATTAGGCAGCTGCCGCCGCCGCCACCAGTTCCACGTCTCAAGCCGAAACCCACTCCGACGCCCGAGCCAATCGAATACGAAGTCGTCAAGATTAGCTCGAATCTAATCGTCGTGCCGGTTTCAGTCACCGATGCTCAGGGACAACCGGTGCTCGGTTTACAGCAGAGCGATTTTCGAATTCAAGAGGATGGGAAGCAGCAACAGATCGCGCAGATGGGGGATCCTGAGCAGGTGCCTCTGGATATCGCTCTGCTGATCGATGTCTCAGCCAGCGTGGAATCGAGATTCGGATTTGAGCAGAAGGCCGCGGCAGATTTTCTCAAGCAGGTTATGAAGCCGGGCGATCGCGCCACCGTCTTTGCGATCGACGAGGCGCCGCGACAAATACAGGGCTTATCAAATTCCGAAGTTGCCGCGCGACAAGTGATGACGGTTGCCGCGGCGAAAGGCTTCACTGCATTCTTCGATTCATTGTTGGCGGCTGAGAAGTATCTCGACGCGAATTCATCGCAAGGCCGCCGCCGAGTAGTCGTCGTGCTTTCTGATGGCGACGATACCGCTCGGATTAACAATCTGTATAGCAAGGGCGATTCAAAGTTCTCGCAAATGGAAAACCAGGTGCGATTCATCGAGCGCGCCCAGAATGATGTGCTGCGAGAGATCCAGCGCGGCGAAGTGACGTTCTATTCAATAAACCCGAGTGGACGCACGATGCATTTGAATGTGCGCGTGGCGCGGGGTGAAACCGGCATGGAAAAATTCGCCGCAGCAACCGGCGGCGCCGCCTTTGTCCCCGCAAGCGAATCCGACCTGCCGCAGATTTTTCAACGAATCGCCTCTGAGATTCGCAGCCAATATCTGCTGCAGTACTACTCTGACAACAAAGCGGGTATAGAATTTCGCCGCATCAATGTTACTGCCCCCAGCCGTCCCGAGTTGCGCGTACGCGCGCGTGAAGGTTATTACCCCAAGGCTAAGTAACTCTCTCCTCTGTCGATTCGAATTTGTCTTTAGACGCTGGCTTGGGACTGTCTTTGAGACCCCTGTTTTGCGGTAGGCTTCTTTCTTGCAGCCCGGACGGACAAAGTTTTGTGAGATCGCGGCTGGCACTTCGGACACTTACAACCGATGTCCTTGATGATTCCTTCAAAGTACTCTTTGCCATAGTGGTAAGTGATTTCCTCGCCGGCTTTGATGTTTCTGTTCGAGCTGATCCAAATGCGCCCGCGCGTGATGATCGCATCCGCGTTCGGTTTGCATGAGTGATTAGCGTAGCGCGCAATATTCTCGCGGCCGCTCCCATCGACCGACCACTGCTTGTTCAGGCCGAAGAAATACTTGCCATTGCTCTTCTCTACTTCTGCGTTCGAGATGCGCGGCCCGACATACTCAATGATTTTCGTTCCTCTCGGGATGGGCTTCGTCGCGAACAGCCCCAAACCCGTTGCCGCGCGTTTCACCGCATAAAGAGTCTCTGCTGTTGGCATTCGACGAAAGTAGCGAAACGAATTTTCAGAGATGTGCGTGAGTCTTCACATTCCTGTCCCGCTTTCGGATTCTGTGCGCGGTGAATTCGTGAGATACAATAACAGCTGCGTTGCAGCATTACACTGAAGAGCACCTTCTTGCGTATCCGATCGAGTACATCGCCGGCATTGATCTGTACAACGCCCGTGAGTATCACGCCGCGCATGATGCGTGGGAAGAAAGATGGATGGGTCCCGTCGGGCGGGAGGAAAAGCTTTTTCTCCAGGCCATGATTCAATCAGCGGTCGCGTTTCATCATTTGCAGATTGGCCGCCCCGGCGCGGCGCGACGCATGTACCTGATGGCCAAAGAGAAATTCAATCGGCTGAACACCCGCGTCTATATGTCGCTCGATTTGATTGAGTATCAACAGCAA
>Ga0134121_10003687_pt1 | contig 12677 bp, 12 predicted proteins | sample KB301_FD_96463 | JGI IMG/M metagenome (GOLD analysis project Ga0134121, IMG submission 96463) | Terrestrial soil microbial communities without Nitrogen fertilizer from Kellogg Biological Station, Michigan, USA - KB3-0-1 | ecosystem: Environmental > Terrestrial > Soil > Unclassified ...
CCGGCAAGCTCGCGCTCGCCGAGGTTCGTCCACTCGCGACCACTGGGCCGCGCCGCGCAGAGCTCGCGTTCTACGGCGCCACCCTGGGCGTCGATCCGGCGGCAACCACGCCCGCCGGCAAGCACAAGCTGCTCGAGCAGGTGATCGCCGAGCACGTCGTCCTCGACGCCGAATATGACCTCGCGCAGGTCTACCTGGCGCAGCCGTAGCGACAACGCCGGAGGCCATGGCCCGAGCCTACAGCATTGCCAGAACCGCCCTCAGCGAGGCTGCGGCAGGCTTGCTGGACCTGCCGCTCGGTGACAACGCGACGGTTGCCTTGCGGTAACCTCGCCATGGAACGTGATCACCGACGCATCACACTACCTCGCGCTGGCCGCCGCGTACGTGCGCGGCGTCGTCGGCGAACCGGACCTCGACGATGATGCGGCGATCGCGCGCGGCGATCGCGATGGCCTGCGCCTACATCGCTTCAAGCGCACGAACCAGCTGCCTCGCGTGCGCGCGGTGCTCGGCACACTGCGCGGCTTCGGTGCCGCCTCGCTTGTGGACATCGGCTCGGGCCGGGGCGCGTTCGTGTGGCCGCTGCTCGACGCGTTGCCCGGCGTGGCGATAACGGCCACCGATCTGCTCGATCGCCGAGCCCGCATGTTCGCGCAGGTCGCGCGCGGCGGCATCTCGCGGCTGTCCGCGATCCAGTGCGACGCAACCGCGCTGCCGCTCGCCGATGGTGCGGTCGATTGCGTGACCGCGCTCGAGGTGCTCGAGCACATGCCGGGCGATGGGCCCGAGCGCGCCGCGCGCCAGGCATTCCGGGTGGCGCGCATGGCGGTGATCGCGACGGTGCCATCGCACGAGGACGATAACCCCGAGCACGTCCATCTGTTCGACGGCAACCGGCTCACCGCGATGTTCCGGGCCGCCGGCGCGCGGCGGGTCTCGATCGATCACGTGCTGAACCACATCGTCGCGGTGGCGACCCGGTGAGCCAGATCCACAAGTATCCGCGCACGCGTCACCTCGAAGGCTCGCGGCTGCAGCCCGGCGACGCCGATCTCGATCAGGTCCCGCTCGATGCGCTGCGCGGGCAGTACTGCGTCATCGAGGAGAAGCTCGATGGCGCCAACGCCGGCATCTCGCTCGATGGCGAGGCGGGGCTTGCCCTGCAGAGCCGCGGGCACTTCCTCGTCGGGGGCGCGCGGGAGAAGCACTGGGATCTGTTCAAGCGGTGGGCGCGCACTCACACCGCCGCGCTGGCCGCGCGCGCGAGCGGCGGCCTCACGGTCTACGGCGAGTGGCTGTACGCGAAACACACGATCTTCTACGACCAGCTGCCGCACTACTTCCTGGAGTTCGACATTCGCGACGCGACTGGCGCGTTCTGGTCGACCGAGCGCCGCCGCGCGCACCTCGCAGGCTCTCCGGTCGTGTCGGTGCCCGTGCTGTGGGAAGGCGTGGTGACCGATCCTCGCGCGATCCCCGAGCTCGTCGCCGACGCGCTCTACAAGTCGAGTGCCTGGCGCGACCGGCTGCGCGAGGCGGCGAAAGGCGCAAACGTCGACCCGGATCGCGCCGCCCAGGAGACCGATCCGGAGCCCACCGCCGAGGGGCTCTACATCAAGGTCGAAGATCGCGCCGAGGGCGTGGTCGTCGATCGCTACAAGTGGGTCCGGGCGTCGTTCCTGACGGCCGTGGTCGACTCCGGCAGCCACTGGCTCGCGCGGCCGATCGTGCCCAACCAGCTTGCCGACGGTGTCGACCTGTTCGCCGTGCCGCCGTGAGTGATGTTCGGGTGGCTCCCACTGGTTCCCACCCGCAGCAGTCGGCGGGTCATCGCGACACCGGACGGCGGTAGAACCTTTGATAGGCTCGTGCGTCGTAGCCACATGCACACCCGCATCCTCATCGTCCTGTCGATCCTGGTTGCAGTCGCACCCGCGCGCGCGGACGAGCCGGTTGCTGGGTCCACCGCGCCTACCGCATCTGTCGCACCTACCTCGCCGGCCTCGTCGGCTTCCGGCGCCACCACTCCGGCGCCAGCGTCGTCTGAAGAACCTGCGTCGCGGTCCGAGATCGAGGTGCCGCCCCCTTCTCCTGCCAAGGCCGAGGAGATCATGCTCATGGGCAGCAGCGCCGACGTGCGCAGCTATGCGAGTGACTGGCTGGTCGCACCGCCAGGATGGAACATCGGCGGCGAGATGCGGTTCATCACCGCGGACAGCGCACCCACGGGCGAGCGGATCAAGCTCACGGACATGGCGCTCCTGCGGCTGCAGACCCGATGGACGACCACCAGGCGGCTCGAGCTCTCGGCGAGCGCCGACGTGCTGGCCAAGCAACTCGACACCACCCACGATCCTCTGCTGCAGGGCGGCTCCCTCGGTGCCAAGATCGCCACCAGCAGGACCGTCGCGATCGCCGCCGGTGTCTCTGGAGGGCCCGCGATCGGCAGCGGGTGGTGGGGCGACGCCGCGATCGGCGTGGTGCATCGTTCACGGATCGAGGATTTCATCGCGTTTCAGGTCGGCGCCGGTGGCCTCGCGACCATGGTCAACGTCAAGGATACGGCTCGCAAGTGGCAGGCCGACGCGACGGGGTCGGCCGAGCTGACGTTCCACACGCCGCGTGGCGAGTGGGCGCTGTGGCTCGGGACCACGCTGGCGCTCCCGGTGGCACATGCCGATACGATCGACCCGTCGACCCGGCTCGACCTCACCATCGGCACCGTCTACTCGGCGGTTCGCGACTGGGATATCTACGCCGAGATCACGTTCCGCGATCGCGGCACGACCACGATGCCAACCACGACCTTACCGATCGTGGATGGCGGGTTCGATCAACGCCAGTTCGTCGTGGGCATCACCCGCCGGTTCACCGCGGAGCGCGGCGCGAGCCGCTGGGTGCTGGCGCAGTAACCACAGGCTACGCGGCGAACGACGTCGGCGGGCCGCGCAAGCTGCCCGTCTCGCGAATGACCGTTCCCATTGTTCCCGGCTCGCGTGTCATCCGCCACGATGACAATGCGATCGTGGTTATTCATGCTGCCGGTGGCGCTGGTAGGCGGCTGTGTCGACCTCATTTCAGAGCACACCAGCAATGTCGGTGAGATAACAAGAGACTGCGTCGTGCCGCCACCGGCGGACGCCGTGGCCCTCGACGCTCCGGTCTCCCTCGAGTATCCCGGCGCGAGCCTGTGGATCTGGGACCACGTCGAGCTCACCGGCGGCGGCACGGTCGCCAACGCCGCCGCGCGGGTCACGAGCGCCGGCGACACCTGCGACGCTGGCCCGATCCTGCTCCGCGACGCCGCCGGGCATCCGCGTTCGCTGCTCGCGCTGTCCGCGGCCGAGCAAGCCGACAACGCGGCCCGGACCGATGGCAAGCAGCTCGCCCTAGTGCCGAGCGGCGGTGTCGTGGTCGATGGCGTCGGGTATCTCTACTACGACCACGTCCTCCGTGGCCCGGGGCTGTTCGACGCGGTCACGCTGGGTACCGGGCTGTGTGTGCTCCGATCCGATGCCGCCGCGTGCGAACGGGTCGCGGACGGCAGCGGCGCGACGCTCCTGTGGACGCCCGACGCGCGGGTGATGAACCGCGGCGGGCTCGTGATCGACGAAGACGGCACGCGGCATGCCGTGATCGCCGGCTGCCGCCGCGTCGCCGAGCTCACGACGACGTGCACGATCGCCGGCGTGCCGGTCGCGTCGCTCGAGGATCCCGCGGCGTATCGCGAGCTCAGCGTGTTCGCGGGCTGGGTCGATCAGCTGACCGATGCCTCGGTGTTCGCCGACGAAGCCGGCTCCGTCACCCTGTCTGCCTACGACGGTGGTTTCCTCGCGACCTCACTCGACATCTTCGAGAGCCGGTTCTACGTCCGGCGCTCGACGCGCGCTGTCTCCAACTACGAACATCGCATCGCCGCGTTCGACGCGGTCCCCCAGACCACGCTGTTCGTGCGCGGTGGTCGCGAGCATGCAGCGCTCCGGCCCGATCCGCGCACGATCGTCGTCAGCTACGCGACCAGCGGTGCCGCGGCGCCGGGCCTCCACCTCGTGACCTACCGCTTCCATGGAGACTTCCAATGATCCGGATCGCCATCATTGCCATTCTCATCGCCGTCCTCGGAGTTGCCGGTGGATCGGCGCACGCCGACGTGACCTGGCTCGACCTCGCGCGGCGTGTCCCGCGGACCTGGTCGGCCTCGCGCGACGCCCCGGTCATGAACCTGCTCGTGCTGCCTCGCGACGTCCGCACCCTGGGCGGCGAGCTCGCCATCGCGACGCTGCGCGGCCCCACCCTGAGCCTGCGGATGGGGTTTGCCGGCCTGCTCGAGCTCGAGAGCGACGGCGAGACCGCCGAGATCGCGAACGCCTTCGTGCACGGAGCCGGCACGATCTTGTGGCGCGGATCGTACGCCTACTATGCCGCGCTGTCGCTCGATGCCCTCGGCGAGCGCCTGTGCGCCGGCTGCGCGTTCGAGGTTTCGGCGCAGTACCGTCACGAAAGCCAGCACTACACCGGCAGCAATGCCGGCGACGCGGGCATGGACGTCACCACCGAGCCGTACATGGGCGATGATGTGATCGGCGACGTGGCGCTCAGCGTCTCGCGTGGCCGCTGGTTATTCGCCGGGCGCGCGATCGCGTTTGCCTACCTGCCCGGCCGCTCGAGCTACGCGGGTGGGCCCGGCCTCGATCTCCACGTCCGGTGGCGCGCGCCGCGCGTCCAGCCGTTCGTCAGCGGATATGTCGAGGAGCTGTTCGGGACCAAGCTCGCAGGTCACCGGTTCGACAACGCCTACCTCGCGCGCGCGCTCGCAGGCGTCGCGCTGCCCTCGACGCTCGGCGACGTCATGCTCTACCTCTCGGCGGACGTCGGGAACCGCAAGGGGATCCGCGGCCTCACCGAGGAGGCCACGCTCGGCGTCGGGGTCCGCCTGGCGCTGGGCGCCGCCCACCCGTGACGCCCACACGTCACGACCTATCCCTCCGACTTCCTCCATCGCATGCCGTGAAGCCAGCCCTGTTCGGCGCCTGGATCGCTTTGGGATCGCCGATGACAGATGCCGGACACCGTGCGAGCCTCCCAGCATGATGCTCGATGGATTGCCGCTACCGGCACGACTGATATCGCTGGTGGAAGCTGGGATCTGGCCGAGAACACAAAGCGATGATCGAATCCAGAATTTTCCGACAGTGTCGGAGGAACGCGTGCGCTTGATCTCTCCCAAAGAACGCAAGATCTTTCTCTGGGCCTATGAAAGCCTTTGCACACTCACAAAACAGATCGAATCTGATACCAATTTCCACAAAAGGGAGAATGCCCCTCCTGAACTGGACTTCTGGCGAATGCACGGCGATCTGGAGAATATCAATCCTGAATTAGCGATCGAAATCGGCGATTTTGGCATCGGCACGGATACTTCCATCGTGCTCGATTATCGAAACGATCGCCGGGCTCCCGCGGTCTTGAGACTGGATTGGACCTGGGAAGACGCAACCAAGCCGTTACCTGACGGGCGCATTGAGCGCATTCCACACACGCGATGGCTGATCTGCGCGGCCACGCTCGACGAGTTCGTCGAGTTGTTGGGGCTTGACACCATGGCTCCCGTACATCCGCTCGAATAGGAACATCACGGTCTTCCGAGCTGCGCTGGCAAGGCTGTGGGGAGCGGCAAATCGCGGCCTCAGCACTTGCTCAACATCGGGCTGAAGGCCCGGGATCAGTTGACGATGATCAGATCGCTCCTGGGGCTGAACCGGGCGATTTTCACCGCACCACCACCTCGTACGCTGGCGGTATGAGCCGCCCCGTAAAGTACGTGCCAAGCTCTTCATAGCGGTGCTGCTCCGCCTTGATAAACGGCGTGAGGCTCTTGCGATTCTTGTGATGCGCGACGACCACCGCCGTGCAGAACTCGATCGTGACGTCATCCGCGTCGTCCGCCTCGTCGATCCGCTTGGGACTCACCGCGACGACCCACGTAGCCGGGTAGCGCTGACAGATCTCGTCCCAGGTCAACCGTTCGTGCGCGGTGATGGTGACGGAGGCATTGGTCGTGTCGGGTGTGTGGGTCGCGTCGTGAGCAAGCATCGTGACTCCACCCTGCGCCTCAGGAAGCGACTGTCAAGTTTTCGGACAAATCCGTGGCCTTCCGACGAGCATCCGGCCACAAAGCAGCGCGATGCTCTGGGTGCCGCGCGAAGCAATCGCTGGCCGAACGCGGCGGTCGATGGACAACAGCGGTAAGGTCGAGGAAGCAAACACGGATGAAGACGAGGACGAGACGCCATGGCCGGAAGCTGGCCACCACCTTGAACGAAAATGCGTGGTGCAAGCGAAGTGGTGCGAGCGGCAACGCGCCGCGCAGCGAGGCGGGGTGGGTCTCTGGGGCTGAGCTGGCGTGACCGTGCCGCCGCGATCGAAGCTGGGGCTCGCACAGATCGGTGCGCGCTTGCGCGACACGGGGTTGACGGTTCGTGCGCTCGCCGCATGGGCTGGGACGGCGCGGATCGCGGCGCTGCCTGCTCGGCTCGATGAAATGCCGGCACACCCGCCGACGCCAGCCGGCGCGATCCTCGCGCTGTTTGTCGGTGGCGCCGAGGTCGCTCGCGATCAGCTGCGTGCGCCGACCGCGCTGCACGCGCTGATGGACGCGTTAATCGAACACGAGCTCGTCGAGCACAGCGGCGACCACGTGCGCGCGCGGGTCGCGATCGTGCCGCTCGGGCCGGCGCTCCTGGTCTGCGATCGAATGGACGCGCCGATCGAACGCGACCTGGTGTGCTGGCCGGACGACTCGAGCCATCACCTGGCGACCGCGATCCCGCCGGGCCGGCGCGCCGACTGGCTCGATCTCGGCTGCGGATCGGCGTTCGCCCCGCTCGCACGGCCGGAGCTCGCAACCCGGATCATGGGTGTCGACATCAACGAGCGCGCGGTACGCTACGCGCGGCTCGGTGCGGAGCTGTCGGGGATCTCACACATCGCGGCCTCGCTCGGCGACGTCGGAGCCTCGTGCGAGCCGGCGGAGCTGGTGACATGCAACGCGCCGATTCCCGATCCGCCACGAGCCGATCAGGTCCCCGTCGGGGGGCAACCGGCAACGCCCCCCGGCACTGATCGCTACCGGGCCGCGGAGGCTTTCCCGACGGCGGCGATTCCCGAGATCTGGCGAACCGCCGAGCCGGGGTTCTTCGACCGGCTGTGGCCGGCGCTGCGGCGCGCGGTGCAGCCGGGCGGCATGATCGTCGTCCACGGCGCGTGTGAGGCGGTCCTGCCCGTGCTCGCGGACGCCCGTGGCGAGCGCGTGGTCGTGACGTACACACCGGCGAGCGTCCGGGGCTTCGCGGTCGCGTGGTGGCGCCCCGATGCCCCGGATCGGTTCGTCACGGCGCGCCGAGCGCTGACACCCGAGCGCCCGCACCTCGATCCAAGCGATCGCGAAGATGTGCTCGCCGGCTGACCGAGGTGCGCCACGATGCGCCGCTGTGCTAGCGTCGCCGTCGCGGGGGCATGACAACGCACCTGGTGATCGCCGTGGTCGCGCTCGCTGCGGCATGCACGCCGCAGCGCAAGATCGACGCGCCGCTGCCGGCCGTCGATGACACGCGGATCTCGCACGACCGCCATGCGCAGCTGCCGTGTGGCGAGTGCCATCGCGGCCCGGCCCGGCCGGGCACCGACGATCACCGGCCGTGCGACAACGACGCGTGTCACCGCAAGGATTTCACCGGCGAGCCGACCCGGCTGTGCGAGGTCTGCCATAAGACGATCACGACCAAGCCGCTGGCCGCGCCGCTCAAGCCCTACCCGGTCCAGGACGCCTGGCAGGCGGAGCCATCGAAGTTCTCGCACAAGCGCCACCTCGATGCGCAAGCCATGGAGGACCGGGTCGGGTTTCACGTCACGTGCACCGACTGCCACACGCGCGGCGACGCCAGCATCGCCCCGCCCGATCACGCCGCGTGCACGCGGTGCCATGCCGCCGAGGTCGCGCTCGCGAAGGCGCCGCGGATGGAGGACTGCCGCGCCTGCCACGAGCCGGCCACGCGGCTACGCAAGCGAACCCGGCTGATCCGCAACGATCTGCACTTCGATCACGCGAGGCATCGCGCCGATCGGCGCGGCCAGGCCATCCCCTGCGACGAGTGCCATGTCGCGACCGCGAGCGCGACCGGATACCGCGACCACGCGGCGCCGCGCGTCGAGAACTGCGTCGGCTGCCACGACGACACGGCGCGCACGCCGTCGGTGATGCGCATGCGGATCTGCGAGACCTGCCACAAGCAGCGCAGCGAGACGCTGACGTCGATCGCGCCGCGCAACCACCTGCCGCTGACCGAGCGACCGCTCGATCACACGATCGCGTTTCGCCGCGATCACACCGAGGCCGCCGAGCGCGACGCGACCCGCTGCGCGGCGTGCCACACGCAGATGTCGGGCAACCCGAAGCAAGCGTGCGACGAGTGCCACCAGACGATGTTGCCGGCGGATCACCGGATCACCTGGCGCGAGTTCGATCACGGCACCGAGGCAGCCGCCGATCGCGAGCGCTGCGCACGCTGCCACGTCGTCGAGTTCTGCACGGCCTGCCACCGCCAGCGGCCACGCTCGCACGGGTTCGCGGGCTCGTTCATGACCGATCACGGCCGGGCCGCGCGGATCAACATCCGGTCGTGCGTCACGTGTCACAGCGAGAGCTTCTGCATCGAGTGCCACGCGGCGGCGCCGGCGCGAGGCGTCCGGTGAGGCGCGCGGGGGCCGTGGCCGGCATGCGTGTTGTGATGGTGATCTGCGCGCTCGCGCTCGCGCTCACCTCGCACGCCGCGCTGGCCGGGCCGCAGCTGGAGCTCACGCACGAGCCGCCGCCGCGCCACCTCCGCATGCGCCCGCGAGCCGCCGCCGCGCCACCTCCCGCGGCGCGCCCGGCGACCCCGATGCCCGCCGCGCCGCCGCCGCTGTCGCCCATCGATCCTGGCGCCCCCAGCGATCGCGGGGACGATCCCGCCGCGGTGCGCGACGTGCGCGAGCAGGTGTCATTCAGCCTGACGATCGGTTACCAGGTCGACGGCGCACGACCGAGCGGCAAGGCGTCGCTCGCCGCGCCGGTGCAGGAAGGCCGCGATTACACCGCGATCCGATCGTACGGGTTCGGCGAGCTGTTCTTCAGCATGCGCGGCGTCGCGCTCGACAGTCTGTCGTCGTACTTCGCGCTCCGGCTCGATGCAGCGCAGCGTGAGACGTACCGCGCGCCTGGCCAGACAACCGCGGTACGCGTCGCGCCGCCGATCGCCACCTGGTTCGATCACAGCCTGACCGAACTCCGCACCGGCTGGGGCGAGATGAAGGACTTCCTGCCGCGCCGATTCGGGATGCGCAAGCTGCGGGTCCGCGCAGGCAGCCAGTACGTCTACGGCCCCTGGGTGTTGCACCTCAATGGGATCATGGCCGCCTACGATGGCGACATCGTGACCGCGACCGTGTACGGCGGCAGCCGCCACACCGACTACGCGGCAGATCTGGCGAACGAGATCGTGAACCAGCGCTATGCGGTCGGGGGCGGGTCGGTGCGCGTCGATCTGCGCCAGCTCGCGTCGGTGCCGATCGCGATCTACGGCGAGGTCCTGGGGGTGACCAGCACCGGCAAAGACCCCACCCAACCCAACAGCTCGCACGGCCAGCTCGAGATCGACTGGCAGCCGCGCCGCGACTTCACGGTGTTCGCGCAGGCCCGCACGCTCGACGGCAAGCTCGCGAACGAGCGCGTGCAGTTTCGCGCGCGCTACCGCCAGGTCACCAACCTCGTGTTCGACGTCATGCGCCGGTTCGACACCGACTGGCGCTGGGATCCGTCGCTCATCGCCGATGACTCGATCTCGGCGCGCCGCTACCTCGATCTCGGGCCCGTGCTCCCGCAGTTCATCGCGTCGCTGCGCGGCGGCACGCTGATCGCCGAGAACGTCGACCTCCTCGCGCGCGGCACGATCGCCGGGGATCTGACGAAGACCGGCGAGACCAAGAGCAGCTTCTCGGCGGCGTATGTCGAGCTCGGCGGCGCGCTCGAGCTCCGGTTGCGGCGAACGGTCGCGCTCGGCGCCAGCGTGCTGAGCCGCCAGACCCAGCGTGAGGATCTGGCTTCTGTCCCCATCACCGATGTGCGGCTCGTGCCCCAACCGCTGGCGCCCAGCGCCGCGACCGGCGAGAAGGGCTTCACCGAGATCGGTGCACGCATGCGGATGTCGCTCGGTGCGCGCCAGTTCTCGGCGATGGCCGAGGTCTACGGTCGCCAGACCCGGTACGCCGAGGTCTACCGCGATCCGACGAACCCGATCGACGGAAGCGACATCCGCGGCGGCGGTCGCGTCACGCTCGACGCGTGGATCAACAAGCGCCTGCGGCTGTTCGCGTCGTACGATCTGTCGACCGCGGTCGCGCACACGCCGGAGATCACCAGCTACAAGAGCCTGCGGCTCACGATGACGGGGGTCTATTGAAGCGGGTGATACGGGCGATGCGGCCAGCGCCGGTGATGCGCATTGCGCGAGGCATCAGCATCGTGATCGCCGTCGTGATCGCCGCCATGGCCGCCGGCCTCGCGAGTGCGGCCCCTTCGCAGTCCCCGGCCCCGGCGGCCCCGGTCGCCCCGGTCGCCCCGAGCCCCAAGGCGATCGGCTTCGAACACAACTTGCACGATCGCGACGTCGTGGTGAGCGGCGCCGAGTCGCTGCCATGCGCACGCTGCCACGCGATGAAGAACGGAGTCCTGGTCGGCAAGCCCGACCACGCGGTGTGCTTCGGCGCCTGCCACGGCCCGGCGCCCCGCAAAGCAGCCGGGGCAGATCATCGAGCGGACGCTCGCCTGGCTGTCTGCACGGCCTGCCACGCGGAAGCCACGCTCGTCGCGCCGAATCCCCGCGCGTTCCCGGTGCACTATCCGCCGTACACGCTCGAGCCCAACTTCGCGATCACCGTCGGGCACAAGCGCCACCGCGAGCTCACCTGCGCGCAATGCCACACCGCCAAGAAGCCGGCGCCGCACAAGCGCTGCTCCGGCTGCCACGACGGCAGCGGCGCGGCCGGCCACGGCCCGGCGATGACCGCGTGCACCGGCTGCCACACCCCGGCGAGCGGCGCGCCGCTGCCGCCGTCGATCATCCACGCCGAGATCAACGTCAGGGGCACGTTCTCGCACGCCAAGCACGCCGCGCGCGGGGCCGAGGGCGCGAAGTGCACGACGTGCCACCAGGCGCTGCAGGACACCAACGACAACGTCCTGCCGGCACCGGGCGCAAAGACCTGCGCCGGGGCGCGCTGCCACGACGGCACCACCGCGTTTGCGATCACTGCCGCCTGCACGCGGTGCCACCTCGATCCGAACCTGCCCGGCTTCAAGGTCGAGCGGCCCGCCGATCGCTACTCGCACGCGACCCACGCCGACGTGCACCTGCCGTGCGCGACGTGCCACCCGCTCACCCGGACCGGCGAGGTAACCGTCGTCGGTCACGCACCGTGCGTGGCCTGCCACGCCGACGACTTCGGGCGCCGCCAGCCACGGATCTGCGGCGCATGCCACAACGCCACCGAGCCGTGGCGCGCGCTGGTGGCAGATCGCGGCCCGCCCGAGCGCACCGAGTTCGGCGCGACGCTCGATCACGGCAAGCACGTGGCGGCCTGCACGAGCTGCCACGTGCTGACGACGCCATCGGCCCAGCTACGCCCGCCGCGCGGCCATCGCTCCTGCACCGGCAACGCATGCCACGCGGTGACCGGTGGCCCCGCGCCGCTGCTCGGCGCCTGCGAGAGCTGCCATCACCAGGGCCTCGCGCTCGATCGCCAGGTCGCGCGGCTCGCCGCGCCGTGGTCGGTGCGCACCAGGTTCGACCATGCCTCGCATGCCCGGGCGAGCGGCAGCACGCCGGCCGGATGCGACGCGTGCCACGTCGATCTGCACGGACCGGACGTGACCGCGCTGGCGACGCCGCCGAAGGCCACCTGCGCGCCCTGCCACGATGGAACCACCGCGTTCAAGCTGACCGGCACGACGTGCACGCGGTGTCATCAGGGTGCGCGCCGGTGACAGTGGATCCGCCGCCGGATCCGGCACCGACTCTGACACCGACTCCGGCACCGACTCCACCGCCGACTCCACCGCCGACTCCGTCGGCTCCGGCACCGATGTCACGGGCGCACCGCGCGTACGTCATCGCCATGTGCGCGATCATCGGCGGCGCGTTCGCATACGCCGCATGTGATTGGGGCCACTGGCCGCACCTGATCTACCTGCCGCTGTCGGGCAAGCTCGTGACGAAGCCGACCACGGCGATCGCCATCCACTACCTCGGCCTCGTCGCGTGGGGCACCGGCGGGGCATGCGTGGGCGCGCTCGTCGGCGCGGTGCTCTGCCGTGCCGTGCCGCGGCGGTGGCCGGCGCACGTGTACCAGCTGTTTGGCGCCTGGGCGATCACCGCGCTCCTGCTGGCAGGAAGCTACTTCACCTGGAGCCTGTGGCCGTGGTGAGACCGCGGACACGCTTGCTGCGCTACCGCGGTTCTGGGTCTGCTCGCTCGGGAGACAGCGAACTACCGACGAGAGAACTACCTCCAGACCCAACACTCAACCCGGCCTGCCCTCGAACAACCACCTGTGGAAGCTACCTCGCTCGAGACCCAGCC
>Ga0134121_10003689_pt1 | contig 12675 bp, 8 predicted proteins | sample KB301_FD_96463 | JGI IMG/M metagenome (GOLD analysis project Ga0134121, IMG submission 96463) | Terrestrial soil microbial communities without Nitrogen fertilizer from Kellogg Biological Station, Michigan, USA - KB3-0-1 | ecosystem: Environmental > Terrestrial > Soil > Unclassified ...
CACATTCTGACGATCGAGGATCCGATCGAGTTTCTCCACAATCACAAAGGCTGTTTGATCAACCAGCGCGAGGTTAACGCCGACACACACGGTTTCGCCGCAGCGCTCCGTACCGCTCTACGTCAGGACCCGGACGTGGTCCTCGTCGGCGAAATGCGCGACCTCGAAACGATCGAGTCAGCGTTGCGTATCGCAGAAACAGGACACCTTACGCTCGCGACCCTGCACACAAACTCAGCCTCGTCCACGATCAACCGTATCATCGACGTCTTCCCTTCCGATCAACAGGCACAGATTCGCGCGCAGCTCTCGCTCGTGCTCGAAGGAATTCTCTGCCAGGCGCTGCTGCCGCGCGCTGAAGGAAGCGGACGCGCGATGGCGCTCGAGATCATGGTGCCGAACGGCGCTATTCGAAACCTGATCCGCGAAGACAAAGTCCACCAGATCTATTCGATGATGCAGACCGGCCAGGACAAGTACGGCATGCAGACTTTCAACCAGGCACTCGCGACGCTCTATCACAAGCGCCAGATCACTTTGGACACCGCACTGCAGCGCTCGTCGAACATTGATGAGCTGCGCGAGCTGATCGATCGCGGCGCCGGCGTCAACACGAGCAATGGGGGGAAACAACACGCGAGTCCCTATGCACAGGGACGGCCGGTTGGTGTCAGACCCAACGTCAACAGATAAGCCACTCTGGAGCTTACAGCCATGCCTACTTTTGTTTTCAAAGGCCGCAACCGACTGAACGAGATCGTCGTCGGCGAACGCGTCGCGGACAATCGAGAAGCGCTGCGTCAGACTTTGCGACGCGAGCAAGTGACGCTGACCTCCGTGAAGGAGAAAGGTCGCGAGATCGGCATTCCGAAGATTGGCGGACGGAAGAAAGTTAAGTCGAAAGACTTGTCGATCTTTACGCGCCAGTTTTCAGTGATGATCGATGCGGGTTTGCCGCTCGTGCAGTGTCTCGAGATCCTGGCCCAGCAACAGGATAACAAGTATTTCCAGCATGTCCTTTTGCAGGTGCGCCAGGACGTCGAGGAAGGCGCGACTCTCGCAGCCGCGATGGGCCGTCACCCGCGCGTCTTCGATCAACTTTACTCGAACATGGTTGAAGCCGGTGAGACGGGCGGTATTCTCGACCTGATTCTGCAACGACTATCGACCTTCATCGAGAAGATCGTGAAGTTAAAGCGCGACATCATCTCCGCGATGATCTATCCGGTGGCGGTTATCTTGCTCGCTATCGTTGCGGTGGCAGTGATCATGGTCGTCGTGATTCCGCAGTTTCAAAACATCTTCCTCGGCTTGCTTGGACCAGGCGAACAGTTGCCGTTGCCGACGAGAATCGTCGTCGGGTTCAGTAACTTTCTCGCGGGCTGGGGCGGACTTGTGATACTTGCCGCGGTGATTGGTATCGGTGTTGCGATCAAGTTTTATTACAGAACGCCTGGCGGAAGGAAAAATATCGATCGCATTTTGCTTAAAGTGCCGATCCTCGGCGACATCTTCCGCAAGATCGCGGTTGCGCGTTTCTCGCGAACGCTTTCGACGTTGTTGTCTTCCGGTGTTCCGATCCTGCAGTCGTTGGACATCACTGCGAAGACTTCTGGCAACGTGATCATTGAAGAGGCGATCACGAAAGTGCGAGCGGGAGTGGAGCGTGGTGAAAGTTTCGTCGATCCGTTGAAAGCCACCGAAGTATTTCCGCACATGGTGGCGCAGATGATTGGCATCGGCGAACAAACGGGCGCCCTCGATGCAATGCTCGGCAAGATCGCCGACTTCTACGAAGCCGAAGTCGACGCCGCCATCGCCAACCTGTTGACACTGATCGAACCACTATTGATCGGCTTCCTCGGCGTAACCATCGGCTCAATCGTCATCGCGATGTACCTGCCGTTGTTTACCCTCATCGGCAAACTCTCGACCGGCCATTAAAGAAATCAGGCCACAAAAAGGCATAAAGGGCACATAACGTTTTAATTATGTGCCTTTTGTGCCTCTTTGTGGCTACTTTACTTTTCCGTTGTATAATCCTCGCACCCCTGGTTACCCCCTTCAGCACTCTCCTTGTACACGTTCGAGATTTTGTAGAGTATGCCGAAAAAACGTCCCGCGACCGGGTCTTCAGCTAAGGTAAAAAATCAGCTCACGAATCTGCAAAGCCCGGAACTGGCGCCGTACTGGCTCTCCGCCCTAATTGAATCCGCCGATGACGCAATCATCAGTAAGACTCTCGAGGGCATCATCACGAGCTGGAACGCCGGAGCCGAGCGGGTCTTCGGTTACACCGCTGACGAAGTAATCGGCAAGCCCATCACGATTCTCATCCCCAAAGACCACGAAGACGAAGAGCCGGCGATCCTGGCACGTCTCCGCGCCGGCGAACGCATCGAGCACTACGAAACGATCCGCGTCCGAAAAGATGGAAAGCTGATCGACATCTCATTGACCGTCTCCCCGATCGTAGGTCCAAACGGACAGATCATCGGCGCCTCGAAGATCGCGCGTGACATCACCGAGCAGCGACAAGCTCGCCGCGCGCTCGACGAAGCTTCCGAACGCTTGAAACTGGCCTCGACTGCAGCACGGCTGGGCGACTGGTCGTGGGATGCAAATACTGACGTCGTCACGCTATCCGAAACTGCCGCAGACATTCTCGGCGTTATTCCTTCCTCAACGGTCACCCGTGCCGAAATGCGTGAGATGCTCAGCGAAGAAGATCGTGAAACCACACGACGAGTCGTTGAGAAGGCTCTCGCCCAACACACTGACTACGATCTCGAATATCGCGTTAAGCGTCCGGATCATTCTGAAGCATGGGTCTCGTCAAAAGGTCGTGGACTCTACGACAAAGACGGGTCAGTGATTGGGATGTTAGGTCTCGTGCAGGACGTTTCGATTCGCAAGTCGAACGAGGAGACGTTGCGCGAGCAGGCGGAAGCGCTGCGCACTCTCAACGAGATCGGCAAGACGATCTCGGCCGAGCTTGATCTGCACAACACCGTCCAGGCCGTCACGGACGCTGCTACTGAATTAACAGGCGCACGCTTCGGATCGTTCTTCTACAACGTGCTAAATGATGAAGGCGCGTCGTACATGCTTTACACACTAGCTGGCGTGCCGCGCGAAGCGTTTGCACATTTCCCGATGCCGCGCGCGACCAATCTCTTTGGTCCAACTTTTCGCGGCGAAGGAGTGGTGCGTATCGACGACGTGAAGCTCGACCCGCGCTACGGAAAGAATTCGCCGTATTACGGAATGCCGGATGGACATCTGCCCGTAACGAGCTATCTTGCAGTCCCGGTGATCTCTCGCTCGGGCGAGGTAATTGGCGGGCTCTTTTTTGGCCATCCCGAACCGCGAATGTTTACCGAGCGTGACGAGATCATCGTTTCCGGCCTCGCTTCACAGGCGGCCGTCGCGATGGACAACGCGCGCCTCTATGAAACAGCGAAGAAAGCGCGCGCTGAAGCTGAACGGGCAGCGGCCGAGAAAGAACGACTGTACAAGCAGGCGGAAGAGTCGAGCCGTCTGAAGGAGGAATTCCTCGCCACTATCTCGCACGAGCTCCGAACGCCATTGAGCGCGATTCTCGGTTGGGCCAGGATGCTGCGATTGGGCCAACTATCACCGGAGAACTCCGCGAAGGCGCTCGACACGATCGAGCGCAATGCACGCGCGCAAGCTCAACTAGTCGATGACCTGCTCGACGTGTCGCGGATCATCACGGGCAAGCTGCGCATGGACGTGCGTCCTGCGGATCCAAATTCATTCATCGATGCCGCAGTCGAATCAGTGCGACCGGCGGCAGACGCGAAGGGTCTGCGCATTCAGAAAGTAGTCGACACTGGTCCAATCTCGATTCCCGGCGATCCCGTGCGGCTGCAACAAGTGGTTTGGAATTTACTTTCAAACGCGATCAAGTTCACACCGCGTGGTGGTCGTGTGCAGATTCGATCGGAGAGAGTGAATTCACATCTCGAGATCGTAGTAAGCGACACGGGTCAGGGCATTTCACCCGAGTTTCTCCCGCACGTTTTCGATCGTTTCCGTCAGGCAGACCAGAAGACCAGTCGCCACCACGGAGGCATGGGGCTCGGTTTGGCGATCGTGCGACATCTTGTCGAGATGCACGGCGGCACGGTGCGCGCGCACAGCGATGGCGAAGGCAAGGGCGCCACGTTCACGGTGATGTTGCCGATCACCCCGCTCTATCAGGTCGATGCTTCCGGCGGGCGCGTTCATCCAGGCGCGCGGGATTTATTGCCTCCGACTGACGCTGCGGATCGATTGGATGGTCTAAGAATCCTCGCTGTTGACGACGAAGCTGATACACGCGAACTGCTGAGGCAGGGCCTCGAGTTCCTTGGTGCGAAAGTCAAAGTGGTGGGCTCGGCTGCCGAGGCCATCGACTCGCTGCGAGGAAATGTTCCGGACATTTTGATCAGTGACATCGGTATGCCGGGAACAGACGGCTACGATTTAATCAGGCAGGTTCGGGCTCTACCTGCAGATCGAGGTGGCAAAGTTCCGGCAATCGCTCTGACCGCTTACACGCGGGTTGAGGATCGTATGCTCGCGCTACGTGCCGGCTACGACATGCACGTGCCGAAGCCGGTTGAGCTTGCAGAGCTAGTTGCGGTCGCGGCCAGTGTATCGCGGAGGCATAGTTAGACGAACCGCACCGGATTCTTCATCACGACGCCGAACTTATCACGCAGGACGCGGTCGTATTCTTCGCGGCTCGATAAGGTTTGTTCGTCCCGAAGTCTTTGCGGACCGGTGGTGGTGATAAAGCGCATGTCACTGAGTGTGATGCGACCTTCTTCTGTGGCGCGTGAGCAGATGAGACCTTTGGTGAAATGTGAATCGGGAGATGTCTGGTGAAAACGGCACATCTCTTCGTAATCGGGGAATGTGTAAGACTGGAGCGTGAAACGATACTGTGGTTGCCAACCTTCATCGTCATCACGCAGCAAGACCAGATGCTTGTCAGCCTCAACCAAACAAAACGTGCGAGTTCCCTGCTGCTGATCGCTGCGTGCGTCGAGTAACAGAGGCTCCATGAACGAATCACCAAAGCCGACGTCCACCAGCCAACGCTCGTCCAGCGTCACCATCAGCGCCATGTGATCGAAGATTGGTCCAAAACTCCCGTCCGCCCTCGCCACCCCTGCACCTAACATGGCAACATCGAAACCCAACGCGCGTAACAAGCCCGCGAACAAACCGTTGCACTCGTAACAAAAACCGCCGCGTTCCTCGTCTACGATCTTTGTGTACAATGCGCCTTCGTTGAGAACAATCGGCTCGCCTGAGTGAATACTCAGATTCTCAAAAGGCACACTCATCAAGTGTGCAACCTGGAGCGCGCGCAACGTCTGAGCATTCACTTCGCGTGAACCGTTGTAATTGATCCGTTCGAGATAGGCGTCGATGTTCATGCGTTGGAGATCATAAATTCACTTTCCTGTTCTCGCCAAGATCCGGCTCTTTGCCCGTCACCAGTGACGAGACAAAACTCAATGCATATCCAATCGTGCTTGACGGGCTGTCCCAGTACTCAGCTTTTTCGAGAGTGACGCGGAGCAGCGCAACCTCGGGATCATCTTTGCCTTCCGGAAACCACATCTTGAACTCGGGTCGCCACAACTCATCGATCTTCGCCCGATCGCGTACGAGCCGCGCGCTCCCACTCACTGAGATGTAACGCTGATTGTCCGGATCCGCAAAGCTCACATTCACTTTCGGCAGCTTCGCAATCTCGCTCACCTTGTGTGACGAGGCATTAGTAAAAAACCAAATATCACCATCTGCATCGATGTCACCATTCGACGACATCGGCCGGCTGTGCAGATCGCCACTTTCATCAACCGTGGTCATCATGCAGAAGTCGATATCCTTAACCATCTCTCGCAGTTTTTCTAAATCGTTTTCGCGTGTCTGTGTTGGTGCGGTCATATGTTCCTCGCTCGATAAGTTTCATTCCTCTACGAACTAGAATTTGGATGCAGGACTTCACAGATTCAAGTTCTCTTTTTGCGCTTTTTGTGCCTTTTTGTGGCTAAATATCTTTTAGCGGCATGCTTTGACAATCTAGGTATCGGTGCGTATGATGCCTACCGTTTCTAGGTATCGATAGCGAAGGGGATTGACACGTGCCCAAAGATAAGGCCGATCTGTTACAGGGGACGCTCGATATGCTCATACTCAAGTCGCTCTCGCTCGGGGAGTTGCACGGGTATGGAGTTATTCAGCGCCTCCGGCAGCTTTCCGACGAAATGTTGAATGTGGAGCAGGGATCTTTGTATCCCGCGCTGTATCGAATCGAGCAAAAAGGTTGGGTCTCCGCGCGTTGGGATGTACACGAGACTGGCCGTGAGGCGAAGTTTTACAAACTCACACGCGCGGGACGAAAGCAACTCGAGACCGAGGAAGCGAGCTGGGATCGACTCTGCCTCGCGATCGCGAAAATTCGACAGGCCACATAAAGCCGATCAAAAAGCACAAAAGAACAAAGAAATTCCCAGGAGAGTTTTAGAAATGAAGTGGTTCAACATTCTTCGCGATCGGATAAGAGCTTTGCGGCAGCGTGAGGACGTTATCAACGATATCGATCGTGAAATGCGTCTGCATCTCGAGATGCAGGTGGACGCGAACATCAGGGCGGGAATGTCACCAGCAGAGGCACGTGAAACGGCTATGCGAAGTTTTGGAAATCTCAACCGGGCCGTCGATGCGGCTTATGACGTAAAAGGCGGCGGCATCTTTGAGACGCTCGCACAGGACATTCGCTACGGCGTCCGCATGCTCGCCAAACACAAAGCATTCACTTCGATCGCCATCATCACACTCGCACTTGGCATCGGCGCCAACACCGCAATCTTTTCGGTCGTCAACGAGTTGTTGCTGCGCCCACTTCCCTATCGAGATGCAGACCGGATCACCACGGTGTGGGAAGTCTCACCGCGAGGCCGGCACCAGAACACCACTTCGCGCGCAAACTTCCGCGTCTGGCATGATCAGAACAGCAGCTTCCAGAACATGGCCGCGTTCAGCGATCAACGTTTGAACCTGACAGGCACCGGTGAGCCGGAAGAGTTGTCGGTCCAGTTTGTAACGCCTGAATTCTTCAAAATACTCGGCGTCGATCCGATTCTAGGTCGCACGTTCCTGCCGGAAGTTGACAAAGCAGACCAGTCTCCGGTCGCAGTGCTGAGCTACGGACTCTGGCAACGTCGATTCGGCGCACAGGCTAGTCTGGTTGGCGATACGATCACTCTCAATGATGAGAAATTTACAGTTATCGGCGTGATGCCGCCGAATTTTCAGTTTCATATCAAACAACGTTCGGGCACCGGCAGGCCCGCGGAGCTATGGACCATCCTGCCGATGCCGGTTGGACCAGGCGCAAATGAGCGCGGCAGATTTCTTGGGACAGTCGCTCGATTGAAAGACGGCGTGAGCGTGGACCAGGCTGCGGCCGAGTTGCGCACGATCCATGCGCGACTTTCAGACGAAGAGCCACAGTTCAACAAAAACTACACAAACGAAGTGCTGCCGCTGCGCGAACAGTTCTTCGGCAATGTGCGTCGCCCGCTCTGGCTGATGCTCGGCGCCGTTGGATTCGTATTACTGATCGCTTGCGCGAACGTCGCAAACCTGCTGCTTTCACTCGCCACGTCGCGCGAGAAAGAGATCGCTGTGCGAGCTGCTCTCGGCGCACGCCGGTTCCGCATCGTCAGGCAGTTGCTGACGGAAAGTCTTCTGCTGGCCCTGCTCGGCAGCGTGCTCGGATTGGGTTTCGCGTGGCTCGGAATCAAAGCGCTCGTTGCGATCAGTCCGCGCGATCTCGTCAGTTTTCAGAGCGTCGGCTTGAATCTCACCGTGCTCGGTTGGACGCTCGGCGTGTCGATGCTGACCGGAATCATCTTCGGACTCGCTCCAGCGCTCCACATCTCGCGTCTCAACCTCAACGACTCACTCAAAGATGGCGGCAAGTCAGAATCGGGCCAGGCGAGTGGCAGCCGTCGCTTGCGCAACGCCCTCGTCGTATCTGAGATCGCGCTCGCCGTCGTACTGCTTGCCAGTGCTGGTTTGCTGATCAGGAGTTTCCTGCGTCTTCAACAGGTCGACCGCGGCTTCAATACCGATAACGTGTTGACGATGGTCGTGCGACTTCCGGATCGTTATCGGGAAGATCCGCAGGTCGTGAATTTCTTCAACCAGGCGCTCGAACGTGTGAGGCAGTTGCCTACAGTCCGTTCCGCCGGCATAGTCAATTTCCTGCCGCTGTACGGAGGCCTCGGCTCTGCGACTGGCTTCAAGATCCTCGGTCGACCCGAACCGCCGCCGGGACAAGGACTGTCAACAGATGTGCGCGTTGTTGATGCAGGTTATTTCGGCACGTTGGGTATTCCGTTGCTGCGCGGTCGTAATTTTTCCGATGCCGAACAGAGAGAAGCGAAGCATGTGCTGCTGATCAACGACGCGCTGGCGCGCCAATACTTCCCGGATCAGGATCCGATTGGACAGCGGCTCGACGTCGTAATGTTTGATAAACCGACGCCAGCCGAGATCATCGGAGTTGTCGGTAATGTGCGATACGACAGTCTAGTTGATGAAGCGCCACCTGCGGTCTACTTTCCACATCCCGATCTCGCTTATTCGTTCATGACACTCGTCGTGCGCACTGACGGTGATCCAGCAGCGATCGCGCCTGCGGTGCAGCGAGAAATCCGTGCGCTCGATCCGAATCAACCTGTTTCTGATGTACGCACGATGAACCAGGTGATGTCGGAATGGGTGGCGCGTTTGCGTTTCAACACCTTGCTGTTGGGACTCTTCGCCGGACTCGCCACATTGCTCTCAGCCGTCGGCATCTTCGGCGTGATGAACTATTCAGTCGCGTTACGCACGCGCGAGCTCGGGCTGCGACTCGCTGTCGGCGCGCAACCCCGTCAGGTGTTGCTGCTCGTGTTGAAACAGGGATTAGGTTTGACGATCGTAGGTGTCGTGCTTGGCCTCGCGGCGGCGTTTGCGTTGACGCGATTGTTGTCCGGGTTGCTGTTTGGTGTAGCGGCAGTTGATGTGACGACGTTTGCGAGTATTTCATTGTTGCTTGTGATCGTGTCTTTGCTCGCTTGTTATTTGCCGGCGCGACGCGCGATGCGCATCGATCCATTGAGCGCGTTGAGATACGAATAGATAATCCGTCTTCATCCGTGTAGATCTGTGTTACGCTTTGGCCCCGATGGCCACGCTGGAACGGACCGTAGGCTCGAAGCTCGGCTGGATGATCGCCGGGCGACTCGTTACCGCACTTCTCCTCAGTGTCGTCGGAACTCTCTGGACCGGACAAGCCTCCCAATCGATCAATAAAAGTCTCGGACTGCTCACCATCGTCGCGGTTCTGACGATCTTCTACGCGCTGATCTTTCGTCTCTCAAAAAACATTCTCTTACAGGCACGGTTTCAACTCGCCATCGACGTTCTGCTCGTCACGTGGCTCGTTTGGAATTTCAACGTCATCCAGTCGCCGTACGTCGCGCTCTACATCGTCATCATTGCGATTTCGAGTCTGTTTTTAGGACCACGCGAAGCAGTCGTCACGTCTGTCGGATGCGCGGTCGCGTTCACGGCGTGCGCACTGGAAATCACCGGCTTCATGAGCGAGAACGATCCTTCGCGACTCGTCGGCGGATCGGTGTCGCAGACGATTCAGTGGGTCGGACTATTTGACGTCGCGTTCTTCGTCGTCGGTCTGCTGTCGGCGCGGCTCGCAGAAAGACAGTCGCGTTCTGACGTTCGTCTCGCTGCGGCAACACAATCGCTTGCCAACCTCCGCGCCTTGCACGAACGCATCGTCGCGTCGATCCGCTCCGGCCTGGTCACAACAGATCTGGAAGGACGCATCTTCACATTCAACGTCGCCGCACAGGAGATCACGCATTATCCGGAAGCGACGATTCGCGGGCAGGATGCCTCGATCCTGTTCAGCGATCTCAAGGAGCATGTCGCGCAGACGCTGACCGCTTTGCAAAAAGGCGACAACAGCCCGCGCTTCGAGACGAGCTGTCTGACTTCGGAAGGCATGCGTCTTCGCCTGGGTTACAGCATCGCGCCGTTATCGACAGAAGCCGGCGAAACGACCGGCATGGTGATCACGTTTCAGGATCTGACGCAGGTCCGCAGTCTCGAAGAAACGTCACGACGCCAGGATCGTCTCGCCGCAATCGGTCGTATGGCAGCGTCTATAGCCCACGAGATTCGCAACCCATTGGCTGCAATGCGCGGCTCGATTCAAATGTTGCGCTCGGAGATGAACAGCGATCCCGCCCAAACAGAACTGATGGAGATCATTCTGCGCGAGTCTGATCGCTTGAACCGCATCATCACGGATTTTCTGAGTTACGCACGACCACGCTCGCTCATTCAGGCGCGTGTCGACGTGGGCGATTTGCTGCACCAGACGTTTGCCCTCATGCGGCACAGTCCGGAGATCGGCGCGAATCAAAGCATCGTTGAAGAGTTGCCGGACGAGCCGCTTTACATCGAAGCTGACGAAGGCCAGTTAAAACAGGTGTTTTGGAACCTGTCGCGCAATGCGCTACAGGCGATGCCGCAGGGCGGAACGTTGCGCGCGACGCTCGAAAAGAATCACAACGAGCGGCTCCGCATCACTTTCACGGACACCGGCCGCGGCATGTCGCCCGAACAAGTCGAACACCTGTTCGAACCTTTCTCATCGACGACGGGCGGCACGGGTCTCGGACTCTCAATTGTTTATCAAATCATTCGCGATCATGGTGGTACAATCAATGTCCGCAGTCTCGTGGGACAGGGAACCACGATTACTGTCGAGTTACCAGTAGCCACAAACAACGGTAACGACACTCCTGACCAGTCGAATTAGCCATGGCCAATCTTTTGATCGTTGACGACGAACTCGGTATGCGTCAGTTTTTGACGCATTTATTCCAGCGCGAAGGACATGTGGTGCGCGTCGCGGAAAATGGACACGCCGCGCTCGAACAAATACGACAACTCGCGCCCGATCTGATCATCTGCGATATCAGAATGCCCGACATGAGCGGCGTCGATTTGTTGCGCGAGGTGCGAGGGCTGCTTCCCGACGTCGAAGTGGTCATGATGACGGCTTTCGCGAACGTTGATACCGCGCGTGAAGCATTTCTACTCGGCGCTTACGACTTCGTTCAGAAGCCTTTCGACAACGACCTGCTCAAAGAGACAGTCGCTCGCGCACTCAAAAAGATTTCACTCATCAAAGAAAAAGAAGCGCTGCTCGAAGAGAACAAGGCGCTCATTCAGGGACAACGCACACGCGGCAGGCTCGGCAACATCATCGGACGCAGTGAACGCATGCGCGCGCTCTACCAGATGATCGAGCAGGTCGCGGAGGTGCAGTCGACGGTGCTCGTCACCGGTGAATCAGGAACTGGTAAAGAACTCGTCGCGCGTGCGATCCATGATCTGAGTCCACGCGCTGAGAAACCTTTCGTGTCAGTAAACTGCGGCGCGTTCACCGAAACGCTACTCGAGTCAGAATTGTTTGGTTACGTGAAGGGCTCATTCACAGGCGCCAACGCTAATCGTAAAGGACTGTTTGAAGCAGCAAACAGCGGCACGATCTTCCTCGATGAGATCGTCGAGATGTCGCCGGCGATGCAGGTCAAACTTTTGCGCGTGTTGCAGGAACGCAAAGTCAGGCCAGTAGGTGCAACTGAAGAGACGCTCGTAGATACGCGCGTGATCGCGGCCACGAATCGCGATCTCGCCAGCATGGTTTCGGCAAACACATTTCGCGAGGATCTCTACTACCGGATCTCCGTGATTCCGATCGAGCTTCCACCTTTGCGCGAGCGCGCGGAAGACATTTCGGAGCTCGCCAATCATTTCGTGCAGAAGTTCTGCGCCCCGACTGGACGAACACTCACAGTCAGCGAGAATGCGATGCGGTTGCTCGAGCGTTACTCATGGCCGGGAAATGTTCGTGAGCTGGAACACACGATCGAGAGGGCGGTCGCGCTCGAGCGTACCAACTCGATCGAGCCGGAACGTCTGCCGGAGAAAGTCACAAACTACAATCCGTATCGCGTCGCGGAAGCGATGGAATTTCCGGAGGAAGGAATCAACCTCACCGCACACCTGGACCAGCTTGAAAAGACTTACGTCCTCGAAGCGCTGCGTCGCACTGCGGGCAATCAGACCAACGCCGCCGAGCTTTTACGTCTCTCGGTGCGCTCGTTGCGACACCTGCTCGACAAACATGGCGCTCGTGGTCTAACAGCCCAAATGCGTGACGAGCGTCGTGGTCCAGATTCAGTTCCACGCCGCCGGGCCACGGACCAGGGCCCACGTCGCCGCTCCGAAGACTCGGGCGAGTTCGCCGCCGGCGCCGGCGAAAATTAGCCACAAAAAGGCACAAAAAGCACAGAAGATCTGGCCATTCATTTTTGTGCTTTTTGTGCCTTTTTGTGGCTACTCTTCTTTTGTGCCCTTTTGTGGCATTTCCCTGCTGCCAGAAATTGTCAGGAACATTCCAATAACTCTTCCACATCGAATATTTCGATCAAAAAAGATCGAAATTTCCTCTTTTTGACCCCACCCCCGCATGGCACAACGGTTGTTTTAGAGCCTCCCGAC
>Ga0134121_10003691_pt1 | contig 12665 bp, 8 predicted proteins | sample KB301_FD_96463 | JGI IMG/M metagenome (GOLD analysis project Ga0134121, IMG submission 96463) | Terrestrial soil microbial communities without Nitrogen fertilizer from Kellogg Biological Station, Michigan, USA - KB3-0-1 | ecosystem: Environmental > Terrestrial > Soil > Unclassified ...
AGTGATCGTAGAGCGAAAGTACCCAGGGCGTATTCGTGCTGATCTCATTGCCGAAGCCCTGGCTTTGCAGGATTCCGGGCAAGCGAATTCGGTTTCGCAAATCCCGATTGAACCACTGTTGTTGCATGCCGCGGTCTTCCTGATCCAATTCAAAACGCCAAAATCCGTCGAGTGGAATTGGATATGCAGCGCGCGCGGAGTGCGAGATGGAAACGCAGACGACGATCAACGTCAGAATGGACCAAGCCATTGATCGCAGCCTTCGTATCATGAGAAGATCGCTTTGCATTACCGTAGAGTTACGCGCATCCTGACAGTAAGAGATGGCCGTTAACTTTGTCTAACTAATCCAGGGTTCATTTGCGCGCTACGAGTTGGCTTTTATCAAATCGCCGCGGTTTGCGGCAACTTATTAAGCAGATTAGTCAGTTTATTCACAGGCCGAAGGAAAATCAGAATGAGTTCTCAAGCCGGGACGAAAGAGAGGTTCAAGTCCGTCAAATACCTCTGGCAGGATGCGGCTGCAGATCAACTAAGCGGCGTGGACCGGCTCGTCTATCGTTCAAATAAATTGGGTGAAGATCTGACCCTGACGAACACTGGCGGCGGAAACACCTCGTCGAAATTGATGGAAACTGATCCGCTTACGGGCGAATCGGTCGAAGTTTTGTGGCTGAAAGGTTCGGGCGGCGACCTGCGCACCGCGCAGCGCGATGGCTTTGCCTCGCTTTACCTCGACAAAGTTCGCGCGATGAAGTCGTTGTATCTCGGCGATCCAAATCACGGGCCAAAGACCCCGATCGAAGACGTGATGTACCCCATGTACAGCCATTGCGTCTTTAATTTGAATCCGCGGGCTTGCTCGATCGACACACCACTGCATACGCTGGTTCCTTTCAAGCACGTCGATCATCTACATCCAAACGCAGTCATCGCCATCGCCGCTTCAGTCAATCAAGAGAAATTGACGAGAGAGATTTACGGCGATGAAGTGATTTACATTCCCTGGCAGCGTCCGGGTTTCGATATTGGTTTGCAGATTGAGCAGTTGATCAAGGACAACCCTCAGGCGCGCGGAATCCTGCTCGGCCACCACGGCATGAGTTCGTGGAACAATGATGACAAAACCTGCTACGAGACAGCGTTAGAAATCATCGATCGCGCTGCGCAGTTCATCGAAGCGCATGACAAGGGCGAACAGACATTCGGTGGACAAAAGCATCGGTCGCTCAATGAATCAGATCGCCAACGGATGCAAGCAGAAATAATTCCGTTTCTGCGCGGCCAGATTTCAGTTCACCAGCGATTCGTTGCCACGGTGCAGGATGACGAAAAGATGCTGCGATTCGTGAACAGTAACGACGGGCCAAGGCTTGCCGCACTGGGAACTTCGTGTCCGGATCATTTTCTCCGCACCAAGATCAAACCGCTTTTTGTCGATTGGGATCCGGCGAGCGACGATATTGAGAAACTGAAACTCTCGATCGCCGACGGTTTGGTTCAGTACCGCAAGGATTACGAGGCGTACTACGACAAGTGCAAGCGTCCTGACTCGCCGGCGATGCGCGATCCGAATCCAACTGTCGTGCTGATTCCGGGCTTGGGAATGGTTGCGTGGGGCAAGAGCAAGAGCGAATCGCGAGTGACAGCTGAGTTCTACAACTGTGCGATTGAGGTGATGCGGGGCGCCGAGGCGATCGACCAGTACGAAGCCATGGATCAGCAGGAAGCTTTCGACATCGAGTACTGGAATCTGGAAGAAGCCAAGCTGCGTCGCATGCCACCGGAAAAAGAACTCGATCGGCAAGTCATCGTCGTGATTGGCGCGGGCGCCGGCATCGGCAAAGCGACCGCGCATCGGCTGGTGAAGGAAGGCGCGCACCTCGTCTGTGTCGATCTTGATGAAGCGGCTGCAAAAGAAACCGCGCAAGAGATCATCACAAAGTATGGCGAAGGCATCGGCGTGGCCGGATCGGGAATCAGCAATTGCGGCCCGGCGATCGGGTTGGCATGCGACATCACCAATCGCGATAGTGTCGCTCAACTTTTCAAGGACGTGATGCTGGCTTACGGCGGCGTTGATGCGGTCGTGGTCACCGCCGGGATCTTCGTGCCGCCTGACAAGAGCGGGCGCATCGAAGACAATCTCTGGACGCGCACTTTCAATATCAACGTGACCGGCGCGTACATCGTCGCTGATGAGGCTTACAAGATCTTCCAGCTGCAGGGCGGCTTGCGCGGCAACATTGTGCTGACGACCAGCGCCAACGCCGTCGTCGCGAAGAAGGGAAGTCTCGCCTACGACACGAGCAAAGCCGCCGCGAATCATCTGGTCCGCGAGTTGGCGATCGAGATGGCGCCGCTCGTGCGCGTGAACGCCGTCGCCCCGGCGACCGTCGTCAAAGGCAGCACGATGTTTCCCCGCGATCGCGTCATCGCGTCGCTTACCAAATATGAGATTCCGTTCAGCGAAACCGAATCAGATGATGGACTGCGAGATAAGTTGGCGAGTTTCTACGCGAAACGATCGCTGACACAAACTCCGATTGAACCGGACGATCAGGCTGAGGCGATCTTTCTGCTGCTCTCATCGCGACTGTCGAAGACGACGGGCCACGTAATCCCGGTTGACGGCGGCTTGCAGGATGGGTTTATGAGGTGAACATCATGTCGAAATTCGAAATCGATGATTCGTTCATTGCGGAGCAAAATGAAAAGGCGCGACTGTGGATCGAAGAAGATTACGAACATCTCACGAAAAAACTTCGTCGCCAGAAGGTCGACATTGAAGATCTCGTAACCAGGGCGCAGTTGTTTCGCGTCGCAGTTCCTTCGTGGGGTGTGGGCACCGGCGGGACACGCTTCGCGCGCTTTGCCGGATCCGGCGAGCCGCGCGACATCTACGAAAAACTCGAGGATTGCGGGACGATTTTCAAACTGGTGCGGTCGACTCCCACTGTGTCCCTGCATATTCCCTGGGACAAACCTGACGACGCCACGAAGCTGCGTGAGTTTGCGTACGCCCGCGGTTTGAGCTTCGATGCGATGAACTCAAACACGTTTCAGGATCAGCCGGGGCAGAAGCATTCGTACAAATTCGGCAGCCTTACGCATCCCGATAAAGCAGTTCGCCAACAAGCAGTCGAGCAAAACATCGAATGCATCGAGATCGGAAAGAGGCTCGGCTCGAAAGCGCACACCGTTTGGATCGGCGATGGCGGGAACTTTCCCGGGCAGCAACATTTTCGGCACGCGCTCGAGCGCTACCTGGAAAGCATGCGCGAGATTTACGCGGCGCTTCCCGAAGACTGGCGTATGTTCATCGAACACAAGTTCTACGAACCGGCTTTCTATTCGACCGTGATAAATGACTGGGGCACAAGCTACTACTGCGCGCGCGAGCTGGGTCCGAAGGCTTTCTGCCTGGTTGATCTGGGTCATCACGCTCCGAACGTGAACATCGAGATGATCGTCGCTCGCCTGATTCAGTTCGGTAAGCTCGCTGGTTTTCACTTTAACGACAGCAAGTACGGCGACGACGATCTCGATTCAGGATCAATCAAACCTTTTCAGTTGTTCCTTATCTTCAACGAGTTGGTCGACGCCGAGTTGAGCAACACTGCGAACTTCAATCCGGCGTACATGCTCGATCAATCACACAACATTACCGATCCGATCGAATCGTTGATGATGAGCGCGGTTGAGTTGGTGCGCGCCTACGTTCAAGCCCACCTGATTGATCGAAACGCGCTTCGGGAAGCGCAGGACAAATGCGATCCGTTGCTGGCGCTCTCGATTCTGAAAAAAGCATTCACCACCGACGTCGCTTCAATTCTCGCCGTGGCGCGCGAGCGGACCGGCGGCGCAATCGATCCCATCGCTACTTATCGACAGAGCGCCTACCGTAAACGCAAGGAAGAAGAGCGGCCAGCGCGCAAGGGAGCAGCAGCATCGGGAATTGTCTAGCAAGAAGAGGTTAGAGGCCAGAGGTCAGAGGCGAGAGATTAGATTGTCAGTATTTATCACCGATCGTAATTCATGTTCTCGAGTTAATACACTTTTAGAGGCTGCTCGTCCGTGATTCTAGTTTTCGGGTTTTTAGTTCTAACCTCTAGCCTCTGACCTCTGATCTCTATGTCCGATCACCTCTACATCGCCGTCGATCTCGGCGCCGGTAGCGGCCGAGTCTTTCTCGCTGGTCTGGACGAATCGGAACTTCTGCTGCAACAAATACGCCGCTTTCAATATCCGCCTTCCATTTCCGGCGGTCATCTCCGCTGGGACGTCCCAAAGATCTTCGCGGAAATTAAGGAGGGATTGCGCGAAGCCGCGGTGCGCGCGCGCCAGCTTGGACGAGAGATTCGCAGCATTGGAGTCGATAGTTGGGGCGTCGATTACGGACTGATTGATGGGGACGGCCATCTTGTTGAGTTGCCGGTTTGCTATCGCGATGATCGAACTCGCGGCGTGATGGAAGAAGTGTTCGAGCGAGTGCCGCGCGCAGAGATTTTTCGCCGGACCGGTACTCAGTTCCTGAAATTCAATACGTTGTTTCAGCTGTGTGCGCATACGCGTGAGGGCATTCCCGCGAATGCGCACCAACTCTTGCTCATCCCGGACCTGATTAACTTCTTTCTCACCGGCAGGATTGTCGCCGAATACACTAACGCGAGTACCACGCAGATGCTCAATGCGCAGACAGGAAACTGGGATGTTGAGCTGCTCGATTGTCTATCGCTGCCGAAAAATCTCTTGCCAGAGATCGTTTCGTCGGGTACAGACGTAGGACTGCTTCGCGCTGAACTCGCCGACGAATTGGGCATCGGTGCGGTGTGGATCATCGCTCCCGCAACACACGACACCGGCAGCGCCGTGATGGGAGCGCCCCTGGAAACGGGATGGGCTTACATCTCTTCGGGGACATGGTCGCTCGTCGGCGTGGAACGCGACGACGTTCTAATAAATGACGACGTCGCGCGGCACAACTTTACCAACGAAGGTGGAGCGTTCGGCACGATTCGGTTTTTGAAGAACGTCATGGGCCTGTGGATTCTGGAGGTATGCCGGAAGGAATGGCAGCAGCGGAGTGTTGCGGGCGACCTTGATGAGTTGCTGCGGGATGTAGCAGCAATTGGAGATTATGATGCGCTAATCTTCCCCGACGATGAGCGCTTCCTGAATCCTCCGAGTATGCTCGAAGCAATCGCGACGCAGCTCAACGAAACAGATCAAATGATGCCGTCTCGGCCCGCGGCGATCACGAAAGTCATTTTGGATTCGCTCGCTTTTAGGTATGCTTCGGTGTTCCGAACGATCGAGTCGTTAACGAATCAGCGGATTAAAGGCGTGCGAATCATTGGTGGCGGTAGCCAGAATGCTTATCTAAATCAGGCAACCGCGAACGCGACGGGCTTGCCGGTTCGGGCTGGACCAGTCGAAGCCACAGTGATCGGCAACGTCATTGTGCAGGCAGTCTCGAGTGGACGTTTTAGTTCGTTAGCAGACGCGCGAGAGTACGTCGGTCAAAAGATCGAATCGCAAACATTCATGCCAAAAGACTCGACCGCTTGCGGGGGTGCGATGCGTCGTTACGCAGAAATCGAGGCGCAATACAACTAATGCGCGTATCCCTATTCGTGACGTGTCTGGTCGATCAGTTGTGGCCCTCCGTCGGCACTACCGCGGTGGAAGTTCTGCGACGCGCCGGGTGCGAAGTCGAGTTCGATCAGCGGCAGACGTGCTGCGGACAGCCGGCCTTCAACACGGGATACAGAAACGAAGCGCGGGCGTTGGCACGACGCTTCATTGAAATCTTCGAAGAGTCCAAAGCTGATGCCATCGTCAGTCCATCGGGCTCGTGCACGGCGATGGTGCATCACTTTCGTGAGCTGTTTGCTGAAGATGAAACCTGGCGAACCCGCGCCGAGAGCGTTGCGGAACGGACGCACGAATTCGCTTCGTTTCTCATCAACGTGCTCGGCGTCGATGATCTCGGCGCTAGTTTCAGCGGGCGCGTGACGTGGCATGATGCGTGTCACGGCTTACGCGATTTGAATTTGCATAGCGAGCCCCGCCGCCTGATTCGTAAGGTGCGGGGCGTTGAATTTGTCGAGCTGCCGAACGCGGACTCGTGCTGCGGGTTCGGCGGAACGTTTTCAGTGAAGTATCCGGAAATTTCCGTTGCGATCCTCGACAATAAGATCGAGTCGATCGAAAAGGCCGGCGTGCGTGCGGTCGTGTCCGGCGATGCGAGCTGCCTGATGCAGATTGGTGGCCGCTTGAGCCGGCAATCATCGCCTGTGCGCGCCATGCATCTCGCTGAGTTACTCGCTTCGCGAGAATGAGAATCGTCGACGATCTGTTTGCTTCTCTCTATGAATCACCCCACCGAAACCGCAGATTCGACCGTCTATGGTCCACCGAATGCATTTGATCAGAACGCATTGAAGGCGCTGGGCGACGAGCAGCTTCACAGCGCGTTGCAGAACCTCGTCGTCACTTTTGGCGAGCGGCGCGAGGCGGCAATCAGTTCAGTCGAAGATTGGGAGGGATTGCGTGATGAAGCGCGCGCGATCAAAGACGAGACACTCGCGCATCTCGATCGATATCTGAAAGAATTCGCGAACAACGCTGAGCGCGCGGGCGCCCGCATTCACTGGGCGCGCGATGGCCACGAAGTCTCCCGCATCATCATTCGCCTGCTGCGCGAGCGAAACGCGAAACGCGTCGTCAAATCAAAAAGCATGGCGACTGAAGAAATTCATCTGAATGCGGCGCTTGAAGCCGCTGCCATTGAAACAGTCGAAACGGATCTCGGTGAGTGGATCATTCAACTGGCGCACGAAACTCCATCGCACATCGTGGTTCCGGCAATTCACAAATCGAAGAAGCAAATTGCCGATCTTTTTGTCGAGAAGATCGGAATTGAACCCACCGATGATGTGGCCAAGTTGACTAGCGCGGCGCGGCGCGTCCTTCGCCAGCGATTCGCCGAAGCCGATGCTGGGATCAGCGGCGTTAATTTTGGGGTCGCAGAGACAGGAACGATCCTGATTCTGGAAAACGAAGGCAACATTCGCCTGACAACGAGCTTGCCTAAGATTCACATCGCGGTGATGGGAATTGAAAAAGTTATCCCGCGCTTTGCCGACCTCGACGTCTTTCTCAAGTTGCTGCCGCGTTCGGGCACCGGCCAGCAGTTGACGGCGTATCAGTCGTTAATCACCGGGACAAAGAAACGACCCGAAGATGAAGGCCCCGAAGAACTGCACATCGTCCTGATGGACAATGGCCGCTCGCGGATGCTGGCCCATCCGGTGACGCGGCAATCGCTGGCGTGCATTCGTTGCGGCGCGTGCCTGAACGCGTGTCCGGTCTATCAACAGATCGGCGGACACGCATACGGGTCGGTCTATCCTGGCCCAATCGGCGCTGTCATTACGCCGCAGTTGATCGGCATCAGCAAAGCCACACAGTTGCCGTACGCCTCGAGTTTGTGCGGCGCGTGCCGCGAAGTCTGTCCAGTGAAGATCGATATCCCCGCGTTGCTTTTGCACCTCCGTTCTGAAATCGTCGAAGGCCCGGTCGGCGGATTATCTGAGCAAAGAGGACCGGTAAAGAAGAAGTTCGCTGAACATCTCGCGTTTCGTTTGTATGTGTTCGCCTGGTCGCGCCCAATGTTGTACGAATGGGGCGCGCGCGGCGGCCGATTGTTCCAACGACTGGTGGTCACGCAGGGAAGAATCGGAAAAGTCAGCGGATTAATCGCGAGGATCGCCCCTCCATTCGGAGCCTGGACGGCTTGGCGCGATGCGCCGCCCATTGCGCCGCGCACTTTTCGCGAACAGTGGCGGGAGAGTTCTCGGATCAAATGACTGAAACAGAGCACAGCACGGAAGCCAGGCAAGAGATTCTCTCTTCGATTCGCGAACATCTGGCGGCGAGCAAGCGCTTCGATGGTCAGGCTGTGCAGCCTCAGACAGCCCAACCCAGAGCAAAATCTAATTCGGCGCAGGGTGATCGTAACGAAACAGTTATCGAACGTTTTCGGCAAGCACTCGAAGCCGTCAGCGGCCATTGCTCGATCGTGCGAAACATCGATGAAGCCGCTCGAGCCGTTCAGCAGATCGTTGACCAGCGAAACGCTCAGCGCATCGCCATATCTGATTCAACTCTCGTCCACGAGATTCTCAGACGACTGAAAACTGAGGCAGTCTTTCTTGCTGCGCCAAATCAATCGGACTTGTTTGATTGCGACATGGGTATTACCACGGCGCAATGGGCCATCGCGGAAACTGGAACACTCGTGCTTGAATCCGAGCGCGAACGGCACCGTCTGGCGTCGCTCGTGCCACCAGTTCATGTCGCGATTATTGAAGCCAACCGAATTCGACAGAGGATGGCTGAGGTTCTTGAGTTGATTAAGAGCAGTGACGCCGGGCTCAGCCGCACGGTCACTTTCATAACTGGCCCTTCGCGCACCTCCGACATTGAACTGACGCTGGCGATCGGCGTTCACGGGCCGGGCGAGTTGCACGTCATAGTGATTGACGAACCGGCACAACCTGCCTAATCTGCCGGAGCTCAACACGAATCATGTCGAACCAAGCTCTGCTTCGCGCGATCGATATCGACAAATCATATGCGGGCGTGCATGCGCTCAAGCATGCTTCGTTTGAATTACGCGCCGGAGAAGTGCACGCGCTGATTGGCGAGAATGGCGCGGGCAAATCGACCCTGATCAAGATCATCACGGGCGCTGTGGCGCAGGACGCAGGCGAGATTCAACTCAACGAAACGAAGATCACTAACAACTCGCCGCGCGTGGCGAAGCAGTTGGGGATCGCGGCGATCTATCAACAGCCGGCGCTCTTTGCCGAACTCTCCATTGCCGAAAACATTGCGATCGGACTGGAGCAGTCATCCGCGTTGAGCCGTGTCGATTGGCGCGCGCGCAAACAACGCGCGGCTGATTTGCTCACCCGCGTGGGCGCGAAAATCGATCCGGATTCGGAAGCCGGTGATCTCACAATGCCGCAGCAGCAGTTGGTCGAGATTGCCCGGGCTCTCGGTGCGAAGGCGAAAGTCCTGATCATGGACGAGCCGACGGCTTCTCTTTCTGAAGAAGACACCCAAAACCTCTTCACTGTTATCCGGCAGCTTCGCAGTGAAGGTGCGGGCATCATTTACATTTCGCATCGCCTGGAGGAATTGCCCCTGATCGCGGATCGAGTCACCGTTTTGCGTGACGGACGCACGATTGACACGCGCGAGATGGCGAAAGTGAACCGCGAGCAATTGATTCAACTGATGGTTGGTCGCGAACTCTCGGCGGTCTTCCCGAAAAAGACGGTCGACATCGGCGAAGTCGTTTTGGAATTGCGCGAAGTTGGTTGTTCTGCGTCCGGCATTCAGGACGTGAATCTTTCGGTGCGCGCGGGCGAGATTGTTGGATTGGCGGGCCTGGTTGGCGGTGGACGCACTGAACTGGCGCGGACAATCTTCGGTTTGACTCCTGCCGACCACGGCGAGGTTCTCCTCCGCGGAAAACAAGTAACTATCAGAAGCGCGGCGCAGGCAATCGAATCAGGCGTCGCTTACGTGCCGGAGGATCGGCGTCGTCACGGTGTGATCCTGGATCTCGCGATCAGCGCCAACATCACGCTGGCTTCGCTTGATCAGTTTTCGCGCATGGGTGCGCTCGATTTCCGGCGCGAAAAAGAAGTCGCGGCTGATTACACGCGCAAGCTGGGGATTAAAACGCCGACGATATTCGCGCCGGTCGCCACATTGTCCGGTGGCAATCAGCAGAAAGTCGCACTCAGCCGGTGGCTGATTACAAAACCTTCGCTCCTGATCCTCGACGAGCCGACCCAGGGCATCGACGTCGGCGCTAAGTCCGAGGTCCACGCGTTGATGACTGAGTTGGCGTCGCAAGGTGTGGCGATTCTGATGATTTCATCCGAACTGCCCGAAGTGCTGGGCATGAGCGATCGCGTCGCGGTAATGCACGGCGGCACCATCGTAAGAACTCTCGATCGATCTGAGGCGACCCAGGAAAAGGTCCTGGCGCTGGCACTGGGTCATGGCGTTGATGATTCCGTCAATTAGCCCCATGAAAATTAGTCGTTACAAGCGAGAACTATCCGCCGCGCTAGCCTATGCTGCGCTGCTTATCGCTGTTGCGATCATCGCGCCTTCGTTCTATAGCGCGGCAAATTTGCGAGACCTCGCCCTCAACAACGCGCCCGTGCTGCTGGTCGCCATCGGCATGACGATGGTGATACTCGTTGCGCAGATCGATATTTCGGTAGGGTCGCTGTTTGCAATTACCAGCGTCGCTGCGGGTGCCCTGGCAAAATCCGGAGTGCCCATGCCGCTAGTTTTGATCGGCGTCGTCATGCTTGGTGCGGCGATGGGTGTCATCAATGGCGCGCTCATCGGAACGCTTCGACTGCCGTCGATTATCGTGACGCTGGCGATGCTGGTTGCATGGCGCGACGCATTGCGTTGGACCACCGGAGGCGAGTGGGTGCAGAACCTCCCGCCAAACTTCCAATGGTTGGGACTCGGACAGAGTTTGGGTCAGTGGTTGATTGTAATTGCGTCGTTGCTGGTGCTTGGATTCTTCGCCTGGACGTTGCGGAACATGGCGGTGGGCCGGGCAGTCTATGCTGTGGGGTCAGACGCTGAAGCTGCGCGTCTCGCGGGCATCGAGCCGACGCGAGTAACTTTCTTTGTCTTCGTATTCATGGGAGCGCTGGTTGGTCTCGCGGCCTTGCTCAACGCTGTGCGGTTCTCAACAGTGCCGAGCAACGCAGGCATTGGCTTGGAGCTGAAAGCCATCGCGGCGGTCGTGGTCGGTGGGACCGCAATCACCGGCGGACGCGGTACTCTGATCGGCACACTCATTGGCGTGGCGTTGCTGGGAACGATTGGAACGGCCCTCACGTTCATTGGCATCAATCCGTTTTGGGAGAAGGCGATTCAAGGCGCAATCATTCTGGCGGCGCTCGCCTCAGACTTTGTCCTGGGACGAGTCGAGCGGATGCGAGCAGCGCAACAGGTAAGTTAATTAGCCGCGGATGCACACGGATGAACGCGGATAAAAGAAGCAAGGGGAGAACGAGAGTGCGCAGGTATTTGTCTTTTTCTTATCTGCGCAAATCCGCGTTTATCTGCGGCTCATTTCCGGTTCCTTCGCGCCAGTTCAAATGAAATCAGTTTCTCAGACAGAAACTCTCGATCTGCAACTAACGCCGCCGTGGCGCGAGCGGTTCTTTCCCAACAACGAATGGGTGCTGTTGCTCGTGATCGTGATTGAGTGCGCCATCTTCAGCGTAACCGGAAACAACTTTCTCTCTGCAGCGAACGCATTCGAAATCACGCGGCTGAGCGTAGAAATCGGATTGCTGGCCCTGGTGCTCACGCCGATCATTATCACCGGCGGCATCGATCTGTCGGTAGGTTCGATGATCGGCCTGTCGGCGGTAGTGCTCGGTGGACTGTGGCGCGACGCTCATCTGCCGATCGCGATCGCGGCTTTCTTAACTCTGGTTGTGGGCGTTCTCGGTGGATCGCTAAACGCGTTCATGATCACGCGGCTGAATTTCCCGCCGCTGATCGTGACGTTGGGAACGTTTTCGCTCTTTCGCGGGATTGCAGAAGGGTTGACACGTGGGATCGAGAACTATTCGGGTTTCTCTTCTCGATTCCTGTTTTTGGGCCAGGGCTACCTTGGCGGGATTGTACCCACGCAGCTGCTCGTGCTGATCGTCGGCATCGTGGCGTTTGGGTGGTGGCTGCATCGCACGATCTATGGACGAAGTCTGTACGCGATTGGCTACTCAGCCGAAGGAGCGCGATACGCTGGAATCCACGTTGGGCGCCGGCTGGCTTTTGTTTATGTGCTGTCGGGTTTGGTTTCCAGTATCGCCGCGATCATCTATGTGGCACATTTGGGCCAGGCAAAATCGGACGCAGGCACCGGCTATGAGTTGATGGCGATCACGGCGGTGGTGCTTGGCGGCACCTCGATCTTTGGTGGACGCGGCACCGTGTTGGGCACTGTTCTCGGATTGTTTGCCATCGTGATTTTGCAAAATGGGTTGCGTCTGAGCGCGCAGCCTGCGGAATTGGCGGGCATTCTCACCGGCGCGCTGCTGCTGGGAACAATTCTTATCGATCGTCTGTCGGCTCGTGTAAGATCCGCGCGCCAAACGGCATTGAGTTCCGCAGGACGATTATCAACGGCGGCCGGCGATCAGCCAACGTCTGAGGAGGACTTCGAAGTGCGAAATTCGCAAATCGCTATCTTGAGCGCGGTGATTCTCATCGCGGCCCTGATTGTCGCCGGCAGCAACTGGATGTTGACGCGTTCGCTGCGGCGGCAACTAACTGGTGCAAGCACCTCAGGCAAGACTACCGCCGGCCGCAAACCAGTGATTGCTTTGATGCCAAAAGCGAAAGGCGATCCTTATTTCGTCAGTTGCAAGCAAGGCGCCGACGAAGCCGCGAAAGAGTTGGGCGTCGAATTGTTGTGGGATGGCCCGACCGATCTCGATCCGGCGAAGCAGAACGAAGTAGTTGAAGCATGGATCACTCGCGGCGTCGACGTGATCGCGGTGAGCGTGGAAAACAAAGTTGGCATCTCGACCGTCTTGCGC
>Ga0134121_10003692_pt1 | contig 12665 bp, 16 predicted proteins | sample KB301_FD_96463 | JGI IMG/M metagenome (GOLD analysis project Ga0134121, IMG submission 96463) | Terrestrial soil microbial communities without Nitrogen fertilizer from Kellogg Biological Station, Michigan, USA - KB3-0-1 | ecosystem: Environmental > Terrestrial > Soil > Unclassified ...
CGTTTTTTCCCCGGGCAGAAAGACGGCCGCGCCGTGAAGAGCCGCGTGCTGTTGAGCGTGAGCCTGGATCCGGTGCGCGCGGAGAACGCTGGCCGCTAGTTCTGTGAACGGTAGCCGTTGGGCAGCAGCACCCACATCCTGAGCGCTTGCTTCATGCGCCCGGCTTCGCGCGCGGCCTCTTCGCCGAATCCCCAGAAGAAATCGGCGCGCACCGCGCCGCGGATCGCGCCGCCCGTGTCCTGCGCCAGCATCAGTTGATTGAGCGGCCGGCTGGAAAGCGGCCAGGTTGTCGCGATGTAGACCGGGGCGCCGAGCGGCACGAATCCCGGGTCGATCGCGACGCTGCGGCGCGCAGTGAGCGGCACGCCGAGCGCGCCCAGGGGGCCCGGCAGGTCGGCGGGCAGCTCGCGGAAGAATACGAAGCTCGCGTTCTGGTTGAGCAGCTCGCTCAACTTGCCGGGATTCGCGCGCCCCCATGCTTGTATGCCCTGCATCGAGGCTCTCTCCAGCGGAAGCTCGCCGCGCTCGACCAAGAGCCGCCCGATCGAGCGATAGGGGTGCCCGTTCTGCTCGGCGTACCCGACGCGCATTGTCTCGCCGGTGTCGAGCGCGATGCGTCCCGATCCCTGGATCTGGAGAAAAAACAGCTCAACTGCATCATCCACCCAGACGAGTTCCTTGCCTGTCGCGGCGCCGCGCCCTTGCTCTATCTGCCCGCGATCGTAATAGGGCACGACGCGCCTGCCGTCCAGGCGTCCCCGCAACCGCATGCCCTTCAGTTCCGGGTACACGTCGGTGAGGTCGATCACGAGCAGGTCATCGGGCACGCCGAAAACCGGGAAGCGAAAACGCTCGGAGCGTTTGCGGCTGCCTTTGAGCAACGGTTCGTAGTAGCCGGTGACCAGTCCCTCCTCGCCGCCATCCAGCTGCGTAATCTGGAAAGGCGTGAAATTGAGTTCAAAAAAACGACGTGCTTCCTCGCGGCTGGGATTCCTGACGTTTTCCGCCGCGGCGCAGGCCGCGCGCCAGACTTCCTGTCGCGAGAGGGCGCGGCAGCTTGCCAGCAACGGTTCCCAGGCAAGGGCGGGATCGTCGTCGCGCCATCCGGGCAATTGCGCCCAGTCCGCCTGGCGCAGCGCACCTGCCGTGCCGGCGGATGGCGGTTTGGGCGCAATCGGTTCTTTGGGCGCGGGCGGCTCCTTTGGCGGCGCAGGCTTGGGCGGGGGAGGAACGTCGGGCGGCGGCTGGGTGGTCGCGCATCCCGTCAGCGCGAGAACAGCGCACAAGCACAATGCGCCCAGGCAGCGCATTTTGTTTTGTTGCAGGGATTCGTTAAAGTGCCGCATTACATTTCGTCTGAAAGCTTAGACCGGATTTCACCATGGATGGTTTCTGGATGCTGCTGCTCGAGTCGGGCATCGCGCTCGCCCTGCTCATCTTCATCGTCTGGTGGACCTGGCCGCGCGGCAAGCCGCGTGACGGCGATAGAAACGATGGAGGCGGGGAGCGCTGAATCTCAGTGGAGCACGCGCGGCATGGACAGCGTGAACTCGGGTATCGGTGCATCGAACTGCACGCCGTCTTCCGCGACCATCTGGTAGCTGCCGCGCATGGTGCCGACCGGCGTGGCGATCGCGGTGCCGCTGGTGTACTCGAAGCTCTCGTTGGGGCGCAGCAGCGGCTGCTCGCCGATCACGCCGGGCCCGCGCACTTCCTGCACCTGGTTATTGGCGTCGGTAATGATCCAGTGGCGGCTCACCAGTTGCGCCGGGACCGTGCCGGTATTGGTAATCGTGATGGTGTAGGCAAACACGTAGCGCCCGCTCTGCGCGTTCGACTGGTCCGGGATGAAGACCGTGCGCGCTGAAACCGTGATGTCGTGCTTGCGGTCGGTCATGCGCCGATTCTTTATCATTTCGCGATAGCGTGCAAGAACGGGTAAAATTGCGCGTTCCTCAAAGGCGAAAAAACACGAGACGCGCATGGCGAAAACCTACCGCATCGCCCCGAGCATCCTGTCGGCCGACTTCGCGCGGCTGGGCGATGAAGTGCGGGATGTGACCGCCGCGGGCGCCGACCTCGTGCACTTCGACGTGATGGACAACCATTACGTGCCCAACCTCACGATAGGGCCGCTGGTTTGCGAGGCGATCCGGCCGCTCACCAAGGCGACCATCGACGTCCACCTCATGGTGAAGCCGGTGGACCGCATCATTCCGGATTTCGCCAAGGCCGGCGCCAACATCATCTCGTTTCATCCCGAGGCGTCCGATCATGTCGATCGCACCATCGCGCTAATCAAGGACCAGGGCTGCAAGGCGGGGCTGGTGTTCAACCCCGCGACGCCGCTTTCGCATCTCGATCATGTCATCGACAAGGTCGATCTCGTCCTGATCATGTCGGTGAACCCCGGCTTCGGCGGGCAGAAATTCATTCCTCAGGCGCTGAAGAAGCTCGCCGCCGTGCGCGGGCGCATCGACGCGAGCGGGCGCGACATCTGGCTCGAAGTGGATGGCGGCGTCAAGGTGGACAACATCGCGGAAATCGCGCGCGCGGGTGCCGACACTTTCGTCGCCGGCTCCGCCATATTCGGCGCGAAGGATTACAAGGCGACTATCGCCGCGATGCGCGCCGAGCTCGCCAAATCCTGATTCACCACTCGCCGTTTCCGGAGTCGCAGTGAGCACGGCATTCCCGTTGCGCGTCAAGGCAGTCATGATCGACCTCGACGGCACGCTTGCCGACACCATTCCGGATCTCGCGGCCGCGACCAACCTGATGTTGCGCGAACTGGGACGGCCGGTGCTGGATGTCGAACGGATCCGCGATTTCGTAGGCAAGGGCATACCCAAGCTCGTCGAACGCGCCCTCGCTGGCTCGGTCGAGGGCGGTGCACCCGCCGATCAGATGGCGCGCGCGCTCCCGATCTTCGAACGCTGCTATGCCGGGGAGAACGGCAGGCACAGCGTGCTCTATCCCGGTGTGAATGAAGGGTTGCTGGCATTGCGCGCGATGCAGCTGCCGCTGGCCTGCGTCACCAACAAGTCCGGCCGCTTCACGGTTCCGCTGCTCGAGCAGCTGGGAATTGCGCGCTTTTTCGATCAGGTCATCGCCGGGGACACGCTGCCGCAAAAAAAACCCGATCCGGCGCAGCTCCTCCACGCCTGCCGGTCCTTCAGCATCGCGCCGCGTGAGATGCTGATGATCGGTGACTCGGGCAACGACGCCCTGGCCGCGCGCGCCGCCGGCTGCCCGGTGTTCTGCGTCACCTACGGCTACAACGAAGGGCAGGATGTGCGGGAGCTCGATGTTGATGCTATAGTACGGTCGTTAATCGAAGCCAAACGGTTGATTCAAAAAGCATAGTCATGGACCACACGGATCACGGAGCCGAGGAACGGGCGACACCCGCCCGGGGAAGCTGGCGTCGCTGGCGCAGCCATTAACGGTGGCTTGCGCGCTCCTGCGCGCCCGTGTTTCCCGATCGTTGTCCGTTTTTCGTGGAGTGACTGATGACTGAAGTTGAATTCAACCGGCTCGCCAGCGCGGGCCACAACCGCGTGCCGCTGGTGCTCGAGACTTTCGCCGATCTCGATACACCGCTTTCCGTTTACCTGAAGCTCGCCAACCGTCCATACAGCTACTTGCTGGAGTCGGTCGTGGGCGGCGAGCGCTTCGGCCGCTATTCGTTTATCGGACTGCCGGCCGCGACACGCATCGAAGTGCGCGGGGAGACCTGCACCGAGTTTCGCGGCACACAAGCCGTCGGCCAGAAAAAGGTCTCCGACCCGCTTGTCTACGTAAACGAATACCTCGGCCGCTTCAAGGCAGCGCAGATGGCCGGTCTGCCGCGCTTCTGCGGCGGACTCGTCGGGTATTTCGGCTACGACACCGTGCGCTACATCGAAAAGCGGCTGGCTACCGCGAGCAAGAAGGACGAACTCGGCACGCCCGACATCCTGCTGCTCGTCTCCGAAGAGATCGCGATCGTCGACAACCTGTCGGGCAAATTGACGCTGGTGGTCTATGCCGAGCCGGGCAGGCCCGGCGCCTACCAGGCGGCGCAGGCGCGGCTGAAAGAGTTGCTGGCAAAACTGCGCGAACCGGTCGTGATTCCGGCCGACGTGCGCGGGCCATCGGAGCCCGCGGTCTCGGGCTTTGGCGAGGCGGCCTATCACAAGGCGGTCGAACGCGCGAAAAAATACATCTTCGAGGGCGACATCATGCAGGTCGTGCCCTCGCAGCGCATGGTCAAGCCGTTCCGCGCGTCGCCCCTCGCGCTCTACCGCGCGCTGCGCACGGTCAATCCCTCGCCATACATGTACTACTTCGACTTCGGCGGATTCCACGTGGTCGGAGCCTCGCCCGAAATTCTGGCGCGCGTCGAAGCCGACACGGTGACGGTGCGGCCGATCGCGGGCACCCGCCGGCGCGGCGCGACGGTGGCGGAAGACGCCGCCCTCGAGAAGGAGCTGCTCGCAGACGAGAAGGAGCGCGCCGAGCACATCATGCTGGTGGACCTGGGCCGCAACGACGCGGGGCGCGTGGCGCAAACCGGCAGCGTCAAGGTCACCGAGCAAATGGTGGTCGAGCGCTATTCACACGTGATGCACATTGTGTCCAACGTAGAAGGCAAGTTGCGGCCCGGCTTGAACGCGATCGATGTGCTGCGCGCAACCTTTCCGGCCGGCACGGTCTCCGGCGCGCCCAAGGTGCGGGCGATGGAGATCATCGACGAGCTCGAGCCCGTCAAGCGCGGCATCTACGCCGGCGCCGTGGGTTACCTCGGATTTCACGGCAATATGGACGTCGCTATCGCGCTTCGCACCGCGGTGATCAAGGACGGCAAGCTCTACGTGCAGGCGGGAGGCGGCGTTGTGGCGGATTCCCAGCCCGCGGCCGAGTGGCAGGAAACCCAGAGCAAGGCGAGGGCGCTGCTGCGCGCCGCGGAGCTGGCCGAGGCCGGTCTCGATACCCGGCTGGACTGAGGTGACATCATGTTGCTTATGATCGACAACTACGACTCCTTCACCTACAACCTGGTGCAGTATCTGGGCGAGCTCGGCCAGGAGGTGAAGGTGTACCGCAACGACGAGATCACGCTCGAGGGCGTCGAGAAACTCAAGCCCGCGCAGATTGTCGTGTCCCCGGGACCGTGCACGCCGAACGAGGCGGGAATCTCGGTGCCGCTCATCAAGGCGTTTGCAGGCAAGATTCCGATCCTGGGCGTTTGCCTCGGCCACCAGGCAATCGGCCAGGCGCTCGGGGGTAAGATCGTCCATGCAAAGCAGTTGATGCACGGCAAGACGTCCGCGATCCACCATGACGGGCGCGGCGTGTTCAGCGGGTTGCCCGCCGCATTCACTGCGACGCGCTACCATTCGCTGGTGATCGAGCGGGCCAGCCTGCCCGCGAGCCTCGAAGTGAGCGCCTGGACCGATGACGGCGAGATCATGGGCGTGCGGCACAAATCGCTGGCGGTGGAGGGGGTGCAGTTCCATCCCGAGTCCATCCTCACCGAGCACGGCCACCAGTTGCTGAGAAACTTCCTGGGGGGAGGGAAATCATGACGCCGCAAGAAGCCTTGACTCGGGTCATCGAACACCGCGAGATCTTTCGCGAGGAAATGCTCGGCCTCATGCGGGCCATCATGAGCGGGGAAGTCTCTCCCATGCTCATCGCCGCAATCGTCACCGGCCTGCGGGTAAAGAAGGAAACCATCGGCGAAATCGCCGCGGCGGCGGAGATCATGCGTGAATTCGCGACCAAGGTGCCGGTGCCGGACGAGCCGAACCTGATCGATACCTGCGGCACCGGCGGAGATGCCGCTCACAGCTTCAACATTTCCACCGCTGCGATGTTCGTGGCAAGCGCGGCGGGCGCGAAGATCGCCAAGCATGGCGGCCGCTCGGTTTCGAGCAAATCGGGCAGCGCCGACGTGCTCGAGGCGCTCGGCGCCAACATCAATCTCAAGCCGGAGCAGGTGGCGCGTTCGATCCAGGAGGTCGGCGTTGGCTTCATGTTCGCGCCCAATCACCACAGCGCGATGAAGCACGCCGCGCCGGTGCGCCGCGAGCTTGGCGTGAAGACCATCTTCAACATCCTCGGGCCGCTCACCAATCCTGCCGGCGCGAAGCAGCAGGTATTGGGAGTGTTTCATCCGGATCTGGTCGGCATCCAGGCGCATGTGCTGCAGCAACTCGGCAGCCGTCGAGTGATGATCGTGCACGGCGCGGAGGGCCTGGATGAAATTTCGATCTGCGGCCCCACCCTGGTGGGCGAGCTGAAGGACGGCAAAGTCAGCGAGTACACCATCGCGCCGCGGGATTTCGGCTTGAAGATCCAGCCCGCGGCCGCGATCAAGGTTGAAAGCATCGAACAATCCAAGGCGATGGTGCTGGCGGCGCTCGGTAACGAAGCAGGCGCGGCGCGGGATATCGTGGCGCTGAACGCGGGCGCCAGCATTTACGTGGCCGGGCTCGCGCCGACTGTGGCGGGTGGGGTGCAGAAAGCCCTGGCTGTCCTCGCGAGCGGGGCGGCGCGCAAGAAGCTCGACGCTTTTGTCGGATTCACCCAGAGCAATGGCTGACATCCTGCAACGCATCCTGGCGGTAAAAGCCGGGGAAGTTGCGCGCGCGAAGAGCGTGAAGGCGCTGGCGACGGTGCGCGATGAAGCGAGGCGGGCGGCGCCTGCGCGTGATTTTGTCGGCGCTTTGCGTTCGCGGATTGCGGCGGGCAAGGCAGCGGTAATTGCGGAGGTCAAGAAGGCGAGCCCGAGCCGTGGCGTTCTGCGCGAGAACTTCGATCCGGCAGCGATCGCGGCGAGCTACGAGCGTCACGGGGCGGCCTGCCTGTCGGTCCTGACCGACGAGCAGTTCTTCCAGGGCGCGCTCGAGCATCTGAAGCAGGCGCGCGCAGCCTGCGGCCTACCCGTGTTGCGCAAGGATTTCACCATGGACCCGTACCAGGTGTTCGAGGCGCGCGCCGCGGGGGCCGATTGCGTATTGCTGATCGTGGCCGCGCTCGAAGACGCACGCATGCAGGAGCTGGAAGCCGCTGCCGGCGAGGCGGGCCTGGCAGTGCTGGTCGAGATCCACGACGCCGCCGAGCTCGAGCGCGCGCTGAAATTGAAGACGCCGTTGATCGGGGTCAACAATCGCAACCTGCGCACTTTCGAGACGCGAATTCAGACCACGCTCGATCTGATGGCGCGAATGCCCCGGGAACGAATCGTTATTACCGAGAGCGGGATTCTTGCGCGCGAGGACGTGCAGCGGCTGCGCGCGGGGCAGGTCGGTTGCTTCCTGGTGGGGGAGGCGTTCATGCGGGCCACCGACCCGGGCGCGGAGCTTGGCCGTTTGTTCGCGGAAGCCGCATAATCCCCTCATGGATCCCCGACTGCCGTCCCTCGACGAACTGATCGTTGCCTTCGACAAAGGTCTGCGCACGGTATTCGCGCCGGCGCAGTCAGTGCGCCCAACCCCGGGCGCGAGCCTGCCCGAATCCGGGATGACGGAAGCCGAGAAGGCTCACGCGGCGGCGCTGATGCGGATCAATCACGCCGGAGAAATATGCGCGCAGGCTCTCTACCAGGGCCAGGCGCTGACCGCAGCCAACCCGCGCGCCCGTGCCGCGCTCGAGCAAGCCGCGCGCGAAGAGACCGAACATCTCGCGTGGACTGAACGCCGGATCGAGGAGTTGGGCGGTCGCAAGAGCCTGTTGAATCCTGCGTGGTATGCCGGCTCGTTCGTAATGGGCGCGCTGGCAGGGCTCGCCGGCGACCGCTGGAACCTGGGCTTCCTGGCGGAGACGGAGCGCCAGGTTGTCGCGCATCTCGAAGACCACCTGAAGCGGCTGCCAGCGGAAGATCGCAGGAGCCGCGCGGTTCTCGAGCGGATGAAGGAAGACGAGGCCCGACACGCGACCAGCGCTATCAAGCATGGGGGGGCGGATCTGCCGGAACCCGCGAAAGCTGCGATGCGGCTGTCTTCGAAAGTGATGACTGAAACCGCGTTCTGGATCTAAGAGTCCCTAACGCAATGAAACACGCGTGCGTTGCGCGCCAGAATCGACGATGACGCAAAGGACGGTGCAGGACAGTATCTGGTATACGGCCAAGCCGGCCGACAAAGTTAGCGTCGATTCTGGCCGCAACCCCAGCTTAGTCATCCGAATATCCAACGGGGAAAATCAGGGGCTGGCACGAGTTTTGGCCCATGGCCTTGTCGCTCGCCTTGCCAATATTTCTATATGGGCTGCGGCTCGCTTCGCGCCCTGAGCCAAAATCGTGACAGCGCAGCGCGCGTTTCATTGCGTTAGGGACTCTAAACGCGGCTCTGCCGCTAGTTGCCCGCCTCTCTTATTTCGAAGTCGTGCGTGATGCGGGCGGTCTTGGCCAGCATGATCGAGGCTGAGCAATATTTCTCGGCGGACAGGTGGATTGCGCGCTCGACCTGATCGCGCTTCAGCCCTTTCCCGGTCACAATGAAGTGGAAGTGGATGCTGGTGAATACCTTCGGGTCCTCGCCGGCACGTTCCGCGGCGATTTCAACGACGCAATCGCTGATCGGCGCGCGGCCTTTCTTGAGGATGTGCACGACATCGTAGGCGGTGCAGCCGCCAGTGCCGATCAGCACCGTTTCCATCGGCCGCGGCCCCAGGTTGCGCCCGCCGCCTTCGGGAGCCCCGTCCATGACGAGCGCGTGCCCGCTCTCGGATTCACCGGAGAAGGCGACGTTCTCAATCCACTTGATGCGGGCTTTCATAAATTCAGCGTCCAATCAATAAGCGCAGATGATACCAGCCGATGCCGATCACTTCGTGGAAGAACAGGCTGCTGTCGAGCAGCGCTGATGCGTTCGGCAGAAAATCGAGCGCCGTCTGTTTGAAGCGCGTTACATAGTTTGTGCCGGCCGGAATGACCGTGAAGCCGGAATGCTCGAAGGCCAACCGGGCTCGTGGCATGTGCCAGGCATGAGTGACCAGATAGATATTGCGGACGCCGGCGGGACCGAGTATGCGATAACTCAGCTCGGCATTCTCCAGGGTGTTACGGGATTCTTTCTCGACCCATTGCACAGGAATGTGGAATTCCGTCTCCAGCACCTGTTTCATCAGCTCAGCCTCAGAGAGGGGATTGCCCTGCGGTGCGCCGCCAGTAACCAACACTGGCTTGTTCAGAGCGCGATGCAGGTGAGCGGCGTAGCGCAGCCGGGCGAGAGTCGAAGTGCTCACCGTATCCCGGCCGTATTCGGGAGCCGAAAAATAGGTGCCGCCGCCGAGAACCACGATAGCCTGACCACCCTTCTCGGCAAGCGTGTCGCGCGGAGCTGGTTCAAGCGCCTTGAGCAGCGCATCTGACACGAAATGGGTGGAGAGCGCGTAGAGCGTGACGAGCGCAAGCGCGACCAACGAGCGTCCCATTCGCGGCCATCGCAATGACAACAGTGCTCCGCCTGCCGCGAGCAGGAGCAGGCTGCCCGGAGGGATCAACGCTGCTGCAATTGAATTAGTAATCAACCATTCCACAGTAAGGTGTTGTTTCGGGGGGATTAGCAGGGCGGGGGGCAAAGGGGGTCCGGGCACCAAGGATACCCCGGAAAGTTTGACACAGGCATCTGATTTGCAATAGAATTCGCCCCTTTCCGCCAATGCAGGCAAGGGTCATGAAAACGTTTTCCGCAAAGCCCGAGACGGTCCAGCACAACTGGTACGTTGTGGACGCCTCCGGCAAGGTGCTCGGCAGGCTGGCATCCGAGATTGCGCGGCGGTTGCGCGGCAAGCACAAGCCCGAATTCACGCCGCATGTCGATACCGGCGATTATATCGTGGTGTTGAACGTCGACAAATTGCGCGTGACCGGGCGCAAGGCGCAGAACAAGATTTACCACCGGCACACCGGTTATCCCGGCGGGATCTACAGCACGAATTTCACCAAGCTGCAGGCGCGCCATCCGGACCGCGTGCTGAGACTGGCGGTCAAGGGCATGCTTCCCAAGGGCCCGCTCGGCTACGCCATGATCAAGAAGATGAAGATGTACACCGGCGCGGACCATCCGCATACGGCCCAGCAGCCGAAAACACTGGAGATATAGAACACCATGGCCATGCAACGTCAGCAGCAACACTACGGCACCGGCCGCCGCAAGTCGGCAACGGCGCGGGTATACATGAGGCCCGGCAAGGGCGACATCATCGTCAACGGCAAGCCCGTCGACGAGTTTTTCTCGCGCGAGACCGGGCGCATGATCGTGCGCCAGCCGCTCGTACTGACCAACACCCTCTCGCTCTTCGACATCCTGGTCAACGTTGGCGGCGGCGGCGAATCGGGGCAGGCCGGAGCAGTGCGGCACGGCATCACGCGCGCATTGATCGAGCACGATGCCTCTCTCAAGCCCGCGCTCAAGAAAGCGGGGCTGGTGACGCGCGACGCGCGCGAGGTCGAACGCAAGAAAGTGGGTCTGCACAAGGCGCGACGCCGCGGGCAGTACTCGAAGCGGTAAACTAGATTCACCCGCAACCAAGCCGCCTGCGGGCGGCTTTGTTGTCTCTGGGGGTGGTTACGATATGGGGGAAATATCCCTCATGCTCCCCTACATCACAGGGGCTGTTTCAGTCATTTTGAAACAACCCCTAAGGCAGGAAGCGCGCAATGGCGAAGAACGGGATCAAGGTCGGCATCGTCGGCGGCACCGGTTACACCGGCGTCGAACTGCTGCGCCTGCTTGCACTGCACCCGCAATGCGAGCTCGCGGCCGTTACCTCGCGCAAGGAAGCGGGCATGGCAGTCGCCGAGATGTTTCCCAATCTGCGCGGCCGGGTGAAGCAGAAGTTTGTCGATCCCGCCAAAGCCGGCCTCGATTCCTGCGACCTGGTGTTTTTTGCCACGCCCAACGGCGTTGCGATGGGCGAGGCGCGCGCGCTGGTGGATGCCGGGGTGCGCGTCATCGATATTGCGGCTGATTTCCGCATTCGCGATGTCGCCGTATGGGAGCAGTGGTATGGCGTGAAGCACGCCTGCCCGGAGCTCGTCGCAGAAGCCGTGTACGGACTGCCGGAAGTCAACCGCGCGCGGATCCGGGAAGCCCGCATCGTCGCCAACCCCGGCTGCTATCCAACCGCCGTGCAGCTCGGCTTCCTGCCGCTCATCGAAGCCGGCCTCGTCGATCTGGATCACCTGATCGCCGACGCGAAGTCGGGCGTCTCCGGCGCCGGCCGCAAGGCTGAGGTGCACACGCTGCTGGCTGAGGCTTCCGACAACTTCAAGGCCTATGGCGTCACCGGACACCGTCACCATCCCGAGATTGCGCAGGGGCTCGCGCACGCGGCGGGCCGTCCGATCAATCTCGTTTTCGTGCCGCACCTGGTTCCCATGATCCGTGGCATCCATGCCACGCTCTACGCGCGCTTGACGGGAAAGGCGGACCTGCAGGCGCTCTACGAGAGGCGCTTCGCGAAAGAGGGGTTCGTGGACGTGATGCCGGCCGGCAGCCATCCCGACACGCGTTCCGTGCGCGGTGCCAATTGCTGCCGAATCGCGGTGCACCAGCCGCAGGGCGGCGACATCGCTGTGGTGCTTTCGGTCATCGACAACCTGGTGAAAGGCGCGTCGGGCCAGGCGGTGCAGAACATGAACATCATGTTCGGATTGCCAGAAGCGACCGGGCTCGAGCAGATTGCCTTGCTTCCGTAAGCTACTATGGCCCAGCTCCTCCGCGCGCTGCAGCGAAAGTTCGGCATATCGGCGCCCAGGGTCGCGGTGCGGGCGCACGTGCCGTGGTACTGGCGCTGGCTCGGCTACGTTGCGCTTGGCGCAACGGTAGTTGGAGTAGGCTGGACAACCTACGACTTCGGGATGGAGCTTGCCGGTTTTCGCCAGAGCGAGGCAGCTCGCGTGCAAGCGAAACTCAAGGAAGAAATCAGGCAGCGCGAAACCGAGACCGCAGAATTGCGCTCGCAGGTGACGGCGGCCGAACGTCAGATGCAGATCGAACGTGCCGCCTTCGGCGACGTTGCCAAGCAGGTGAAATCGCTGACGGAGGAGAATGCGGGGCTGAGGGAGGATCTGGCATTCTTCCAGTCATTGATGACCGTGGGCGGCAAGGAAGGTGCATTGAGCGTCAACCGCTTCCGGGTGCAGCCGGAAGCGCTCCCCGGGGAATATCGCTACCGGCTGCTTCTCGTCCAGACCGGCCAGCGCGTGAAGGAATTCCAGGGGAAGCTGCAGTTTGTGCTCAACCTGCAGCAGGGCGACCGCAAGTTCGTGCTTACCCTGCCGGCCGAGGGCGAAAAAGACACGAAGGAATATGAGGTCAACTTCAAGTTATTTCAGCGCGTGGAGGGCACGTTCAAAGTTGCGCCGGAAGCAGTGGTAAAAAGCCTGCAAATCCGGGTCTTTGAAAACGGCTCAATTGCGCCTAAACTATTGCAAACAGTGAGTGTTTCCTGAGGAGCGGAACCATGTTCGGCAGCAAGGGCAACAGCAAACCAAATAACTCCATTGAGTGCCTGATCGGCGCCGGCACCACGATCGAAGGCAATATTACCTTCGCGGGAGGGCTACGCGTGGACGGGCGGGTGCGCGGTGACGTGATCGCGGCCGACGGCAAGCCCGGCACGCTGGTGCTTTCCGAGCAGGCGCAGATCGAGGGCGAAATCCGCGTCTC
>Ga0134121_10003693_pt1 | contig 12664 bp, 9 predicted proteins | sample KB301_FD_96463 | JGI IMG/M metagenome (GOLD analysis project Ga0134121, IMG submission 96463) | Terrestrial soil microbial communities without Nitrogen fertilizer from Kellogg Biological Station, Michigan, USA - KB3-0-1 | ecosystem: Environmental > Terrestrial > Soil > Unclassified ...
TGACGGGAAAGGTCGATTCCCCAAAGCAAACCGAACACACATGACGAAAACGTTTTACGGCTACATCCGGGTCTCGACGGCCCGGCAGGGCGAGGGTGTCTCGCTCCAAGAGCAGCGCGCCTCGATTGAGCGCTTCGCGGCACAGCGGGGCCTCACCATCTCTCGATGGTTTGAGGAACGCGAGACGGCGGCGAAGACCGGCCGGCCGATATGGAGTGAGATGCTCCGGCTTCTCAAGAAGCGCGCCGCCTCCGGCGTCGTGATCCACAAGATCGACCGGGGCGTCCGCAACGGTCGGGATTGGGTAGACCTCACGGAGCTGGTGGACAAGGGGATCATAGAGCTGTACTTCGCGAACGAAGGACTCGATCTCACGAACCGTGGCGGCCGTCTCTCCGCCGACCTTCAAGCGGTCGTCGCCGCCGACTACATCCGCAATCTCCGCGAGGAAGCCTTGAAGGGCATCAACGGGCGTTTGAAGCAAGGCATCCTGCCTATGCCGGCCCCGGTCGGGTATCTCGATTGCGGGGCCGGAAAGCCCAAGGCCATCGATCCGGTGAAGGGTCCCTTGGTGCGTCGCGCCTTCGAGCTGTATGCCACCGGCCGGTACAACCTGCACACGCTTCTAACGGAGGTGCAAAGAATCGGGCTCAAGAACCGGCGGGGCGGCGAGATCTCCTTGAACGGGCTCGCCACGATGCTTCGCAATCCCTTCTACATCGGGCTCATCCGCGTGAAGCGCCGCAAGGAGACCTACGAGGGCGCCCACGATCACTTGCTCAAGAAGTCGCTCTTCGATCAGGTGCAGCGGGTTTTGGACGGCAAGCTCTCGGCGCGGCCAGCGCGGCATGACTTCCTCCTGCGCCGAACCGTGCGCTGCAAGAGCTGCGGCTACTCCCTGATCGGCGAGACGCAGAAGGGCTTCATCTATTACCGCTGCCACTCCCCGAGCTGCCCCAGGACGAACGTGAAGGAGGAGACGGCCGATGGAAAGGTCAGTCCTCTCTTCCTCGCCTGCGAGCTGGACGCTGAAGAGCGCGCCTATATCCGCGAGAGGATCGAGGGCATGAAGGCGAATTGGCAGGACGAAAGAGCCGAGCAGCGCAAGGCGCTCGACTTGAAGCTCAGCCAGATTACTGCAAGGCGCGCTCGGCTCACGGATGCGCTGATTGACGGGCTCCTTGACCGTGAGCTTTTCGAGGAGCGCCAAACGGCACTCCTCTCCGAGAAGCGGACTCTTGAGGAGCAGCTTGCGAACCTCGATGGCTCCGGGATGACAGGTCCGCAAAAGCTTGCTGATTTCCTCGAACGGCTGGATTCCGCGCATACGCTATACGAATCGGGCACGATTGAGGAAAAGCGTGAATTGCTCGCGAAGTTCACCTCGAACTGGCTCGCGGCAGGCAAAGATGTTGATTTCACGCCGCTACCCGAGGTGCAACTCGTGGCCAAGCGGTCAAGAAATCTTTACGGTGGGGCGGAACGAGACAGACCTCGAACCGCCGCTGACCGATGCCTTTACGGTGAAATGCCTCGAAGGTGGGATAAGCTCTTAGTATACCTCGCGACACTCCTTTCTGTAAGGTCAGACGGCAAGCAAGACCTCATGAAGTCTATGTGACGCGATTGTTGACGGTGCTGTTATGCCAGAAAGACCAGAAAGGTATCATCACAAAAGACTCTCTGGAGGCTGCTCTGATGCGTGCGTGGCAATACTGCAATATGGTTGCAGGGATCGATGAGGCCGTCCTAAGATGACAGAGCCTCTTAACGGCCGACGATCTCTAGCGCCATTGGCCCTGCGTGCATACTGCGGTCTGAGGCGAGACGCGTTTGGAAGAGAGAGTCGCGCGAGTGCTCGGCTCGTCGGGCCGGCAGAAGATGGCTCGGGAGGAAACCGACCGTAGACAGGGATGCTTCGCCCAAGACGAGCGAGCCGTCAGTGCGCAGCACGGCGACCGTCATGTACCAAGTGCTAGATGTATACCACACAACGATCCAAATTAAGGGAGAATCAGAATGAAAGGCACGATTTCCCGGCTCACGACCCTTCGAAGCACTGCGGCCACTACCTTTTCCTGTCTCGCCCTACTTGGCCTTTCCCTAGCGCTCGTCGGCTGCTGCACCAAAGCTACCAGCATCAACACGCCGGCCACGCTTGTACTGAGAGACGGTTCGGGTAGCTTCGCTACAAAGAGCGTAAACCTTGAAGGCGTGCTAAACCTACCCAAGACGACCGCCACGGTCGGGATTGTGAACGTTGGTGGTAGTCCATTCCTCCATGGCTTCGGAGGCAACACTTTCGTGGGGGCGAACGCAGGCAATCTCACCACGAAGGGCACCAGCAACGTTGCGATCGGTACCGACGCTCTGAGCGCGCAGACTGGGGGGGACTTCAACACTGCCATCGGCACCGCTGCTCTGAGCGCGGAGATCAGGGGGGACTTTAACACTGCGATCGGCTGGAACGCTTTACCCCAGCACACCACGGGGAGGAGCAACATTGCCATTGGCGAGTCGGCTGGCGCCAACATCGAGCGAGGCAGCTACAATATTGACATCGGAACTTACCCGGAGCGCGATGAGTCCAACACGATCCGCATCGGCTCCCGACGGGCAGATGTCGCACAGCAACACACTTTCATCGCTGGCATATATAACGGGGAGGCGAATGCGGCATCGGCACTCCCTGTCTTCGTGGACGCCAGCGGACAGCTAGGGACCATGAAGTCCTCCATACGTTTCAAGGAAAACGTAGAGACTATGGGTGATGCTAGCGGCGGCTTGATGCAGCTTCGGCCCGTCACATTTCATTACAAATCAGCCTACGACGACGGTTCCAACCTTCTCCAGTACGGCCTAATAGCGGAAGAGGTGGCGAAGGTCTATCCCGGTCTAGTGCAGTACGACGACGACGGGCAGCCGCTCGCCGTGCGCTACCAATTCGTCGATGCCATGCTTCTTAACGAGGCTCAGAAGCAACACGCCAAGATAGCGGCGCAGGAGGCCGAGATCGCGGGACTCCGGGCGCAGCTCGCCGAGCAGAGACGGCTGGCTGACGCGCAGGAGACTCGAATTGCAAAGCTGGAGGCTTTGATAGGTCGGCCGTAGGTGAATTATATCTTCCGCTGAAACGCGACTATACGGAGAAATAGATTTCACGGAAGCTTCGGAGCTGTGTCCGCGAATCGCACGAACTCGTCCCGGCCGTTCACCCACTCGTGCGTCAAGATGTCCCCGCCCCCAAGGCTCTTCTCGTCCGTAAAGAGGAAGAGCCGCGACCCGCCGCCCGGGAGAGATCGGCACGCGTTGATGAGATGCTCCACCCGTTCCCGGCTCGTCGTCACGGTTAAGACCCGAAAGTTTGGGATACCGAGATGCGTCTTGTGAAGCCCTCTCCGCCACGTCTCCTGGTACGCGAGGAGCTTGCGGAGGAAGCTCGTCTGCGCGAGCCCCTTCCTCGTGACGGGCATCGTGCCCCGGTCGGCTTCGAGGAAGAAAAACGCGTGCCGCCGGCTCTCCGGCGCGCCCTCGAAACGGAGCCCAAAGACTCGATCGGGCTCCACTCCGAGGCGGTAGGGCTTCCCGCTATAGTGGATCTCGACCTGCCAGCGGAAGGGCAGGTGCAGACGCCGGGTGGCCTCCGGCGCTCCCGCGAGCACCTCCTCGGGCGGGATGAACCGCACTCCTTCGCGGCTCCGACAGGCGACTTCGAAGGCCACCATGACCTCGGCGACGGCGAGGGTGTGGTGAAGGAAGACCCGGGAGACGTTCCGGTTCTTCGTGTCCCACCGGATGCCGCCGCGCCTGAACTCACCACGGGTCTCGAGCAGCTCGGCGCCGCGATGCCCCAGGGCATAGACGAGGGGTTCGGACCCGCGGGCGTACCAGTCGAGCTGCATGGGCGGGCGATCAAGGTAGCCGTGATGGAAGAGGAGCTGGAGGCGCCGGAGCGTGGCCTGCTGGCTCCCTCCTGTGAGCGCCACGAGATGCGTGGACCTGAGGAGCCGGTGGCGGTGGACGGCCCGGAGGATCTGAAGATCGCGGGGCGTAAGCACCATGGGACGGATCGGCGAGCGCTCGAAGCGCGGCCGGCGGGTCTCTGGATGAGGCATGGGGACCAGCGTACCGGCCGGCCGTAACTCCGACTAGGCGGCGCCATCAGCCGCCAAGCCAGCGGTGGATCTTCCGCTCCACCTCCTCACGCGGCCGGCCATACCGTTCCCGCGAGCGGCGGATGACCGCCGCCCGCCTGCCGCTTGCCGCGCCTCGGATCGGCGGCAAGGTCCGGCCTCGGAAGGGCTCCCGCATCCGACCCTGGTCGAGGAGCCGGGCATAGAACTCGTACTTCCCGAGGGAGACGAGATTCCCCATCTTCACGTCGCCGCCGAGCTCGTCTTCGAGGAGGCGGGCATCGGCTTGGCCGACCCGGAAGGCCACGAGATTCCCGGCATTGCCGAATACGCTTTGCCGGATCTCGTCCGTGAGCTGGTCAAGGTATTGGTGCGCGAGGATCAAGGCCAGGCCGTACTTCCTCGCCTCGGCGAGGATCGATGCCAAGGCGTCGGTCGCGAAGGACTGGAACTCATCGATGTAGAGGTAGAAGGGGGTGCGGGGGGAGTCCGGCAGAGCGGCACGCTGCATCGCCGCCCACTGGAACTGTGAGAGGAGGAGGGCTCCGAGGAGGCGGGAGGAGTCTTCGCCGATCACGCCTTTCGAGAGATCGGCGATCATGATCCGGCCCCGGTCCATGAGGAAGCGCGCATCGAAGCAGCTCTTCGTCTGGCCTAAGACGTTCCGCATCGGGGCGTTCCCAAGAAGCCGCCCGATCTTGTTCTGAAGCGGGGCGATGGCTTCAAGCCGGAAGCGCCGCTCGTATCCGGCGTACTCCTCCCGCCAGAAGGCGCGGACGACCGGATCCCGGATCTTCGCGGTCACGCGCTCGCGGAAGCGGTCGTCCGAGAGGAGCTTCGGTAAGGCGAGGATCGTGAGCCCTCTATCCAAGAGGGCCGCGAGCGAGTGCCCCAGGATGTATTCGAGCCGCGGTCCCCAGGAGGAGCCCCAGATCCCCCGAAACGCGGAGAGGACACCGGAGACCACAAGGTGTGCCTGATCCGGCGGCACCCTAGGGAGGAGGTTCAAGCCCACGGGACGGGCGAGGTCGCCCGGGTTGAAGTAGAGGACTTCGCCCGTCCGCTCCTTCGGAACCGCATCCAGGACCTCCCGGGCGAGGTCTCCATGAGGATCAAGGAGACCCACACCTCGTCCGGCATAGAGGTCCTGGAGGATGAGGTTCCGGAGGAGGGTGCTCTTCCCCAACCCCGTCTTCCCGACGACGTACAAGTGCTGCGCCCGGTCCTCGGGATGAAGTAGTACAAGCTTGGGCTCGTCAGAGACCCAGAAGGTACGGGTGCCGATGGCGATAGGGGTGTGGTCCATGGGATAGGAAAGCGCCCGACCTCTCTTCCCCTTCCCCATGGGGAGCCAGTGTCCTCCCCATCGGGAGGACCGCTCTAAACCCGTGCCTGGAGGTCCGGCGGTACGCCCGCAAGCGGCGTGTGGTGACCGAGCGGGCGCGGCAAGAGAGGTGGACGCGGCCACATTGTGGCGCGTGGTTTCCATTCACACAAGGCGGAGAGCTTCGACGCCTTCGCCCGTAGTGACGCGGAGCGTCGGCCCTTCGAGAGCAAGTAGTCCCCCCACCGCTGTCGGGAAGGCCGAGTATCGAGGCCGGTGCGCCCGACTGGCGGGGTTTGGTCAAAGGGCCGACCGATAGGGAAAGATCGAGACCCGATAGCCGTCAGGAAACCACGCCAGTCGGGCGCAGCCCGACAGCGGTGGGGAGCCAGTCCTTGAAGCCCCGTATGGGGATTCTGCCGTCCGCATGAAGCGGAGCCCATACATACCTTGTATGTAGCGGGGTATGTATCTCCCCTTGGGGAACAAGGGTTTAGTCAAATAGCATAGGACGTCTCATGCTTACACGACCAAAGATCGAGGAGGAGAACAAATTGTCGCACACCTGCGACTGGGTGGCTCTGGAGAGAACGGGTGAGCGGGTTCTCCAGCACAGCGAGCTAGGCTTCTCATCTACTATACTTGCCCAAAGGACTCTTGGGCTCTTCTCTTGTACACGCTCCTCGGCATGCCCAAGAGGCAGTGTAGCGATAGCGTGCTGGGTCTGGCTCAGTAGCGAGAGTCCGCGAGTCACGATGAACCAAGGCTGGCGAGGAGACCCATGCCGAACTTAGATGTGTGGCAGGGCTGGAGGAATTGAAAGATGATAAGTTTGCAGGAAACTCCGATCGAGCAACTAACGCAGTTTCTAAGACATTGCCGCGAGATCAATCTTGATCCGATCCTTTGGGTCGGTGCCGGAATGAGTGCTGCCGCCGGGTATCCAACCTTGAGTGGCGTCGAAATGCGTCTACGCGAATGGCTCCCCGGAATAGAAAAATCCGGATTCGATTTAATTGACGCTTATGTCGAGAAATATAGCGAGGCTAATCTCGCGGCACTCCTCCAAAGGATCTTCAGCCCAGCCCGACAGGTCGGGCCCATCCATCGTAGTATCGCCCGACTAGCAGGGGCTGGAGTCTGCCCCATACTCTTCACCACGAACTATGACAGGTTGCTAGAAACTGCTTTAGCGGAAGAGGGCGTTCCCTTTCTCTCTCAAACCCTCGAAGCCAACTTCAAGCTCCAATCGCTCAAAGGAGTTCAGCTGCTCAAAATGCATGGCGACGAGGGAGATTGGCTAAGCATCGTGCTTACGTCGGAAAGTTATAAGATGTTTCGTGATACCTACCCACTGCTGACTGAGCAACTCGATCTCAATCTTCGCAGCCGGCCAATTTTATTTTTGGGCTGCTCTCTGATGGACGAGCGGCTACTTTCCTGGCTCAAGGAACTTCCAGAGGCCAAACGTCGGCAGCTATTTGCCAGTCGGGCGGTCCTTACCGAAGAGGAATGGGCTCGACTACCATCCAAACATAAAGAACTCCTACGGTCGAGTCGCATCCAGCCTATACTTGTCCGCGACCACGCAAGTATAACCTGGCTTTTCGAAGAGATCGTAAAACAGTTTATTTCGCTCGATCCTGACGAGTTAATCTTCGAGCTGGAGCCGGGCGAGGGCTTGTGGAAAACCATCGGGCCAACTCGGGAAAGCCCTCAGCATGAGGCTCTGAACCCTCTTCGAGACTCAAAATTACTATCTCTTCTCAGTGAGCTTCAAGATAAGACCAGAGAGCCAATTCCTATCGATCCCGAAACTACTGATGCACAAGATACTCTGCTCCATCTAGCGCAGCAGATCGGGAATATGCTTGCCACTGTCCTATTAGCTGCACCGGCCCAAGAGGCAATGAGGCGTCGGTTTAATCAAATCCACCGAGGGAGGGCTCGACTTACTATCCGGGTACGAGATGAAACTCCGCTCGGGCATCAGGCACTCACCTTACCATGGGAGCTTTTAACCCTGGCTGGGAGATTTCCCGTGAGAGACGGAGATCTCGATATCGTCCGTGAGACCATTGCTGAAGGCGGCCCAACTCTGCCGGAGCCTGCTAATCCTCTTTCAGTAGCTGTCACGATTGCCGCTCCAGAAGATCAGCCCGGTCTTCACTACGAGGAAGAGGCTTTCCGTCTACAACGAGCTCTCGCACCTCTTGGGCAAACTGTGGCATTTGCCGAGCTTGGTAAAGTGACTGATCTGGTCGAGGTAGTAAGAGGGCAAAGGGCTGCGGTGGTCCATTTCAGCGGACCTGCTCTTCCCGACGAACTGATCTTCGAAAACGACCTTGGGTTGTCGCATCGAGTAACAGTAGATAACTTGATTGCCCGCTTGAAGCAAGCTATGCCCAAGGCTGACGAGTTTCCCCGCCTTTTCTTTCTCGCCGCCTGTTGTCAACCTAAGGAGCCAGATTTAGAAGCTGACGGAAATGATGATTTGAACACGATTATAGAAAGAATGCCCTCAACTGCAGCAGTTCTACATCGTCGTGGCTTCATTGAAGTCGTTAGCTATTCCGGGATATTGGAGGATGAATTACGTACAGAAGCTGAGTCTGTGTTCTACCAAGCCTTGGCTAGGGGCCAGGCTACCCTTCAGGCTGTTGCCCTCGCGCGCACTGTCCTTGACACTCCCATTGAGAAAGATGGAACTCGCGTTTGTTACCCCTTGGGTTGGGCACAATTGAGAGTTTACTTGCGCGGCCCCGACCGCCCGCTTGCCCTCCCAGCCGAAGGGACAGACGACCTTCCGGCACGCTTTGAACGGCAGAAGATACGGATCAGTGGCCTACCGGTTCTGAGGGTCGGCTTTATCGGCCGCCGAGCACTTCAACACAAGATCCGTAGGCGCTTCGAGAAAGGGCAAAGGTTATTTGTTCTCCAGGGTCTAGGAGGCCTCGGCAAGACAGCCCTTGCAAGTCAACTGATCAGCCGCGTTTTCGCCAGGGACCCGCGCGATCAGTTGATCCTTCGTTGCCAGGTATTTGCAGAAGCGTTGTTGAGAGATCCTATCGAAGCTCTGCGCACCCAAGTTGAAGAGCACGGAAGGTTACATGCCTTCCCCTCCTGGGAAGACGAGGTGCAGAAGCTTCGCCAGGCTTACCCTGAGGCGGTTGAGGGATTTGTTCAAGTAGTCGATATGCTTCGCGGAATTCGTCCGCATCTTGTGATTTATGCTGACAACGCAGAGACCCTTCAGGAAGGACCGAAATCTGAAGTTTCAAGAGCCATGGGGTCCTGGAAACCCGAAGCAATCTCTTGGTGGCGTGCCATGGAGGCCTTAAGCCAGAAAGGACTGGTTCTTGCTTCAACCCGCTATACATGGGAAGAACTTTCTCGCAACCCTAGGGCATGGATTGAGATAGAACCCATGCGTACTTCCGAAATACTACGCATGATCCTGTCGTTCCCTACTCTCCAGAGCCTTCAAGCAGAAACTCGTCTGCGCCTTGCGGAAAAGATCGACGGCCACCCTCGCACTGTCGAATTCTTGGACGACTTGATCGCTGGTCAGCGAAGCAAGCTTGGCCTGGGCGCCTCGATAACGGACGAATGGAGACAACTTGTCGAGCCCGTGCTAAACGAAAGAGCCGAGAAGATCACATCGGATCTTCTGCTAGAGAACATTTGGGAGAGGCTGTCTCCTGAAGCAATTAGTCATGCCAAGGCAGTTAGCGTCCTGGCTTCACATGGCCCGATGCCGGTGATAGAGACGTTGGGCAGCACCCGAGAGGAATTGATCCGAACAAGTCTGCTTACCTTATATCCACAGCAGATTCATACCGGTAACGGAGTGGAATGGCAAGACCAGTGGGGCCTCCATAGCTTGGTTCGAGAGTTTATCGCGGCAAAGATGACCGAAGAAGAACGCCATCGCTGCCATATGGCGGCAGCAATGGCCTATTTAACCCTTCAAAACTCGGAAGATGCACTGCCACATGATCGGGCAATGGCTCAGTCGGGGGTTATTATCCACCTCAGTTTGGCTGGAGAGTTGGCTCAAGCATGGTCCGCAGTGGAGGAGTTTGTTAAGGGTGTACGCAAGGGCGGCTCCTACGAAGCGATCGACAAGTGGCCGGAGAATTTAGGCACTGATGCCGACACAATGGCGGTCGCCTTTATCATCATAGCACAGATGTTGGGCCAGGGACATAAAAAACCAGACCAGAATTCATGGGATGCCGAATTCCTGTTGGACGAAGCGTTTAATATGTCGAAGGATGAGGTAAGAGGATTTATTCTGCATGCAAAAGCTTGGAGAGCCCTGAATAGAGAAGAACCAAAAGTTGCAGAGGACTTGCTGCGCCGCGCGCTTACCTTGAGAGAAAAGGCCGTGGGATTAGTACACCCGGATTATACAACCAGCCTGTTGGCATTGACTAGATTACTGCGCCTTCAGGGAAGAAGCGAAGAAGCTCAAATCTTATTGGATGAGTCGCTATTAATGTTAAGGGAGGCTGCCCTTAGAGTCGAGGATGCAAAGCTTTGCGGAGATCTGGCTCAGCTAGCAGCTCTTTTTGCCTCAGAGGGTAGATTTTCTGATGGCGAGGTGGTGTTGCAGCATGCTCTTAATATTTTTGACGACCCCTCGCGGCCGGATTATGTTCAACTTTTAGTCTCTTTCGCTGTTATTCAGTATAAACTTGAGCGGGACGAAGCGGAAGATACGACCATCAAAGCATTGAACGGGCTTAACGAGAAATTTGGTCCCGACGACCCGACGACAAAGGAGTTCGCACCAAGGCTCCGCGAAAATATTAAGATGCTGGCTTTTAAGCGGTCCTTTGCCGAAGCTCGCGCTGCGGCTGCTTGTGAGGACTATGAATCTGCAATTATTGCGCAGAAGCGCGTCGCTGAATTCTTGCGCGAGAGCGCAGAGGGTGCAGACCATCAGACTCAAGAGATGCTTAGGTTTATACTTCATGATCTGAGGGAGTATTGCGATCGCGCGCACCTTTACAATGAAATGATCGGTGCACTCGAAGAGATCGTGCGAATCGACGAGGCCATCGGTCACAAAGACTTGGAAGAAGATCTTTGTTTTTTGGAAACCGCCCGGCTAATTTCGCCTTGCTTACCCATAACAAATATGGAAGATTTCCTGGGCGGTGTGGCTAACAATCTGAGGGCGCGAGTGATTGAAGCTCTAACGCAAGACACCGAGCTGCGCCAACTCAGCTTAATACTGGAACGAGCCTTTGTTCCTTGGTTTAGTGAGGCAGAGCCAAGTCCTCAGCTTAAAGATTTCGGGCAATACGTGATCGCTGTTGTCGCTCTCTTGAGAGGGGAGCCGGTGCCAGAAGTTGAAAGTCGTTTCGCAGAATATCTAGCGGATATCCAACGCCTAGAGAGATAAGAGAAGTGTAAGCAACTTGGGAAGCTGAAGCATGTCAATCCGGCGTCAAGCAGGCCACAAAAGACCTTCCCAGTTGAAGGCGGCACAGTATGTGCCGCCTTCGCGCGTTCGCATTAAGCCCTACTCTGAATCCGAGCGGGGCCCCCGTACATACCTTGTATGTAGCGGGGTGTATTACTCTGACAGTGGCGATACTTACCGCCTCGCTAATTGAGCGATGCTCAGTGAATGCTTCCTAATCCGTACTCGCCGCCGTCCGCCTCCTCAAACATACTCCAGTAGTGCTTCTCGCCGGCAATGATGAAATCGAGAAATGACATGTTCATGATCGTGGACTGTTGCTTGAGGACCTCCATCACGCTGCGATCCGCGGCTGATGGCGTGGGGTTGCCCGAAGGGTGGTTATGGATCAGGATGAAGCTCTTCGCCCGCATGACGAAAGCCCGCCCGAAGATTTCCTGCGGGATGACTAAGGTGACGCTCTCGCCGCCTACGCTGAGCGTATCGTAAGACAAGACTTCGAGGTCGGCATTCAGGTAGACGCCGATCAAGAGTTCTTGGGCACTATCCTTGATTGCTCGGAAGGTCCGATAGATTTGGTCAGGCTCGCGCACTTGGCCTTTCACAGGGTTCTGGTACTCCCCGCGGACAAGTTTGATGTTGAGCTTCTTGAGGTACTTCATGTGGGTCGAGATATGCCAATTATATCCTCAGATCAAATGAAGCGCTATTCTAACATAAATAGCCGACTGACCCTAGTGGGCCAGTGGCGTTGTCAACGACAACTTGTACAGCCAAACCTACAAAAGGTCCTCCCAAAGCTTAGCCTTTGCCCCTTCCTCTAACTCGCGATTCGCTTGGGCTGCCCAATTGGCTTCTAGTTTTACATCTCTGGCGTCGCCTTTATACTTCTGAACAAGCTTCTGGGTGATTTCGGTTGGAATAGCTTCGCCGTTAATTTTCCCCATATATCCCCTCCATCCACGATTGTCATAGGCGAAGGCTTCTACTAGATCAACTTTACGCCCATCCTTTGTTCCACCAGAGTATCTATGCACTCGGGCGGCAGTCGGCCAAAGCCTCCTTTCTTCATCTGAAAGATCGGTGCTGTCCTCCATCACCAAATCAAGGCCCTTTTCCATATTGGCGCCTCGTACTTCCGACATGCGCCTTTGGGTTTCAGTCATCGTTTCATCGGCTTTTGTCTCCTGTGTCGCTGGAGTAGCCTCATATTCTCCCTCCTTGTACGACTCAACCCGACCGAATTTTTCCGCCATTGGCTTAAAGTTTATTTTGTTCGACTTATTACAGATAAAGTTAACAGGGCGAGCCGTTTTGTCAAGGATGCAAAAAGAGAAAGCTCAGCTCTTTAAGGTCCCGGAGCATGCTTTGGAGGAAACCGGGTTAAGCAACAACTCTCTATTTCTGTCTAGGCGGCACTCTGTGCCGCCTTTTCTCGCTTCGCACTCGCCCTTACCCTGAATCCGGTTTCTTCAAAACCTTTTAGAGAAAGGAGTCTCTCATGCTATCTGCCGCACGAAAGAAGGAGTTCTCGAAGCTCGACGAGCTGGCCGACCAATGGGCTTTAACTGTCGGGGAGTACATCGAGGAGTACGCCCTGGATGATGCGGTGCCCGGGATCTGCATGAATCCCGGCTGCCTCTACACGGCCAAAGTCGAGCCCGACCAGCGGCAAGGCTGGTGCGAAGTCTGCGGTACGACTACGGTTCGGAGCGGCGTCGTCCTCGCCGGCCTCATCTAGCCTCACCCCTCCGCAATACCTCTCCCATTCCA
>Ga0134121_10003694_pt1 | contig 12660 bp, 10 predicted proteins | sample KB301_FD_96463 | JGI IMG/M metagenome (GOLD analysis project Ga0134121, IMG submission 96463) | Terrestrial soil microbial communities without Nitrogen fertilizer from Kellogg Biological Station, Michigan, USA - KB3-0-1 | ecosystem: Environmental > Terrestrial > Soil > Unclassified ...
AAGTAATCGTCGAGGTAGGTGTCGTTGAACAGGCGCAGCGTGTAGAGATTCTCGACCTCCTGCACGGCGAGGATGTCCGGCGCGGAATCGAGGATCGCGCGCGCGGTGTTGTTGCGCTGGATTTCGGTGATGGCGTAACTGACGAGATCGCCCTGCCGGCTGGCGATGGACACCAGACCGATAGCCTGGACGAACTTCTCGTAACTGCGCCCGTCCCACGGTTGGTCCAGAGCAGCGTAGCGGTTGAACAGGTTTTCGACGTTGAATGTGGTGATGGTGATGTTGGCCATAGTGTTTGTTAGAGCCGAAACATGATTCGGCTCTGTTTGGGGACGCGCCGGACTGCCCGGGAATGGCTTGAGCCCAGGCGGTGAACGACCGGATCCACCGCCTGCCCGAGACTGTGCGGCACAAGGACGCGAAAACAGTTCATGACTCCTCCGTCACGGGAACCAGGATCGAACGACCTCTTACGACGCAGCGAAAGTAGCAAAGTCAATCCGCGGCCGTCAAAGCCGTTCGAGCATCCATCCGCGGATGCCCCTGCCAGCTTTCGCGTCGGTTACGCGACGCCGCTCCGGCACATCCAGTGAGAATACGTCGGGAGGCAGCACGATATTTCAGCGAATCCGTGGTGCGAAGCGCGCGGACTATTTGCGCGGAAGCTTCCGTAGCCCGGTGCCGTTTTGGAGCCACACGTCCACACGCGGCGCCTCCCAGTTGTAAGGCTTGTCGAGAATGTCCATATCGCCGTCGCCATCAAGATCGGCCACGCGCGCTTCGTGAAAACCGACGCCGGAAGAAAACTCCGTCTGGCGAAAATGTCCCCGTCCGTCACCGTAAAAAATCCAGGCCTTCGCGCTGGGGTTGTCAGGATCCGGCCGGCTCTCCGTCCACTTCGCCATCTCCGCGGCGAAGATGTCGAGGTTGCCGTCGCCGTCAATGTCGGCCACTTGCAGACTGTGGCCGTGAATCATCTTCTCCACCAGTTCGTGCCCGACCCAATCCGCGGCGTTGGCCGGGTCGCCGTTGCATTCATACCATTTCAGCGGCCCGACGCCGTCGCCCGGCGCGATGACGATCTGCGGGTATTTTCCCGCCTTGAATTTTCCGGCAGCGATGCGCCCGCCGATGGTGCCGACTTTAACCGGAACAAAATTGGTTTCCCCGGCGTACCTGAACCAGTAGTTGCCCGCGAGCAAGTCCACTTTGCCGTCGCCGTCAACGTCCGCCGCGGTGATCCCTTCCGCGTAAAGAAATCTGCCCTGATCGCCGCGTTCGCCGGCGTTGCCCGAGAAGATCGGGACAAAGGTCCACGGTTCAGTGTGGCGCGGATCGTTCGGAATCTCGGCGAGGAAAATTGTTTTCGCGCCCTGATTCCAGAACGCGAGCTGCGATTTGCCGGCGCCTTTGAAATCGCCAAAAACCTGATCGTGATGTTGCGTGGCGCCGTCCTTCTTGATCAAGTGCCGGCTCCAGGAAACGGTCGGGTCGAACTTCGGATACGGGTTCTCCCGCCACCAGACCTCCCTGCTTTGCCAGTCGCCGCCGAAGACAATGTCGAGATCCCCGTCGCCGTCGATGTCGAACGCGGCGCCGCCCGCCTCGACCGTCAGGAAGTCCTTCTCGATGACGAAGCGGTCCCATCCCTTGTCTGTGCGCCGATACCAGACCAGCGCAGGCGCGACCTTGCGAAAGCTGAGCACGAAATCGTTCACACCATCATTGTCGAGGTCCGCTACGAGGGCGCCAGTTTGCTGGGTCGAATCACCGGGCGCGGGCAGGTCGCCGGATCTGCTGGAGAGGTGAACCCATTTTGGTTCGGCGGCGGAAACAGACAAGACCGTCAGAGCGATGAATGACGCGAAACCTTTCGCCGCGAATCGCCGGATTCCGGACTCGGAATTCATGACCTGCGGTTCACCCGGCTTCGAACGCCTCGAGGCCGGGCTCGCGGATGCGTCGCCGCTCCTCTTTCAAAAAGTTCTGCACGGCTTCCACCGGAACAGGTGTTGTGGCGCCGGGTTGCATGGCGACCATTGTTCCCAGCGCGTTGCCCAGCCGGCAGCATTCCGCCAGCGGTTTTCCGCGAAGATATTCATGAAGGAATGCCGCGGAAAAAGCGTCGCCGGAACCGCAGGTGTCCACCACTTGCACGTCGTGGCCGGGAACGTAAACCCTGGCGCCGTCCGCCGCGCAGGCGAAAGCGCCGCGCTCGCCGAGCGTCACCAGGCAGCAGGCGAGCGTGCAGCGCTCGACGACGCTGTGGCACAGCTCGGGCAAAGGCGCGTTCGGAATGTCGAGCGCCCAGGCCACGATGCGCGTCTCGTCCGCGTTCATCTTGAGAATCGTCGCATGCTTCACCGATTCGTTGATCGTCTCCCAACTGTAGCAATCCTTCCGCAGATTGATGTCCAGAAACTTCGGCCTGTTCCCGGTCACCCCGAGCAGACGGCTCAGCGTGAGACGAGCCGTGGGCGTGCGCTGAACCAGCGTGCCGAAACAGAAGCAGTCGGCGGTGCCGGCAAGCTCGAGCGATTCGTAGGTCACGTCGATGAAGTCGAATGCGACGTTGGGAACGACGGAAAAACCGGGATTGCCGGTCGCGTCCACGGTCACGTTCACCGTGCCGGTTGGTTGAAAATCGTCCCGTTGCACGTGCGAGGTGTCCATGCCGAGGGACGCGGCCTGTTCCACGACCCGGTTGCCATAGTCGTCGCGGCCGACGCGGGTGACGATGATTCCGTGGTCGCCGAGCGAGTTGACACGGTAGGCGAGATTGAACGGCGCGCCGCCGAGCATCGGGCCGGTAGGCAACAGATCCCAGAGGGTTTCGCCGAATGACAAAATCGTTTTTTGCATGGAGCGCCCGCTCGGGTCCATTTTCCAGCGCAAGTCGAATTAAGCAACCTTGTAATCGCCCGCGACGCCGCGACGCGAGCAACGATTCTTTGTTTCGTTTTCGAGGGATGAGCTGAAAACAAACAGGAGGTTCGGGAGCAAATGTCGCCGAAGGCCGTCAAATGTTTCGAAAGCGAACCGGGGTGTTGAAACGCAGAGCCGGCGGCCGCGTTTTTTGGCAGTGATCTTACGAAGTTTTTACATCGGCATGACACATCGGCCGGCTCGTGCCGGCAGCATTCGTATCGGAACCGGGACGCATTGATTCTCAGAATGAACCGAGAAAGTTTATCAATTCCCGGTGCTCCCCGGTGGACGGCTATTGTCAGCGCCATGATTACGGTGAATAAACTCGACAGCGCGGGCGTTAAGTGCTTTAGTGAACAGCATCGAAAACCGTTGAAGGAGGAATATGCCCCGGCTCCTCATTAGGTCGAATGGACAGAACGCGCAGGTCATCCCGCTTGCGCCCGGTGTGAACCGGGTCGGCCGCAACCCGGCCAGCGACCACCGGCTCGATGACCCCACGGTTTCCAGTCATCACTGTGAAATCGTCGTGTTGAACGACGAGGTGTTTGTCCGCGACCTCGAATCCACGAACGGCACGTTCATCAACGGCCAACAGATCCGGGAAGCGCCGCTGCGACCCGGGGAAACGCTGCACGTGGGAGCGGTTGAGATGGCGCTCGAGCAAGCACCGGTGAACATTTCCATTCCGAAGCTGTCGTTCGGACAGGAGGTCAGCTCGCTCCTGCCGGACGGTTTCGCCGCGTGCATCAACCATCCTGTCGCCCACGCCACGATGGAGTGTCCACAATGCCAGAAAACCTTCTGCGAAGTGTGCGTCCATCAAATCCGGCGCGTCGGTGGAGCGGCGCTCAGGCTGTGTCCCGTGTGCGGAAGCCATTGCCGGCCGATCCGGCGCGAAGCGCCCGTGAAAAAGCGGAAGTCTTTCTTCGGCTCGTGGATCAGCAAGTTGACCGCGAGAATGACCGAACGGCTGACACGGGTGAATGAACGATGACCGCGCTCGACGCGCAGTCTTCCAATTCACCGCCTCTTGATCCCGGATCACCTGCGTATGGCGGGCAGGTTTCGACCTCTGATCAAAACAGTTGACCGATGGCCATGCCGAGGACGCTGAGCGGGCCCTGGTCCTCCAGTCCTTCGGTGGCCTTGTCCAGTTTTTGCAGGGAGAGTTTGGCGTTCTTGTAAAAGCTCTCGTCGTTGACGAGTTTGCCCACCGAGCCCTGTCCCTGGTTGATCTTTTGCAGAATCTCGCGGAGGTTGGTCATCGCCAGCGTGGTCTCTTTGTAGAGCGCCTCATCCTTGGTGAGTTTGCCGAGTGTGCCTTTGCCTTCGTTGATGTCGGCCATGACAGCCTTTGCCTGATTGATCGTGAGTTTAACGTCGCTCGCGGTTTCGTTCAGATTGGTGACGGCGCTGAGCGCCGAGTGATAGAGCGCTTCGTCGTTGATCAGTTTGCCGATCGTGCCTTTGCCTTCGGCAATCTGCGAAGAAATGGTCTGCATATTGCCAAGAATGGCGGTAAACCGCGGACTGTTGTCCTTGAGGAAAGAGGTAAACGGGCCGAGCAGATTCTGGACGCTGTCACCGGACCAGCTCTTGGTGAGGTTCTCCACGCCCGAGGCCACGTTTTCCAGCTTGGCCATGAGTACGTTGAGGTCGGGCTGCTCAGTGGATTCGAGCAACGTGCCGTTTTCGGCGCGGGGGGCGGACGGCGTTCCGAAGGTGAGCGCAACAAAGTTCTGGCCCATGAGGCCGGCGAACTTCACGGAGGCCTTGGAATCGGTTTTGACCTGCGCATCGGTCTGAATGATTTTCATCACGACCTCGACCTTGTTCGTGGCGAAGCCGATTTTCTCGACCTTGCCGACCTGCACCCCGGCCATTTTGACGGGATCGCCCACCTTCAACTCCTGCACGGTGTCAAAGCGGGCGACCAGGTGCGTGCCCGGTTTGAGGAGGTCGAAGCTGCCGATCGTTTCCATGATGATCACCGCGGCGACGATCGCCAGCGCGAAGAATATGCCCAGACGGGTTTCAAGTGTGTTTTTCATGAGGGTTTTCTTTCGTTGTCTCGCTTGAAGTGAGCGGTCAGAAATTCCTGGATCAACGGGTTCGGGTTGTTTTTCACTTCTTCCGGCAGCCCGACCGTGAGGATTTGTCCTTCGTGGATGATGGCGACCCGATCGGCAATGCCGAACGCGAGGTCGCGATCATGCGACACGACAATGGAGGTTACGTGAATCCGGAGGTTGAGATCGACGATTTCCTCGCCGATGGTCACCGCCATGAGCGGGTCGAGTTCGCTGGTCGGTTCGTCGTAAAGAAGAAGTTGCGGCTCGATCACCAGCGCCCGCGCAATGGCCACGCGCTTTTTCATGCCGCCTGACAGTTCGCTCGGAGAGCGATCCTCCTGGCCTTTGAGGCCGACCAGTTCCAACTTCTCGCCCACAACTCGAGCGATCTCTTCCGGCGGTTTCAGGCGGTGTTCGGCAAGGTAGAGTCCGACGTTTTCGCCGACGGTCAGTGAGTTCAGCAGCGCGCCGGACTGAAACACCATTGCCATGCGGAATTTGTCCATGACTCCGGGCGATTGAATGGACTCGCCCTGGATCAGGATTTCCCCTTCATCCGGCGCTTCCAGCCCGATGATGTGTTTGAGCAGGACGCTTTTGCCGCTTCCACTGGGGCCCATTACGACGAAGATTTCGCCCGGCTGCACTTCGAAGTCCAGCCCCTTGAGCACGGGCTGATCGCCAAAGCTCCGACGCAGGCCGTGAACCTTGACGCTGACGCCGTGATGTTTGGAATCGTTCATCATTCGAAGTACATCAGGAAACGAGTGACGAAGTAATCCAGGATCAGAATCAGAACGATTGAGTTGACCACCGCTTTCGTGACTGAACGCCCGATGCCGCGGGGCCCACCGATGGTCTGGAGCCCCTGGTGGCACGATACCGTGCCGATCACGACCGCGAAGACGAAGCTTTTGAACAGGCCATTCACCACGTCGCCGAGGTCCACCGTGTCCCGCAAATTGCCGAAAAAAGCCTGAAAACTGATCCCGATGTCCTGGTTGAACACGGCAACGAGCGCGCCTCCCATCCAGCCAACCTGAATCGAAAAAATGACCAGAATCGGCAATGCGCAACTGATCGCCACCAGGCGCGGCAGCACGAGGTAGTGAACCGGGTTTATATTCATCGTGCGCAAGGCGTCGATTTCCTGATACACACGCATGGAACCGATTTCCGCGGCCATCGCCGATCCGATTCGTCCAGCAATGAGGATGGACATCATGACCGGCGCGAGTTCCTTGCAAACCGCAATGCCGACCATGCCGCCGATGTAATTCGACAATCCGCGCTCGGCGAGCACCGGGCCGGTTTGCAAGGTGATGACGCCGCCGATGAAGACCGAGAGGATGCAGGCCATCAACAGGCTGGCGTTGCCGATTTCGAAAAGCTGGTCATAGACCTTCTGGCGCTGGCGCCAGGTCACCGGGACCGCCTCCAGCGTTCGCCAGAGAAGAACCAGCATCTCGCCGATGTTTTGAAACATAACTAAGGCCCGGGCGGAGCAGCCGGAGACTGCTTGAATACCGGGAGATATAACAGCCGCAGCCGCTTGCCGGCAGGACTGGATTGATACTGAAAAAGACCGAACAAGAGCGAGCACTTTCTGGCCTCGGGCGTGAAATCGCGCCGATACAGATTCCAGAGAACCGACTGGCTCGCGGCGCCGGTTTTCGCGTTCTTCTCAGAACGCCAGATCGACCACAACGGTGAATAGTTGCGCTCGATGCTCTTGTTGCCCGGCAACAGCGACTCAATCGGAGCCAGAAGCTGCAAACGCTCGTTTCCGTTGTGATCCCGTCTGGCGGTAAACAATGGCCAGAGATCAGTGCGCTCCAAAGCAGTTCCGGTTTCCTCGTTCTTTTCGATCAGATCGGAATAAAAGAAGAACAGAATGCGCGTCCGCTGGCGATCCAGGGGCGCCGCGTGCGCGCGATTGAATTTGTAAAGCGGCCAGAGGCAGAAATCGCTTTCCAGAACGGAGTTTCGCGCGTGTCCGAAGAGCGGCCAAAGGCGGTTCGCGGTCTTGCCCTCACCGCGCGCAAAGACAATCAACGGCCACGGCGCACCCCATTCGCGATACCTTTTTTCGCGGTCGTCGGTGAAAGTGAAGAACGGCCATAGATAAGTGGACGAGTCGCGGTTCGGCGACCGCAGCAGACTGTAAACTGGCAACAAGACCCTCTGGGTCTGGGCGTTCGTGGTTCCGATTGCGGTTTTATGGTTGAAAAAAATGGGCCACAACACAAAGAGCTTCCTGTGGCCTCCGGTGATTTCCAATTCCTCGTATCGGTTGGTAAAGCTCGTGACACCTCTCTCCTCGTAGCCGACGAGCGGCCAGAACTGCCAGCCCTGAAGAGCTTCGCCGCGCCGTAAGTGAAAAAACGGATAGAGATAGTTGTCCGTGACGACATCCTTCTTGCGGGACTGGCCGTAGAGGGGAAACAAAATGAAACGTATCTCGTCGCGGAAAAGGCGATTCTTCAGGTTCCCGTAGATGGGCACCAACGCCGTATAGTTCAGGCTCCTGTCGGGCGAGCGTTGTTGAAAATAAAAAGGGAAAAGCGTGACGCGTTTGATGGCGTCGTCGCGCTGATTCCTGCCCCCGGAAAAGCTGAACAGCTGAAAAAGCTGAAGGCGATACTCCGTTCCAAACCGATCATAAGTCAGGAGTGGATAAGCAAGGTCAAACTCCGCCGATTCAGTCCCTTCGTCGGCAGTGTAAGAGCAGAGCGGTGCAACAATCCATTGCTTCTGTTCCCCCTTGCGCTCGAAAGCAAACAGCGGCCCGGCGGCTTCGACACGCTCTCCCCTTTCCAAAGTCAGAGAAAACTCATGAACCAGCGGGCCAGCTGAAATCCCGTCCGAGCGAACATGGAGCGACGTCGCCAACCCAACCAACAGGACAGAGCTAAGGAGCTTAAGCGTGCGCATTCGACGTAAAAGCGTCCCACGATTCTGAATCGGCGATCTTTGACCTCGGATGGCGGGAAATGAGCCCGATAACGATACCGACTTCCCGCATCAGACTCGACCGTCCAGTTCTGGCGGGGATTCCAATTAACGTTTGACTTTTCATGAGCCGTTTTTTACGTTAGGGACACACTTGAGGTTTTTACCTCGGTTCCTCCCGACCCAGTGTCGATTGTGCATTGTCGTCACTGGGTTTTTTATTTCCCAATTGCCATCCACGGTGGATCAGAAGGTTTAACAGTGCTGGAAGAAAAGTCAGCGCGGCAATCATGCAAGTAGCCGTCCCCACAGCCATCACGTAGCCCAGGCTCGCTATGCCACGATGCTTGGCGAGTATCAGGCTCCCAAATCCGACCACCGTCGTCAGCGCGGAGATCAAGACCGCCTTGCCGGTGCTCTTGGCCAGAATGCTGGGCTTCCGTTCTTCAACATACCGGTTGAGAATATGAATCCCGCTGGTGACACCAATCCCGATAACCAGCGGCAGGGTCATAATGTTCGCCGGATTGAACGGGATCCCCCTCCATCCCATAAACCCCACCATCCACACCGTCCCGACCGCGACCGGCAGCAGAGAAAGCGCAACACACGTCAGCGACCGGAAGTGGAAGAACACGAGCAGGATGATCGCACCCAGGGCATACCACGCCGCCTCGACATAGCTGTCCTTCAACAAGGTCGTGTATTCATAAAGTTGCACCGGTGTGCCGGTGACCTTGGGATCTATCTTTCTCAATTCCTTGACGAACGCCTCCTGTTTGTCGCGCTGCCAGACATCCTCTTTCGGATAGACCTGTACCAAATAGAGGTTTCCTGACTTGCTGACAAAGCGGTGTCGCAAAGCCGGCGGCAAATCCTCGGCCCGGAGCCGGTCACTGTTGTCCTGGTTCTTGATCGCCGTAAAAGTTTCCTGAATGTCGCGAAACAGTGCTTGCTGAAATGCGGCGAGTTTATGCGACGCCGATTGCGGCGAAGCGAGCATTCGTAGTCTGAGCTGGCCGACGGACTGGCGGAGCGACCGCAGTTGATCCACCAGTTCGGCTTCGGCCTCACCCTCTTTCTCGACCTCGCCGGCGACCAGCCCCAGCCAGCCCTGCAAAGACCACAATGTCGAACTCAATTCCGGAACGTTCACCGGATCATCGTCCGGCGTCGCGAAGTGGATGGGAGCGACTTCACCTTTGATCATGCCGATCAGCGACAGTTTCCGCGTCTGGTCTTCGGTCAGGTATCGGGCCATGGAATCGACGCTGGCTACCGTGGAAAGATTTGTCAGTCTGGATTCCAATTCGATTGCCTGCTGCAGCGAGCTCGCCATAAGCGCGCAGTACAAGACCGATTTGTCAGCCGACTTGATGAGCTTTTGTTCAAACACGACCGCCGGCAGGCCTTTCGTCTGCATGTTCAGCAGGTTGTAGTCGAAGTAAACCCTGCGAAACTCGGCGAGCGCGATCGCGCACAAAATCCCGGTGATCACCGCCACCAACACGGGCCGTTCCAGCCACATCCGTTCGATCCGTGCGCGTTTTTCCAGCTCCTTTGGAAACGTGTGATCCAGCACGTTCTGCCGGCCGCGCAGCAGCAAAACCGGCAGCAGCGTCATCATGGGGATCAGACAGATCAGCAGACCTCCGCCGCTGATCACTCCCATTTCCTTGATGCCCTTGAAATCCGTGAACGACATCGCCAGGAACGCGCCCGCCGTCGTGAAACATCCTGTAAAAATGCCCTGTCCCGTGTAAACGATTGCTTTTTCCAACGCCTCCTTTTCCGTCCGGCCGCGCCGCAATTCCTCTTCGTAGCGCGTGATCAGATGCACGCCGAAGTCAATCGCCAGGCCGATCAACATCGGCACAAACGTGATGGTCAGGATGTTCAAATGGCCGACTGCCAGCGTGGTGAATCCCATCGTGTAGGCCAGACCGACGATCAGACAGATCGTCGCCTTGATGGGCCGGCCCGTTTCGCTGTAGCCGTAAACGAAAATCAGCGCGACAAGCACGAGGGAGACGATCGTCGCCAGCGTCGTGTCCCGTTGCGACTGGACCATCTCGTCAAACTCCAGCACCGGTTCGCCCGTAATGGCGGCGTTGACCCCCGGCACTTCGGACTTGGTTTGCCGGACCAGGTCGCGCAGTTTTCGCACCGCGTCGCCGTTCAAATCTTCGCTGCGGGCCCGGGCCGTCACGAGGTAAATGCGCCCGTCCGCAAACGTGACGTAGATTTGTTGTTCAGCCTCTTTGCCGGCGTCGAACAACGCCGTTAATCCAGGCGCGGGCGGTGTGCCGGGCCGTTGCAGGCTGTCCGCCGCCTGAAGGACAATCCGTTCCAAAGCCGGCAGCGCCTTGACCAATGATTCGTTCTCCGCATTTTCCTCCCGTTTGGCCTTCGGAAACTGTCGATTGACCATCGCGAACAGCGAATCGAGGTTGGTCGCGGTGGCGAAATTCTGGATGAACGGGCGATAATCCTTCAGAGTCTGGTGCAGGGTCTTGAGGTCTTCCTCCGGGAAAAACAACAGCGCTTTGTTTCCCAGCATCTTCACGTCGTTGTTGTAGATGACGTCGGTAAAGATGTTGGTTTCAGCCTCCAACCGCGCGCCCAGCCGTTCGACGAACTGCCGGTTCTTCTCCATGTCCTCACTCTCCACCACCGCCACCAGCTCGTCTTGCGCGATGAATTCTTTTTTGTAGGTCAGGAAATTCCGATGATACTCCTTGTCGGCGCCCACCAGATCGTTCCGGCTCGTGCTGAATTGCAGATGGAACACCGTGTAAATGATGCTCAGGCAGAACAACACCACCTGCGGGTAAAACCAGACGCGCGGATAATGATAGACCGAGTTCGCCAGCCATCGCAGGACTCGGACAGCAACGGGATCGGTCGGCGAATGCATGCGAGATGTGGCGTCAAAGTGCGCCGTCTGGAAGCTCGGCGTTGATATGAACGTCTTTCACGTCGTCGTGCTCCTCCAGCGCTTCGACGAGCTTCTGCACGGACGGAGCGTCGGCGGCCGTCACCGGAACCGTCACGGCCGGCAGCCACGTCACGTCCGCGGCCGCACACCGGATTTTTTTTGCCTCAATCTGTTTGTGCACCGCCTCGAAGCCAGCGGAGTCGGTGATGATTTCATACCCTTCCGGCTCGGCCTTGAAATCCTCCGCGCCCGCTTCCAGCGCCAGTTCCATCAACTGATCTTCGTTGGCCGCCTCGCGCGCCACAATGATCTGCCCCTTGCGTTGAAACAACCGGCTGACGGCTCCAGCCGTCGCGATGCTGCCGCCATTCTTGGTGAGCACACTGCGCAGCTCCGCCGCCGTCCGGTTCCGATTGTCCGTGCTGAGGTCCACCAGCATGGCCACGCCGTGCGGTCCGAAAATTTCATAGGTCAACTCCTCGAAGTTCGCCGTCTCGCCGCCGCCGGTCCCCTTCTTGATGGCCCGTTCGATATTGTCCGACGGCATGTTGGCGCTGCGACACTTGAGCAGCGCCAGCCGCAGGCGCGGATTCATGTCGGGATCGGCTCCGGCCAGCTTCGCGGCGATCGTGATTTCGCGCGACAGCTTCGCGAAGATCCGCGCGCGCTTGGCGTCAATCGCGCCCTTGAAATGTTTGACCTTCGCCCACTTGCTGTGTCCTGCCATACAAAATAGTCTTCTGCTAACCGGTTGCCGGCTCAACAAACACCGCCGTGCCGTAGCACAGCACTTCGGTGATGCCCGGCCCGATTTCCGTCGCGTCATACCGCACGCCGACCACCGCGTTGGCGCCCAGCGTGCCCGCATGCGCGAGCATCTGCTGGAAGGCGTCATCCCGGGCCCGTTCACACAGCGTGGTGTAAAGCGAAATGTTCCCGCCGAAAATGCTCTGAATGCTCGCCCCGATATTCCCCACGATGGACCGCGACCGCACGATGATGCCGCGCACGACGCCGAAGGATTTGGTGACGTGATAACCCGGCAGATCAAAAGTCGTCGTTGTCAGCGGATGGGTTTGACTCATAAGCTTGGGCGGGATTCAACACAAAACCCCCCGCAAGCAGAAGCGGAAACTTTGGGTGACGCAAGCTCAACAGAAAAACCGCCTTGAAATAGACTATTCCGCCTATGACAGCACAAGGCTTCGCGAAAGGCGGAAGAGCAATGCAACTGAAAGGTCAACGACACAAAGAGGTTTATCGCACAAAGAATCAAATCGAACTCGGATGCTATCCGTAGTGTGGGGTCCCACTGTCTACAGGTCGTTTTGCCACGTCTCCCGGTGTGGCAGATTGTCATTGTTCCAGCGCTTGCGTGCAGTCTCGGTGGCCTTCACCACTTTCTCCTGCTTGCCGTATTCGACGTGTCCATCGCAAAAAACCATGTTCCCGCCGGCGCGGTGCCGGACGCCGAAGTCGTGCAAATCAGGAAGATCGGGATCCTGTGGGGTGATCCATGAATCAGGAGGCCCGAGATTGTCGGCCACCGCGATCATCTGGCTCGGAGCAAGCACGTCCGATTCCTTCGTCTCCACCAGCATTGTCGGCGGCGGGTTGTCGAAGGGGTCCGGCTTGCCCAAGGCCACGCGCCGCGGCCCCAGCCCCAGGTCCTGCACCTTGTTAAATATCCAGCCCGTCCCCTTCACGTTGTAGCCGTAGCATAACGTGTACACAAAGAAAGTCTGTGTTGGACCGACGACAGTCCTC
>Ga0134121_10003697_pt1 | contig 12652 bp, 3 predicted proteins | sample KB301_FD_96463 | JGI IMG/M metagenome (GOLD analysis project Ga0134121, IMG submission 96463) | Terrestrial soil microbial communities without Nitrogen fertilizer from Kellogg Biological Station, Michigan, USA - KB3-0-1 | ecosystem: Environmental > Terrestrial > Soil > Unclassified ...
CTGGCAACCGCGCTGAGCGAGTATGGTCGCGCGAATCGAGTTTCACTCGACGAGGGTCGCGGGCGCTGGGTGCTCGCGGAGGTGCTCAGGCGCATGGGCGATCTGGAAGCGGCCGAGCGCGAGATCCAGGCCGCGCTCGGGATGGTGGTGGCGCTCGAGCGGCCGGGTGCCCTGGGGACGCTCGCCATGCTCCGCCTCGCCCAGGGCCGCGCCAAGGACGCACTCGCCGTCGCGGAGGATGCCGTGTCCCGCTGCACGGCGATGGGCGGGTGCGGGATTTTTCGCGGTGCGTTCGTACGGCTGGCCCACGCCGAGGCGCTCCACGCAACCGGCGCGTACGACGCCGCCAGGCATGCCATCGCCGAGGCGCGGGCGCGCCTGCTCGCCATCGCTGACCGGGTCTCCGATCCCGCCTACCAGCGGAGCTTCCTCGAAGATGTCCCCGAGAACGCCAGGACCCTCGCGCTGGCGCGCGCATGGCTCGACGAGCTGACACCAGCCACCTGAGCACGAGCGAGCGGGTATCGATTCGAGATACCGGATCACGCGGTAATCGGTAGTATGTACATTCAGGAGATGGCTTACGAAAATTCTGGCCAAGAATCATCGACAGCCAGTCAGGGGTTTGCGCAAGGTTTGCGCTGGATGGCATGTGGGGAGGTCAACCGATGAGTGTAAAATATCAGTTCGAGCGTTGTGATGGTTACGCGACGCTCACGCTGTAGGTATCCAGGAGAGGGGCTTGTTGTCCCCGTCGCGCCAGTGGAATGTAGCTCCACCAGATGGAGCTCGGGGCACTGCTCGGCGATCGGTTCGAGATCGAGCGACACGTAGCAACGGGTGGCATGGGCGAGGTGTTCCGTGCGCATGATCGGGTCTCGAACGCGGCGGTGGCCATCAAGGTCCTGTCCGATGAACGAGACGACCGCGGCGAGCGCTTTGCACGGGAGGCCCAGCTGCTCTCGGAGCTGTCTCATCCCGGAATCATCCGCTACGTCTCCCACGGGGAGACACCTTCGGGCGAGCTGTTCCTGGCCATGGAGTGGCTCGACGGCGAGAATCTGGAGGACCGCCTCGGGCGCGAGCCGTTCACGATGAGTGAATCGGTCACGCTGGCGACGCGGGTGGCCGAGGCGCTGGGTGCGGCGCACGCACGCGGGGTGGTGCACCGGGACCTGAAGCCCAGCAATCTGCTCCTGCTCGGGGGACGTGTCGACCAGGTGAAGGTGCTCGACTTCGGGGTCGCGCATCGCAGGGGCCGGACGCAGTTGACCCAGACCGGCACGATGATCGGGACGGTGGGGTACATGGCGCCGGAGCAGGCGCGCAGCGGTGGCTCGATCGACGCGCGGGTCGATGTGTTCGCGCTGGGCTGCGTGCTGTTCCAGTGCTTGACGGGGACGCCGGCGTTCGAGGGCGACAACGCCGCGAGCATCCTGGGCAAGGTTTTGTTCGGGGAGGCTCCGCGGGTGCGCGCGCTGTGGTCCGCGGTGTCCGAGGATCTGGACGCGCTGGTGGCGCGGATGCTGGCGAAGGAGCCGGCGCAGCGGCCGAGCGACGGGGCCAGCCTGGCGGCAGCGCTGGCAGGGCTGGGGCCGCTGGCCCATGGCGCGGCGGTGCCGCCGAAGGTGCGCTTGGTGAAGCCCCTGGCGATCACGGGCAGCGAGCGGCGGCTCCTGTCCGTGGTGCTGCTCGGAGCTGCCCCGGGGGCCGATGATCTGGCCGAGCCCGCGTTGCAGCGAGCGATCAAGCCGTACAGCGGCCGGCTGGAGCAGCTTGCCGACGGGACGACGATCGTGGTGCTCCAGGCGGACCGGCAGATGGCGACCGATCAGGCGGCGCAAGCAGCGCGCTGTTCGCTGGCGTTGCGCGCGCATGCCAAGGGCCGGCCGATGGCGCTCGCGATCGGCCGGGCCGAGTCGGCGATGAAGCTGCCCGAAGGCGACGTGATCGATCGGGCCTCGTGGCTCTTGTCGCACACGGCGAAGCCGGCGGACGAGCTGCCGCCGATCGCGCTGGACGAGGTGATCGCCGGCTTGCTCGACGCGCGGTTCGACGTGATGGAGAGCGAGGCCGGGCACTTGCTGTGCGGCGAGCGCGCGCTGATGCAGGGGGCCAGGACGTTGCTGGGCCGGCCGACGTCGTGCGTGGGGCGCGACTGGGAGCTCGGCGCGCTGGCGAAGGTCCTCGATGACTGCATCGAAGAGCCGGAGGCGCGGGTGGTCGTCGTGACGGCGCCGGCGGGGATGGGCAAGTCGCGGCTCGGTGCCGAGTTCATCAGCCGCGTCCAGCAGCGCGGCGACGAGGTGGCGATCTGGGTGGGGCGCGGCGACTCGCTCCGGGCAGGCTCGACGCTGGATCTGCTCGCCCAGGCGTTGCGCGGAGCGCTCGGGATCTCCGGGGGCGAGCCGGTCGCGGAGCGCTGGGACAGGATCCGGGCACGGGTGGGCGAGCACGTGCCAGCCGGCGACCGGAAGCGGGTGGCGGAGTTCCTGGGGGAACTCGTCGGCACGCCGTTTCCCGACGACGGCGACGGCGGCGCGCAGCTCCGGGCGGCGCGGCAGGACACCCAGCTCATGAGCGAGCAGATGCGCAAGGCGTGGATGGAGTTCCTGAAGGCCGAGACGTCCGTGCGCCCGGTCTTGCTCGTGCTCGAAGATCTGCACTGGGGTGATTTCGGGACCGTGCGGTTCATCGACACGGCGCTGCGCGATCAGCGCAGGCTGCCATGGATGGTGCTCGCGCTGGCGCGGCCCGAGGTGTACGAGGTGTTTCCCAAGCTGTGGGCGGAGCGCCAGAACGCCCAGGAGATTCGCTTGAAGGAGCTGGGGCGCAAGGCGGCCGAGCGGCTGATGCGGCAGGTGCTCGGCGACGGCGTGGGGCACGACACGATCGAGCGCCTGGTGACGCAGGCCGATGGCAACGCGTTCTACCTCGAGGAGCTGATCCGCGCGGTGGCGGAGGGCAAGGATAACGCTCTGCCGGAGACCGTGATGGCGATGGTCGAGACGCGCCTCGGGCGGCTCTCGGTCGAGGCGCGGCGGGTGCTGCGCGCCGCCAGCGTGTTCGGCGAGGTGTGCTGGGAGGGTGGCGTGAACGTGCTTTTGGGCGGGACCATGGAGCCCATGATGGTGGGCGAGTGGCTCGGCACGCTGGTGGAGCAAGAGGTGCTGACGGTCAGGCCGGCGAGCCGGTTTTCCGAGGAGCGCGAGTTCAAGTTCCGGCACGCGCTGCTCCGCGAGGGCGCTTATGCGACGTTGACCGAGGAGGACCGGCGGCTCGGGCATCGCCTTGCGGGCGACTGGCTCGAGCAGCATGGCGAGACCGATCCGATGGTGCTGGCTGGGCACTTCGAGCGGGGAGTCGATGGCGCGCGCGCCGCGAGCCACTACCTGCGTGCGTCGAAGCAGGCCTTTTTGGTCCTCGATCTGGACGCCACCATCGCCCGCGCCGGGCTCGGCCTCCGTTGCTCACCGCCGGAGGAGCTCCGGATCGCGCTGCTCGGCATGCGCTGCGACGTCGCTACCCATGGCTTGCACTGGATCAGCGCCACGATGGCCGATGCCGAGGAGCTGGTGCACTTGGCCCCGCGGGGCTCCATTCCCTGGGCGCAGGCGATGCATGCGTATTATGCGGGCCTGCTGCTGGCCGGCAGGATTCCCGATCTGCTGGCGTCGATCTCGTTGTTCCGGGAGGTCGTTCCTGCGCCCGAGGCACTGGGGCGGATGGCGCTTGTCCTGCTTAATTGGATCTTCACGCTCGATAGCCTCGGACAGATCCTGGAGGGGACCGTGCTGGAGGAACGATTCTTCGCGGTCATCCGCCCGACCGGGGATCGCGAGCCGCTCGCGTGGTTCTGGTGGCACGTCACGATCGGCATGCGGGCGTCCTATGCGCACGAGGATCCGTGGAAGGCCCTCGAGCACTGCGATGCGATCCAGCCGATCTTCGACGCGACCAGCTACGAGGTGATCTACCTGAACATGCAGTTGTTTCGGGGGATGAACCTCTGGTACGTCGGAGCGTCTGCGCTGGCCGAGCGATTGCTGGAAGCGATCGTGGTGGCCGACGAGGCGCTGGGCCTGGCGAGCTGTCTGCGGCGCTTCGCCCTGGCGTGGCTGTGCGCCGACCGCGGCGCGCTCGACGAGGCGCGCGCCCTCGCAACCCAGCTGAGCGAGCATGGCCGCGCACATCGCGTTTCGCTGGACGAGGGTCGAGGCCGCTGGGTGCTCGCGGAAGTGCTCCGTCGCATCGGCGACCTCGAAGGCGCCGAGCGTGAGATCCAGGCCGCGCTCGAGATGGTGGTGACCGTCGAGCGACCGGGTGCCCTGGGGACGCTCGCCATGGTTCGCCTCGCCCAGGGTCGCGCCGAGGACGCCCTCGCGGTCGCCGAGGACGCCGTCGCGCGCTGCGCGATCATGGGGGGATGCGGCATGTTTCGAGGTGCCTTCGTGCGGCTTGTCCACGCCGAAGCGCTCCACGCCACCGGCGCGCATGACGCCGCGCGACACGCCATCGCCGAGGCGCGGGCGCGCCTGTTCACCATCGCTGATCGGATTGCGGATCCAGCCCACAAGAAGGGCTTCCTCGAGAATGTCCCTGAGAATTCCAGAACCTTCGCGCTGGCGCGCGCGTGGCTCGGTCCGGAGCAGTGATTTGGCCTCATCACCTTCGCGCCGCATCACGCCCGCGGGGTGCAATTCTACACAGCAGCCCCGAGCCGGCAGTGGCATAATCAATCGGGTAGATCACGTACTCTTGGTTGGGCGGAAAGTGTAGCTGCACCGATCGCAAGCAGGATGTCGACTACCCGGCCGCTACCCGAGGACACCCTCACGCACGGCTACACCTGCTGATCTTCCAGTCACTCGGACTACACGAGTGCAATAAGGTAATTGTGCTCTCGTTCAGATTGCCCCAAGATCACATTTATCGTCGTTTGATGTTTTGCAGTTAGAGCTTGACAAATCAATGTAGATGTTCTCAAACTGAACCTGATATTCTCGGTCCACGATCAGGAAGTCGTGCAGTCCGGAATGTGTTGGTAGCGCGTACGGTCACGCCAAAGGGCAAAGGGGATTGTCAATGGATTCGCGACACGCTCGTCGTATCTCGATTTTGCCACTTATTGCCTTGGGGGTGTTTTCATCCTCTGGCGCTGCAATGCTGGGCTGCGCCCGCCCTGCGCTCGACGACAGTCGTGCCATGGAGTCGGCGGAGACCGAAGGTGACGTCGGCCAGCCAGCCCCGACCCCGGCCACACCACCGCCCGCTGGCAAGTTCACCCTGTTCGAGACCGGGCAGGTACGGCCACTGGCGCTGTCTCCCGACAAGCAGCATCTGTTCGCCGTCAATACACCCGATAACCGCCTCGAGATCTTCTGCATCAGAGACCATCACCTGGATCACACCGGCTCCATCCCGGTGGGCCTCGAGCCGGTCGCGGTGGTGGCGCGGACGGATCACGAAGTATGGGTAGTCAATCACCTGTCGGACAGCGTGAGCGTCATCAAGCTCGACGACGATGCCACGGCCGGGCACGTCGAGCGCACGCTGCTCGTCGGCGACGAGCCGCGCGACATCGTGTTCGCCGGGCCGGGCCGGAAGCGAGCCTTCATCACCACGGCGCATCGCGGCCAGAACATCCCGTTCGATCCGCAGCTCGCGACTCCGGGCGTGGGGCGCGCGGACGTGTGGGTGTTTGATGCCAGCGCGCTCGGCAGTTCGCTCGGCGGCACGCCGCTGACCATCATGACCCTGTTCACCGACACGCCGCGCGCGCTGGCGGTGACACCCGACGGCACCCGCGTCTATGCCGCCGGCTTCCAGACGGGCAACCAGACCACCATCGCCGGCGAATTTGCGATCCCGAACGGCTTCGGGCCAGACGGCATCCCAGGGCCCACCACCAACTTCGAAGGCATTCCTGCGCCCGAGACCGGGACCATCCTCAAGTGGAACGGCGCTCACTGGGTCGACCCGCTCGGCCGCCCCCGCGACGCGGCTGTGCGGTTCTCCTTGCCCGACAAGGACGTCTTCGTGCTCGACGCCATGGCCAGCCCGCCGCATCAGGTCGCAGGGCCGAGTGGGTTCTTCCAGGGCGTTGGCAGCATCCTGTACACGATGGTGGTCAATCCCGTGAGCGGGAAAGTCTATGTCGCCAACACCGACGCGAACAACCTCGATCGGTTCGAAGGCCCAGGCATCTTCGCCGGCCATAGCCTGCGCGGGCACCTGCACGAGAACCGGATCACCGTGCTCACACCCGGGGGCGGCGTTGCCGCCAGGCACCTGAACAAGCACATCAACTACAACAGTTGCTGCGCGCCGATCCCGAACGCCGAGAACGCCAAGTCGCTCGCCTTGCCGCAGGGCATGGCGGTGTCTGGCAACGGGGCGACGCTGTACGTCGCGGCGCTCGGGTCCGACAAGGTCGGGGTGTTCTCCACCGCGCAGCTCGAGAACGATACGTTCGTGCCGAGCACGGCGAACCAGATCCACGTGAGCGGAGGCGGCCCCACGGGGCTGGTGCTCGATGAGGAGCGCAAGCAGCTCTACGTGATGACCCGGTTCGACAACGCGATCTCGATCGTCAATACGACGACGAAAGCCGAGACGGGGCATGTGACGATGCACACCCCGGAGCCGCACAGCATCGTGGCCGGCCGCCGGTTCCTCTACGACGCCTCGTTCACGTCGAGCCACGGCGACTCGGCCTGCGCGAGCTGCCACGTGTTCGGCGATTTCGACAGCCTCGGGTGGAATCTCGGCAACCCGGACGCAAAGGTGACCACCGACCCCGGGCCGTTCATCAGCCAGCTGGTGGACTTGCTCACCGGGCTGCCGATCAACCCCGTGTTCCATCCGATGAAGGGTCCGATGATGACGCAGAGCCTGCGCGGACTGGCCAACGGCGGCCCGATGCACTGGCGCGGCGACCGCACCGGCGGCAACGACGCGCCAAGCGTACAACCCGACAGCGGGAGCTTCGACGAGCATGCGGCGTTCGAGAAGTTCCGGGTCGGGTTCACCGATCTGCTCGGGCGCGACAGCTTCATCCCGCAGGCGGACATGGACGCGTTCACCGACTTCATGCTGCAGGTCACGTATCCGCCGAATCCGAACCGGCCACTCGACAACGTGCTCACGCCGGATCAGGAAACCGGGCGACAGCTGTTCGAGGGCACCAACTGCGGCATCCCCGCTGCGGATGGCATCCCCGGGATCCTCCGGTGCGGCACATGCCACGTGTTCGACCCCAATGGCAACCCGGGGACCGCGGCGCCGGGGTTCTTTGGTACGACCGGGTTATCCACCTTCGCGTTCCAGACGCAACTCTTCAAGGTCCCCCAGATGCGCAATCTGTATCAGAAGGTCGGCATGTTCGGTCATCCGTTTGACCCCGGGTTCCCCGGAGTCGAGAACGACTTCCAGGGTGATCAGGTGCGCGGTTACGGGTTCGTCCACGACGGGAACATGGATACGACGTTCCGCTTTCATCACGGGCCGAGCTTCTCGGAGGAGGTCACCGGGCCTGGCAACGGCGGGTTGCTGTCGGGGCCCGCGGGGGAAGTCCAGCGGCGGCAGCTCCAGGAGTTCCTGTTTGCGACTCCCACCAACCTTGCGCCCATTGTGGGCCAGCAGATCACGCTCACGGCCGGAAGCTCGGCGGCGGTAGTGTCCCGTGCACACCTGTTCCGCCAGCGCGCGGACGCGGGGGAGTGCGATCTGGTCGCCAAGGCCGAGATCTTCGATGTCGAGGCCGGCTTCGTGTACATCGGCTCGGGCCTGTTCAAGAGCGATCGGCACGCACTACCCCCCATCACCGAGGTGGCTCTACGGCTCCTGGCCACGCACGACGGTCACCCTGTGACGTACACCTGTGTGCCGCTCGGCTCTGGCGTGCGCATCGGCGTCGACCGCGATGGCGACGGGTTCTGGGACGGCGACGAGCGAGCCGCTCACTCCGATCCGGCCGACCCGACCAGTACGCCTTGATCGCTGCCCCTCGGCTCAGCCGAGACGTGGGATGCACGACCAGTAGTGCGCGCTCACGATCGAGGGTTCACCGTCATCTGAGGGAGACGTGGGATGCGCGACCGCATCATCGACCAGTAGAGCGCGCCGGACAGCCCGAGCCCGATGAACCACGACCAGTTGTAGATCGGCCGCATCGGGGACCAGAACGCGCCGAGCAGCGCGACTCCGGTCCCCACGAGCGTCGCCGCTACCGCCGGGATGTTCCAACCGTTCGTGTAGCGGTAGGCGCCGTCGTACGTGTAGAGCGACTTGAGGTCGAGCTCGGTGCGGCGAAGGATCCAGTAGTCGACGACCAGCACGCCGGCGATCGAACCGACCGAGCCGGAGTAGCCGACGAGCCAGCCGTAGATGTAGCGCCCGGGGTCTTCGTACAGCTTCCACGGCATCATCAGGATGCCGATCACGCCGGCGAGCAGACCCCCGCGCGCGAAGTTGATCTTGTTCGGGAACAAGTTCGCGAAGTCGTTGCCGGTCGAGACCACGTTGGCGGCGATGTTCACCGCGAGCATCGCCACCATGATCGTGATCATCGCGATGCTGACGAGCAGCGGGTTGTCGAACTTGCCGCTGAGCTCGATCGGATCCCAGATCGGCGCGCCGTAGATCTTCACGGTCGCCGATGTGACGAGGATGCCCATCCCCGCGAATATGGTCATCGTCGACGGCAGCGCGACCACCTGGCCCACCGCCTGCTCGCGCTGCGAGCGGCCATAGCGCGTGAAGTCCGGCATGTTGAGGGCCAGGGTCGACCAGAACCCGATGGTCGCGGTGAGCGCCGGGATGAACACCGGGAAAAACTCCGTCCACGTGCCGTGCTGCGCCATGATCGGGCCCAGCCCGTCCGCCCTGCGGACCGCCCACACGACGAGGATCAGCGTCAGCACGAGCACGAACGGCGCCGCGAACCGCTCGACCCGGCGCACCAGCTCCATGCCGCGATAGATGACGGCAATGTTGATCCCCCAGAACAAGAGGAACGAGATCCACTGCGTCCCGGGGTAGCCGCGGATCGTTCCGGCGAGGTCGAGCCAGCCGGGGTAGATCGAGATGAACAAGACCTGCAGCGCCTTGCCGCCGATCCACGCGCCGATGCCGAACCAGCCGCATGCGACCAGCGCGCGCATCAGCGCCGGCAGGTTCGCCCCGCGGGTGCCGTACGCGGCGCGTGCGAACACCGGGAACGGGATGCCATACTTCGTGCCGGGGTGGGAGTTGAGCAGGATCGGCGCGAGCACGATCACGTTGCCGATCAGGATCGTCAGCAGCGCCTGCCACCAGTTCATGCCACTGCCGATCATGCTCGACGCCAGCGTGTACGTCGGGAGGCAGTGGGCCATCGAGATCCACAGCGCGGCGTAGTCCCATGTGGTCCAGTTGCGCTTCGCGACCGGCACCGGTGCGAGATCTTCGTTGTACAGCCGCGATCCGCGCACCTCTTCGAGCGTTCGCAGCTCGACGCGTCCATCGGGATGTTGGATCGTCGTCTCTTCGGTCATGACCGTCGAAGCTAGTGGATTTCGCCGCCTGAAGCGAGCCTCCACCACCCGCGAGCACTCAGCCGGCACGTCTGGATCTCCCACTCGGATCGACGTCGGGACTGGCTGGTGGTGGTTCGAGTGGTGAGCATCGTCTGACCGTCGTGCTCGTCGAGATATCAAGTGTGTGAGTGATTCCGGTTGAGCTGTTTGTGCCCATTCGAAGGTGGCCCAGGGAAGCCCAGATCGGCTTCACGTGGGCTGGTACGGGAGGTGGCTTACGAAAGCCTGGCCAAGGTTAATCGAGCAGCCAAGTATTAGCTTGTGTGACAATGGCAGGAACAGGTAGGAGGCCAGCGCGATGAGTGTAAAAGAGCACCTCGAGCGTCAGGCAGCGGAAGCCTATCTCACACACGTAGATACGTCAGGAGGGGGGCTTGTTGTCCCCTGTTGAGCCGGGGGAAGGTTAGCGCCACGAATGCAGCCCGGGGAACTGCTGAGCGATCGGTTCGAGATCGAGCGCCAGATCGCGAAGGGTGGCATGGGAGAGGTCTTCCGTGCCCGCGATCGGGTCTCGAACGAGGTGGTGGCTGTCAAGGTTCTATCGGATGAGCGAGAGCAGCGCAGCGAGCGGTTCGCGCGGGAAATCGAGCTGCTGTCGGAGCTGTCGCATCCTGGCATCGTCCGTTACGTCTCCCATGGCAAGGCGCCCTCGGGAGAGCAGTTCCTGGTCATGGAGTGGCTCGACGGCGAGGATCTGAAGGGCCGCCTCGAGCGCGAGCCGCTCACGATGCGCGAGTCGGTCACGCTGGCGACGCGGGTGGCCGAGGCGCTGGGCGCGGCGCACGCGCGGGGGGTGGTGCACCGGGACTTGAAGCCCAGTAACCTGTTCCTGCCCGGGGGACGTGTCGATCAGGTGAAGGTGCTTGACTTCGGGATCGCACACCGCAAGGGCCGGACGCAGTTGACGCGGACCGGGACGATGATCGGGACGGTGGGGTACATGGCGCCGGAGCAGGCGCGCAGCGGCGGGGCGATCGACGCGCGGGCGGATGTGTTCGCGCTGGGCTGCGTTCTGTTCCAGTGCTTGACAGGGACGCCGGCGTTCGAGGGCGACAATGTCGCGAGCATCCTGGGCAAGATCATGTTCGGGGAGTCGCCGCGGGTGAGGGAGCTGTGGTCCGAGGTGTCCGAGGATCTGGACGCACTGGTCGCGCAGATGTTGGCGAAGGAGCCCGCGGTCCGGCCGAGCGATGGCGCCAGCCTGGCAGCGGTGCTGGCAGGGCTGGGGCCCCTGGCGCACGGCGCGGCGGTGCCGCCGATGGGGCGCATGGTGAAGCCCTCGGCGATCACCAGCAGCGAGCGGCGGCTTCTGTCCGTGGTGCTGCTGGCGGGGGCCACGGAGGCGGACGAGGTGGCCGACGCGACTGCTGGCGAGGCGTTGCGGCGAGCGATCAAGCCGTACGGCGGCCGGCTGGAGCTGCTCGCCGATGGGTCGACCATCGTCGTGCTCGAGGCGGACCGGCAGATCGCGACGGATCAGGCAGCGCAGGCGGCGCGCTGTGCGCTGGCGCTGCGCGTGCACGCCAAGGGCCGGACGCTGGCGCTCGCGATGGGGCGCGCCGAGTCGGTGATGAAGCTTTCTGAGGGCAACGTGATCGACCGGGCCTCGCGGCTGCTCGTGTCCATGGGGACGGCGCCCGGGACCCTTTCGCCAATCGCGCTGGACGAGGTGAGCGCCGGGCTACTCGACGCGCGGTTCGATGTGGTGGAGAGCGAGGCCGGGCACTTGCTCCACGGCGAGCGTGCGCTGATGCAGGGTGCCAGGACGCTCCTGGGCCGGCCGACGTCGTGCGTGGGGCGCGACTGGGAGCTCGGCGCGCTGGCGCGGATCCTCGATGACTGTATCGAAGAGCCGGAGGCGCGGGTCGTGGTGGTGACGGCGCCCGCGGGGATGGGGAAGTCGCGGCTGGGCGCCGAGTTCGTTAGCCGCGTCCAGCGGCGCAGCGAGGGGGTCGCGATCTGGGTAGGCCGCGGTGACTCGCTCCGGGCGGGGTCGACGCTGGATCTGCTCGGTCAGGCATTGCGCGGGGCGCTGGGGATCTCCGGGAGCGAGCCGCTACCCGAGCGCTGGGACAAGATCCGGGCGCGGGTGGGCGAGCATGTGCCGAAACCCGATCAGAAGCGGGTGGCGGAGTTCCTGGGCGAGCTGGTCGGTGCGCCGTTCCCCAGTGATGACGAGGGTGGCGCGGCGCTCCGAGCGGCGCGCCAGGATGCGCAGCTCATGAGCGAGCAGATGCGCAAGGCGTGGATGGACTTCCTCCGCGCGGAGACGTCCGCGCACCCGGTGCTGCTGGTGCTCGAAGATCTGCACTGGGGAGACTTCGGGACGGTGCGGTTCATCGAGACGGCGCTGCGCGATCGCAGCAAGCAGCCGTGGATGGTGCTCGCGCTGGCGCGGCCCGAGGTGTACGAGGTGTTTCCCAAGCTGTGGGCGGAGCGGCAGAACGCCCACGAGATTCGCTTGAAGGAGCTGGGGCGCAAGGCGAGCGAGCGGCTGGTGCGGCAGGTGCTCGGCGACGACGTGGGGCCGGACACGATCGAGCGCCTGGTTGCGCAGGCCGATGGCAACGCGTTCTACCTGGAAGAGCTGATCCGCGCGGCGGCAGAAGGCAAGGACAAGGCGCTGCCGGAGACGGTGCTGGCGATGGTCGAGACGCGGCTCGGGCGGCTCCCGGTCGAGGCGCGGCGCGTGCTGCGTGCGGCCAGCGTGTTCGGCGAGGTGTGCTGGGAGGGCGCCGTGACGGTCCTGCTGGGCGGGACGATGGGGGCAACGATGGTAGGTGAGTGGCTCGGCACGCTGGTGGAGCAGGAGGCGCTGGTGATGCGGCCGAAGAGCCGGTTTGCCGAGCAGTGCGAGTTCATGTTCCGCCACGCGCTGCTCCGCGAGGGGGCGTACGCGACATTGACAGAGGAGGACAAGCGGCTCGGACACCGCCTCGCCGGCGAGTGGCTCGAGCAGCACGGAGAGGGCAACCCCATGGTGCTGGCCGGGCACTTCGAGCGCGGCGGCGAAGGCGCACGTGCGGCGAGGTACTACCTGCGCGCGTCGGAGCAGGCCTTTCATGTTCTCGACC
>Ga0134121_10003698_pt1 | contig 12651 bp, 3 predicted proteins | sample KB301_FD_96463 | JGI IMG/M metagenome (GOLD analysis project Ga0134121, IMG submission 96463) | Terrestrial soil microbial communities without Nitrogen fertilizer from Kellogg Biological Station, Michigan, USA - KB3-0-1 | ecosystem: Environmental > Terrestrial > Soil > Unclassified ...
AACCGTGAACCATTTCTCATCGGCGTTACAGGAGGCACGCCTGATCATCTGGAATGGTCCAATGGGCGTGTTTGAAGAACCGCCGTTCGACCAGGGCACGATCGGCGTTGCACATTCAGTCGCGGAAGCTGCTGATCGCGGCGCGACAGTGATCGTCGGTGGCGGCGATTCTGTTTCAGCGGTCACGCGCGCCGGCGTCGCAGATCGCATTACGCACATCTCAACCGGCGGCGGCGCCACACTCGAGTTTCTCGCCGGCGACGAATTACCCGGCGTTGCCGCACTCACTGACAAAACATAACTAACCTATGCGTAAACCAGTAATCGCCGGCAACTGGAAAATGTACAAAACCGTCAGCGAGGCGGTTGATACCGCACTCGCTTTGAAACCGCTGGTCGCGAATGCGAACCATTGCGAAGTCGTCGTTGCACCTGTTTTCACGGCGCTCAAGACTGTCGCTGATCGTCTCGAAGGTTCGAACGTTCGTGTCGCGGGTCAGGATTGCTCGACTGAAACAAAAGAGGGTGCGCACACTGGTGAGGTGCTGGCGTCGATGCTGCGCGATGTGGGAGCGCGTTATGTGATTGTCGGCCACTCGGAGCGCCGCCAGTTTTATTGTGAGACTGACGAACACGTTAACCGCAAGACGCATGCAGGGATCGCGAGCGGTTTGACAGTCATCGTCTGCGTTGGCGAGACGTTGGATCAGCGCGAGCAGGGAAGCGCGGAAAGCGTGGTTTCACAACAGTTGACTGGCGGTCTCAGCGGGTTGACAGCCTCGGATCTCGACCGTATCATCGTCGCTTACGAGCCGGTCTGGGCCATCGGCACTGGACGTACAGCGACGCCGGAGCAAGCGCAGGAAATGCACGCGTTTATCCGGCGCGTTTTCGCGGAAAGGCACTCTAAAGCAGCCGGCGACGCGTTGCGCATTCTTTACGGCGGCTCGGTCAAGCCTGACAACATCGCGGGACTGATGAGTCAACCGGACATCGATGGCGCGCTCGTGGGCGGCGCGAGTTTGAAGGCGGAGAGTTTTGCTGAGATTGTGAATTACAAGCGATGAGGTTTTGATTTGTTAACTTATATTCTCTATACGCTTTTTATTTTATCGTGCCTGATTTTGATCGTGGTGATCCTGCTTCAGCCAGGCAAAGCTGACGCGGGCGCGCTCTTTTCAAACACGTTATCGAGCACCGCTTTTGGACCACGTGGCACTGCGAGTCTGTTGGCGAAGATCACGATTGGAGCCGCCGCGGCTTTCATGTTAATCGCGCTCGCGCTCGGCCTGCCAATCCTGACCGGCTCACGATCAGTTTTGCAATCGGAGAGCGCGCCGGCAGCGACACCGACCCCAACTCCAGCGCCTGCGCAACAAGCTTCACCGGCAGCACCAGCCGCATCACCGGCTGCGAGCAAGTAGTGCGTGCTGTTTGATTGAAAACTTTTCCGGCTATAATGGTCGAGCCCTCTAAACTCACTTCATGCCGAAGTGGCGGAACTGGCAGACGCGCACGTTTGAGGGGCGTGTGAGGCAACTCGTGGGGGTTCGAGTCCCCCCTTCGGCACCAAATCAACAATTTAAGCGTTGCAAATAAAGAACTTAGCTCGACGACCACCCCAAGCCCGTCACAACTAAGGCACAGCAACATTTCCGATTTAGAGTATTAGTTTCTTTAGCTTTCTCAGGGGAGTTATCGCCGCCAACTTGTGACTGGCGAATGGCTACGTCGTGGGTAATTTGGATTAACCGGAATGGATCGCATATTGGTGTTGCAGACTTCTAGTTAGAATTCCTGAGTTTTAGTGCCGATGCGAAAAGAAAGCTTGAGAAGCTCACTGGTCAGGGGTTTCATGATGACCGAGATTACGCTGCGGCCCAAGCTCATCCTCTGTGCTGACCCGAGATCGTCGTTGTGAAACTATGCATCCTGCACAGAAGATGACATTTCAACTTTGGGTTTACAATAGAAAGAAAGAATACATCTTGACAGGCAACCCATTTTGTACGATGCTTAGTACAGTGTATCCGAAAATATCGGGCGCGATCTTCAGTATTAAGCCGCCAGCGCTCAATGACCCGTTCATGACAAGCCAGATGTCATGAACATCATGGGTCCTCCCAGAGTGCAACATTCGGCCTAGAAACTGTTTCAAATCTTGCGCGTGATGTGACCTGTATTTCAGGTCGCGTGTGCTACAGAGGCTGTGCAAAAGAGCGTTGCGTCAAGTTTTCTCTACGCAATCTCAGTGTTCTTTATGTCTCTGTCGTGAACTTTGGCTACAAATTGGTGTTCTGATCGCTGGACGTTAGAGGTGTCGCTTCGGCGGCGCGCAAAACGGACCGGATTGTCCGTGGTCTAACTGCTCGCAAGCCTGCTAACTGGAAATGCCCGAGTTATGAGAACCACTTTTGGGATCTACAAACTCATAACTTGATAAACAACTGAAAGACCCAGTGGCAGCTTGTAAGCAACATGCGGTAGCTATGCTCGCTTGACGATTGTCAGGAATGCAGTTTTGTGCCTTTTTCGTAAGTCCTCTCTGGAACATAAAGCAGAACCTCCCCCTAAACCGAACTTAAGTCATCTCATGAGTTATCTGACTGATGTTTCGCGGTCCTAATTAAGAGCCCGCAACAGCAAGCGCTCATTCTTTAACTCGAAACCTTAGCCCAGCAAAGACGCGATTGAACCTTCCTCCCCAAAGGCAAATTCGCTTGGAAAGAGGTGTCCTAATGAACGTAAGAAACGTCAATGACGGGCAATCCTGGTATGTTATTCACACGAAACTTCGACACGAGCAACGCGCCGACGACAACCTCAGAGTATTGCGGCTGGAAACGTTCTATCCAAAACTGAAGGAGGGCTGGTATGACCATCACAGTGGTAAGCCCGGCTATCGGCTCAAGCCTCTTTTCCCCGGCTACATCTTTGCGAGGTTTAACGCAAACAAGTTGATTCACAAGGTTCGCTTTACCAGGGGTATACACAGCGTCGTCTGCTTCGGACTCACGCCCACACCCGTTGACGATACGATTATCGAAATAATCAGACGCCAACAGGACGCAGACGGATATGTGAAGATCGGCCAGGAGTTTCATGCCGGTGATAAAGTGGCCATTCAGCGGGGTCCGCTCAAGGACTTCGCGGGAATTTTCGAGCGCACTCTCCACGACGAGGAACGCGTATCAATACTTCTGACCACCGTAAACTATCAGGGTCGTGTGCTGATTGAAAAAAGACTGCTCAAAAAAGTTAGTTAACGGGTGAGAAAGAAAGGTGTGATTATGCGGGTAAAAACCAGCAGACTTTCCTTGCTTGCACTGTTAACCCTGATCTGCGTTACCGCTTCGCCGAGCGCCGGTACCGGATTCATGGTGTTTGCCCACCCGTCCCCGGTGCGGCCAACTTCGAACAACACTGACCATCTCGCGCGCTCGGTGACGATTTACCGCGACACTTTCGGAGTGCCCCACGTCTATGGTCCAACCGATGCAAGCGTTGTGTTCGGTTTCGTTTACGCTCAGGCCGAAGACAACTTCTGGCAAATTGAAGATAACTACATACGCTCGCTGGGACGGGCTACAGAAGTCCACGGAGCGAAGGTGCTTCCGGAAACTTTGCTGAATCGGGCGCTGGAAATCCCAAAGCTTTCCATGGCTGAGTATCAAAGCGCGAGCCCGCGGACACGCGCGATCTGCGACGCCGTGGCCAACGGTCTTAACTACTATCTCGCGCGTAATCCACAAGTCAAACCCAGACTCCTCACGCATTTTGAACCGTGGTATCTACTGGCCTTGTCACGATACGCAATCTATCAATTGTTCGTTGCTAATCAGGCCGGATTCAGGATTGAAGAAATGCGCGGAGCTGTCGGTGAAGTGGCCCAGGTGGGCCAACCGGAGGCTACTGATCTCGAGCAACCGATTGGGTCGAATACGTGGGCAATCAGCGGTGTTAAGAGCGCCAACGGCCATGCGATGCTGTTTATCAATCCCCACCAGCCATTCTTCGGTCCCGGGCAGTGGTACGAAGGGCATCTCGAAAGTAAGGAAGGTTGGAGTATGTCGGGCGCGACGCTCCTTGGCTTCCCGTTTCCCGTAATCGGGCACAATCAAAATCTAGGATGGAGTCATACGGTTAATACTCCCGACATTTCCGATCTGTACGCTGAAAAGTTTGAAGACCAGTCAAAGCCATTGAACTACGTTTATGGTAACGGCACGCGAAGCGCCGTTGAATGGACGGAAGTGATCAAGGTCAAAACTGAGAAGGGGTACGAGGAGAAAAGTTTCAAGCTCCGGAAAACACATCACGGGCCGATCGTCGCAGTTCGAGAAGGAAAGCCTCTGGCTCTCAAACTGGCCAGGCTTGAAGAAGGAGGTTTGGTTGACGAATGGTATGCGATGAGCAAAGCACGCACCTTGGTCGAGTTCAAGAGCGCTGTGTCGCGGCTGGCGATTCCTATGTTCAACATCATGTACGCCGACCGCAGAGGAAACATCTTCTATCTCTATGGCGGGGCGATACCGCGACGCTCGACAGAGTTCGACTGGTCCAAGCCGGTGGACGGAAGCCGACCTGAGACTGAGTGGCAAGGATTCCATCGTCTCGAGACACTTCCTCAATTGACCAACCCGCCGAGCGGATTCCTGCAAAACTGTAATTCGACGCCTTTCAGCACCACCAGCGCGGGTAATCCGGAGAAGAGTGCCTTCCCCGCCTACATGGTGCCCGAACAGGATAACGCGCGCGCTCGCATTTCGCGGCGACTACTTTCCTCGAAGGAGAAATTCTCTTTCGAAGACTGGACCCAGGCTGCTACTGACACGACTGTGATTGAAGCCGACGAGACGATTCCGCAACTCGTGGCCGAGTGGGAAAAGTTGAAGACGACTGATGCTGCCCGTGCTGAAAAGTTGAGCGATGTAATCTCCGTGCTGAAGGCCTGGAATCATGTCAGCACAGTTGACTCCCCGGCAATGACTGTCTTTACACAAACGTTTGAGCAAATGGGCCGGCTGCGTGCAAACGGTTTTAAGGGGCCACCTTCTTTGCCAATGCGTGCTCTGGAACAAGTAGTGGAAGGTTTAACCAAAGATTTCGGCACGTGGCGGGTTGCCTGGGGTGAGGTCAACCGCTTGCAGCGCGCACATACTGGTGGCGAAGAACCTTTCAGCGACAGCCGCCCAAGTTTGGCGATTCCCGGCGGGCCTGGTTACCTAGGCCTCGTCTATACCTTTTACACGCGCCGTGAGCGGGGTCAAAAGGGACGCTACGGGATCGCTGGCAATTCCTTTGTTAGTGTCATCGAATTCGGACCAAAGATTAAAGCGAACTCCGTGCTCGTCTTTGGACAAAGCGCCGATCCCGAGTCGCCTCACTACTTCGATCAGGCGCCCCTCTATTCTCAGCGTCGATTCAAACAGGCTTGGTGGACCTTTGACGAGGTCAAGGCAAATTCGTCTCACTTCTATCATCCCGGCGAGCGTTGGCAAGAACTGCGTAAAGCTGCGTGAAGCAATGAGCAGTAGTGTGAGCGGTGTGGCTGAAGAAATTTCTTCGCCACACGAACAGCTTCTGACTTTGAATCACCTCCTGCGTTGGAGAGCGCTGCGGCAGCCACATCAGCGCGCCTATTCGTTCCTAAAAGATGAGGAGACGGAGGAACAAAGTCTTACTTACCAGCAGTTGGACCAGCGCGCGCGTGCAGTGGCGGCGTCATTACGGCCGATCGTGCCAACGGGTGGACGCGTCCTGCTCTTATATCCTTCTGGTCTTGAATACATTGTCGCATTCTTCGGGTGCTTGTATGCCGGAGCGATTGGCGTTCCGGCATACCCACCGCGCAAGAATCGCAGCCTGCTGCGGTTGCAAACAATAGTGGTGGATTCGGGGGCTGCTGTCGCGCTGACAACGCCGACGATGCTCTCGAGGGTGGCGCCACTCTTTGCTCAGAATCCTTACCTCAAACCTCTGCGCTGGCTGACTACCGGAAACGAAGGCACCGATGCCGGTTGGCAGGCACCGGCGATTAGCAGCGACGATCTGGCGTTTCTTCAGTACACCTCCGGCTCAACAGGGAATCCCAGAGGCGTGATGCTGACGCATCGCAATCTTCTGCACAATGCCTGTTTGGTCCACCAGGCGTGCCGGCATACTGAAACCGACAGTTACGTATCCTGGTTGCCTACTTTTCACGATATGGGATTCATGGCCGGCATCTTGCAACCTCTTTACGCCGGCATCCCTGTGACGTTGCTGTCGCCCGCATCATTTCTACAGTGTCCCGTACGTTGGCTTCAGGTTATCTCGCGGGAGCGCGCGACCACCAGTGGTGGTCCTAACTTTGCCTATGAATTGTGTAACCGCAAAATAAGCGATGCCGAGCGCGCGCAGCTTGACCTCAGCAGTTGGACCATCGCCTTTAATGGCGCGGAGCCGATTCGCGCCGAGACCCTTGATGAGTTTGCGAGACTCTTTGCACCATGCGGGTTTCGACGTGAAACTTTCTATCCCTGCTACGGGCTCGCTGAAGCGACCTTAATGGTCTCGGGAAGCAGAAAAACAGAGTCGCCGATAGTTCGGGCTGTTGATGCCTGCGCTCTGGAATGCAATCAGATCAAAGAGACACTTGACAGCGGCGAGCTATCCCGAGCACTGGTTGGCTGCGGAACCTCGCAATTGGACCAGGAAATCGCAATCGTGAATCCGAAGACATTGGCCCGCTGTGCTCCAGACGAGGTGGGCGAAATATGGGTATCAGGCCCAAGCGTCGCCGCCGGCTACTGGAATCGGCCTGAAGAAACCGAGTCGGCGTTTCATGGGAGACCTGTCGGAGACGACAAATCCTTTCTTCGTACCGGCGACCTCGGTTTCATGCAGGATGGCGAGCTATTCGTTACCGGGCGACTCAAAGACTTAATTATCATTCGCGGCCTGAATCACTATCCGCAGGACATCGAGGTGACTGTTCAGGAGTGTCACAAGTCTTTGCGACCTGGTTGCGGCGCAGCGTTTTCAGTGGAAATTGGCGGCGACGAACGATTGGTTATCGTGCACGAGCTTTCCCACCGTGAACGATCTGATCCGCAGAAAATAATTGAAGACATTCGCCGCCAGGTAGTCGACGAACATGAGGTGCAGGTTCATGCCGTGGCTTTGATCAAGCATGGCAGCATACCTAAAACCTCCAGCGGTAAGATCCGCAGATACGCCTGCCGTACCGGATTCCTCGAAAGAAGTTTGGAAACGATCGCCGAGTGGCGCGATGAAAACATTGAAACAAAGCCGACGGAAACCTGGCCGCCGATTGGTCCACAAAGTGTGACTGCCATTGAATCATGGCTGGCCGCGCAACTGGCCGCAAGACTCGGCGTAAGTAATCAAGCGATTGACATCAACGAGCCTTGGAGTAGTTATGGGCTCGACTCACTCGTGGCCATTGAGTTGAAGCATCAGATCGAATCAAACCTGAATATCGTGTTGCCGATGGTGATGCTCATGGAGAGTTCGAGTATCGCTGAACTTGCAGCCCAGGTATACGCGCGGATGTCAACTGTGATAAGCGAAGCCGGCTTGCGGCCCACCGCTGAGATTGTCGCTGAGCATTCACTTTCGCGAGGACAACAGGCCCTGTGGTTCCTGCATTTACTCGCCCCAGAAAGCACAGCTTATAACCTCGTGTCGGCCATGCGTGTCCACGGCGACCTTGATGCGGCAGCGTTCCGCCGGGCGTTTCAAGCACTCGCTGACCGGCACCATTCGCTCAGGACTACTTTTCATGCGGTCGATGGCAAACCGACCCAACATATTCATGAACACCAACCGGTTTTCTTTCATGAGGTCGATACCACAGCCTGGGAAGAGGGCCAACTCAACGAGGCCCTAATCGACGAGTCGCACCGTCCCTTCGATCTCGAGGCCGGACCGCTCTTTCGTCTCATGCTGTTTGCCGACAGCGCAGCCAGTCACGTATTGCTGTTCACAGTGCACCACATCATCGTGGATCTGTGGTCGCTGTCGGTGCTCATGCACGAGTTAGGTCTTCTCTATTTAGCGGAGAAGAACGGCAAACCCGCACAACTCGCGCCGGTGACTTTGCAATATGCCGACTACGTGCGTTGGCAGGACGAGATGCTGGCCAGATCAGGCACGCGGCTTTGGTCTTACTGGCAACAACAACTGAGTGGTGATTTGCCCTTTTTGAATCTGCCGTCAGATCGGCCCCGTCCTCTGGTTCAAACTTATCGTGGCGCTTCATGTTCCTTCAGAGTCAGCGCGGAATTGACGGCGCAACTCAAGAGCCTCGGCCGCACGCAAGGCGCTACGCTCTACATGGTGCTCCTCGCAGCGTTTCAAGTCCTGCTGCATCGCTACACTGATCAGCAGGACATTCTTGTCGGCTCACCGACAGCGGGACGCGACTGGGCCGCATTGGCGGGCGCGGTTGGTTATTTCGTTAATCCGCTGGTGATGCGGGCAAGTTTCACCACCGACTCCTCGTTCACAGAATTCCTGCGCGACGTGCGCCGGACAGTCCTGGCTGCTTTAGAGAATCAAGATTACCCGTTTAGCCTGCTGGTTGAACGCTTGCAACCGAAGCGCGATCCCGGTCGTTCACCGCTCTTTCAAGTGATGTTCGGTTTGCATAAGGCGCGTGCCCTTTACGAACAGGGCTTAGCTTCGTTTGCACTTGGCGAGACAGGCGCGCGAATGGAAGTCGGTGGATTGATACTGGAGTCTTTGGGTCTCGAACAGCGCGTGGCCCAGCTTGACCTGACGCTGATGATGGCTGAATCGGACGGCGAGTTAGCCGGTTCGCTTGAATACAATGCCGATCTCTTCGACAGCAAGAGAATCCAGCGAATGGCCGATCACTTTTGCTATCTCCTCGAAGGCATAGCAGCAAACCCCGAACGGTGCGTATCGGAACTGCCGCTGCTACGTGAGCCTGAACTGCGGCAGTTGCTCGTGCAATGGAACGACACGGCTGAAGCCTACTCCCAGGATAAGTGTGTCCATCAACTCTTCGAGGAGCAGGCGGCAAAGACACCCGGTGCGGTGGCCCTGATTTACGAAGACCAACAACTGTCGTATACGGAATTAAATGAGCGCGCGAACCAGTTGGCGCATTACCTGCGGCGCCTGGGGGTTACTACAGAGACACGCGTCGCGGTGCTCGCCGAGCGTTCGCCGGAAATGTTGTTTGGTTTGCTCGCGGTGATGAAAGCCGGCGGCACTTACATTCCGCTCGACCCCGCTTATCCCGCCTCGCGCCTGTCGGTGATGTTACAGAACTCGCGTGCGACGGTGTTGCTGACGCAGTCGCACCTCCAGAAAGGCCTGTCAGCAGACGAAGCAATGGTTGTTTGTCTCGACACGGATTTGGAAGAGATCAGCCGCGAAAGTACGTCGACCTTAGATTTAAGAATTGACCCGGATAACCTCGTTTACATCATTTACACGTCCGGTTCTACGGGTGAGCCGAAAGGAGTAATGATCAGTCATCGCGCATTGATCAATCTACTGGAGTCGATGCTACGGCAACTCGGACTCAGTGCCGCAGACGCGTGGCTGGCAGTCACGACATTATCGTTTGATATTGCAGCACTGGAACTGTATGCGCCGCTGCTGGCAGGGGCTCAGCTCAGACTGACAACCCGTGCCGAGGTGATGGATGCCCTTTGCCTGAGAACACATTTGAGTAATGCCACAGTGATGCAGGCAACACCGGCTACGTGGCGGATGTTGGTTGAAGCCGGATGGACGACTGAAATCCAACTGAAAGTTTTGTGCGGCGGCGAAGCATTGCCGAACGATTTGGCCGCCGAACTGGTTGCCCGAAGCACATCGGTATGGAATCTATATGGGCCGACGGAAACGACAGTTTGGTCCATGGCCCAGCAGCTCAATGGCGCTGATGGGCCGGTAGTGATCGGGCACCCGATTGCAAATACGCAGGTATTCATACTCGACAAATACATGCAGCCGGTGATTAGCGGAGTTGTAGGAGAGTTGTATATCGGTGGCGTAGGACTGAGCCGTGGATACTTCAACCAGCCTGATATGACCGCGGAAAGGTTCGTGCCCAGTCCATTTGGTGAAAGTGGCGGCGAGCGTCTTTATCGCACCGGAGATTTCGCGCGTAGAAGAGAAGATGGCGCGATCGAATGCCTGGGCCGAACGGATCAGCAGGTCAAAATCAGGGGATATCGCGTCGAACTCGCAGAGATCGAAGCCGAGCTCCGTCGCAGCGAATTGCTACGCGACTGCGTGGTAGTTGTTGACAACGACGAAGACGGAGACAAACGCTTGCTGGCTTACGTCGTGTCCGAGTCGGCGAAGGACATGACCAGCGGGCCATCAACTGCGACTTTACACAGTGAAAATATTGGCCAGTGGCAATCGATCTGGGATGAGACTTATCGAGAAACGTTTGGGCAAAATGATCCCAGTTTCAATATCGCCGGCTGGAACAGCAGTTACACGGGCCAGCCCATCCCGGCTGAGGAAATGCGCGACTGGGTTATGCAAACTGTCGAGCAGATTCTCTCTCTGCGCCCGCGTCGCATCCTGGAAATCGGCTGTGGTTTCGGATTACTGCTCTCGCGCCTCGCGCCTTATTGCACGGACTATTTTGCGACCGACTTCTCACCGAATGCCTTGCGCTATCTGGAACGGGAATTGAAAACCGGGCAGATGCCTCAGGTGAGACTGCTACAGCGTGCCGCGGATGACTTCGACGGGATTGAGCCTCAGACCTTTGATGTTGTGATTCTTAATTCAGTGGTCCAATACTTTCCCGATGTCTACTATCTCATCCGGGTTCTGGAAAGTGCGATTAAGGTCGTAGCGCCGAACGGAAGTATTTTTATCGGCGATGTCCGCAGCCTCCCTTTGCTCGAAACCTTTCACGCCGCGGTCAACTTATGGCAGGCTCCGGCCGACTTGAGCCGTGAGCAATTGCGACGACGTGTGAAGAAGCAAGTACAGTTCGAGAAGGAGCTGGTGTTGGATCCGAAATTCTTTGCCGCCCTTAAGTTGCATCTGGATCAGATCACAGACGTCCAAATAACCCCTAAGCTTTCCGTCTTTGATAACGAGTTATCTCGATTTCGTTACGATGTGATCTTGCGAGTAAATGGTGAACGAAGAACCCAGCCGGAGTTTGAGTGGATTGAATGCAAAGAGCCGCACTTCGACGTGACAAAGTTGAAAACCCTGCTCGTTGAAACGCGTCCTGAGGCCATCGGGGTTGCCGGCGTTCCGAATCCGCGGATTACGAATGAACTCCGGACAATCGCATGGTTAAATGACAGGGAAGGACCTGACTTCGCTGGTAGTTTTCGTGAACTCATTCAAGAGACACGTGATCATCAAGTGCGACTTGAAGATCTGCAAACGGTGGCCGGCGAAGTGGGTTATCAGATCGAGATCAGTTGGGCACGCCATGACTATAACGGCGGCTACGACGTGGTGTATCGCAGGCCCGACGGAAAATCGCCGCAAACGGCTGCGGTGTTCCCGGAGCCGACAGTTAATGGTCTTGCGCTGAACCGGTATGGCAACAACCCTCTGCGCGGCTCGTACGCTCGCCAACTCGCACCGCAACTGCGCAGTTACCTGCTCAAACATCTGCCCGAATACATGGTGCCGTCAGCATTTGTTTTGCTCGATGAGTTGCCACTGACGCCGAACGGCAAAGTTGATCGGCGTGCTTTGCCGGCGGCTGAACACACACGCGCGGAGATTCAGTCGACGTACCTCGCGGCTCGCAAACCCGTCGAAGAGATACTGGCGGGAATCTGGCAGGAGCTCCTGAAAGTTGAACGCGTTGGCGTCAACGACAATTTCTTTGAGTTGGGTGGCCACTCGCTGCTCGCGACACAAATAGTGTCGCGCATACGCGAGGCTTTCGGCATCGATTTTCATTTGCACACTTTGTTCGAAAGACCGACCCTGCGCGGCCTCGCGGAAAGTATCGAGGCGGCAATAAAAAGTGGACTGGGATATGAAGCTACGCCGATCAAACCGGTGGTGCGGAATCGCGATCTTCCCTTATCTTTCGCGCAACTGCGTCTTTGGTTTATCGATCAACTGGAGCCAGGTAATCCGTTCTACAACGGACCGGCGACGTTGTATTTAGAGGGCCGGTTGGATGTGGATGCATTGCAGGAAACGCTGATTGAAATTGTGCGTCGCCATGAAGTGCTGCGCACGACCTTTGCCAATGTTAAGGGCCAGCCAGTTCAGATTATCTCACCGCTGGCAGAGTTTTCTTTGCTCGAAATCGATCTTAGAGATGAGTCGCCATTAGAAAGAGAAAGAGAAGTCGAACGGTTTGCCGAGGAAGAGTCGCTGCGACCTTTTGATTTGGCGCGCGGTCCCCTGCTTCGCGCGACATTGCTGAGATTGGAAAGCGAGAAGCATGTCCTGCTTTTCACCGTGCACCACATCGTCAGCGATGGTTGGTCGACTGGAATACTCATGCGCGAAGTGGCCGCGTTGTACGAGGCGTTCAGCACCGGACGTGAATCGCCGCTGGCGGCACTTCCGATTCAATATGCTGACTTCGCTGTGTGGCAAAGGGAATGGTTGCAGGGCGACGTGTTGGAGAAACAGTTGGCTTACTGGAAGCAACAACTC
>Ga0134121_10003699_pt1 | contig 12647 bp, 10 predicted proteins | sample KB301_FD_96463 | JGI IMG/M metagenome (GOLD analysis project Ga0134121, IMG submission 96463) | Terrestrial soil microbial communities without Nitrogen fertilizer from Kellogg Biological Station, Michigan, USA - KB3-0-1 | ecosystem: Environmental > Terrestrial > Soil > Unclassified ...
GACCGTTTCGGCAACCGCAATGCTACCGGCGATATTTTGTTTTTCCAGCTCATCGAGGATTTTATGCGCAACGCGGTCCGGTTTGCCGATGAGACGTTCGAGACCACTCACGTCGAACAAAATGCCGTCATCGAGCATTTCGATCAGATAAGAAAACTGGCGAGCGACTGCCTCGAGACTGGTTTTGTCTCTTTTGATATCGGTTGAAATTATGCAGGCATACAACTTCGACATTTTTATCGCAGGGATGCTTTATACATCGCTATAATCCGCCTCGATCATGGTCCGCAGAGGCTCGCGGAAAAACTGTTTTCGGGAATTCATCCGGATCTGAAATTCCCTAAGTAATTTGAATCGCCCACTGCCCGACCAAGAGGCGCCCTCGCGTGAAAAAAGAAAGGATTGCTGCGAAGCCGAACCGGTTACAGGCTCCTCGGCTGTAACGAGCAGCAATGTCGGCGTCTCTTTTATCCGGTTGCGATAGCGGTACCAATAGGTTTTCGGCACCATGCGGAGATTTCGCTGCGGCAATCCGTTCAGATTCAGCCAGATGGCACCAAAGCCTTTTGCCTGAACCAGATAGTCAGCGGATAAAAAAGCTTTTTCGATATCGCCACCGCATTTCACCCACAATAGATTTTCAAGCTCGACCCCGGCCAGAACCGCCGAACGCGGATCAAAGCTGTTGCAGGAATCCACGACCGCACAGATCTCACCGGCGGCTGTAAGCTTTGCCAAAAAGGAAAGCGAAATGGCGGTTTTCCCCGAGCTTGGTTCACCGGCGATCTCGGCGACCGAGCCTCGTATCAAAGCCAACCCGGAAGTTTCAAGCAGAATTTCATCAACGAATCGCTGCTCTTCCTGCAGATGGGAAAGGTTTTTTACAAGGCTCAAATGGCTCATTTAAAGACGATTCATCCATGCCGATATCGGCATATAGTTGCATAGATGAAACGTATGGAAAATGATAAACCAGATGTGAGGAGAAAGCAATCCTTTTATTTAAAGCTTTTTGAAGGCCGCAATGAATGAGTATCGGCGATAGAGCGGGGTCAAAGAGAGAGTTCCTAAGCCACTTGTTTCCAATGACTTAAGATATGGCAACAAATCACGCCAGAATTGAACATGGAATTTTCGAAGCCAGCCCTGGAGGAGTTTTTGAAACGAGCGGGGAAGATCTTTTTGATCGTAAAAATCGACGATGTAGAGCGTGCCCCCGGATTTGAGGTTGCCAAGCGCATTTTCGACCGATTCACGCCAAGTTGGGATCATCGAGATCGAATAGGAAAAAAAGACAACGTCGAATGACTTTTCGAGCCCGAATGTCGAATCAAAACCAAAATCGTCGGCCAATGCCGTTTTCAAAGCGATATTTTGTCCACTCTTCGAGATTTTCTCGGCCGCCGTCACCAGCATCTCTGACGACGCATCAAGACCGAATAAATTCGCTCCTCGGCGTTTCCTTCCCAGAAGTATAAGGTTTCTTCCTGTGCCGCAGCCTATCTCGAGAACGTTGTCACCAGCCGCGACCTCCATTTGATCGATCAAGCGGTCGCGGCCGAGCAGATAATATTTACGCGTCAAATCATAAAAGTAACGCTGAAAGCGATACATTCGATCCATCGCGACAAAGGCGTCGTTGCGGCTCATCTTGGACTCTGTATTCTGGAGTGCGCCTGCTTCTCTCATTTGAAAATGTACAGGTGGAAGCCGCCGTAGATCGACGCTCGATCTTGTTTGAAAAGCTCGCGTGAAAACTCTTCCTCGTAAACGAATTTCTCACGAAGCGATGCAGGCAGCTTCGTCTCAACAGGCGAAAATGCACTTGCCGTCCGGAAAATTATCCGTGAACCACTTTCTGCGTTTTCGGCGATGGCTGCCCATAGATCGGTAATAGTTTTCTCGTCCATCCAATCCTGCGCGTCGAGGAACACGAATCGGTTGAATGTCCCGTAAGCGCTATTCTTTATTTCGTCCGTCACCGAGCCGATATTTGTGCGGATCCGGGAGGCGTTTGCGTTGAGAGTTTGGAAATTCTCTTCTTTCAAATAATCCGGAATTGCCAATCGATCCTGAGTATCGTATTTCCGAGCAAAGGCCTGCCACGCAAAGTAATTTTCTTTGATCGGATAATCACAGGCCAGGCGTTTTACCCGCTCGCGATAGATCTCGATGATATTTTTGTCAGATGTCAGGTCCTGTTTCAGCTCGTCATATTGTTGCGGCGGTATGCCGAGGCCGAACATCATGATGGGCATCTTACCGAGGATCTTTACAAGAAAATTATTAAAGAAGGGATCAATATATTTGTTGTAATAGATCTCCTGTTCCTCGGGAGTCGCCTTTAACAGCTGGTCCGGCTTACAGCCAAAAACCCTGGCAAATCGGTGAAAAAAGCGTAGGAAATAACCGTTTCGCGAATGTTCGTACAAACCTGCTTTTTCAAAAAAGGTGATCCTATCACGCCTGAAGAGGAGGCCTTTCTCCCAGAATTCCCTGGTCTCTGCATCGAGGTGCGGCTTGATCTTTTTCTCATAAAGATCCCAGGCTCTTTCACTTTTTCCGTGGCCAAAGAATTCGAAAAAGTCCTCATGATCTCCGAGGCCTTTCAGAGCAGCGATCTTTAAATTGAGCAGATAAATATGGTGCCGGTTCAGGTCGACCGCGGTGACGGTTTCGGGACCTTGTGCCAGGTAATTAAGAGCGTTGCAGCCGCCGGAAGAGATGGTCAGAATTCTGGAATTTTCATCAAGTTCTAGAGCCTGAAGGTCTACGCGCGGATCTTCCCAAATCTGGTTGTAAACAAAGGCGTCAAACCAGATAGCGAAGAGTCGTTGAAGTATTCCTTGTTTAGTTGAAACAGGCTTGTTAAGAACACCGTCGAGAACGAGTTGTTGGTCCATACAGGAGCAATAAGAACACGGAGTTCGTTTCGCTTCAATGAGCTAAAACGATCCTGTAACAAAAATGTTCAGCTTTTTGTTCAACAAACGACGGATTCTATTCATTCACCATTACCTCGACTGGGTCGATTCCCGATGCTCTCCACGCGGGATAAAGAGCTCCGATCAGGCTGCCGCCTATAGCGATCAAAACAGCCGCGACGATCCAGCCTGCGCTGAATTCAAAAACGACATCCAGTCCTTGGGCAATAAAGTACGACGCAGCAAAAGCGACGACAAAACCGAGAGCAAGACCGAGCAGCCCAACCATAAACGCCTCGCCCTCGATCGCACCAATGATGAAAGATTTCGAGGCTCCGAGAGATTTGAGAATTCCGATCTCCTTCCGACGCTCAGTAATGGTCGTATACATCGAGAGAAGGACAAAAATGATGCTGACAAACGCGCCAAGGCCCACAAGAACGCGAAGAAACGTGTTCAACGCCGGAATTCGTTCGCTCGCGTCGATGATCAGGTCGCGCGTAAGGTTTATCTTGTTACCGGGCAGCTGTTCGTTGATCCTGGCGACGACTGCTGCAGGATCAACGCCATCCATTACTTTAACAAGAATATAGGTGCACTTATTTGGCGATTCGAGCTCCGTCTGCAGGGCAGCTAGAGACATCTTTATCCGAGAGCCCGAAGGAGGTTCGAACTGACCGACCACCTTATAATTCTTTCCGCCGAAGATCTCGATCTCGTCGCCCAACTTCAGCTTGTCATCACGCATTTGCCGCCCGTCAACGACGACTTCATCATTTGCCGTCGGAGCGCGTCCCTGCGTGAGGCGCATGTCATTCATCGCTGCGAACGGTTCCCAATCGACACCATCGATCTGCTGAATTCCAAACCTTCCTTTCTGGCTGGGAGTGATATACCGGCCGACAGGCACGACCGACTTAACTCCCTCGATCCCAAGAAGCTTTTGCACATAGGCCGTACTAACGTTGAGATTGGAACTCGTAGCTTCCATTCCTCCCGAACGGGCAAAGACGATCTCCGCCTTCCAATTGGAGGCTCGGCGTGCAAGGTCGTTCATCATGCCGCGTGCGAGGCCAGTGAACAGAACGATCAATACGACGCCGATCGCGACGCCGACGATGCTGATAAAGGTGCGAAACGGGCGCACTTTCAGGTTTGCTAAGACTAATTCAAGCATTTACTGCAGATCCGTTCGAGCTGGATCAAATCTTGTCAAAAATATCGAGGTATTCGAGCACCGAGAAAATTCCGATGACAATGATAACCTTTAGAAGCTGCCAGTAATTAAATCCCTTTGGTTTTTCGACGCCTATGTAAGATCCATTTCGTGTTACAAAGTCTTCAAACATCGTGTCGTATGTCGAAAGCAGCCGATCAGTCGAGGCTTCGCGACTGTTAATGCGTGCCGTTGTAACGGCCTTTTCAACTTTTGAGTTTCTGAGTACAGGATCATTTACGATCTCTCGAATTGCACGGGCAAATTCCTCGGCGTCCGGTTCCACGAGCCACGCGTTCTCATTTGTTGCGTACGACAAAATGCCGCCCGCGTTTGGCGCGACCGTGGGCACGCCCGAGGCCATGGCTTCGAGCGGAGCAATGCCAAAGGGCTCCCTTGGATTTGGATGAATGAAAATATCGGCATTGGCATAGAAATTCGCCAACTTTTCTTTATCCAGATGGCCAAGTAAAACTAGTTTCCCCGGGGCTGCCTTTTCACACTGGTTTTTTAGCCAATCTCTTTGCGGACCATCGCCGGCGACAAGCAACCGAAAATCCTCAGGTTCCGTTGCCAAAATACGCATCAGGTCGACCAACAGGCGGACATTTTTCTCCGGGGAGACACGGCCCGCATAGAGCAAAAGGATCGAATCCCCGGTCGCATTTGCCAGGTGTCGCATCTCACGCTTCACCTCGTCGGAACCCCTTTCAGGCGAGTACATGTTCGCGTCAACGCCGCGGGGACACACAAAGACCCTTTCCTCGACCGGAACACGGGGCGACCTCAAGAGGTTCCAGCATGTCTCGAATAAAAAGCGACTCCGGTGAGGATTTTTCGCATCGCTTACGGCGTCGAAAAATTCCTGGGCGGTGTAAGTCGAATTTGCTATGTGGAAATCAAAGCTCGGTATTGTGTAATTTCCGATAACCCGGCGAGCAAGCCACTTGCCGAACGCGCCGCGGGTCAAGAACGAGCCCACGTTGTCGTCCATTCGCTCACAGGAAAAATGGACAAGCATCGGGCGACCCAGCTTCTTAAAGTTATTGGTCCGGATCATTGGCCCTATCATGCTCAGCGTGTACTTATCGGTAACCTCAATGATGTCCGGCTTTTCGTCGAGCAGGATCCTGCGAATTAATGAACCAGCCTGCATATATTGCCAAGGCATCATCACCCTGTAACGTTTATCGAAAACCGGGGACCTTTTTGCGGGTATATAGTAGATCTTTGCGAAGTCGTTGACCTCTTCGACCGCCTCCTCTTCACCGGGCACAATTAGCCTCACGGGGCGTTTATGCCGTCCCGCCGCCGCTAACAGGTTATTGAGCGAAGTGCTGATACCGCCGGAGTTTTTGTGATAATAATTTGTTATGTGGACTGACTTTAGAGGTCTCGTCATAAGGCAGGCCCCAGCAAGTGATCAGGCTAAAACGTCAATTTTAACATGTCGTAAAACGGCTTACAAAGTCCCTGGTTTCGAGAGGTTCGCTGTAATCATAAAGGTCTCGCCGGCCGGTGAACTCGGCAAACATCCGATCATACAGAGCAAAACTATTGTCTGTAGAAAGTTCCCAAGAGTATTTCGAGGCCGTTTCCGCCCCATTCTTGATCTTGGCCAGTTTTTTATCGGCCGAGGAAAAAATATCCCTGATCGATCCTGCAAAGTTATTGGCAGTGGCTTTAGTCAGCCATGCATTATTTTCATTTGCATAGGAAAGGACCCCGCCTGCGTTCGGTGCGACAACGGGTAATCCGGAAGCCATGGCCTCGAGCGGCGTAATGCCAAAGGGTTCGCGCGGATTCGGATGGACGAATGCGTCGCAATTTGCAAAGAGGTTAGCAAGCTCAGTTTTATTGTCGATATGGCCTAACAGCGTGATGCATCCGGGTGCGCGTTTTTGTGACTCAGACGCTAACCATTCGACACTTGGGCCAGATCCAGCTATCAAAAGATGATAGTTGACCGACGTATCGTGCTTCAAAATCTCCATAAGGGCGGGTAGGAGCTTGATATTCTTTTCCGGCGAGATCCGTCCAGCGTACAAAAGAAATTTTGCGTTATTAGAAAGCCCATGTTTTCGGATAAGTTCTTCCCGTACGCGGGCATCTTTGCGTTTCGCTGAAAACAGATCTATGTCGACGCCGCACTGATTCACAAATATCCGGTCGCCGATGGCTACCTTCGGTGCGCGAAGAAATCGCCAACAGAAATTAAGAAAACGCTCCGAACGACGAGGATTTTCGTCCGGTGACAAAGAATCGATCAATTCCTGCCTTGTATAGACCGAGTTCACGAGGTGGAAGTCGAACATCGGCAGGTTATAGTTCCCCATAAAGCGCCTGCAAAACCATTTGCTGATGGAGCCATCCGAGATGAAAGACCTGACATTATCATCCATTCGCTCACATGACATTTGTACAAGCATTGGCCTCTTAGGCGAAACATTCATGATCCGCTTTCGCATAAGGCCGGCCATGAGACTAAGCGAATACTTTTCGCCGATCTCGACGATATCCGGCTGCTCATCCCGAAGGATCCTTTTGATAGGCGACTGATCGAGGATGTATCTCAGCGGCGTCATCAGGCGGTAACGCCGATCAAAAACAGGCGAATAATTTGCCTTAACATAATATATTCGGGCGAACTCGTTGACTTCTTCGGTCGTCGTCCGTTCGCCCGGAACGATCAGCCGAACAAAGCGGCGATGACGCTCGGCCGCTTCGAGAAGCTTATTGTAAGCTGTGCTGATCCCGCCGGAAGTTTTATGGTAGTAATTGGTTAAGTGAACTGATTTTATAGGCACAAGGAATTCCTGAAAATAAGCAACAAATAATATTTCACATTTCGGCAAGAGGCGCTGAAAAAACGGTCTTGCCCTCTGACAAAACAGCCGCGAAGAAGTCGAAATAATTGCTTTTCTTCTTAGAAAGCAGTTTTGAGGCGTACTTCAGTGTTCTAAGATGCTCCGCGAGCTGAAATCGTTTTATCCGTCAAAAGAAACTGGTCAAAATTCATCCGACTGTGCCCTGACCTTCTTATCGTATCCGGAGCAGATTCGATAGTATTCGTAGGTTTTTTGGAAGATCGCGTTCCATGAGTGTTCTTCCGCAAATCTTCGGGCTGCAAGGCGCATTGGTTTTAAGATCTCCGGAGCTCTTAGTATCTCCACAACTTTTTCTCCCAGATCGCCAACAGTTTCCGCGAGAAAGCCACTAACGTAATTTTCGATCAGAAACTTTGGACCGCCGACAGGAAAAGCGATCGCCGGAACGCCTGACGACATCGCCTCGAGGACAACATTTGCAAACGCGTCAGTCAGCGAAGGGAAAACAAAGAGGTCCATGTTCGCGAACGCCCGGGCAACCTCCTCGCCGCGTATTTCGCCGGTAAATTCCGCTCGTTTGAGGTTTTTCTCAAGCCACGGCCGTTCGTCACCATCGCCCACGATAAGGAATTTGTAATTCGTTACGCCGGCCTGCTGCAGGGCACTATCGAGCTTAGCGAGGACGCGCACGTTTTTCTCCGGCCTCAATCGTCCGACAAACCCTAGCACAATCTCCGTGCCCGAATCGCATCTAGTGCGCTTTTCAGGCGACAAGAAATCGACATCGACACCTCGCCGCAATAAGAACGAAGGACGCTTTGTCATCCTTCGTATCTCTTCGACAAGGTCCGCATTCGGCGCCAGTTGCATTTGCGCACCAAAATAGAGCTTCATCAAACCGAACATCGTGGTTCTCTCGACGGCCCGACCGATCTTGCATTTGACCTTATTCGGCACCCAGGCCATTCGGCTCATCAGGCGTTCGGCGGCGTACTCGTGGGCATTTGTGTGCCATGTCGCTACGGCCGGCACGTCCATAAAATGAGCCTGAAAAAACCCCACCTGGCTGATGTCGTTCAGGCCGGTCAGGTGTAGCACATCGGGATGAAACTCTTTTAACGCTTTTTTTATATTCGAACGGCTCGCCCAGACAAGGGGATCGTATTTCAACTTGTTTTCGAGCGGTATCGAAGCTCGGCTGCGTTTCAGGTCGAAAAATCGTACTGATCCGTCTTCGATGATCTCGGTAGACTCACCGGAGCGAACGCAGAGCATCGGATATTCGTTCTCCTTTGCGAAAGTTACAAGGCGCCTGAGGAAGTTGGCGGCCCCATTTAGCTCATGATAGGTATCCGCGAATAACGCTACGCGGGGAATGTCAGACATTTACCGAAACAAACTCCTAAACCGCAGGCTTTTTCCTGGATTTACGCCAGGTCCAGATAAGTGGAAATGAAATGAATTCAAGCGCGAGCCATGGCATCCTTTTTAGGTCGCGCCAGATCGATTGCTCGCTTTCGTCCTTGACCAGCAAGGCTCCGCGGCGCATTGCAAACAGGTTAAAGATCGCTGAGATGGCAGATATGATGATGGAAACCGCAATCGCTTTGCCTTTACCATTCACTCCCGTCTGATTGTCATACAATGTCTGGACAACGTATTCGATCAGGTGACTGAAAGCCGCGAGAACAAGCGGAACAGTCAGGACTGCATGCCATGCCGGTTCTACTTTACTGAAGGATTGAATTATTGCACCGTTTACGCCGCCGAATATGAAACGAAAAATAGATTGCGCAATAGCAGCTCCAATGGCCAATTTCAACCCGTCCTTCTTGAAAACGTAGGTTATGAAAAAGATGGGTGCCCGAAGAAGAGCGCTTAGAACCGCAGCTTTCCAGTTCCACCGCAGGACAAGCATCTCGATCGGATGCCGGACAATATACTTAAATACATCGAAGACGCGGTGTAGCGACTGTGGCTTTTCCGCTCCGTCGATCTCAACAGCGATCATACAAAATTAATGATTAGTGCTTAAATAAAATAACAGATCAGTACGAACGGTCGAGCGAGAGTTTCTCCTTCCTCAACTCTTTCCTCCGCTCGAGGTATTCCCAGGCCTCGCCGTAGGCGTCATAAACTCCATCAAAGACCGAGTCCCATGATCGCTTTAATGCAAAGTCACGGGCTGAGCCCTTCATTCGCGATAGCTGCTCCGCGTCGTCCATCAGTTCGATTATCCGCTGCGCAAACATGTCGAGATCGGCGGCGACAAATCCGGTTTCCCCTTCACCGACAAGGAATTTCGGGCCGCCTTTTTCCGTAACGATGGATGGAACACCAGAAGCCGCAGCTTCCTGGATCACGTTCCCGAATGTGTCGGTTTCCGACGGAAAGACGAAGACGTCCATGTTAGCATAAGCTGCTGCAAGCGGCTCGCCGGAAAGAAAACCGGGAAATTGAGCTCTCTCGATATTTTCTTCCAGGAACTGCCTTTCGCTGCCCTCCCCGACGATCAGGAACTCAAAATTCGTCTTTCCAGCCGCGACCAGCTTCTTCGCTAATTCCGGTAATATCCGTACATCCTTCTCAGCTCGAAGCCGTCCGACAAATCCCAGACGGAAGACGCCGTCATCGACTGTCCTCTTCGCCGGCGAAAAAAGATCTGTATCCACACCGCGAGCCATTATCTTCGAGCGACGTCCGGTCGCTGCCGCCAGCATCTCGACCAGCTCGCGGTTCGGAGCCAGGACGACATGCGGGATCTTATAAAAAAGCTGCGAACCCTTTAGAATTCCCCGCTCTGCGTTGCCAGTGATTCGACTCAATAATCCAGCCGGGAGAAATCGAAAACGCCTTTTCAATCTCAAAGATGCATACTCATGCAGATTCGTGTGCCACGAGCCGATCAGCGCGAGTTCGAACATTCGCGATAAGTGCATCCCAAGCCAGCCGACGTCGTTCAATCCCGTAATATGGATCACATCCGCTCCAAACTTCTGTAGCTCCGCCTTTGCGCGCCGGTAGTGCCGGTGAAAAAAAGGATCGTATTTCAATCCCTCGTCAAGCGAGAACGATAAAGGCGAACGTTTCAGCGAAAGGTATGTGACGCTCCCATCCTTCCAGACTTTCGTTTCCGGCCCGGCGTGAACACAGAGAAAAGGATAATCGCGAACCTTGGCATATTCGACCAGTTTGTTGCTGGTCAACGCAATGCCGTTTACCTCGTTGAAGGAGTCAGGAAAATAGGCAATCCGCAATATTTTATCCACTTGTAATCCTTAACAACACAAATGGCGGGCAAGCCCGCCGAAACCCTGAACTGGAAACGAAATAAAGATCTACGAAACCGCGTCAGACTGGAGGCCGATTAACAGATCGTCCAACTCCGGTATTTCGAATTTAGCTTTCTCTACATTAGTGGGCACCCGGTCTTTGCTCTTACGTAGGAGCTGAAACACCGGGCGCATTGTCGGACTGCCGAGAAACCCCAGCGTCCAGATTGCCGCCCGTAGCCACTTCGGTCCGCCAAGTCGCCAGCCGTGAGAAGAAAGAGCTCGGACACCGTTTCCATCGCCCGTGTCAAAAAATACGCGGTCGAACCACCTCTGTCTTCCCTCAGGAAATTGCGGATAATGAGTCAATATCTCGCCGAACGACTGCATTTGGCGAGAATGAAGCGGATAGCGATATTCCGGCATCAGCACGACCTCGCTTCGCTTATCGACGCGTATCTCCTCGACGAATTCTTCAAAGGTTCTGCCGTTTGACAAGTTGATCACCGTGTTTGGCCTGCAGCCGTGCCGGTCCCCGCCGGTTGCCATTGGAATACCAAGGGCCTCAGCCATCTCGATCACGGCCTTGTTTTCAGACCACGAGCGAAAGCCATTTACCTCGAACGCATGGATCCATCGACCATGTTCGCGAATGAAATCTTTGAGAAGATGCTCGTGTCTCTCCTTGCCGACCATTTCGATGTCCCAAAGCGGATGATTTAGGATCACCAGCACCCCAGGCAGCTCGTTCAGCATCGCGAGTATCTCGCGAAGGCGTTCATTCGAGTGAAGCTCCGGTGTAAAGGTGTAGTCAAGGAGTGTTTTGGTCAGCTCGACAGCCCCGTGTTTGGGCAGATTGTGTACGCCAACGTGAAAATAGCCATATTCGAACGGCACAGTCCATTCGAGCGATATCGGCGCCGTCGGATTCTCCGCGTCCGCATTTAGCTTGACGTTCCCATCGATACTGTCGTGATCGGTGATCGAAACAATTGCGTCGAGACCGGCTTGGTTGATCTGCGTCTTTTCAATCTCGAACACCTGCGTAGCGGTCAGCGGAGGTGACCAATAAGCATTGGAAAAATCCGGAGCCCGACCCTCTTTTTGAATATATTTCTCCCGTTCTTTATGCCAAAACTGCGCGATTATCGGCATCTTTTCGGCGTAAACGGGGACGAAGTCAAGCATTTCCTTTGAATGCTCGGTATGGCAATGGAGAGAGATACCTGTTTTGGCTTTCGGGGCCAAATTTTCCGCATTGCGAAGGATGTGCAGGCGGGTTTGTCTAAGATTCATTTCTGTCTCCGTCTCCGGGGTCAATCAAACGTATAAAGCTATCAAATCCGGCAATGATTGTAAATGCGGGAGAATATCCGATTTCGGGCGGGAGGCGCTACCCAATCTAATAGATTTGATGCCGGTTGTCATGCCGGCAAACGAAAAGATTTGCCAATAAATCAAAGCAGACAGCTTTTTTCAAAAATAATCCACTGAATTGTCATAAAACCATATATTGCGGTGTTTTAGATGCAGATATAGGGAACAGTCTTTTTGTAAACCCACACAATTCAGGAGAGGCAATTATGAGCTGGTTATATACATTAGTGTTTGCGGGACTTATTTTTTCATCCAATAACGTTCATTTTACAAAAGTTACCGCGGATACCCCTGCGAAAGCACAGCAAGCCAGGCAGGGCGACGAAACCGAAAGATTCGAGCAGACTTACCCGCTTACGGCGAACGGGCGCATAAGTCTTTCAAATGTAAACGGATCGATCGTCATCAACGCGTGGGATCGGGCCGAAGTTAAGCTGGTTGCGGTCAAAACCGCCGACAGCAAGGAGAGGCTTGGCGATGTTCAGATCAAGGTGGACTCGAAACCTGACTATTTATCGGTTGAAACCGAGTATGGCGACTGGAAATCCCACAACGGTGGCTGGCATAACAATGGCCGATTGCAAGTGGATTATGAACTGACTGTTCCCCGCGGAGCGTCGCTCAATGAGATCGAGACTGTCAACGGCTCGGTTACAGTTGGTGAATTTACTAATTTGACGAAGGTCTCAGCCGTAAACGGTAATATTAAGGCAACGAATCTTCGCGGCACCGCGAACCTGTCGACAGTGAACGGAGAGGTTTTCGCCGACTTCACCAGACTTGAAACGGGAAGCAAGGTATATCTTGAAACCGTCAACGGAACGGTCAACCTCTCGATTCCTTCTGATTCAAGTGCGACAGTCAGAGCCGACTCCGTAAACGGTGCTATTTCCAACGACTTTGGGCTGCCTGTGCGTAAAGGCCAGTACGTTGGCCGGGATCTTTACGGCCGTCTCGGCGCAGGCGACGTGCAGGTTAAGCTTAGCAGTGTTAACGGCCGTCTCTCGATAGCCCGTAATAAAGACGGAAA
>Ga0134121_10003701_pt1 | contig 12643 bp, 10 predicted proteins | sample KB301_FD_96463 | JGI IMG/M metagenome (GOLD analysis project Ga0134121, IMG submission 96463) | Terrestrial soil microbial communities without Nitrogen fertilizer from Kellogg Biological Station, Michigan, USA - KB3-0-1 | ecosystem: Environmental > Terrestrial > Soil > Unclassified ...
CCACTGATACCGACCTGGAGAAGGCGATCGACGAGGGCCGTTTCCGGGCGCCGCTGCTCCACCGCCTGTCCGGGTACGAGATGCATCTGCCGCCCCTGCGCGAGCGGCGCGAGGACTTCGGCCGGCTCTTCTTCCATTTCCTGCGCGAGGAGCTGCGCGCGATCGGCGAGGAGCGCCGCCTCGATCCGCCGGAGGGGGCTGCGCCGTCCTGGCTGCCGGCCTCCATCGTGGCCCGCCTGGTGCGCCACCCTTGGCCGGGCAACGTCCGGCAGCTGCGCAACACGATCCGCCAGATCGTGGTGGACAGCCGCACCTCCGACTCGATGCAGGTCGGCCCCCTGCTGGAGCGCCTCCTGCGCGAAGCGTCGGCTCCCGGCGAGCCCGAGCCGCTGGCGACTCCCGTGCCGGCGGCTGCCGCGCTGCCGCGCCGCCGGACGCAGAACACGGCCTACCGGTCTCCCGCCGAGGTCGTCGAGGCCGAGCTCCTGCTGGCGCTGCGCGCCAACCGGTGGGAGGTCAAGGCGGCCGCCGCCCAGCTCGGCATCTCCCGCCCCGCCCTCTATCTGTTGATGGACAAGTTCCAGGGCATCCGCAAGGCCTCCGACCTGGGCGCCGCCGAGATCCTGGAAGCGCGCGAGCTCTGCGGCGGCGATCTCGACGCCATGGTCGAGCGCCTGGAGGTCTCGAAGAAGGGGCTCCTGCAGCGGATGAGCCAGCTGGGGATTGTGTAGGCCCTCGCCGCACGGTATGGTTCTCCCCAGGCGGTCGTGTGGGCCGGGGGACAGGGAGACGCCGGAAGGGATCCATCGAGCATGATGTTGCGGATGACCGTGCGTGACTGTCTCTACCTGAACTGGGCCCTGCCGGTCGAAGGGCTGCCGGAGCCGCCGGCTCCGCTGCGCTATCAGCTCCACTCCTGGCAGGGGCGCGACTACGTGTTCGCCTCGGCGCTCCTGTTCCACCAGGACGCGGTCCATTTCGCCTCGCTGCCGCTCCTCCGCGTCGGCTATCCGCAGCTCGACCTGCGCCTCTGCGTGCTCGATCCCGGCGGCGTCCCCTCGGTCCTCTTCCGCCGCATGCTGATGCCGGCCTGGGTGACCCCCGGGGTGCGGCTGCTGACGCACCAGCCGGCGTCGCGGGCGCGCCTCGACTTCCCCCGTCCGTCCAGGAACCCGGGCGAGGGCGGCCCCTGGACCTGGAAGATCGAGCGCGGCGGGTCGCTCGAGGTGCGCGCCTGGCAGGACAGCCCCCAGGTGGGGGAGGGGCCGCGCCTGGGGACCTGGGAGCAGACGGTGCGCTACTTCCACGACCGCCCGCGCGGTTATGTTCAGGGTGTCGAAGGCTCGGGAGCCGTGCACCGCATCGAGGCGGGAACTCCCCAGGCCACCTGCTGGCCGCTGCGCGTCGAGCTGCGCGGCGACGACGTCCTCCGCCCCTGGCTCCAACTCGACCGCAACGGGTCGTCCCCCACGTCCCCGACATGGCCGGCGGTCCACTCGGCCTGGCTCTGCCCGGAGGTCCCGTTCGTCTTCGAGCTCGGTCTGGTCCCCCAGATCCAGATGGCCCCGGGCGTCCCCTCGCCGGCGGCAGGCCGGGTGGCCGCTCCGGTGCTGCGCGGCGGAGTGTTCCGGCGGGCGCCGACCGCGGAGGGTGCCCCTCCCGAGCGGCAGCGGGTTGCGTGCTAGCATCCCGCCCATGAGCCAGAGCTCCCGTCAACGCATCGCCGTCCTCCCGGGCGACGGCATCGGCAAGGATGTGACGGCCGAGGCCGTCAAGGTGCTCTCCACCGCCGCCGAGGTCTGGGACCTCTCTCTGGAGATGGTGCAGCTCGATTGGGACGCCGACCGCTATCTCAGAACCGGCGAGACGCTCCCCGCCGGCGCCCTCGACGACTTCCGAGAGAACTACGCCGCCGTCTTCATCGGCGCCTACGGCGACCCGCGGGTGCCCGACATGAAGCACGCCGCCGACATCCTGCTGGGGATCCGCTTCGGGCTGGACCTCTACATCAATCTCCGCCCGGTCAAGCTCTACGACCACCGCCTCTGTCCATTGAAGGATCGCACCGAGAAGGACATCGACTTCGTCGTCTTCCGCGAGAACACCGAGGGGGCCTACGTCAACGTCGGCGGCAACTTCAAGAAGGGGACGGCCGACGAGATCGCGATCCAGGAGGAGCTCCACACCCGCAAAGGGGTGGAGCGGATCATCCGCGCCGCCTTCGACTATGCCGTGAAGCACGGCCGGCGCGAGGTCCTGATGGCCGACAAGTCGAACGTCATGCGCTACGGCCACGACCTCTGGCAGCGCGTCTTCCCCGAGGTGGCCGCCGGCTACCCGCAGATCCAGACGCGCCACATGTTCGTCGACGCCTTGACCATGCAGATGGTGCTCAAGCCCGAGAGCCTCGACGTCATCGTCACCAACAACATGTTCGGGGACATCATCACGGACCTCGCCGCCGCCTTCCAGGGCGGGCTCGGCATGGCGGCCTCCGCCAACCTCCACCCCGGGCAGACCTCGATGTTCGAGCCGGTCCACGGCTCGGCCCCCAAGTACGCCGGCACCGGCCGCGCCAACCCCATGGGCGCGGTGCTGTCGTCGGCGCTGATGCTCGAAACGCTCGGCCATCCCGAGGCGGCCCACGCGCTGGAGGAAGCCGTCGCCCAGGCGGTCCGCGAGGGGCAGACCACACCGGACCTGGGCGGCTCCCTCACCACCTCCCAGGTCGGCGACCTGCTGGCGCGCTCGGTGGCCGCGTCGGTAGAAATATAAATTATGAAGCTGAAAGAGTCGGACCTCATCTACGACTGGAACCGCGCGGGCGCCGGCGACCTCCGGCCGGCCCGGGGGCGGGTCGAGCTGGACGACGAGACCCTGCGCGACGGCCTGCAGTCCCCCTCCGTCCATGCGCCGTCGATCGAGGACAAGCTGCGCATCCTGCACATGATCGCCGAGCTCGGGATCGAGGGCGCCGACATCGGCTTGCCCGGCGCCGGGCCGCACGTCAAGCAGGACGTCGAGATCCTCGCCCGCGAGATCGTCGACCAGAAGCTGCGCATCGCCCCCAACTGCGCCGCCCGCACCATGGCCGCCGACATCCTGCCGATCGTCGACATCTCCCAGAAGGTCGGCATGCCGATCGAGGTGGCCTGCTTCATCGGCTCCTCGCCGATCCGCCAGTACTCGGAAGGGTGGAGCCTCGACCGCATGCTCAAGCTGACGCGCGAGGCCGTCGAGCTCTCGGTCAAGGAAGGGCTGCCGGTCATGTACGTGACCGAGGACACGACGCGCTCGGCGCCCGAGGACCTGCGCCGCCTCTACACCGAGGCAGTCGAGGCCGGAGCGCGCCGCGTCTGCGTCGCCGACACGGTGGGCCACTCGACGCCGAACGGCGCCCGCAGCGTGATCCGCTTCATCCGCGGCGTGGTCGACGCCACGGGCGAGGACGTCAAGGTCGACTGGCACGGCCACAAGGACCGCGCGCTCTCGGTGATCAACGCGCTCGCCGCAGCGGAGGCCGGCGCCGACCGGCTGCACGGCACGGCGGTAGGGATCGGCGAGCGCGTCGGCAACTGTCCGATCGACCTGCTGCTGGTCAACATGCAGCTCCTCGGCTGGATCCACCGCGATCTCCACCACCTGGAGCAGTACTGCCGGCTGGTGGCCGAGACGACCGGCGTGCCGCTGCCCGACAACTATCCGGTGGTGGGCCGCGACGCGTTCCGCACCGGCACGGGAGTCCACGCGGCGGCGATCATCAAGGCCAGGGCGCGCGGCGAGGACTGGCTCGCGGACCGCGTCTACTCCTCGGTCCCGGCGAGCCTGATCGGCCGCCGCCAGATCATCGAGGTCGGACCGATGAGCGGCGAGTCGAACGTCGTCTACTGGCTTCAGGAGCGGGGCATCGAGGCGTCCGCGGATCTGGTCAAGGAGATCTTCCAGAAGGCCAAGGACTCCGATTGCATCCTGCCGGACGACGAGATCCTGGCGATCTGCCACGCGCGCGGGCTCACCCCCGGCGAGCCGAGGCCGCGGGCATTGCCTTGACGGAACCGGTCTGGAAGCGCGTCCTCGAGCGCTATCTCGAGTCCCTCGCGGTCGAGCGCGGGCTCTCCGCCAACACCGTCGCGGGCTACCGCAACGACCTCACCCGGCTCGGCGAGGCGCTCGCGAAGCGCGGGGGCGACCTGCTCACCGCGCCGGCCGCGGCCCTCTCCGGCCATCTGCGCGACCTGCGGGTCCAGGGGTTGTCGCCGCGCTCGATCAGCCGGGCTCTCTCGGCGATCCGCGGCTTCTACGGGAACCTGGTGGTCCTCGGCGAGCGCAAGGACGACCCGGCGGTCAACCTCCTCCCTCCCCGGCTCGGCCGGACGCTCCCCAAGGTCCTGTCGGAAGACCAGGTGGAGGCGCTGCTCGCGGCTCCGGACGTCTCCACCCCTCTCGGCCTGCGCGACCGCGCCATGCTGGAGCTCCTCTACGCCACCGGCCTCCGGGTCAGCGAGCTGGTGGGACTCCAGCTGCCGCAGCTCCGCCTGGACGCCGGGTTCCTGGTGGCGTTCGGCAAGGGGAGCAAGGAGCGGATCGTGCCGGTGGGCGAGGCCGCCGAAGACTGGGTGAAGCGCTGGCTGCGCGACGTCCGGCCGCAGGTCGCCCGCGGGCGGCACCAGGCGGTGTTCGTCAACTACGCGGGCGATCCGATGACCCGCATGGGCTTCTGGAAGATCCTCAAGGGGCACGGCGTGCAGGCGGGGATCCGCGACCTCTCTCCGCACGTGCTCCGCCACAGCTTCGCCACCCACCTCCTGGAGCACGGCGCCGATCTGCGGGCAGTGCAGACCATGCTCGGCCATGCGGACATCTCGACCACGCAGATCTACACCCACATCCACCAGCAGCGACTGAAGTCGATGTACGACCGGTTCCACCCGCGATCGTGAAGGCGGGGTAGACTCCCCCCGTGCCCGACGAGCCATCCGCTTACACCCTGAAGGTCCTGCTTCAGGACGGCTCCTCGATCCGCCGGTTCCATCTGCCGGTAGGCGAGCATCTCGTGGGCTCGGCTCCCGAGGCGTCGGTCAGCCTCGATCTCCCGGGTGTGTCGCGGCGCCATGCCCAGCTCAGGGTCCTCTCCGACGGCGGCGTGGTGGTCACCGACCTGGGCTCCAAGAACGGGACCTTCGTCGCCGGCCGTCCCGTCCGCGAAGCCGCGGTCGCCGGGTTCACGGTGCTGGCTTTCGGCTCCGTCCAGGCCCTCCTCCAGCCCGCGGACCCCTCGCGCTCGGATGTCCTTCTGGAACCCCCCCAGTCCCCGACCGCGCCAGGAAAGATTGGCCGGCCGCCGACCACGGTCGGGCTCCATCCGGTCGAGCGCCTGGCCGAGAGCCTCGAAGAGGTCCTGCTGCCGCTCTGCGGCGAGCCGGTGCGCCGCGAGGAGATCGCCACCGCCCTCGCCGAGCGCTGGATCGAGGTCTTGCCTCTCGGCCGGGTCGAGATCCTGCGCAGCGATGCGGTGGTCGCGGCCGCCTCGACTGCGCACCGGGTGCCCAGGGCCACGGCGAGCCTGGAGGTGGAGGGGGCCGGCGGCTGGAAGGTCAGCGTGCGCGCCCCGGAGCCGGTGGCGCTGGCACCGCTCGCCCCCCTCTTCCGCCTCGCCCTCGGCCTCCTCGAAGCCCTGCCGGCGCGTTGGGGACCGCGGAATCGGACGGATAGGACGGATCGGTCCGATCGCCCTGCGCAGGAGACCCCGCCCCCTCCGGGCCTCGGGCCCGAGACCGAGCGCATCTACCGCCAGGCCGGCAAGGTGGCTCGCAGCGACGTCCCGGTGCTGATCCTCGGCGAGTCGGGCGCGGGCAAGGAGGTCCTGGCCCGGTGGGTCCACAGCCGATCGCGCCGTGCCGCGGGACCGTTCCTCGCCGTCAACTGCGCGGCCTTGCCTCGCGAGCTCCTGGAAGCCGAGCTGTTCGGCATCGAAAAAGGGGTGGCCACCGGGGTCGAGGCGCGCCCCGGCCTCCTGGAGCGGGGGAGCAACGGCACGGTCTTCCTCGACGAGGTGGGCGACATGGCGCCCGAGACCCAGGCCAAGGTGCTGCGGGTCCTCGAAAGCACCAGCCTGTTCCGCGTCGGCGGGAGGGCTCCGGTGACGGTGGACGTCCGCTTCATCGCGGCCACCAACCGCGATCTGGAGGTCCTGGTCGAGGAGGGGGGCTTCCGGCGCGACCTCTTCCACCGGCTGGCTGCCTTCCAGGTGAAGCTCCCCCCGTTGCGCGAGCGGCGCGAGGAGATTCCCGGCCTCGCCGCCCGCTTCTTCCATCGCGAGCTGGAAAAGAACGGGGTCGCGAGCCCCGGGATCACCCGGGCAGCCCTGGGCGCCCTGGTCCGCTATGCCTGGCCGGGAAACATCCGCGAGCTCCAGAACGAGATCGCCAAGGCCGCTCTCCTCCTCGAGCCGGGCGAGCCGCTGGACCTGCAGCACCTGTCGGAGCGCGTCCGCCGGCCGCCGGGCGAGACCGGACCGCCGGCCGTCTCCCTGACCCTCGACGAGGTGGTCCAGCGCGCGGAGCGCGAAGCCTTCGCCGTGGCCCTCGCCGCCGCGGGAGGGGACGCAGCCCGGGCCATGGCCCTCCTGGGCGTCTCCCGCACGACCTATTACCGCAAGCTCAAGGAGCTGGGACTTCTTCCTGAGCCTTCTCCGGAATACCATGGACGCTCCGGCAGGTTCGAAGGGTAGGCGAACTTGGAGCTTTCTTCGTAGAATAGTCGGCGTCTGGAACTGGAGCCTTTTCGCAGCATGAGACTTCAACGTCCCGCTCTCGTCCTCGCGTTCACTCTCCTTGGGATCGTTCTGCCCAGTGTCTGCCCGGCCCGGGCGGAGCTGGTGGTCCTCACCGACGGCAACGTGCTCAAGGTGAAGGACTACGAGGCGGTGGGAGAGCAGGCCTGGATCACCCTCTCCTTCGGCGGCCGGATGACGGTCCCCATCGAGCGGGTCGAGCGGGTCGTGGACGACGAGGTCGTGCCGGCGCCGCCGGCTGACCCGGTGGATACCGCGGTGGCCGACGCTCCCTCACCGCCCATCCCGCTGCGCTTCGCCGACGACCAGCCGGTCCCGGAGGGGCCATACGGCGGTCTCATCTACGAGGCGGCCAAGCGCCACTCGGTCAATCCGCAGATCGTGGCGGCCCTGATCCGCCAGGAGTCGGCCGGCAACCGCCGGGCCGTCTCGCGCAAGGGCGCCCGCGGCCTGATGCAGCTCATGCCCGCCACGGCCATCCGCTTCGGAGTCGGCAAGGAGCACCTGTTCGAGCCGGAGCAGAACATCGAGGCCGGCGTCCGCTACCTGAGCTGGCTCCTCGACCAGTTCCCCAACGACCTCGCCAAGGTCCTCGCCGCCTACAACGCGGGCGAGAACGCGGTCGCGCGCTACCAGGGCATCCCCCCCTACCGGGAGACCCGGAGCTACGTCAAGCGCATCTTCGGAACGCTGGGGCTGACCATCGCCGAGCTCTAGAGCTCGCAGACGGTCGTGAAGCTGAAGGCGTAGACCCGCATCCTCTCCTCTTGAAAGCGAAGGGTCAGCCGGCGGCGCCGGAAGATCTCGCCGGCCACCAGACGGACCATCCGGCCGCGCTCCCAGAGCGCCACGGTGCGGCCGTCCCGCTCGGTCAGGTCCTCGCCGCGCTCCTCCGGCCGGACCGGCGCGCCGTCGACTTCCAGATCGAGCTCGCCGCCGGGGGCGAGGACGGCGTTGACTCCGGCGGCGTCGCAGACCAGCTCCAGCGCGGCTCCGGGCTCGCGCGCCTCCAGGTACTCGGCCTCGTGGAGCCAGAGACCGCGGGCCGTGAACATGCCCGGCGGCGCCGGTCCCTCGGACCGCTCCCGGTGCCGGACCTCCTCGTGCGGTCGGTATCCCTCGGGCGCGAGGAGCTTGCCGCGGTGAAATCCGACGTGGAGCTCGCGGGTCGCCGCAGGGCAGACGGCGCCGGGGCGGTCCTCCTCGCGGACCGGTTCGAGCAGGGGAGGCATCGGCGCCGTGTCTCCGGCTTCCTGGAGGAGCCTCTGGATCCACTCCTCGGTCTGCCCGTAAGCCCCTTCCCCGAAATGCTCGTAGCGTAGATAGCCGCGCGCGTCGATCAGGTAGCGCGACGGCCAGTAGTGGTTCGCGAAGCGCTGCCAGCTCTCGCCGTCGCGGTCGAGGAGGACCGGGTAGGGGATCCCCTCGGCCTTCACAGCCCCGGCCACGGTCTCCGCGTCGGCGGTGAATTCGAACTCCGGCGTGTGCACGCCCACGGTCGTCAGGCCGCGGCCGGCGTAGCGCTCGTGCCAGGCCTTCAGATAAGGAAGCGTGCGCACGCAGTTGACGCAGGTCGACTCCCAGAATTCGACCAGCACCACGGCGCCGCGGCAGAAGGCGATCGAGACCTCCGGCCCCTGGATCCAGAGGCCGGGCGCGAGCTCGGGTGCGCGGAGGGGGACGGTGATCGGCGGCATGCCGATGTCGTATCATCTACCCTCACTCATGTCGATCGCGCCTGACGATCCGCTTTCCGGCGAGACCCCGGTCATTGAGACCACGCCGGCCCCGACGCCTCGCAAGCGGCGGTGGCCACGGGTCCTTTTCATCCTCCTCGGCCTCTTCGTCGTCTACCTGGCCTGGGAGGCCGTCACGTGGCCGGACGTGGCTGCGCTCACCAACAAGCACCCGAGGACGACGGCGTTCATCGCGCGCTACCAGCGCGGCGCCTGGTGGGGGCTCGGCCCGGACCGCAAGGTGGAATGGAAGTGGGTCCCCTCCTCGCGCATCTCGTCCAACCTCAAGCGGGCGGTGCTGGTCAGCGAGGACATCCGCTTCTTCGCCCATGAGGGGTTCGACGAGGTGGAGATGCGGGCGGCGCTCGAAGACGCGTGGGAGGACAAGGAGCTCCCCCGCGGCGCCTCCACCCTCACCCAGCAGGTGGCCAAGAACCTCTGGCTCTCCCCCTCCTACAACCCGCTGCGCAAGGTCAAGGAGGCGCTCCTCACCAAGCAGCTGGAGCGCGACCTCAAGAAACGGCGCATCCTGGAGATCTATCTGAACGTGGTCGAATTCGGCAAGGGCATCTACGGCGCCGAGGCGGCGGCCCGCCACTACTTCGGTAAATCGGCCGCCAGCCTCACCGAGCGCGAGGCCGCCGAGCTCGCCGCGAGCCTGCCCCGGCCCAAGTCCTGGCATCCCGGGGTGAGCAGCAAGAGCTATCAGAAGAGGGTGCGCAGCGTCCTGCGCCGCATGGCGAAGACGCGCTGGCTGCGGCGGCAGGTGTAGAATCCGGCCCTCTCCGGAGGTGACCCGATGCGTGTGCTGGCTTTCCAGGGAATCCGTTATACACCGCGTGCGGGCGACGCCGGCGCGCTGGCTGCTCCGCCGTACGACCAGATCAACGACGCGGCGCGCGACCGCTTCCATGCCGAGTCGCCCTACCAGTTCGTCCAGCTCTCCCGGCCGGTTGACCCGGACGGGCATGACATCTATAAGTACGCGGCCGACCTCCACGACCGCTGGCTCGCCGAGGGAATGATCGAGCGGGACGAGCGCCCGGCTCTCTATCCCTATGTCATCGAGATCGCGGGCGGCGGCAGGCGGCTGGGAGTCCTGGCGCTCGTCGAGATGGCCGACGCCACGGTGATTCGCCCGCACGAGCAGACGCTCGCCAAGGCCGTCGCCGACCGCCTCGCCCTGCTCTCGGCCATGCAGGTCGACCTGGAGCCGGCCCTCCTCGTCTCCGAGGACGGCGGCCGTCTCGAAGAGCTGCTCCGGGAGGATCTCGCACAGGCGACGCCGCTCGTCCGGCACCGGGACGCGGACGGCAACTTCCACGTGCTCTACCGGGTGGACGATCCGGACCGCATCGCCCTGTACCGCAAGGCGCTCGACGTGCCGGCGGCCATCGCCGACGGCCACCACCGCTACAAGGTGGCGCAGCGCTTCGCCCAGGAGCGAGGCATCCGCCCCGGCACCGCGGCGTCGGCCAAGCTCGCGGTGATCACCAGCCTCGACTCGCCGGAGCTGATCATCGAGCCGATCCACCGCGCGTTCAAGGAGACGATCGATCTGGACGAGCTGGCCGGGTTGCGGACCGGAAGCCGGACGTTCCAGGGATCGAGCGGTGAGGAATTCGCCGCGGCCGTTGCAGCGGCTCCCCAGCCGGCGCTCGGTGTCTGGGTCTCCGGGAGGGAGCCGGAGATCTGGTCCCTCCAGCCCACCAGCCCGCTCGTGGTGGAGATCTTCCAGAAGTCGATCCTGCCCGCCCTGGGCCTCCCCCCCGACGCCTCGACCGACGGCACCGTGGTCTACCGCGCCCAGCCGAACGAGCTGTGGGACCAGGTGGCGGGCGGCGAGCTCGGCACCGGCATCTTCCTCCCTCCGATGGCGCCCGCGGAGTTTGCCGCCGCCATCGCGGACGGCGCCATGCTGCCGGCCAAGTCGACGCGGTTCATCCCGAAGGTAATGTCCGGGCTGGCCTGGGCGGACCACCAGTCGCAGGTGCTTTGACCGCGGCCTGAAACCTTCCGGAGCTCCTCCCGTATCTCCCCCTTGACGAACGACTACTCGGGTAGTACTATCCCGGTAGTCGAAGGGAAGGAGAGACGTCATGGAAGCTTCGTACCACCTCGGAGACCTGCAGCTCGCAATCATGCGCGTGCTGTGGGCCCGCGGCGAGTCGACCGTGGCGGACGTGCACGAGGCGCTGGAGCCCGAGCGGGGACTGGCGCTGACCACGATCGCCACGATGCTCGCCAAGATGGAGAAGAAGGGCGTGGTCGACCACCGGACCGAAGGCCGCAGATTCATCTACTGTCCGCTGGTGAGCGAGGGCCAGGTGCGCCGCTCGATGGTGGCGGACCTGACCGCTCAGCTCTTCCGCGGCGACGCGGTCGCGCTGGTGAACCATCTCTTGTCCGAGCACGAGATCCAGTCCCGGGAGCTGGCGCAGCTCCGCAACCTGATCGAGGCGCACGAGCGCGAGGAGGGCCGCTAGATGTTCGACGCGACGATCCCACAAGGTCTGGCGTCCCAGGCCGTGGCCTGGCTGCTGACCTATGCCCTGCACAGCACTCTGTTCCTCGGGCTCGCCTGGCTCGTGTCGCGCCGCCTGGCACAGCGGTTGCCGGCCGTCGAGGAGGCGGTCTGGCGGTTCGCCCTGGTGGCCGGTCTGATCACCGCCTCGCTCCAGATCTCGGTCGGGCGCGAGCCGCTCGCCGGCAGCTGGCAGCTCGCCGCGGTCCAGTCCTCCCGATCCGTCGAAGCCCCTGTCGCCGCACCGGCTCCCCTGCAGCGCGCCGCGGGCATACCAAGGATGGAGGCGCTCCCGGCGGCGCCGCTCCGCTCCGCTCCGGCTGTCCGCAGGTCCCTGCCGGTGTCTCTGCCCGGAGTCGTCGCCGGCCTCTGGCTCGCCGGGGCCCTGCTGCTCTCGGCTGGCTGGCTCACCGGTCATCTGCGCCTGCGCCGCCGGTTGCGGCCGCGGCCGGTGGTGCTGGAAGCGCCCATGGTCTCGATCCTCGGCGAGCTCCAGGAGCGGGCCGGCCTCGAGCGGCCGGTGCGGCTGACCTGCTCGTCGCGGCTGCCGGTGCCGATCGCGCTGGGGCTCTCCCGCGCGGAGATCTGCGTGCCGCCGCGGGCCCTGGCCGGGCTGGCTCCCGAGCAGCAGGAGGGGATGCTGGCGCACGAGCTGGCGCACCTGGTGCGGCGCGATCCCTTCTGGCTCGCGTTCGGCCGCGTGCTGGCGAGCGTCCTTTTCTTCCAGCCGCTCAACTGGGTGGCCGCGCGGCGCCTGCGCGAGCTCTCGGAGCTCTTGTGCGACGAATGGGCGGTGGGCCGCACCGGCCGTCCGGTGTCGCTCGCCCGCTGCCTGGCCGAGGTCGCCGGCTGGTCGTTCCAGCCGCTGGGCTCGCTGCCGGCTCCCGGCATGGCGGACCGGCCGTCCCACCTCGCCCGCCGGATCCGGCGGCTCCTCGAAGAAGCCCGTTCGCCCCAGCGCCGGGTGCACCCGGCCTGGCTCGCCGCCGGCATGGTCCTGCTGGTCGTCGCCGTCGCCGCCGCGGCCCCCGGGGTCCATGCGGCCGTCGCCGGAGGCAAGGCCGAAGCCGCCGCCGCTCCGGTCCTGGCCGAGGCGACTGAGCCGGCTGCCGAGGCCGCGGGCGTGGAGCCCGTCCAACCTGCAGAGCCTGCCGAGCGAGTCGCTGTCGAAGAGTCTGCCGGGAAGGTCGCGGGCGAGATCGCCGGAGACGTCGCGGGTGAGATCGCCGGAGAGGTCACCGGAGATCTCACGGACAGCCTCTCCGATCTCTCAACAACGGCCGCGGAGATCGCCGCGGACCTGTCGGACGATCTGATGGCCGCCTCCATGGCCGGCGATCTCTCCGAGCAGGAAACCGAGGAGATGGAGCGGCGCTACGACGAGCTGTCCGAGCGGATCTCACGGCAGGTCGAGGAGCGCCTCGATCCGCAGATGAAGGCGCTCGAGGAACGCCTGGAGGCAGACCTCGCCAAGATGCAGGACAGCGAAGAGATGCAGCAGCTCCAGCGCCGGGTCCAGGAGATCGCCGAGCGGGCCCGCCCCTCCGAAGAGGAGATGGCGAAGCTGCGGGCGGACATCGAAAAGATGCG
>Ga0134121_10003705_pt1 | contig 12637 bp, 8 predicted proteins | sample KB301_FD_96463 | JGI IMG/M metagenome (GOLD analysis project Ga0134121, IMG submission 96463) | Terrestrial soil microbial communities without Nitrogen fertilizer from Kellogg Biological Station, Michigan, USA - KB3-0-1 | ecosystem: Environmental > Terrestrial > Soil > Unclassified ...
CGGCAGGATTTCCGGAGGCCGCATCCGAAACGGCTCTCTTGAAGAGTTCCAGCTCTTCTGCGGACAGCGCGAAGGGGCGAAGCGATTCGTATACGGACAGGCCAAGAGCATAGATAGCCTTTTGCTCGTCTGTCGTGAGCGCAGGCTTTGCGGCAGGCGCCGGCGCCGGTTTCGGTACTGCCGCCACGGGAGCTGCCGGTTTGTTGGGCGTCGCCGCAGGCTTGGGCGCCGGTGCGGGCGTCGCGGCGACAGGCGCCTTGGCTACGCCACGCGTGGGTGCCGCAGGTGCCGGCGCCGGCGCCGGCTTCGGAGCCGGAGTTTGAAAAAGAAGAGCTGAAAGAAAGATAAAAGTTAGGGTCATTCAGAAAGATTAACATCCCCTCGCTCCTGTAGAAACGGGGACGCTGAATTAGATTTCTACCGAGATCTTGCCGAAATGCCGGCCTGATTCCTCGTAATGAAATGCCTCCGCGAGGTCGCGGAGAGCAAAGCTCCGATCGATCACGGGCTTCAGTCCGATGGCGTCGATGCCGCGCACCATGTCCATCTGATGCTGGCGGCTACCGACGATCAGACCTTGGAGGCGTTGCTGTTTGACCATCAAGGCGGCGGTTGGAACAGCGCCGCCCAGGCCCGTCAAGACGCCGATTAACGCGATATGTCCACCAACCCGGCAAGCCGTGATCGACTGCGGTAGCGTGCCCGGACCTCCAACTTCGACCACATGATCCACGCCGCGTCCCCCGGTCCAGTCGAGCACCTTGCGGCCCCAGGATTCGTGGGTTTTGTAGTTGACCGTATGCTCTGCGCCGAGTGCCCGGACTCGCTCAAGCTTCTCGTCGGACGACGATGTCGCGACGACGGCCGCTCCCATCGCTTTCGCGAACTGCACTGCGAAGATCGATACGCCGCCCGTGCCGAGCACCAGAACAGTGTCACCTGGCTTGAGGCCGCCGTTTACGATCAGCGCACGCCAGGCCGTCAGGCCAGCGGTCGTCAGCGTCGCAGCTTCGGCAGGCGTGTACCCCTTCGGAACGTGCGTGAACCAGCTCGCTGGCCGTACAACCCATTCTCGAGCGTAACCATCGACGCCGTCGCCCGGCGTTGTCGAGAAGTCGCCAATCGTCGGTTCACCCGCATGCCACGCCGGGAAAAAACACGAAACGACTTCATCGCCAACCGCAAACTCGGCAACCCCTTCTCCGACGGCTTCGACCACGCCCGCTCCGTCGGACATCGGGATGAGCCCCTCCGCGGCCGGAATCCTGCCGGCGACGACGGCGTAATCATGGTAGTTGAGTGAACTCGCGCGAACTCGGACGAGGATTTCACCTGCAGCGGGCGCCCCTGCATCCTCCCGATCGACGACCTGCAGATTCTCGAGGCCGCCAGGTTTGGCAAGCTGCACAACTTTCATGAGATTCTCCTTTCGGGAATGATAAGGACAGAAAGGACACCCCAACAGTCAAAAAGAGCGTAGCCCTTCCGTCAGTTCGATCGTCGTGCCCCATGGGTCGGTTAGCGTAGCCGAGGCAAAGCCCGCAGCAGTTCTCGAGTACGGAGCGTCAAACTTCACGCCTTGAGCAGAAAGCTTCGTACAAAGTGCTTCCAATCCCGTGATCTCCAGACCGATGCGGTCGAGCATCCGGCCACGAGTGGGGACGGAACCGGCGTTGCCTCGCGGAACCGAGATATTCAGATTCATACCGGGCAGATCGACGGCATCGTACTGACTGCGTTTGCCCGGGATTCCGCCAAACATGCGGACATACCAGGCCTTGACTTTCGCGATCTCCGGCTCCGCCGCATACATATGGATGTGGTGAAAGGCGACCGGCACGCCCACGGGCCGATTGTGTCTCTCCGCGCCGGTGTCGTGGAATCCGGGATCCTGAGTAAACGTGAGATTCTGAGCCGCGTCTTCGAAGAGCTCGATCCGTTCTCCTTCCGGCGTCATGACGGAAGCGACGCCTGGAAATCCGGCAACCGGCTCAACGCGGAGACCGGCAGCCTCGACGCCTGACAATAACGGCACTCTGAACGCGACGTGATTCACCACCGATCCTTCCGTTCCGCCGGCGGATTCACCCGCAGACAGAAAAACAAGGACACCCGGAAACTTGAGAACCTCCGTTCCATCGATCCGCAACGGCCGTCCACCCAGTGCGATCCAGAAACGTTTGTTCGCTTCCACATCCTTCACACGATAGTGCAAATGCCCCATCGCCACACCGCTGGCGTTCGGTGGCGACAACTGCCCAAAAGTGGAAACCTGTGCGAGCGCGAAAAAGACGAACGCTGCCATAGACAGGCAAAGGGATTTCATGAGCGGATTATAGTCAGGTTGGCTTTACAAGAGTTGGGTTTTGAGATTCAGAGTCGCCAGCTGCGCAACTTTCGACAGCAGCTGGCGACTCCTTGGCTTACTTCATCAAGTCCGCGAGTTTATCCTTGATGGCGTCGCCCCAGATCACGTATCCCTTCGCGGTCGGGTGCAGGCCATCGGCCATGATTTCGGTCGAAATGGTCCCGTCGGGAGACAGGAACTTCTGCCCGATATCCATATAGAAGACGTGCTGATTGTCCGCGAGCCTGGAATAAATCGAGCTCGCATCAGCATTAACCTTGCGCGCCGGCGAGGCGGGGGCGTTCCGGGGAAAGATTGCCAGGAGGAGGATCTTCGCGTTCGGGAAATCCTTGCGCAGTTCCAACACGATGGCTCCGACGCCTTCGGCAATCTCCGGGCCGGTGTTGGCGCCGGAATTGTTGGTGCCGATCATCATCATGATGGCCTTGGGCTGGAAGCCGGTTCCTTCGCCGTTCTGGAGACCCCATAGAACACCCTGCGTGGTGTCGCCGGAAATCGCGAAGTTGCCCACTTTGTACTTACCGAAATAGGTCGCGTAGGTTTCGGTCGAGTTTCGCCACAGGTCCGTGATGGAATCGCCCACCAGCAGAAGATCGATGTCGCCCTTCTTGGCGAGTTCGACGAATGAATCATGCCGGTTTGCCGCGCGCGGCACAGGGCGAATCGCACTGTTATCGCGAGGGACCTGTACCGTCGTCAGCGCACGATACTTGTCCAGCAGCGGCTTGGCGGCGGACGTGTCCGCGTTGATCAGGCGAACGATTGCGTCGTTCATTTGGGCGACTTCCGCCGCCGTCGGACGCGCGATGGCCACTTCAGCCGGTACGGGCTGAGGCGGTCCCGCAGGCGCAGCGCCGCGCCCGCCACCACGTGCTCCCGGAGCGCCGGGTGCTGCTGCCGGTGCCGGCGCTTGGGCGGTTGCTATACACGCCAGTCCTGCCGTCAAGATCAATGCGCCTGCCAATGCCCGCATGGTCCGCTTCATGTGTTTTCTCCTTGGGGAAAAGTTTTCGCTTGAGATGCGTGCCAATCCTAACCGCGCCTCTCGCCAGCGTCAACATTTCGCCACTGCTCACCGCCGATTCCGAGCGGTGCGGTTTCAAGAGTCAGTGCGGCTCCTCCCGGAATACCGGGACGTCCTCGGCGCCTCAAGCTAACATCCTCATCACGCATGCGACCGGCTCCGCCTCTCACGCGCTCGAACTTCACCATATTTCTGCCATTCGGATTTCTTGCAGTTCGGGCAATGCCAAAACACGCGGACCCACTTTTCCACCTGGTTCTCGGTTTTGCTCGACGGCTTCATCGGGGTCTTGCAGACGGGACAAGGCTGAGTGTCCGGTACAACAATGGCGCCAATGCCCTGCTTTACGGGCGACGCCTTGTATCGTTGGGCGATGAATTTCAGAAAGGAAGAAATCGTGGAGTTTTGCAGCTCCTTATAAATACCGTCCGGCACTTCGGCCAACTGCCACACCTGACCGCTTCTGAAGGCGATCTCGAGAATCCGGCTGCCGGACGCGTAGGCGAGCGTGTCCACTTTCTCGTCGAAGACCCGTACTCGCGGTCCCGGAATCGGAAAGACGAAATGCTCGCAGTCCTCGACCCTGCGTTGGCATTGACGACAAAAAACCATCGGCGCGAAAACCTCGCCCACTAGATACCGTACATTTGTTCGGTAGTCAAGACTTGAGATGGTCAACGTCCGGCTCATTCAGTCGGTGAAGACGGTTAGCTTGCGGGACTGAATCAACCATTTGCCGTTGCGTTTGACGAGGTGGTCTTCGGAGCGGCCCATTGCGGCCGCGATCATCTTCCCGTCTTTGTCGCGCCGCACAGTCTGCCAGTACGACTGATGCACGGCCTCGTTGGCTTTCGGGAACGTGATGCGCACGTTGCTGATCATGTGATACAGGTTCGCGGTCGGCATTCCCTTCGCCTTGTTGCCGTCGCGGCGCTTGATGAGGTCCGTGACGACCTTGCGAATCTCATCGTGTCCCTTGCTGATGTTGCCGTTCGAATCGATGACGGCGTCTTCGGTGAACACGGCGACGTAACCCTCCGCATCGAGTGAATCCACAGTCCATACGTAACGCGCCATCACGTCCTCGACGGCGACGCGGTCTTCATAGGTGCCGAGCTTCTCCTGCGCAGTGACGCGCGCGGGTGCCCCGATCAGCGCGACAGTCAGAGCGATGAGAGCGGCGTGACTCCATTGACGCAATCGCATGGCTTGTATCCTCCCGTTTGATCCGCCTATGATACGTCGCAATGCGTCGAACACAAGTGTTCACACTCCTCGTCTCGGCTGCTTGCGCGGCCGCTTGCTGCCTGGCAATGCGGGCAGCGGCTCAGGTCGCGCCAGGTGACGACCTTGCGCCCATTCGAGCTCGATTGGCGCAGCTTGAGAACAGCCTTCACCAGGCGCAAGCCCTTCGCGACATCAAACGCCTCCAATACAGTTACGCCCATTACGCGGAGTCCGGCCTTTGGCTCGACCTCGGGGACCTCTTCGCCGTTAACGGCGTCGCACACTATTCTCAAGGCGATTTCCGAGGTCCGGAGAGCCTGCGGAAGTTTTATCTCCAGGAACTCGGCCGCGGCCAGTTGGGATTGGCGGAAGGCCGTATCTATCCGCACATCATGATTCAGCCCGTGGTGACCGTTGCAGAGGATGGCAAAACCGCGAAGGGCCGATGGCATGTGATCGCGATGCTGGGCAGCTATGGCACTTCTGCCTCATGGGCCGGTGTCGTCTATGAAAACCGGTACGTGTTCGAGGATGGCGTCTGGAAAATCAGCGAACTGAGCTACAACTCGCAATACAGCGGACGCTATAGCCCGCCCAGCCTGTCGGTTTCGAAGTGGGACCTTCCCTATCATTTCACACCACAATCCGCCGGCACGCCCGCGGCGAATCCGGTTTCGCCGGCTCCGTTGGCTCAAGCCGATGAGGCAGCCGGTTCCGCCACCTTCGAGGGGCTGCAACAACGATGGGTCGAAGTCGCTCGCCGGGCGCAACAACTCCAGGACGAAACAGACGTATTAAACCTGCAGCACAGCTATGGCTACGACTTCGATCAGAAGATGTGGGGAGCGGTTGCAAATCTCTTCACCAGCGATGGGACTCTGGAGTTGGGCCTGCGCGGCGTGTATGCCGGTAGAGGGAGGATCCGCCGGGCTCTGAATATCATCAGTGGTGAACGCCTGGATGACGATGAGGTCCACGATCACCTTCAGCTCGCGACGGTCGTTCACATCTCTCCGGATGGAAGAACAGCAAAAGCCCGCGGAATCGAGCTGTCGGTATCCGGCGTGAAAGAAAAAGGGGCTCAATGGGAGGAGGGCATCTTCGAGAACGAGTACGTCAAAGAGGATGGAATCTGGAAAATCTATTCTGTGCATTACTACCCGAGAGTTATCACGGACTATGAAGCGGGCTGGGCGAAAGACGCAAAGCCGGCTGCGAGACCCAGTACCCTGTTTCCGCCAGATCGGCCACCGACGGAAGCCTACGGAATATATCCACGGATGTATTACCCCCGGTTCCACTACGACAACCCGGTAACCCGTTTGCCGGTTCAATATCCTCCGGGCATCGCGGCGGCGATTGAGAAAGGGAATGCGAAGCAACGGTCTTCGCGCCCTGCTGCACTGCCGAGTCCGCCTAAGGACGTGAAGGAATTCATGGCACGACTAACCGAACTGGAACGGCAGATCCATTCGAGCCTCGGATATGACGCCGCCGAGAACCTCGTTAGCGCCCTCGGCTATTATCTCGAGGATTCCAGGGCCGATGGATTGCAGGGACTGTTCCTGAGCAACCCGCCGGATCGCCGTTCGCTGTCGAATACGGAAGCGGAAAACTCGTCCGCAATTCATCAAACTATTCAACCGGTAGTCCGCCTCGCCGCCGATGGCAAATCCGCGACGATTCGGGCGCGACTGCTGAAGGTGGATGGAAAGGCCGGTGTCCTTGCGAGCGGAACGTATGAAGGCCGGGCAATAAACCGTGACGGGACGTGGAAACTCCAAAGCCTGACCTTGAAACAAGCCTGGTCATCCCCGTTCAATCACTGGACGCCGACGATCGAACGCCGGCGCTGAACCCCAACCTCGCATGGATGGATCTTTCGTAGGCTAGACACCGAAGCTGCGGCTCGCGGCCTCGAGGAAATCTTCAAGCGGAGGTATCTCAATGCCTTCCGCTGTCTTCTCTTTTGTCCTGCCAGGTAAACAAGATTTTCGCCGATATACCTTGGCCATATCGCCGTCGTTTTACACGGAAATTCGACATCAAGGTATATGACGAAAACAGGAAGCTGTGATCTCCTGCTGTCTTCAACCGATGCGGGCAATCCCGATCGGCGGGGCCGGCGGGGCCGGGATCACATAATTGATCTTGGGAGTTTTAATATCGATATCGATCTTTTTTCCGCCCGCGCCTCGACCGAACAGGAAATAGAACGCGAATGCGGCGAGAACGACAATGACTACAATCGCAACCGAAGCCACGCTGCTACTGCTGTTGTCCGACATCTCATACCTCCTCAAGTTTAGACTTCTGTTGATCGTCTGAATTTCAGCTGCAACCTGAAGGCCAAACAGCGGTTTTATAAGGTCTAGCCGATCGCGAGTCCTCCGCGACTGTCTCGAATGTGTCGTCTCAAGACAACACTGGGAACAGCAAATTCCCTGTGGGCCACGCCGTCGGTGTGAGGAGGTTTACTGTGGTCTCGGGGCCGGCCTCAGATTCCTGGTGTAATACACACCCGCCGGGATGTGATGACCCGGACTAATTTGGGGTCAGACTACTCGAACCCCAAACTCCTATTCCAGAGTTTGGGGTTCGAGTAGTCTGACCCCAAATTAGACCCCAAATTAGAAGCTGATGCGCAGTGTGCCCTGGAACTGGCGCGTCTGGTTTCCCTTCCCTGTGATCGTTCCGAGACTGCCGGCGGAAAGGGTGGGCTGGTTTGGAGTCGCGTGGTTCAGGATGTTCGTGGCATCCATGCGGATCTGGAAGATCTTGGATTCGCTAACCCTGAACGACTTGCTGGCATTCATGTCCAGACTCCATTGTCCGAAGTAATAGATGTTGCCTCGGCCCAGATTGCCGGTTTTGCCAGGCATGGGATACTTCAGCAACGTTTCGCCCACAGTTCCGTCGGGATTACGCGCCGCCAAAGCCGAGATGGTGCATACGGATTGCAGGCTGGTTCCCATTTTGTCCGCTGCCCCGACGACCTTCGGATCAGTGCACTGCGGATCCGTGATACCGATGTACTTGTTGCCGGGATACATGGTGCCGGTGGTCGTACCCTCGTTCCATGTCACGTGGGCTTTGGGAATAACCCAATTGGGGCTGACAACGTCATACCCGCTGGGGGCATAGAAGTGGCTTATGCCGGGATTAAATGACGTCGGTGTCCCGCTGGCGCCATTGAAGATGAAGCTGGTCTGCCACCGCTCCAGCAGTCGTGCCACCACACCGCTGGTGTTGCCGAAGATCAGCTTGTTGGGCCCGATGGGCAACTCGATGGTCCCGTTCATGCGGATCGAGTGTGCGCCGATATTCTGCACCTGGTAGTTGATGTTCCGGTTCGCAGAATCGATATAACCCGTAGTAGGAAGGTACATCGACTTCGCCCAGATCCAGGTAGTCTGAACGTTGACGCCGTTGATCGGCCGCGCCGTTACCTGGCCCTGGAGCGAATGGTAAGTGGAACGGCCGAAGTTGCTGTTGTATGTGACCGAGGTGAACTGCGGATTAGAAGTCAGCCAATCCTCGGCGAAGCAGCGCAACGGAATGGCTGCTCCGGTATTGGCCACCTGCGCTCCTCCGATCGCGGTTTGCTGCACGATCGTGAAGCCATTCGCGATGCGGTCACAACCATTTCGCTGGGCAAGCAGAGCGATGCCGCCCAACGCGGCGCTGGTGCCGGGATTGATCGGCGCCGCCTGACGGCCTTGGGCGGCGGTTGGAGCAAGCCCAAGCAAGCTATCCGCAACGGCGTCGAAATTTCCCCACGACAGGTTGTTCTGGAAGGTGGCGCTTCGCCGCAGATGCTGGGCGCCGCTCTGAAAAATCCCGCCGGTCACGGTTCCCACGGGGCCGAAGCCCGTCACCGTGTTGTTGATGTTCAACCCTGCCAACAATTGATCTAGAAGAACCGGATCGCCATTGACATCGCAGGGACTGATTCCCTTGTCCGTATAGGATTTGTACCCCGGTGCATTGGCCGTACACGTCGCGGCCCGGGCGTCCGACAACGCCTGGAAGAGTTCGGGATTCGTATAGACGTTGTTGTTGTTGATGTCGATGGAGCCCAGCTGTTTTCGACCCAGCGTCCCGGTGTACCGCAGATCCACGGTGAATTTGCGGTTGATCACGCGCGTCACCGACAAGTTGAGGTTCTGGGTGTAAGCGGTCTGCAATTTCGGGTCGTACACCTGGGGCGCGAAAGAACGGCCATAGACCTGCACCGGGGTACCGGGCGTGATCTGGTTGGGCGTCATCGGAACGAGCGACTTGATATCGCCCAACCCGATCGCGCGCTGGGAGAGTATGTTCTGGTAGACGCTATTGTTGATATTGACCGCGAGCGTCCCGGTGGTCGTAGCGCCCGGGGCATTCGCGATGATGCCCTCGACGCCGCCGATGCCCGCGCTGCGGTTCGTGGACCCCGCACCAAATGTCTGTTGGTAGCCGCCGCGTATGCTCGTTTTCCCTTCGCCAAACCACGGAAGCGTGTAGGCAAAACCCACAGCGGGACCAAAGTTGTACCAATTCTGAGGCATCGCCGTAATTTTCGGATTGGGACTGTTGGGCCCTACAAAGTTAATCACCGATAGCGCTGTCGGATCGCAAGTGGAAACAGGCAGCAGCGCATTCTGTTGAACGCCGGTCTTGCAGCTAAGGGGATCTTTGGTTGAAGATCCGTACCCGGTAAGGTAAAGGTTGCCGGGATGATAAAGGATACTGAACGGATCCGCATTGAACTTGTCGAGGGTAGTCTGGGCCGTGCGAGTCGCCCCAAACGCACCATAGCCGTAGTCCGGCATCGACGTGGTGAAGCCCCCATTGATGTAGGGTGACGAGTAATACTCCCAGCGCACGCCCAGATTCAACGTGAGTCGTTTTGTGATCTTGTAATCGTCCTTGGCAAAGAGCGCCCATTCCTGATTGATCTGCTTGCGAAACCGTTGCCCCTGAGTGGAGATGTCATCCCAATAGTTCTTGGTCTGGTTCGCGCTGCTGGTGATCCAGTAATTCTGGGAGACGGCGGCGACAGACCCGTTCAGGTAGTACAGCAGGTTCGTCACGTTCGTGCGTGCCGCGGTGGCCCCGGTCACTGCGGCATTGAGCAATCCCGGCAGATAGCCGACGGGATCCGTGGGCGCGTTGAAAGTCGCTGTCGTACCGAAGGGACTGGGCGTTGCGGTCGCCGAGGCATTGCCAAGTGTCACCGTTGCATCCGGAACGGCTGATCCATTTCCGGTCGTTCGGGGCAGCCGCCAATCGACGCCGAATTTGTACGCATGTTTGCCCGTGCTCCAGCTCAGCGTGTCCGCCCAGTTGTAAAGGAGGTTTTCGCCATACACCTGGGTCGAGCCGGTATTCAGAATGCCGGCGCCGGTGCTAATGTTCCCAATTCCGCTATTGACCAGTGCGAGATATGTGTAGTCCGGTTTTTGGGTGCTGACTCCAGCCGGAAGCATAAGATTCTTCGCCGCATCGGCGACGGCCGGGTTCGGGCTATTCCACGGCGCATAGGTATAGTTCTTCGTGTAGTTCTCTCCAAAGCGGGCTTCGTTAACCATCCGCGGCGTTATGGTGGATGTCCCGTTGACCGTCAACACCTGCGGTCGCCGATAGGTTCCGCCACAGAGGCTGCCCGGGAAATTACCGCAATTGTCCGCGCTGTCATCCCGCTGAAGGGTGTAACTGACCGCCACCTTGTGTTTGGCATTAAAGTTGTGGTCGATCTTGAGATTGAGTTGTTTGCGGTTAACAAAAGCGCTGCTGCCGACATTCGCACCGCCGGCGATCGTGGTAGGCAAGCCGTTGAGGGTATTGAAGTCCCCCGATCTTCCACGTATCCACCGGAGTTGTGCCGTATTCAGCCCGTCGCCGGCTCCAAAGTAGTTGGCATGTGGCGTTGCCAGCAGGAACTTGCGGATTAGTCCGCTCGAATCGAAAGTTGGGCGGAAGTTGTCCCACGCCGCGCGGCCCGTCGGCACGCTGATCGCGCCGCCGGGGCAATCGGCTGCCGTGAACGGAACCATGTTGCCGTCCGCATCGAGCCGCTGCGTGCCGAACACGCTGAAGCAAGTCAGGTTTCCGGAGTAGGGAATAAACCCTCCCTGCGCCGGGTTTAGCGAGGTCGACAAGGGGTCGGCTGGCGGCCGAAGCGGACTGCCTCTCTGATCCACGGCGATGAAGCTCGCGGTGGTCGCTACCAACGGGAAGACCGGTGACGCCAGCGTCGCGCTGGGGTTCCACCCCAGCGGATTGTAGCCCTGCCAGTAACGGAAAATGCCCTGCCGTGCCGGGTCAGTGAGGACGTTTACGGTGACCGTATCCCGCGTGTTGCGGATGTTCTGGTCCCACAACGTATAGAAGAAGGTCTTGCTAGTGCCGTTGTACACGCCCGGAATCTTGATGGGGCCGCCATACGCGATCGAGTACTCGTGGAGGTTGCTCCAGTTTTTCGGGGTGCTGTTGTACAGCTTGCCGCTAATCGGGTCCGTAAACGCGGTGTGATTGTTGGCCCAGGTATTCGCGTCCAGCGCGCTGTTGCGGACATTCCACGACGCCGAACCGCTATACCGGTTGGTTCCGGAACGGGTGCTGATCTGAATCTGCGCGTTTCCGCGTCCAATCTCGGCGTCCACCGGCGACACGATCAGGCGGATTTCGCCCACCAGGTCCGGCGAAATGGTGGTCACGGACAGCGTCTTCGGACCCCAGAACTCCGGGTAGTTGCGCACATCGGCCGTCGACATTCCGTCGCGAGTCGCATTGATCGTATTCAAGCCCAGGCCGTTGACCGTGTCGAACTGCTCGCCGGCCGGGCTCACGCGCAAACCGGGCATCGTGAGCAGCAGGTCCAGCACATTGTTGCCGACCAGCGGAAGACTATCGATTTTATCCCTGGTAAGGACATCGCCGACGGTTGCCGACGAATCCCGCAAAATCGCGTCCTGAGCTACTGAGACATCGACCGTAGAATTTATGGTGCCCACTTCGAGCGTAAAGTTGAGGCGTACCTGTCCGGCATACCCCAGGGCCACATCCTTTTGTAAAGACGTCTTGAAGCCCGGCAGTTGGGCCGAAACCTCGTAGGTTCCCGGTTGGAGAACCGGAAAGCTATACGCGCCCGATTCATTGGTGACCTGGGTCACCGTGACGCCCGTACCCGAGTTCTTCGCAGTAACGCTCGCCCCCGGAATCAGTGCTTTGGAAGCATCCTGCACGGTTCCGCCCAATTGCGCGCTGCCGCCCTGCGCGACCGCGATTCCCGCAAATCCTGCGAGCAGCAATACGGCGAAACCCCCGATAACCAAAAATCGCTTCATAAATCTCCCCAATCTGATGGACCAAAAAGTCCAGCACGGCCAAAGGAACTTTCCAGTGACTGACGCCAACTTTCGAGAGTCCCGCCGAACGGAACTCTCCCTGACTCGCTAACAAACAGGATTGCCGGGAATATTTTGGCGTGATTATCTGGAGCCAGTCCGGTTACGTCAAGGAAGAAATCTGAGATGAAGGCAATACAGTCAATAGCTACGACGGGGGATCAGGATTTGATTGGCCGGCGGGCCTGCTTATCCGTCTCGATAACCAATCTTTTCAGCTCTGGGGAGTCTTGCCTGGGCGTGTGGAATAAGCCCTATTTCAATCCACAATGGAGCGCGGCGATGCCACCTGAAAGATTCCGATAGCCAACACTCCGAAAACCAACGGCTTCCATCAGCTGGGCAAGCTCACGTTGCGCGGGAAACCGGCTTACAGAGTCCGGCAGGTACTGATATGCAGACCCCTGCCCCGAGATCCAGGCGCCGATCCGCGGAAGAATGCGGTGGAAATAGAATTGAAACGCCTGTCGCATTACAGGAATGACGGGTCTCGAGAATTCCAGCACAACAAGGACGCCCCCCGGTTTAAGTACGCGTCGCATTTCCGCCAGCCCCTTCTTCGGGTCTTCGAGATTCCTCAGCCCAAAAGCCACAGTGACCGCGTTAAACGAATTGTCGGCAAAAGGC
>Ga0134121_10003707_pt1 | contig 12633 bp, 6 predicted proteins | sample KB301_FD_96463 | JGI IMG/M metagenome (GOLD analysis project Ga0134121, IMG submission 96463) | Terrestrial soil microbial communities without Nitrogen fertilizer from Kellogg Biological Station, Michigan, USA - KB3-0-1 | ecosystem: Environmental > Terrestrial > Soil > Unclassified ...
CCTCCGGCCTGCTCTACCGCTCCAACAAGCTGATGGTGGACCGCCAGACCGGGTCGCTGTGGACCAACCTCACCGGGGAGCCGGTCATCGGGCGGCTCGCGGGCGGTTCGGCCCCCGTTCAAGGGCTCGCCGTACTGCCGGTGACGGTGACCACGTGGCAGGACTGGCGACACCGGCATCCGGAGACGACGGTGCTCGCCCTCGATCGCGACATGGAGCAGCGTTTCGGCTTCGAGTACCAGCCGGGTGCCGCGGCGCGCAAGCGGACCGGGGTCTCTTTCCCCACCGGGCCGGCCGGCCCGCACAGCACCGCCCTCGATGCCGGGTCCGAGGTTTTCGCCTTGCGTCTGGGTGGCCGCGCCAAAGCGTACCCGATGCGGAAGCTCCTGACGGAGCGGGTGGTCGACGACCGGCTGGGCGACGAGCCGGTGGTCGTGGTGGCCGATGCGGAGTCCGGAGCGGTACGGGCCTACCGCCGCGGCGAGCGCCGGTTCACGCTTGGCTCAGAGGCAGGCGAGCTGGTGGACGGCGAGGGGCGCCGTTGGACGGTGGGCGAGGACGCCCTGCTGCCGCTGGCGGCCGGTCCGACCGTCGCGCCGCTGCCCCGCGTGCCCGGCCACCAGGCCTTCTGGGCCGGCTGGTACGCGTTCTTTCCTGGCGCCGAGCTGTACGGAAGCCCGGCGCGGGAGTACCATGGAAAGTCCTTGTAGGTCGAAGGAGGCCGCGATGAGAGCTTTTCGAGCCGTCTGCAACCGTCCCTCCCCTCGCCTCCTGCCGGTCTTGCTGCTGCTCCTGGTGGCCGCGGCTCCGGCCCCGAGCCGAAAGCCAACCGAGGTTTTCGAAGGCGCCTCCCACGTCGTCGCCGTCGAGGTGCCCGTCAACGTCGTCGGCCGCGACGGCGCGCCGGTGCAAGGGCTCAAGGCCGAAGATTTCGAGGTCTACGACGGCAGCGAACGGCAGAAGGTCTCCTCGTTCGAGGTGATCGATCTGAAGAACGTCCGGGCGGCCGGCGCCAACGAGTCTGCGGCACCTGGGGCGGCTTCCGGGCGCGCGGCCGAAGACATGCCTTCAGGCATCCGCCGCCGCTTTCTGTTCCTCTTCGACCTTTCCTTCTCCAGCCCGACGTCGATCCTCAAGGCCCGCCTGGCGGCCCGCGACTTCGCCCTTCACTCCCTCCATCCGGCCGACCTGGCGGCGGTGGCGACCTATTCGATGGAGTCGGGGCCGAAGCTGGTGATCACCTTCACTCCCGACCGGGCGCAGCTCGCCCGGGCCATCGATACCCTGGGCTTCCGCCAGGTCCTCGACACCCGCGTCTCCGATCCGTTGCGCTTCATGGTCGACACTCCGGCCAGCGCCGCCAGCGAAGCCTCGCAGAACATTACCGACAGCCTCGACCTGAAATCGCAGAAGGACCAGGCCATCCTCGACTATCTGAAGACCATCAGCTACGTGAGCGAGCGCAGCGAGCGGTCGTTCGAGGTCAGCAGGATCGCGGGCTACTCCCGGGCGCTGGGCGAAATGGCCAAGGCGCTCAACTCGGTGAAGGGGCGTAAGCACGTCCTTTACTTCTCCGAGGGTTTCGACAGCCGGCTGCTGCTCGGCCGCCAGACCACCGACAAGGAGACCGAGGACGACAACGTCAACATCATGTTCGGCCAGACCTGGATGGTGGACAACGACTCCCGCTACGGCAACACCGGGTTGCAGGGCAACCTGCAGCGCATGCTCGAAGAGTTCCGCCGCGCCGACTGCGTCATCGAGGCGGTGGACATCGGCGGCCTGCGCGCCGGCGCCGACCAGAACTCGCGGCCCAGCGGCCAGGAGGGGCTGTTCTACATCGCCAACGAGACGGGTGGCGAGCTGTTCAAGGACGCCAACAACCTGCGCGAACCCCTGGAGAAGGTGCTGGAGCGCACCAGCGTCACCTACCTGCTGACCTTCGAGCGTTCCGACCTCAAGCTCGACGGCTCCTATCACAAGCTGCGGGTGAAGGCGACGAACCTGCCGGCCGGGGCCCGTCTGGCGTATCGCGCCGGTTATTACGCGCCGCGGCCGTTCAAGGATCTCGATCCGCTGGAGAAGAACCTCCTCGCCTCCGACGGCATCGCCAGCGCGTCGCCGAAGCGGGACATCGACCTCAACGTGCTGGCGGCGCCTTTCCGCGCCACCGCCGCCCTCTCGTACGTGCCGGTGATCGTCGAGATCGGCGGCCGCAGCCTGCTCGACGGGCAGACCGGAAGCAAGCTGAACCTCGAGCTCTACAGCTACGTCAGCGACTCCGAGGGGCAGATGAAGGACTTCTTCAGCCGGCGGGTGGATCTCGATCTGGGCAAAGAGCAGGGCCGCCAGGCGATGCTCGACGGCGGGGTCAAGTACTACGGCCACTTCGACCTGCCGCCCGGCATCTACCACGTGCGGGTGCTGGCGCGCAACGCCGACACCGGCCGCACCGGCGTGCAGACGGCGCGCGTCGAGGTGCCGGCCTACGGTCAGACTCAGCCCGTGCTGCTCCCGCCGTTCTTCATGGAGGACCGGCAGAAGTGGTTGCTGGTGCGGGAGAACAGCCACGAGGGGCAGCAGGCCAGCGTGATCTATCCGTTCACCGTCGAGGGGCAGCCGTACGTGCCCTCCGCCCGGCCGACCCTGCACGGCGAATCGACGGCGAAGCTCTGCCTGGTGGCCTACAACCTCGGCAAGGGCGACGTCTCGGTGCAGGGCCAGGTGGTGGCGGCCGACGGCAAGTCCTCGGTGTCGGGCCATCTGTCCAAGGTGCAGCGCACGGCCACCGGCATCCAAGGCCTGGACAAGCTGTTGGCGACCTTCGATTCGACCGGGCTCAACGCCGGCAACTACGTCCTGCAGGTGGCGGTGACCGACCCGAAGACCGGCGTCCGGCACGCGAGCTCGCTACCTTTTCAGGTGATTCACTGAGATTTTCTCGAGGAATGGCGATGCAGACATCCAGGGTCCTCGCAGCCTGCCGTGCGGCTGCCCGGGCGGGGCTGACCCTCGCCGCGGCATCCCTCGCGACCGTTGCGGCCGCAGCGGCGCCGCCGGCAGTGCCGGCGCCACCGCAGCAGACCTTCGCCGGCGCCACCGACGTCGTGGAGGTCGAGGTGCCCGTCCAGGTGGTGCGCGACGGCCAGCCGGTGCGCGGCCTCAAAGCCGAAGACTTCGAGGTCTACGACGGCCGCACGCGGCAGACTCTCACCGGCTTCCACGCCGTCGACCTCGCGGCTCCGGCCGTCCTGCGGGCGGCCGCCGTGCCGCTGGCGGGGCGCCGCCAGTTCCTCCTTTTCTTCGACCTCGCCTTCTCCGATCCCAAGTCGGTGGTCAAGGCGCGGGAGGCGGCCCGGGAGCTGGTGATCAAGGGGCTGCGGCCCGGCGACCTGGTGGGGGTCGCCACCTACACCGCCGCCCGCGGGCCGCAGATCGTCCTCGGCCTGACCTCCGACCGCCGGCAGGTGGACTCGGCTCTCGGCTCCCTGGGCACCGTGCACCCCGACCGGGCGGACGATCCGTTGCGGCTGGTGATGAGCCACGGCAAAGGCGGCCTGCGGCCCGGGGGCGGCGGCGATTCGCGGCAGATCTCCGAGTCCTCCCAGGAAGCGGACGCCGCCCACATCGACGCCCTGTCCACCGACCTGGGGACGCAGCAGGCGACGCTCAACCGGGAGTCGAACCGCGCGGCGCAGAGGGCGTCGGTCACCGCCCTCACCCGCGCCTACTCCGACATGGCGCGGACGCTGGCGGCGATCCCGGGCCGCAAGCAGGTGGTCTACTTCTCGGAGGGGTTCGACAGCACCCTGATCACCGGCACCGCGCCCTCGTTCAACGACCGGCAAGAGGACGGGTCGGTCTTCGGACAGGTCCCGCAGGCGGGCGTCGGCACCTCCGATCCCCATCTCGAGAATTCGGACGACACCTTCGGCAACACCCAGGCGATCAACGCGCTGGAGAAGATGCTGGAGGCGCTGCGCCGGGCCGACTGCGTCATCCAGGCGGTGGACCTCGGCGGCCTGCGCGCCGGCGGCGAGCAGCAGGTGACCCGCACCGCCGGCAAGGAAAGCCTCTTCGCCATGGCCCGCGGCACCGGCGGCGAGCTGTTCGAGGGCTCCAACGACCTGTCGTCGGCGATGAGCGGCCTGATGCAGCGCACGAGCCTCACCTACGTGCTGACGTTCCAGCCGGACAAGGTGAAGCCGGACGGCACCTACCACAAGCTGCGGGTGGAGCTCAAAAACGCCCCTCGCGGTACCCGGGTCGCCTTCCGGCCGGGCTGGTACGCTCCGCGGCCGTACCGCCAGCTCAATCCCATGGAGAAGCTGTTCGAGGCCTCCTCGAAGCTGATGGGCGGCGCCGAGTCCGGATCGATTCCCAGCGCCGTGCTGGCGGCCCCCTTCCGGGCCGGCGGTGCTGACGGCAGTGGCGCCGGCGACCTGGCCTACGTGCCGGTGCTCATCGAGGTGGACGGTCCGGCACTGCTTGCCGACAAGCCGCAGGGAGTGCTGCCGGTGGAGGTCTACATCTACGCCCTGGGCGCCGACGGCGCCATTCAGGACTTCGTCTTCCAGGCGCTGGGGCTCGACCTCGTCAAAGCCGAGACGGCGCTGCGCCAGGGCGGACTCAAGTTCTTCGGTCATCTCGACCTGCCGGCCGGCGAGTACTCGGTGCGTACGTTGATCCGCAACGGCGCCTCCGGGGCCTACAGCCTGCGGGCGGCGCCGCTCAGCGTGCCGGCTTTCGCGACGGTGGGGCCGGTGTTGCTGCCGCCGCTCTTTCCCGACGCGGCGGCGAACCGCTGGCTGATCATCCGCGAGGCGCAGCGGGGGGCGCAGGTGGCCTATCCGTTCATGGCGCGCAAGCAGCCGTTCGTCCCCTCCACGCGGCCGGCGCTCGTCGCCGGCCAGGAGATCGCCGTGGCGCTCCTGGGCTACAACCTGGCGGCTGGAGATCTCAAGGCCGAAGCCCGGGTGACGACGCCCGACGGCAAGGAGACCGGGTCCGAGGGCGGCGGAGTCCTGCGGGTGCTGGACCGGGAGAAGGGCGGCGGCGGGTCCCCGGACCGGCTGACGGCGACTTTCAAGCCGCCGAAGCTACCGCCGGGAGAGTACCTGTTGCGGGTGACGCTCACCGGCGACGGCGCGGCGGCGGGCACCAGCAGCGCTCCGTTCGTGGTGGGCGGCGGACGCTGATCGGTGGTACCTTACTGGCAACTTCTTCTGTTTCTTTTTTGTAATCTTGAGCTGGGAGATCCATTCCGCGAGGGCTGAAAGGACGTTGCATGAGAAAGGGTAGTCAACTTCAACGCGTTATCGCCTTGGCGGTGGCCGGGCTGGGCCTGGTGACCTGGTCCGGGTCCGCACAGCAGACCTTCTCGGGCGCCACCGACGTCGTGGTCGTCGAGATTCCCGTTCAGGTCGTCAAGGACGGCGAGCCGGTGCGTGGGCTCACGGCCAAGGACTTCGAGCTCTACGATGGCCGCAAGAAGGTGCCGGTCACCGGCTTCGAGGTGCTCGATCTCGCGACGCCGGTAGCGGCGGGCTCGCCGGCGGCTGCGGCGGCTCAGCAGGTTCCGGTCTCGGCGCGGCGTCACTTCCTGATGCTGTTCGACCTCTCGAACTCCGAGCCCAAGTCGATCGTCAAGGCCCGCTCGGCAGCGCTCGGCGTCGTCGACGGCCTCCACCCGACCGACCTGGTCGCGGTGGCCACCTACAGTGCCTTGCAGGGGCCGCAGCTGGTGATCGGCTTCACGCCCGACCGCAAGCAGATCGCCACCGCGATCGACACGCTGGGGGTGCCGAAGCTGGTCGACCGCTCACCCGACCCACTGCGGTTGGTGCTTACCGACGCCCAGCACGATCTCTTGAGCAAACCTTCGACGGGTCTCACGCCTAGAGGTGGCGGCGCCGACGCCAAAGCGGCCAACGACGAGGCGGTGCTGGAAAACCTGCAGGGGCTGGCGACGCAGTCCGACCGCGCCGACCGCTCCATCAAGCAGCAAGTGCTGCGCAACATGACGAAGTCCTTCACCGACCTGGCGCGGCTGATGGGCGAGGTCAGCGGGCGCAAGTACGTGGTTTTCCTTTCCGAGGGGTACGACAGCTCCCTGGTCTCGGGCACGGTGAATACCCTGGGCGCCGACGAACCGGCGCCGACCTATGATGAAACCCGGATCATCGCCCCCACCAATGCTACCGGCGCCGACGACAAGTTCGGCGACACGCGGTCGCAGAACGCCGTCGAAAAGATGCTCGATGCCTTCCGCCGCGCCGACTGCGCCATCCAGGCGGTGGACATCGGCGGCCTGCGCGCCAGCGGCGACCAGGGAGCGACGCGCGCCAGCGGCCGCGAGGCGCTGTTCAACATGGCGAAGAGCACGGGCGGCGAGCTGTTCGAGAACTTCAACAACCTGCAGACCGCCATGGGCCAGATGTTGCGCCGCACCGGCGTCACCTATGTGCTCTCCTACCAGCCGGACGGCCTCAAGCCGGACGGCACCTATCACCCCCTGAAGGTGGAGCTGAAGAACGCGGCGCGCGGTGCGCGGGTGGTGGCGCGGCCGGGCTACTACGCGCCGCTGCCCTATAAGCAGCAGCAGCCTCTGGCGCGAGTCCTGGAGACTGCCAGCACGGTGCTGGGCGAGGAGAGCGGCGCCATCGTCACGTCGGTGCTGGCGGCGCCCTTCGCGGCGGCGAGCGGCGAACGTGCCTGGGTGCCGGTGGTGATCGAGGTGAACGGCGTCTCCTTGCTGGCGGGCAAGCAGGACGCGAAGCTGCCGGTGGAGATCTACATCTACGCCCTGGACGAGAACGGTTCGGTGCTGGACTTCGTGACCCAGACGGTGGGGCTCGACCTGACCAAGGCCGAGGCGGCCCTGCGACAGTCGGGCCTCAAGTTCTTCGCCCAGATGGAGCTGCCGAAGGGGAACTACTCCCTTCGCACGCTGGTGCGCAACGGCACCACCGGCGCTTCCGGCCTGCGGGTGACGGCGGTCGCGGTGCCGGCCTTCGCCAAGGGCGAGCCGGCGCTCTTGCCGGCCTTCTTCCCGGAGGCTCCTGGCCGCTGGGTGATGGTGCGGGAGACGCCCAAGCAGGGGCAGACGCCGATGCCCTACCCCTTCATGCTCAAGGAGGCCCCCTACATCCCGTCCTCCAAGCCGGTGCTCGCACCGGGACAGGAGACGCAGCTCGTCCTGCAGGGCTACAACCTGGCGGCGGGCGAGCTCAAGGCCGATGTCAAGGTGCTGTCGGCCGACGGCAAAGAGGTCGGCAACGGCGACATCAACTTCAAGCTCGGCGGCCGGGAAGGGTCCGGCAGCCCGGTGCGCATGGCGGCGAGCTTCCGCCCGCCCTCGCTGCCGCCGGGCGACTACCAGCTGCGGGTGACGCTGACCGACGGCGCCGGCAAGGCGCAATCCAGCATGGCCCGCTTCGCCGTGGGCTCGGCGGCGGCACCGCCGCGCGGGAGCCGCTGAGCCGGAAGCCGGTCATGGAGCACCGAAAGACGGCGTGGCGTTTCGCGGTGGGGCTCGCAGCGGCGGGCCTCGTCGCGGCCGCGCCCTCGGCTCCGGGGTGGGCTCAAGCTCCGCCTTCACCGGCCGTCCCGGCCCCCGCCGTACCTGCCTCGCCGCCTTTCACCGCCACCACCCAGGTGCTGTCGGTGGAGGTGCCGGTGCAGGTGGTGCGCGACGGCGAGCCGGTTCGCGGCCTCACCGCCGCCGACTTCGAGGTCTGGGAGGGCCGCCGGCGCCTGCCGGTCACCGGCTTCGAGGCCCTCGATCTCGCCGCAGCCGCCAAGGGAACACGGCCGGCAGGAGTGCCGTCCGCGGCGCGGCGCCACTTCCTGCTGCTCTTCGACCTCGCCTTCTCCGAGCCGAAGTCCATCGCCCACGCTCGTGCGGCGGCGGCCCGCCTCATCGCCCAGCTTCAGCCCACCGACCTGGCGGCCGTGGCCACCTACAGCGCCGCTCGCGGACCGCAACTCGTCCTTGGCTTCACCGCCGACCGCCGGCAGCTCGACAACGCTCTCGGCTCGCTGGGATTGCCCGACTTGATCGCCCGTCCCATGGACCCCCTGCGCCTGGTGTTGGAAGAGGTGCTGAGCGCGCGCAACGCCGCCTCGGGCACGGCGCCGACGGCCGGCCGCGATCCGCTCGCCGAGGTCACCGACGTGACCGTCCTGACGCGGCTGGAGGCGGTGACCAACGCCGTCGAGGGGGCGGATCGCACCGCCCTGCGCAATCACGTCAACAACTTCACTCGTTCCCTCTCCGACCTGGCGCGGCAGATCGCCGTGGTGGAAGGCCGCAAGTACGTCGTCTTCCTCTCCGAGGGCTTCGACACTGCGCTCCTCCAGGGAACGACCGACGCCGCCCGGCAGGAAGAGATGCGCGAGAACGCCCTGCATGGCGAGGCGTGGCGCAACAATCCGGAAGAGCGGTATGGACTCACCGAAACCAGCAACGACGTCGAACGGATGATCGAGGAGTTCCGCCGCGCCGACTGCGTCATCCAGACCGTGGACATCGGCGGCCTCCGCGCCGGCAGCGACCTGGGCGCGCAGCGCCCCGCGGGACGGGACAGCCTGTTGATGATGGCCAAGGGGACCGGAGGCGAGCTCTACGAGAGCTTCAACGACCTGAGCGTGGCGTTCTCCCAGATGCTCCGGCGCACCAGCGTCACCTACGTGCTGGCCGTGGAGCCCGACCGCTTGCAGCCGGAGGGCGAATACCACCGTCTGCGCGTCGAGCTCAAGAAACCTCTACGCGGTGCCCGGCTGGTGCACCGGCCCGGCTACTTCCTGCCCAAGACCTACCTGGAGGAGACCTCGCTCGAAAAGCTGCTCGAGGCCGCCAACCAGGTGATGAGCGGCGAGGAGAGCGATGCCGTGGTTACCGCCGTGCTGGCGGCGCCGTTCCGCAGCGCTGGCGAGAAGGCCTACGTGCCGGTGCTGATTGAAGTGGACGGCGCCACTCTGCTCGCCGGCCAGCAGCCGCCGGTGCTGGCGGTGGAGATCTACCTCTACGCTCTCGACGCGACGGGGGCGGTGCACGACTTCGTCACCCAGACGGTGGGCCTGGACCTCGCCAAGGCCGGCGTCGGGCTGCGCTCGAACGGCCTCAAGTTCTTCGGCCACCTCGACCTGCTGCCGGGCGACTACTCGCTGCGCATTCTGGTGCGCAACGGCGCCTCCGGCCGCTCGGGTCTGCGGGTCGTCCCGGTGCACGTGCCGGCTTTCACTTCGGAGACCTGGCTGCTGCCGCCGCTCATCCCGGACCCGCCGGACCGCTGGGTCATCACCCGGGAGGAGCCGCGCGGCGAGAACAAGACGCCGCCTCCGTATCCCTTCCTCTTGCCGGGGGGCCAGTCCTTCGTGCCGGCGTCGAAGCCGGCGCTGGCAATGGGCCGCGAGACGCGTCTCATCCTCGTCGGTTCCCATCTCGGCGGCGCCGATTGGCAAGCCGAGGCCCGGGTGCTGACGCTCGACGGCCATGAGCTGCCCGGCGGCAACCTCGAAGTGATCGAGCGGCTCGGCGGCAACGCTACCGCGCCCGACCGGGCCATCGCCAACTTCCGGCCGCCCGACCTCAAGCCCGGCGACTACGTGCTGCGCATCACGGTGGCCGGCGGCGCCCTGGGGACCACTCCGGCAACCAGCTCGATCCGCTTCGGCGTCCTGCCGCCACCCCGTGGCGCGAGGAACTGAGCGGTTCCCCCCACGCCTGAGGGTCGCGAGGCCCACGTCTACCTCAAACCGGGGCGCGACAAGTCCGTCCGCGAGGGGCACCCGTGGATCTTTTCGGGCTCGGTCGCCCGGGTCGCGGGTTCCCCCGACGCGCCTGTGGCCCGGGTTTTCGACGCCGGCGGCCGTCCCCTCGGCTTCGGCTTTCACAGCCCGCTGTCGCAGATCCGCGTCCGCATGCTGGGCGCCGGTTCAGGCGACGCCGATCGGGCTTTCTTCGCCGCCCGCATTGCCGAGGCCCTCGCGCTGCGCCGAAGCGTCCTGCCGCCGGAGACCACCGGCTACCGGCTACTCAACGCTGAAGGCGACGGCGTGCCCGGCTGGACGGTGGACCGCTTCGGCGACGTGCTGGTGAGCCAGATCACCGCGGCCGGCCTGGAAGCGGTGCGGACGGAAGCCTATGCGGCGCTACTGGAGGCCCTGCCAGGATGTGCCGTCGTGCAATCCAACGACGTCCCCGTGCGCCGGGCAGAGGGCTTGGCGTTCGCGGGGGACGAGGTGATTGCGGGAGATCCGCCTGCCGAGGCGCGGTTCACCGAGTCGGGTCTGATCTTCACCGCCGAGCTGGCGGGAGGGCAGAAGACCGGCTTCTACTGCGATCAGCGGGAGAATCGCCGCCGCGCCGAGCGCCTCGCGGGGGGCCGCCGCGTCCTCGATCTCTTCTCCCATTCGGGAGCCTTCAGCCTCTACGCCCTGCGCGGAGGCGCCGAGCGGGTGGTCTGCGTCGAATCCTGGACGCGCCTCCTGGAGCGTGGCCGCCATCATCTGGAGCTCAACGGCCTGGCGCCGGACCGCATCGAGTGGGTGAAAGCGAACGTCTTCGAGGACCTGAGGGAGCGGACTGAGACCTATGGGCTGGTGATCTGCGATCCGCCGCCCCTGGTACGCAAGCGGCCGGACGTCGACGCCGCGGCCCGCGCCTACAAGGATTTGAACCGCCTCGCGCTGCAACACGTAGCCCCCGGCGGCTTCCTCCTCACCTTCAGTTGCAGCGGCGCCGTGGACACCAAGCTTTTCCGCCAGATCTTCTTCGCCGCCGCCGTCGAAGCCAAAGTCCGCGTCGCCCTTTTAGAACCTCTAGCCGCCGCGCCGGACCACCCGGTGGCGATCACGCATCCTCAAGGGGAGTATTTGAAGGGTTGGCTGGCGATGGTGCGGGGACGCGCCGCCTAACCCTCTGGGAGCGCCAGGAAAGCCTCCCCCGGCGCTGCGGCGCTTCTCCGATCGCCGATAAGCTTATCTTGCCACCGATAAGCTTATCCAGCCGCCGAGAAGCTTGCCCGGCCACACGATAAGCTTATCTAGCCGCCAGCAAGCTTCTCCAGCGGCTGATAAGCTTCTCCAGTTGGCGATAAGCTTATCCAGCCGCCGGCAAGCTTATCTGGGCGCCGATAAGCTTCTCCTTTCACCGGCAAGCTTATCTGGCCGCTGAGAAGCTTACCCGGCCCCCGACAAGCTTATCTGCCGGCAAACAAGCTTATCTGGGTCGCTGAGAAGCTTATTTGGCCGCCGGCAAGCTTCTCAGTGGCGCGGCAAGCTTATCTGGCCGCTGGGAAGCTTATCCGCCGCACGGGCTCGCAGAATCTGGAGACACTTCCCTGGAGACCACGATGATGGGTTTGCGCACGCTCCATTTCACTGCTCTGGCGGTCCTCTTGGCCGTGGCCTGCGCGCAGGCTCCTCGGTCCCCGGTATCAACGCCGCCCTCTGCGAAGGCAACCCCGGAGACGGTGGTGCTCCTTCGCTTTGCCGCCTATGGCGACACCCGCAATGGCCACGCGATTCACCGCAAGATCGTCGAGGACGTGATGAGCTTCCATCCCGCCCTCGTCCTCCAAACCGGCGACCTCGTCGCCGACGGTAGCGCCGCCGGCCAGTGGAAGATTTTCGACGAGATCACCGGCAACATGCGGGACCAGATTCCTTATTATCCGACCCGCGGCAATCACGACGTGGGGCCTGAGGGGTATTACGAGCAGCGCGTCACTCAGCCGGTTCTCTCCGGCAACAAGCTCTACTACTCCTTCGAGAAGATAAATATCCATTTCGTCGCGATCGACACCGAGCAGCCGCTGGGTCCAAAGAGCGACCAGGGACGCTGGCTCGAGACGGACCTCGCCCAGGCGCAGGCATCGGGACGGTTCATCATTCCGTTTTTCCACAAGGCGATGTTCTCGATCGGCCCCCACGCGACCGACCCGGCCGTGCTGGCCCTGAAGCCCATCCTCCATCCGCTCTTCCAGCGGCATGGCGTTCGCCTGGTTTTCGAGGGGCACGACCACCTCTACTACCGGACCGTCCGCGACGGCATTACCTACGTCGTCACGGGAGGCGGCGGCGCCCCACTCTATGAAGGTAAGCATCCTGAGCTTGGGCGCCCCCACGACGTCTTCAAGAAGGTCAACCACTTCTGCGTCGCCGACGTCTACGCCGACCGGCTCGTGGTCACGGCTTATCGGAGCGACCTTACGAAGCTCGATCGGTTCACGGTGGCGATGGGAAAGTAGCGCGTGCCGATCAAGGCCGCGGCCTCCCCGGCCCCCCCGCCTCGCCGCGTTGACAGCGCCCCCTCCCTTTGCTACCCTCTCCCTCCCTTGGGAACCGAGGAGTCGGCCGAGGATATTCAGGCCCGTAGCTCAGTTGGTTAGAGCGCTACGTTGACATCGTAGAGGTCAGCGGTTCGAATCCGCTCGGGCCTACCAGGGTCTCTTCAGGAGTCGGAAATCGGAGCCAGAACGAGCGAGACACAGAGCTGTACCAGGGTGTTCGACCTCTCGGGTAAACCGACTTCCAGCCTCATGCCCAGGCGCTTAGCTCAGCTGGTTAGAGCGCTACCTTCACACGGTAGAGGTCAGCGGTTCGAGTCCGCTAGCGCCTACCATCCCC
>Ga0134121_10003708_pt1 | contig 12630 bp, 20 predicted proteins | sample KB301_FD_96463 | JGI IMG/M metagenome (GOLD analysis project Ga0134121, IMG submission 96463) | Terrestrial soil microbial communities without Nitrogen fertilizer from Kellogg Biological Station, Michigan, USA - KB3-0-1 | ecosystem: Environmental > Terrestrial > Soil > Unclassified ...
ATATTGCATTTAATGATACAGCTAAAAGAGGAGATTGTTTTTCATTTGTTAAACAATTATTCAATTTAGCCAATTTAGATGAAGTATTGAGAAAAATTGATGGGGATTTTGGCCTAGGAATAGGAAATAGTGAGAAAAAGGATTATAAAGCTATTGTAGGAGAATATAAACAACCAGAAATAACCAAAAGAAATAGCTTGATTCAAGTGGTTACAAGGAAATTTACCTTAGAAGAGTTAGCTTATTGGAATACCTATCATCAAAATCTACAAGATTTGAGGGATAATAACATATATTCCATAAAAACTCTATATTTCAATAAAACAAGATTTCCTCTTAAAGAGACAGAATTGAGATTTGGTTATTATTATGATGGATATTGGAAGATATATAGACCATTTTCAGATAAGAAGAATAAATGGATGCCTAATAACACTCCGATTGTAACTCTAGATGGAAAAGAAAATATAAAAAATTGTGACACTGCTTTCATTGGAAAATCGAAAAAGGATATGATGGTAATTAAAAAAGTATTTCCATGCAGTTGCGCTGTGCAAAACGAAGGAATCGCATGTTTTAGTCCAGAAAATGTAGAATATTTCAAATCTAATTCCAAAAGACAGATATTAAGTTTTGATGCAGATTTAGTGGGGGTACAGAATAGTCAACAAATTACTAAATTGTTTGATTTCGACTATTGTAATGTTCCTAAGAAATATCTTAATGAAAACTTGAAAGATTGGGCAGACGTATCAAAAATATACGGAATGAAAGAAATCGAAAAGATACTAAAAGAAAAACAGTTATTATGAAAAAAGATTTTAATAAAAAATACAATGAGCTGGTAAAGGAATATCTTGATTATATAACAGATCAAAGGGAACCTATAGAGGAAAGATGGAAAGAATTAACTAAAACTCCTCACTTGGGGAAAACTTCGTATAGAACAAATTTTGGTTTAGACAGAGATGATTCTTTTTTATATGATGATAAAGGTCCTTGTTATATGGAAAAGTATCAAACTTCTGAAGTAAAGGAGATATTAGAAATGATGTTAGATGATGAGGATTTTGCACTAATGCCTGAGGAAATAACTCAGTTTAAGAAATTTTGTGTAAATAATGGGTTTTCGTATATGAAATTTGATTGGTAATATGAAAGAATTAAATAAATTAGTGGAAGAATTTTGGGGAAATAACTCAAATTTAAAAGCAGGAGAATTAGAGCTTTTTGCTCTAAAATGTTATAATCTGGGAAGATTATCTAAAAATTGTAAAGAAGAAAAAGATAATCCCTATCATATAGATTATTTGAGACAAACTAAAATAGAATTTTAATGGAAAATAGATTTAATTATCAAGATTTAGATGAAGAAGTTAATATCCCAGATCTTCAAAAAACTCTAAATAAAAGAGAATTATGGGGAATAATAGATGAAGAACAAGGAGGTATTATAGCTTATGCTATTGGAGAAGAAAATGCAGACTTAATTTGTTCCTTTATGAATATTTTAGTAAAAAATAACCCAAAAAGATAATGGAGTGGGAGAAATTTAAAGACTTTTTTCATCCTTCCTATCATCCTAAGATGCAAAAATGGATAGAAAGTGAGGAATGTGATAGGGTGTATAATTATTTAAAGGAAAGAAGTAGAAAAGGGCATAAAATAGCTCCAAATAGCAGCCTTACATGGAGATGTTTCTTAGAAACTCCCTTGAATGAGATAAAGGTGGTATTGGCTGGATATTGTCCCTACCACACCTTTATAAATGGAGCACCTATAGCAGATGGATTATGTATGGGATGTTCAGTGACAGGTAAATTACAGCCTTCCTTGCAATATTTCTACGAGGGTGTAGAAAATGAACTATATGATGGTATGAAACTCGATTACATAAAGAATCCTGATGTTAGCTATTTAGCTAAACAGGGAATTTTAATGTATAATGTAGCCCTTACAACAGAAATGGGAAAACCAGGTAGTCATTTGGATATTTGGGAACCTTTCAATAAGTTCTTCTTTGAAGAAATTGTTGGATATACAGGAATTCCTATTATATTCCTAGGAAAAGAAGCAGGAAAATGTGCTAAATATGTAACACCTTTTACACATGTATTCCATCTTACACACCCAGCGTATGCTGCAAGGATGAATACAACATGGGAAACGGAAAATACATTCAAAAAAGTATCAAAGATAATCAAAGAAAATAATGGGTTTTCCATTGATTGGCTTGATACATTACCTTTTTAATTATGATAACAGAATTAAAAGATTTACAAGTAGGAGATGAATTCCTTGTAGGAAGTAATAGTAAGTTTAGATGGTATAAACTTATTAGACCTATGAAAATGAGTAAGAGTAGACCTACTAGGTGGGCCACTGCTAGAGTGTCAACTAAAGTGAATGTTGTACCAGGAAGACCTAAATATAATTGGAAAACCAAAACAAGTATTCCTACTACTAGAAATGAATTTATTTGTACAGGAGATAATCATAATATAGAAATATATGCTGATTTAAACTGGAAATCAATTTGGTTAATTAAAAGAAATGGAGGAGTAATATGATATTAGAGAAACAAACAGAAAATTTAGAATTAGATGAGGGTATCACTCAAGAAAGCTATAATACAGAAATAGATTTTGAGTCTGCTCATTTTCTTAAACAAATGTTGAGTAAATTTTATTCTGATGGAATAGGTTCATTAATAAGAGAAACTGCATCAAATGCATTAGATAGCCATAGAGAAGCTGGAATAAATGAGCCTATTATTGTCTCATTTAAACAGAATAAGGATAGTAATTATGAGTTTTCAGTGGAAGATGTAGGTATTGGAATTGATACAAATACAGTTATAAATATACTAAGGAAATACGGAAAATCTACAAAGAGAAATTCTATCACCCAATTAGGGGCATATGGCCTTGAATGGAAGTCAACTTTAGCATATACATCAGCATTCTATTTTATAGGTAGGAAAGATGGAATAGAAAGAAAATGGATGATGTATGAAGGAGATGAAGATATAAAAATTGATCTACTATATGAGTCTCCTACTAAGGAAAGAAATGGTGTAAAGGTTATAGTTCCAGTGAAATATGGTGATAGATGGGACTTTGAAAAGAAGATTAAGGAACAATTAGCCTATTTTGAAAGTGTTTATTTTGATTGTGGAGATAGTGTTGAAAATAACTTCATTATCACTAGAACAGAAGATTTTCAATGGAGTGAACTTAATAATGATAGAAATTTGCATATTTGCTTAGATAATGTCTATTATCCTATAGATTTCGCTAAATTAGGCATTTCTACAATAAATTTCCCTATAGCGTTAAGATTTAAGCTTACAGATGGTTTATTTCCTGTTCCTAATAGGGAACAATTAAAGTATTCTCCAGAGGCAAAGAAGTTAATAATGGATAAAATAGCCAAAATAGCTGATTTCTTCGTTAATAAGTACAATACTAATATAAAGGATAGTGATAACATATTTGATATTTTCAGACATTATAGTGGAGCTAGTAGGTATGTAGATGGTGTAGGGAAACATTCATTAGATGTTTCTTTTTTAAAATCCTATTCTAAGATCAAATTTAATGATCCTGAATTAATAGGATTAAAGCTCTTGAAAATAAAAGATTTGTTACATTTAAAAGATTATCTTCTACAGGAATATGTAATTAAATATACATTTAGAAATGGAAGATTTAACTCTGAAGCTAATAACAAGTGGAGAAGTACATTATATTTTAGCAACATAGAAGGTAAAGAAGTATATATTTATAATGAATTATCATTTCATAAAAAAGCTTATTTAAGAGAAACTTTAATAGGATATACCAATAAAGAGTTTGTTAAGTTAGAAAAATCTATAAAGCTTGGAAATCCTTATAAAAAAGTAACAGGAAGTGGAATGGATTGTTGGATGAAAATCCTTAATTTACAATCACATCCTAGGAAAGAATGGAGGGAAAGAATTAAAGAATGTCAATATATTATCTCTTTATTAACAGCTCATTTTATAGATGTTGATAAAATAGATATTCCTAAAGAATGGTTTGAGAGCAGGAAGAAAGAAAAACTTCAAAAGGTAGCTATTTCAGGGAAAATAAGACGTAAAAAGCTTACTGGAGAAGTTACAGGGAAGATGTCTGAGAATTTAGAGAGATATGTTTCTGGAAAGGATTGTAAATTTGTATCTACTGTCATTCAAATGAAAGATGCTCATAAAGCTAAATATTTCATTGTATATGGAGGAACAGAGGATGAAGATAAATTCCAGAAGTATTTCACTATATTTAACAAAAAAGATGTTAAATTTGTAATGTTTTCTGAAAGAGAACTTAAAAACCTGAAGGATGTAGAATTGCATAATTGGATGAAAATGGAAGAATTTGAAAAAGGAAAACATAAAATATTTAGAAGAGCAGTAACTGCATATTTGATAAATTCGTTAAAAAGTCAGAATTATAATGTATTTACTAGAAGAAATATAATTAAAGAAGTTTCAGAAGATTTATACAATAAAATTGATAGATTAGATAAATATAGAGAAAAATACTTCTTAAATGGAAATGAAGAATTATATAAATCTATTCTATTAGTGGCTGAAGAGGGTAATTTATACGATAGTTCCATATATAGTACATATAAAAATGTCAAGAATATTGTGGAAAAACTAACATTCCTTAATCCTATATTAGGAGTAATACCAACATATACTATAGATGTTAATCTTTATAAAGCTCTTAAGGACTTATTTAAATATAACAATTATAGAATAGATTGGCAGCATTATAAGGCTCCTATAGTGAATGAGGAGCCATTGGTAAATATAGAAGAAATAACAATTTAAAAATTAAAATTATGGGAATACTCTCATTAAACTGGTGGAAATCAGAGAAAAAGAAAGAAAAAGAAGCTCTAGAACTAGAAGAACAAGAAGAACAAGAATTAAAGGTAAAAATTCTTAAAAGAGAATTAGCATTGATTCCGGAGGAAAAATCAGAGTTTAAAGAATTATTAACTCCTTATAGGAAAATAAAACTTATCAACAATGTACTAACTATTGTATTAAATGATGGTAACATTCTTAGTAAACCAAATGCTACACAAGATGATTTCAAAAGGGCTAGAAATGCTACTATTGAGACAGAATTATTTCAAATAGCTTCAAATAGTGAAGGATTGGAAGAAAAGAAAAAGCATGAAAATGAAATAAAAAAGGCACAACTTCTTATTAATGGAATAGATAGTCTTAAAGATTTAGCAGATTTTGAGGTAGAAGGTAATTCTGTCTATTTAAAAGGAGTAAAACGTAGTATGCCACAACTTCTTGTAGAAAAATTTATAGAATTACAGGCAGCTTATGAATCTAACGAACATTTTGAGGAAAGTGGTGAATATCAATCACTTAAGAAGTTTTGGTTAAAATGTTGCCTCAATCCAAATGCTCAAAGTGCAGAAGATTTGTACAAATTCCTTAGTAAACATCAATTTAAGATAGATAAACATGGTAATTTCTATGCTTATAGGAGAGTTGTTAGTACAGGAGGCAAAAACAAGAAATTGGTAGAGTTTGTCAGCAATACTTATAATAAAGTAAAAGCTGTATGGAAAAAGAAACCCTCTGATTATCAAGTATATAAAAATGAACAAGAATATTCTTTTAGTAAAACTTGGAATGATGAAGGTGAATTTATAGGAAATCTTGAGGATTTATACCTAGATTTGCCTAATATGCAGGAAAAAAGCTATACATCTAAACATACAGGAGAGGAGGATTATAAAGTGGGGAGTACTATTTCTATGCCTAGGAACGATGGAGATGATAATAACAGCGTTAGTTGTTCTAAAGGATTTCATGCTGCTAGTAAGCAATATGATTATAGTGGATTTGGAGATACTCCTATTCTTGTAATTATCAATCCTATTGATGTATTAGCTGTTCCTCATAATGAGGATGGTAAATTAAGGACATGTAGATGGTTTTTTGCTTCTGTCCTTAGTAAGGAAGAACAACATATTCTGGATGATGATGATTTTGATGTTACAGATTTAGGAGATGTATTTGAAGAACAATGTCTACTAGAATTGCAAAATTATGTTCAAAATAGCTTTGCTGAAGAAGTAAAAAGACATACATTCCAACCTCCTAAGATTACAGCTACAGAGATAACTAAAATTGTGCATTCTTTGGAGGAAATGAAAGATATTCTTTCTAAAAGGGTAGTAGAATATTAAGAAAAATAAATATATAGGACATGTAAAAAGTGTCCTATATATTTGTAATTTTGTAAAATGAGTAAGAAGAAAATAAAGAAAGTTAAAGCTCCAAAGACAAGAAATGGGGGCAAGTGGTCAGAATCAGAGTATTTTTCAAGGGTGAGAAGTGCTCTTAGGAGAGTATTTAGATATTGGATTCCCATGCAAACAGCATTAAATAATGCTAGTAGACCCTCTCAGTCTGATAATAAAAGGCTTAAAAAGGAATATCAATGTGCTAAATGTAAGAAATGGAGAAAAAGAGCTGATATGGAGATAGATCATATCGAAGAATGCGGGAGTTTAAAATCATACGCAGACATAGTTCCTTTTTTAGAAAGGCTTACAAAGGAAGATCCAAATGCTTATCAGATTTTGTGTAAAAATACTTGTCATAAAGCAAAAACTAAAAAATACCTTAAAAATGCAAGAAATAGTGGAAATTGAGAATTTTAACGATTATACCTGTGAAGAATTATTTTATTATCTAATGGACAACCTCCTTATATCTCCAGATGAAGATTTTAAAGATTGGAGACATTATAAGCAGGATATGTTGGATATTGCTAAGAATTTTGATAAAGAATGTCATGAGAGACTTGGAATGGAAGAAACAGAATGAGTTAAAAGAAGCTAGTAAATTAGCTGAAATTAGTATAAATAAGGAATCTTCATTTCTGGAAATTTGGTATGAAGGAGTTGTTAAATATGAAGGAAAGGAACATAGATTTTGGCTAATTCTACCTAAGAATACAGACGATAAGGGAGAACCTTATGAAATTGATGTAAGATGGTGGTTTCAGCGTGTACCTAAGGAAATTAGGGCTATGGTCCCTAAAATAATTGAGAGTTTTAAAGAATTACATGATTTATGATAAAAGGAAGCACAAAGACAGAAAAGGAATATAGAGCTATTACTATGGATAGTAGTAGTTCTCTTAAAGAATTCTCCTTAGATAGGAGAAAATATTACAAGAAATATGTTCTTGGTGAAAGAGTGACAGAAGAGGAGGATAGTAAGGCTAGTGTTATAGGTAGATTGGTAGAAACACTATTATTCGAAAAAGATGAATTTGATAATAGGTTTTTCATGAGTAGTACAGCTAAAGCACCTACAGGAAATATGTTAGCTTTTGTAGAAGCTCTATATAAACACACAAGAGATAATATTGATGAAAGTGGGAATATTAAGGTTGCTTTTGAAGAAATAGCCAAATTAGCCCATAAAGATAGTGAGTATAAATGGAGCTTAGATAAGGTGTTAGAAAAGTTCATTGGAACAGATAATGAGATATATTATAAGGAGATTCGTGAAGTGAGAAGTAAAGGACTCACTGTAGTTACCACAGATGATATTACGAATGCTGAAAGAATAGTGGAAGATTTATTGTCTAATGATATTACAGGACCAATTCTTAACATTGTTAATTCTGATAGATATAATGTCTATAATCAATTCCAGATAGAAGGATATGATATTGATGGTCTTACATTAAAATCTATGTTAGATAAGCTTATTATTGACCACAAAACTAAAACTATTCAATTTTATGATTTAAAATGTGTATGGGCTGTAGAAAGTTTCTATGAAGAATACTATTTATATAGAAGGGCATATATTCAAGCCTATTTATATAAAGAAGCATGTAGAGAACTAAAAGCAAGAGAAGGATTAGAGTATTATAATGTAGAAGATCCAAAATTCATTGTCTGTGATAGTATTAATTATTATTCTCCTCTAATCTACACATTAAATGGAGATGATATGGATGATGCTTATAATGGATTTGAACATAAAGGAAGGAAGTTTCCAGGTGTAAAGGATATTATAGCTGATCTAAAGTGGGCTAGAGATAATGGACGTTGGAATATAAGTAGAATAAACTATTTAAATAACGGACTTGTACCTATAAAATAATCATGATCTCAGGAATTTACACTATAACAAATATCATTAATAATAAAATGTATATTGGAAAAACAAATGATCTTTTAGGAAGAGAATATGATCATTTTGTTTCTCTCAAAGATAATAGTCATTATAATTATCATTTACAACAAGCATTTAATAAGTATGGAGAAGATAGTTTCAGATTTGAAATACTTGTTGAATGTGATAAAGATATATTATTATCAGAAGAACATTATTGGTGTAATTTGTTAAATGTTCATAATCCTGAATTTGGATATAATATAAGACCCACTCATCCAGAGGGTAATTCTAATGTAGCAGAGAACACTAAGAAATTAATATCTAAAGCATTCAAAAAACCTATAATTCTCCTATCTAAAGACGGGAAATATATAAATAAATATGAAGGTATAAATGATGTTTGTAAAGAAATAGGATGTTATCCAGACAAAATTTCAAGAGTGTTAAATGGACAAGCAAAATATTATAAAGATTTTACATTTGTATTAGAAAAAAATTATGATGAAACTATTGACTATTCTGTAAAACCTGCAATAAAAGCAGGAAAATCAATATTAATGTATGATCTAGATAATATTTTATTGGAGGAATTTATAAGTATATCAAAAGCAGCAAAATATGTTAATTCAACATCTGATGTTTTATGGAAAATTTTAAATGGAAGAAAAGAAAGAAACAAAAAACCAAAATATGAATTTAAAGGATATATTTGGAAATATAAAAGTTAAAAAATGAGCGAGATTAAAAAAACTATCAGTAGCATTTTTATGGTTCCTACTCTTAAGATAGGTAAAGAGAGGCTCAGAGTAAATGGATTTGTGAATGGTTATTTTAAAGATGGAAAACAGGAAGTTCCATATGAGGACTCCTGTTATCTTCTTTTTAAACCTAATAGAATGGAAATGTTCAATCAATTCCTTAATGAGGAATATGCTAGAACAAAGAATCTAATAGATGATTATGATCATGAAGGAGGATTTGTAGTGCTAGTATATTCCTTAAACTCTAGATATAAACATGATTTTGACCTTATTAGGAAGGGAAAATATAGTGAGACTTCTCAGGAATTTCAAGATCAATTTGAAAAGGTAACAAAGATTGTAAAAGGTTCCTCAATTAAAGAAGAAACTACATTACAATGGAGAATTTTCAATAAATCTGAGGATTTGAAGAAATATTGGGAAGATAGAATAGCTGTGCATTTAAAAGATGATAGCGAGGTATGGGGAGGATGGGATGAATTGAAAGAAACATTAAATATTGAACGTATAAAAGAATTAATATGAGAAAACAAGGAAAAAAGATATTTTGGGTAGATATTCCTGATCCAGATAAAATAAATGAAGGATATTATATGAATATTGAAACATTTGATAGTAAGAAAAAAGCTATTAAATTTGTACAGAAATATTTAGGAGCAGATAAAGAAGGAAAAATTCAACTTGTAACAGAAGGAAGAGACATATGACAGAATTATTAGAAAAATACCCAAAAGCGGCTAAAGTGGTGAGAGAATACTATTTAGAACAGCTTTTAGAAAGTTTGAAAGAAAAGAATCTTCCAGATGAATTTAAAGAACATGTAAAACAACAAGGAGTAACAGATGAAACTGTTCAGGGATTGGTAAGTGGAAATCCTGTATTATTGTTCTCTGTTTTTGATGAAAATGAGATATATATTGATATAGATGTGCATATAATTGTACCAAATAAACTATATTTCACTTATACAATACCTCCTCTGTCTAAAAATATAGAATATAAAACAAGAAAAGAAGCAGAGGAAGCTGCTATAAGGGAAGCATTTGAATTATTAGAACAAAAACTATAAATTATGGGATGGAAAGTAATGGAAGACAACCCTACTATTAATAAAATGGTGGAAACTAATGAATATTGGTATAATTTTGATAAAACTATTGAAGAGTTATTTGAATTAGGAGAGGTTTTAATGAAAAAGAAGCTAAAATGGGGAGGAGATAAAGAGTCTACAAATCAATCAATTATAGAAGAAATAGGAGATGTTCAAATTAGACTAGATGTTCTTAAGAAACTATTCGGAGAATGGGAAGTAGATAAGAGAGTAGAAGACAAATTAGCTAAATTTGAGGGATATTATAAAGAAGGTAAATATATAGGAAGAATATGAATGTAAAATTAGTAAGTATAACAAAATCAGTTATAGAAGATAAAGAATTATCAGCAGAAGAGCTATTAGTGTATATAGCTAGGGTGTCAAATCCTTCAAATCAATTAAATATAGAGACTGCTGATAAGCTTATTGGATATATGATAAAAAATAAACACTGGTCACCATTTGATATGATTAATATGACAGTAGAAGTGACCACTAGCAAAGCTGTGGGTATACAAATCTTGCGTCACTGGAGTATAAAACCACAGGAATTCAGTCAAAGGTATGCTGAAGTAGTGGATATTGAACCAATTGAGCTTAGAAAGCAAGGAGCTACAAATAGACAAGTAGGAGATGAAGTATTTGATCCTATGATTACTATTACTAATAATGTAGAAAGATATGAAATAGAAGCAAATAATGCAATTCAGTTATATATAGAATCAGGACAAAATCTTTATAAAGCTCTGTTAAAAGCAGGTGTGGCTAAGGAATGTGCTAGAATGATACTTCCTATGGCTACAAGTACAACATTATATTTAAATGGTAGTGTTAGAAGCTGGATTCACTACATGGAACAGCGTTGCAGTTCCCACGCTCAGGCTGAACATAGAGCTGTAGCAAAGCTTGTAGAAGCAATATTTAAAGAGCAATTTCCAATGACATCAAAAGCATTAAATTTATGAGTGAAATAAAAGAAGAAAAAGCATTAAGATATAATGAAGGAAAACCTCAATGGGGACTTGTACATTATAAATCATTAGAGCCAATGATTAGAGTATTAGAATTTGGAAGCAAGAAATATGCTCCTAACAATTGGATGAAGAAAATGGACAGAACTAAGATTTTAGAATCTACACAGAGGCATTTAGCTGCTCTAATGGATGGAGAGGAAATAGATCCTGAGACAGGAATATCTCATATTGGAAACCTAATGTGTAATGCTATGTTTTATAGCTATCATTTTGTTATAAATAAAGAAAATGAACCAAAGTAAATTAGAAAGCTTTATAGAAGCTTGTATAAATACAATCATAGGATTTTCTATAACTATGGTTTGCTTACCAATAGTTAACTATATATGTGGAATTAAAATGAGTGGTTCTCAGATGACAGTATCGACCTTTTTATTTACAATAATATCTGTAGCTAGAGGATATTTTATTAGAAGATTCTTCAATAATTTATACTGGTTAAAGACTAAAATAAAGAGTTGGTTCATTCATTAAAAGAATTAGTATAATTAGTAATATTATAGAGGAAAAGTTGGTTATTTCTCAATAAGAGCTTATCTTGTAAGCCCTTTTTGAGAATTTAACTTTAAACAAATAAATATGGTAGATGTAGAAAAATTAAGTAAGGAAATTAGGACACCTTGGGGAGAATTAGGTTATATTGTCATGAAAAGAACATATAGCAGAAGACTCAAAGAAGATGATCCTAATAGTAAAACAGAGGAATTTTGGCAGATTATTGAGAGAGAATTAGAGGCATGTAAAAAACAGTTAAAAGTAGGATTTACTCCTGAAGAAGAGGAAAAATATGCTAGATATAGACTTGGATTGAAATTTAGCACAGCAGGTAGGTTTATGTGGCAATTAGGGACAAAAACAGTTGATAAGCTTGGACTACCAAGTCTTCAAAATTGTTCATTTGTCACTGTAAATCAACCAATTAGGCCCTTTACATGGGCATTTGAAATGTTAATGTTGGGGAGTGGTGTAGGGTTCAATATTCAGAAGGAAAATGTCTATCAACTTCCTAAATTGAAGGGAAAAATTAAGATTGAAAGATTAGACACTAAAGATGCAGATTTTATAGTTCCAGATAGCAGAGAAGGATGGGTGAAGCTTCTTGGTAAAGTGCTTAAATCTCATTTCTATAGCGGTGAAGGATTTACATACTCCACTGTATGTATTAGGGGAAAAGGTTCTCCTATTAAAGGATTTGGAGGTACAGCTAGTGGTCCAGAAGAATTATGTTGGGGAGTTAATGAAATTCATAAAATCCTGAATAGTAGATCTAACAAGAAACTTAGACCTATTGATTGTTTGGATATAATGAATATTATTGGTTACATTGTTGTAAGTGGAAATGTTCGTAGAAGTGCTGAAATAGCTATTGGAGACTATGATGATGTTGATTTCTTGAAAGCAAAAAGATGGGATTTAGAAACAATTCCCAATTGGAGAAGTATGAGTAATAATTCTGTGTATTCTCCCAAGAATATAGAGGATTTGCCTTAGGAATATTGGGATACTTATCAACAAGGAGAACCTTATGGATTGATCAATTTA
>Ga0134121_10003713_pt1 | contig 12624 bp, 10 predicted proteins | sample KB301_FD_96463 | JGI IMG/M metagenome (GOLD analysis project Ga0134121, IMG submission 96463) | Terrestrial soil microbial communities without Nitrogen fertilizer from Kellogg Biological Station, Michigan, USA - KB3-0-1 | ecosystem: Environmental > Terrestrial > Soil > Unclassified ...
CGCATTTGCTTGGTGATGAAGACGAGCTTGCAGCCAAACAAGCTGACGAAATTCTTCGCGGCGCTCTCGGTGCCAATTCGGTGTTAACGGCCAGTAAGCGCCATTGAATCTAAAGGATAAAAAGCGCGTATTACAAATTCGCAAGATTTTTCACTGCCTTTTGATGCGTGAACCTTGCCGCTATTGTTGCGGCGCTGATGACGCACCGCTACCGTGACTGCGCCGGGGAAGGCTGGCGATTAGGAGAAAAAAAGATGCGTCACCTCCTCACTACCCTCGCTGCCGCGGCCTTCGTCGTGGGTTTGGGATTTGCAATTGCTCCCGCCCATGCCGCTCCGCTCCCGCAACTAAACGGCCCTGGCAATCAGGCCTCGCCGGTCGAAAAGGTCGGTTATTACGGGTACCGCCGCTACGGCTACTACCCGCGCCACCGCTATTACTGGCGTCACCGGTATTACCGGCCCTATTACGGATATGGCTACTACCGGCCGTATCGTTATGGCTATTGGAACCGGCCCTATTATCGGCGCGGGTGGTAGTCTTTTGCCCAAGGATCAGGACCGGTCGGCCTCCCGCCGGTCCTGATCGCTGTCTCCCGCAGAACCTCCATAAGCCCCAATAAGAGATAACGGCGCGCCCGTCCGATGTGGCAGAGTGCGCGCCGTGACGGCATCAATCGATCAAGCATCCGCCGCCCGCGCGCTTTACTTGGCGCAGCGCGATCTGTCGCGCTCCGGCGCGCCGGCCTCGTTGCCCGAGCGATTGCTCGTCGTCGACGTGGAGCGCCAGCGCGCGACATTGCTCGACGGAGAAACGGCGGTCGCGTCCTGGCCCGTCTCCACGTCACGCAATGGCATTGGCGGCACCAAAGGCTCCTACCGCACGCCGCCGGGCTGGCATCGCGTCCATCGGAGGATCGGCGAGGATGCAGCGTCCGGCACGGTGTTCGTCTCGCGCGAGCCGACCGGGGAGACTTGGCGCGGAGAGGCGCCCGACGAAGACCTGATCCTTACTCGCATCCTCACGCTTGAAGGACTGGAGGATGGCGTCAATCGCGGGCCTGGCTGCGACTCGCTCGAACGCTACATCTATCTACACGGCACCAACCACGAAGCTCTGATCGGACGGCCCGTCTCGCACGGCTGCGTGCGGCTCTCGAATCGAGACGTGACTGAGCTCTTCACGCGGCTTGAAAAGGGCGACTTCGTGCTCATTGCTGCGCCCGACTTCCGCGAGCTTCCCGACCCCAAAGGCGAGCGCCGCTTTCATTACGCAGGACTAGCCGGATCGGGCATGAGCGGGCTTGCGCAGTTTCAGGTCATGACAGGAGGACACGCGAGCGGCAGCGACAGGGCCTTCGATCGCGGCGAGCGTGCAAGCCTTAAGGCGCAGCTCGAAAGCCTCGGCATCACCGTCATGCCGCAGGACGGCAGCGGGCTCGGCTCGGATTGCGCCGCGCTTGTGGTCTCGACCGCGGTCGAGGAGCAGGTGCCCGATTTCGCCGTGGCGAAGGCAAAGGACATCCCCATTATCCATCGCTCCGAGCTGCTTGCGTACTTCGTCGCCAGCAATCGCTCCGTTGCCGTGACCGGAACGAGCGGCAAGTCCACCGTGACCGCGATGGTGTTCGACATCCTGCGCGGCGCTGGCCGCGATCCTTCGGTGATCACCGGCGGCGATCTTCCCGATCTTGTCGCACAAGGTTTGCCTGGCAACGCACTCGCGGGGCGCTCGGACCTTCTCGTGGTCGAGGCCGACGAGAGCGACGGCTCGCTGGTGCGCTACGCGCCCTCCGTCGGCGTGATCCTCAACCTGCAACGCGACCACAAGGAGATGGCCGAGGTTGCTGCGATGTTCGCAACGTTGCGCGCTCGCGTGCGTGAGGCCCTGGTGGTGGGAGATAACGAGAATCTCGACGCGTTTGCCGGAGGGGCACTGAGATTCGGCTTCAGCGCACGGGCCGATGTGCGCGGGCAAGATGTCGAGCTCCGGCCTGCGTCTAGCCGCTTTCGCGTCGAAGATGTCGCCTTCGAGCTTCCGGTGGCGGGCGCGCACAACGTCGCCAATGCTCTCGCTGCCATTGCCGCCTGCCGCACCCTCGACGTGACACTCGCCGACATGGCGGCGCCGCTCGCCTGCTTCAGGGGCATCGGACGCCGATTCCAGACTGTCGGCAAGGCGAGAGGCGTCGAGGTGGTCGACGACTTCGCGCACAATGCCGAGAAGATCGCGGCAGCAATCAAGACGGCGCATCTCAGGGCTGCCCGCGTGCTCGCCATCTATCAGCCGCACGGCTACGGCCCGACACGCTTTCTGAGGCGCGATTTCGTTGCGACCTTCTCGCGTGAACTTGAGCCGGAGGACAGGCTGTGGATGCTCGAAGTGTTTTACGCCGGGGGCACGGCGACGCGCGACTTCTCCTCGGCCGACATCGTCGCCGAGATTGCAAGCCTCGGCACCAATGCCGAGTTCGCGCCGACCCGCGAGCGGCTCGTCGCGCGCATCGCTAAAGAGGCACGACCGGGGGATCTCGTATTAGTCATGGGGGCGCGCGATCCGTCGCTGACGGAGCTTGCGCGCGCAATCCTTACCTCCATCAAGGACGCCGAGGCCACGGCGGCGGTAGCGCAGTCCTAGCTTTGAATTGCCCCGGCAGAACAGTCTGTCCGCGCCAAGACCTGCTCCAGCTTCGCAAAGAATTGCTGCCACCCCGCCTTGGCGCCGCCGAGTGCCTGCTTCTGCTCCGGCCGGAAGCCTGTCTGCTCCATGCGGAGGTGAGTCCCCTTGCTCGTTGGCGTGAGCGTAAAGGTCACCACACTCTTCAGATTGTAGGCAGCATCGTCATGCGCAAAATTCCAAGTGTATGATAGCATTCGGTTCGGCTCGATGGCGAGGACCTCGCAGTCCAACACGCCGCCCCAGTCTCCGCGAAGATTGAACCGGTGGCCCACGACGGGCTTGAAGTCGTTCTTCATGAGCCACTCCTCGATCAGGTGTGGTTGCGTGAGCGCGCGCCAGATCTTTTCCGGCGGATAAGCTATCTCACGTTCGACGACGACTGAGCGCGTTTCGGTCGCAGTATTGGTCATTGTTCATCCTTGTTGAGACGCGTCTCGGGCGCTCTTTGGCTTCTTCTGAGAGCTGACCGGGCGAGCGTCAGTTCGCACCGAAATGTTCAGTGCCACGGCGGCGCGAATGAGCGCCCTGAACGCCTTTTCATCGATCGCTTCGCCCTTATGGAGATCGATGGCCCGCCTCATGTTGCCTTCGAGGCTCGAGTTGAAGAGGCCTGAAGGATCGTCCAGGGAGGCGCCCTTGGCGAAGGTCAACTTCACGACGTTCCGGTACGTCTCGCCGGTGCAGACGATTCCGTCGTGCTCCCACACCGGAACGCCTCGCCACTTCCACTCCTCGACCACTTCGGGGTCCGCTTGCTTGATGAGAATTCGGACCCGGGCGAGCGTCTCGCCCCGCCAGTCGCTCAGCTCCTTGATTCTCCCGTCGATTAGCCGGGAAGGAGAATCTTCTCTTATTTCGTTCAAGCCGCTCTTCGCCGACTTCTTGGACGTCCCGGCAGTGACGGAGAGCGTTCGGGTCGCGGGCTTGCTCATTGGTCCATCCTTTTGAGTAGATCTTCGAGGTGGTCGAACCGGCTTTGCCAGAAGCCGGCCATTTGGCTTGTCCAGTCGATCAGCGGGGCCAAGGCTCCGAGCTGCGCGCTATAGTGCGTCTGGCGGCCTTCATGGCGGTCGCGCACCAACCCGGCCCGCTTCAGAACCCCGAGATGCTTGGAAACAGCCGGTTGCGAGACGCCGGCCCGAGCCGTCAGCGCTCCGACCGTCTGCTCTCCCTTGCGGCACAGTCGTTCGAAGATAGCCCGGCGAGTCGGATCGGCGAGCGTTCTGAAGAGCACATCGTGAGCGTTAGGAATTGGGATCGATAGCCCTATAGTTATTGATTGATATATAACCGGGGAGATATGTATGAGTCAAGCAGGAACATGGAGCCGGCACAACGATCCTCGTCAGAGGAGTCCTATCCGCAGAAGCCTACGCTATAGAGTTTGCAGCAAGGGCCTAGTTTCCGAACTGGCTGTTGATCGCGTCGGAGAGGCCGCCGCGGCCGTTGTTCCACGCTGCGCGCTTCTTTGGCGCGCCATCCACCGCCATCGCTTCGACCGTGCGGTCTTGAGGCTTGAGTGCCTTGCCGAACAACACCGCGCTCATCTTCGCATCGATCCCGTAGATGTCGTCGAAGGTCTGAAGCTTGCCCTTTTCGTCGGCGACCACGGTGAAATAGGTGAGATGCACCGGGACGGATCGCGACAACGGAACGATGCTGTTGTTGCCGGTGGCGAGCAAATTCTGCACCTGCGCTGCCGACCAGCCTTTGTCCTCGGCAAGCAAAAGCGCAGCGAGCCGGTCAGGCTGGCGCACGCGGATGCAGCCATGACTCAGCGCGCGCACCTCCTCGTCGAAGAACTCCGGCTGGATCGTGTCGTGCATGTAGATCGCGTGCCGGTTCGGGAAGTTGAATTTCAGCTTGCCGAGCACGTTCTCGGGCCCCGGCGGCTGAGTGAACGTGTATTGCAGGATATTGGCGCGTCCCCAATCGACGGTGCTCGCATCGACTGGCTTGCCCTGATAGCTCACCGACAGCTGATGCTCGCGCAGAATTGACGTGTCAGGTTCGCCGAACACGCCCCCGCCGCGCAAGCTCGGCTGCAGGTCCTCGAGCTTGATGGTCTCCGGCACGATCCATTCCGGATTGAACGCGATCGAACGCATTTGCGCCGAAAAGACCGGAGTAGCGTATTTCACTTGGCCGACCACGGTCTTCTCGACATAGATCGACTTGCCGTTCTTCATCACGCGGGCGGTAAAGGCCGGAATGTTGTCCCAAACGTAATATGAGCCGAGCTCCGACGGCATCCAGCGCCAGCGCTCCATGTTGGTGACGATCCGCTGCACCACGGGATCACTCGGGGGCTTGCGTCCGCGTGCTTTCGAGCTCGCGCGCAGCTTGACGAGCGCTTGCTGCAAACGCTCGAATTGCTCCTGCTTCGGTTGGAGAGATCGCAGATAGGCGTCAGGCGCGGCGGCATCGGCAATCTCGGTCAGCACCGTCTTGGGACTACGGAGGCTCGCCTTCTGGTCGATGATGTCGCTGACCCGCGACGGCGTCATCCTCCCGCCGCGGGCAAAGCGAGCATATTTCAACACGGCGACGTCGAGCTTGATCTCGTCGGCGGCCTGAGCCTCGCTCGTCGCAGGCAGATCGGCGACCGGAGGCAGGTCGAAAGCCTCTGAGGCAAGGCCCCAATCGTCGGCATCCTGGATCTCGTTGATGACGGCCTGCGCCCGCGTCGAGAAGCCCATGGGGGTGATCCAAAGCGGCGGACCGCTCCGCTCGGCATAGAAGGCTTCCAGAGCGGCGAGCTCGTCTGAAGTTGCCGACTTGCGCAGGGCGGGTTCTTTCATCTTCTCGCGGATAGCAGCGACGATGGGATCTGCCGGCGGTTGCTCAGGCGCCGCTGCCGGCGTTGCTTCTTGGCTCGACGCCGGCGCAGCGCTGTCGGCGGGCTTCTGATCCCCTTCATTTGCCGGGGCGGCAGCAGAGTTCGGAGACGTCGCGTCGCTCGGGGTTGTTGCGGCGCTGTCGGAAGGCGTGGCAGCGGCTTGGGCGCGCGCCGGGCCGACGCTATCCAGCGGCTGGCGCGGGGTCTCGGGTGGCGGTATCGCGGCGGTTACGATCTGATCGGGAGCGGCAACAGGAGTAGTCGCCTGTTGGTTGCTCCCGTCCGGGGGCGTAATGGCAAGCTCCACCGTGCTCGACGGTAAGGGTGCTTGCGCGCCCGAAGAAACCACTTCGGCGAGAGCCGCCCCCACAATGGATAAGGCAAAGACGGCAATACGGGCCATGGCGCCGTACCGCCCGACTAGGGACCATTCGCCCATCTACAACCCCTCGTATCCCCTTAAAGGTAGTCCCAGACGGCCCCGAACGGCCACTCTGATTTATCTAGGAATTGTCGTTTGCGGAAGGACCGTTGCCAATCGGCACCCCCTTCGGACGGCCTCGCCGCAGCCCGGTAGACTTCGCTTCGACCTCGGCTATGATCGCCACCAATCCGGTACTTCGAACGAGGTAGAGCCCCCGCATGTTCCCGGTCGGCGACGACAACACGCAGCGGAGGACTACTCCTTACGTCACCTTCGCCCTTGTCGGCCTCAACATCCTGGTCTTCCTCATCGAGCTTTCCGGCGGCGATCAGTTCATCCAAGATTGGGCTTTCGTCCCGGCGCGCTTTTCCGCCAATCCTGAAACAAACGCGGTCACCATCTTCTCGGCCATGTTCATGCATGGCGGCTGGCTGCATTTGTTCGGCAACATGCTGTTCCTGTGGATCTTCGGCGACAACGTCGAGGACCGTTTCGGCCATCTCAAATTTCTCATCTTCTACTTGCTGGCAGGCGTCGCCGCGACCTTCTCGCAATATGCCGTTTCTCCCGAATCGAGCGTTCCCAATGTCGGGGCGTCCGGCGCGATCGCTGGCGTGCTCGGAGCCTATATTTTGATGTTTCCACAGTCGCGCGTGAACGTGCTGCTCGGGCGGCAGATCGTCGCCATGCCTGCCTTTGTCGTCCTCGGGCTGTGGATCGTGCTCCAACTCGTAAGCGGGGTCGGCACCATCGCCTATACCGACGAAAGCACTGGCGGGGTGGCTTACATGGCACATATCGGCGGCTTCATTTCAGGCGTGGCGATGACCTTTCTCTTCCGCGGCCAAAGCGATTCCACCACGACGGCCTGACTCGCCCTCAGGAGGTCATGCCGATGAAATCGCGTTTGCCGATATCGACTCCGCAGCGGCGCAGGATGTCGTAGGCGGTCGTCGCATGAAAGTAGAAGTTCGGCAGCGCGAAATGCACGAGATAGGGCTCGCCTTTGAATCGCATCTCCTGCCCGCCGACCGCAAGCGTGATGTCGCGCGTCTCGGACCCGTCGATGTCCTTGGGCTTGAACCCCTCGACGAATTTTACCGTCTTGGCAATGCGAGCCTTCAGCTCGGCGAAAGTCTGCTCCTCGTCGGCATATTTCGGGACCGCTGCGCCGGCGAGCCGAGCGGTCGTGCCCTTGGCGAAATCAGCGGCGATCTGTATCTGGCGCACGAGCGGAAACATATCGGGGGCAAGTCGCCAATTGAGCATCACTTCGGGCTCGATGTCGCGCTCCTCGGCAAAGGCCTCGGCCTTCTCCAGAATAGCGGTGAGATTTTTCAGCATTTGCAGAAAGGCCGGAACCGAAGCCGCATACATTCCGAACGACATGGAGAGTCACCTTCATGAGACGATTGGAGGAAGGGCGCGACCTTAGCCGCGTTCGGCGCGAATGGGTCATCACATTCAGGCGAGCGAAGCGAAGATAAGAGGCACAACATGCAGGGGAAATCGATGGGATCCATCGGAGGAGTAAACCGGCGCCACTTGGTCGCAGGAGCCGTCGGCGCTCTCGCGCTGCCGATCGCAACGCGGGCAACTGCACGCGGCATCGAACAGCCGGCGACCGAAGCGGACACCCGCTTCATGCGCATGGCCATCGAAGAGGCGACGCTCGGCGATTACGCTTTCGGTACGGTGATCGTGCGTGAGGGCGAGGTGCTCGCTCGCGGCCACAATCGCGGCAAGCAGGAGAAGGACCCAACGGCTCACGGCGAAATGGTCGCGATCCGCAATTTCCTGAAAGGGCACGGCCCCGATCTCCTAAAGGGCACCACGCTCTATACTTCGGGCGAATCCTGCCCGATGTGCATGGGGGCGATCATCTGGTGCGGGATCGGGCGCGTCGTTTTCGGCGCCTCAATTGCTCAACTTGCCACCAAGATCGGCCAGATCATAGTCACCAACAGCGAGATCGCGTGCAAGACGCCGTTTCTCGACATTGCCATCACTGGCGGGGTTCTCGCCGAGGAGTCGATGAAGCTGTTCAAGTAGCGAGCCGCATCAGCGGTCCCAAGTCGGGAAGGCCTGCACGATCGGCGCGAGGTCGCGCGCGTGGTCCCAGTCGCCCCCCTCCCTGGTAAGGCCAAGTCTCACGATCACGAGGTCGCGCGACGGCACGACGGCGACGATCTGCTCGTCATGACCGAGGAAGTAATAGGCATTCTCCGGCATCGGCGGAACGCCAAGACTTGGCGATCGGCGCAATCTCAGCCAGATATGCGCGCCGTAGCTGCCATCGACCAAGGACCGCGAAGGCCCGCGGCTATAAACGACCCACCCATCAGGGAGGAGAGGCCGGCGTTGCCACACGCCGTCCTGAAGAAACAGGAGACCTAGCCGTGCGAAATCGCGCGCCGAGGCATAGAGGAAAGAAGAAGCCGTGAAGGTACCGCTCGCGTCGGGCGCGAGCACCGCGCTCGTCATGCCTAGCGGACCGAACAGACGCTCGCGCGGGAAGCGAAGATACTCGCTCTGGGACGCGAAGGAATCGCGCAAGACGCGGGAGATGATCTCTGATGTTCCGCTCGAATAGTGCCAATGAATACCGGGGGGATGAGCGAGGTCCTTTGAAGCCGCGAAGGTCGCCTGGTTCGGCTCCGCGAACAGCATTTGCGTGACGTCGGCGAGCGGGTCGTCGTAATTCTCGTCGAAAACAAGGCCGCTCGACATGCGCAACAGATCGTCGAGCGAGATGTCGGCGCGCTTGTCGCCAGACGAACGCCACTCGGCAAGCAGCGCCTTGTCGGTCACGGCGAGCTTGCCGTCCTTAACCCTGAGGCCGACGAGGGCGTTGAGTGCGCTCTTGCTCATCGACCAGCCCGCGAGCGGCGTCGCGGCGTCGAAGCCCGGCGCGTAACGTTCGGCGACGATGCGCCCGTGATGCACCACGACAAGCGCTCGCGTGCGGCGGGGATGGAGAGGATGCGGCTCGGCGAAGGTCGCGTCGACCGCCTTGTCGAGCGCAGCCTTGTTCACTCCGCGATCGAGCGCACTGAGATCGACGCGCTCGCCCTCCGGCCAAAGCGCATCGCTGTTCGCAGGCGGCCGGTCGGCAAACAGGCCCGCCGTCTCGGCCGTGAGCTCGTCCTCGGCCCGGCCATTGAGCAGCGTGCAGCCGAGCCCGTCGCGGAAGATCGCCGTCTGAAAGGCAAAGCCTGGGATCGAGGCGGTCACGCGCTTCTTGTCGAGGTCGACCGTATGGAAGAACAGAGCCAGAAGCTCGTAGCCCGGACCGCTCAGCTCTTGGGCAACGACGTCCTGCTCTTTGCGATGCGAGACGAACAGTCCCGAGCAGAGCATCTCCGCGGTGTAGCCTGCGCCAACGAGGGCGGCGCGGTAGAGTGGATGCTCGGCGGCGGCAAGGACGGCGACGATCATCGCCCCCATCACCCACCCCCAAATCCGGCGCTTCGAGATCCGTGCCATGACGCCACCTTGGTCCATCCCATCGGCGGCGGCTAGCAGCGCACAGTGTCGCGCAGCATTTCTCTACAAATAGGATTTTCCAGAAAGACTGGTGCCGCTGGAGAGATTTGAACTCCCGACCTTGGCTTTACGAAAGCCCTGCTCTACCCCTGAGCTACAGCGGCGCTAACTCAGTTTATCCCGTGCCCGCGTGACTTAAAGCCATTGCCTTAGCGATGCAAGTTCGGGTCCCCGACTCCCGAACTAGCGGATTTGCGCCGCGCGCAGGCGCTCGAGAGGGCTTGGGCCTTCGTCGCTTTCCGCTTGCGGAACACCCGGGTCGTCAGGGGCATGCGCCGGCACGAAAATCGCCGGTTTCTCAGCCGGCTCGGTCTTGTGACGTGGCGCTTCTGCTAGCTTCTGCACTGGCGTCGTGTCCCCACCATCTCTTGACTTTGCTGGAGCCGACTCAACCACATCGGCGGTTTCTGGTGGCGTCTCGGCGCGCGGAGAACTCAGCGCCGGCGTCTCTGGGGCTCGCGGCGAAGGAACGAACGGGTGCTCCTCGATCAGGAGGCTGTCGTCGCCGCGGCCGATGGCATCGACCGGCGCCTTCCATTCGAACGCGTCGACTGCGCCTGTCACCGGTGAGATCGCCAGCCAGCGGTCGGAGACATAGCCGTCGGCGATCCAGGCCCGGTCGCGCGGCGCACGGACGGCGCGCGCCAGCCACTCGCGCTCGCGGCCCCTGTCACCGAACTCACCGGCCTCGATGCGCGCCATCAGAGCGCAGATACGCGCTGGCGGGCGCCCGTCGAGATATGGCGCGAGCGCATCCCGCGCCTCTTGCCATTCATGCGCTTCGATCGCCGCGTTGGCCACGGCGATCGGTCCTTCGATGTCGTTCGGCGCAAGACTCGCGAGATGCTTGGCGCGCTTCACCCGCTCGCGCGGCGGATCGCCTGGCCTGGCATAGACATAGACGAGGGCGAGGTCAGGGTGCGGCGAAAGCTTCCAGGTGCGCGAGATGAGGCGCGATGCGACGCGGCTCTCGCCCTTGGAGACAAGAATGCGGCTGGCGATTTCGGCGGCAGGCACGAGCGACGGCGCCAACCGCAAAGCCTCGTTTGCCAGTGCGAGCGCCTTGTCGGCATCGGCGACTTCCCTCTCGCGCGCCTCTGCCGTGAGAAGCACAGCACGACGGCGCACCGCGACATCAGGCTCGACGTGCCCGTTTTGGCGGGCGATGGCGAGCGTATCGAGCGCGCCCTCGAAGTCGCCGGCGCGCGCCTGCAAATCGAACAGTGCATTCACGCTCCAGGCAAGCTTCGGATCACGACTCACCGCCTGTTCGGCGAGAGCCTGGGCCGCGGCATTGTCATTGCTGCGCTTCGCTTCGAGGAAGAGTCCGCGTACGCCGAGCAGATGCGTCTCGGGATCATCGAGCATGGCTTCGAAGGCGCGCCGCGCCGCGGTTTTGTCGCCCTTGAGCTGCGCCGCCTGGGCCCTGAGCAGCCCGGTCAGAGGCTCGCGCGGAAGATTGCGCGTGGCGATGCCGGCATAACGTTGCGCCAGCGTACGGTCACCGACCCCGATGGCAAGGAGACCGCGGGAAAGCGCGTCATAGCCTTGCCGTTTCCGGCGCTCTCTCGCGTAGCCCGCGATGGCTGCGGGACGCGTGTAGAGATAGCGCAGCAGTCCCCACAGCACCATGAGCAGCACGACGATGCCGACGATAGCGAGCGCGCCGACCATCGCGCTGGTCTCGATTTGATACCCCAACCACTCGACGGTGATGGTGCCGGGGCGATCGGCAAGCCAGGCGAGCCCGAGCGCCGCCGCTACCACACACAGGATGAAGATGAGGACGCGAATCATGGTGGCTTAGGGCTGCGCGGGTTCGGCGTCGCCGCCCACCGATACGAGCAGGAGACTTTCCAACCGCTTCAAGGTCTCATCGGCGCCAAGACGGGCGCGCGCCTGGTCGAGCCAGCTGGAGAAGGAATCGCGCGGCGCGCCCTGCAACGTCCCGACTTCCTTTACCGCTGTGGCCAGGTCGCCCTTATCAAGGGCGGCTTCCGCTCGGGCGAGAAGGGCGCTTGGGGTGTCGCCGGTCGCGGCGGCATCGACCCTACGGATCTTTACGAGTGACTCCGCACTCGCCATCAGACTGTCGAGCAGCGAGCCGCCGGAGTTAGGAGGAGCTGCTGCGGTGGCAAGTGCTGCCTCCTTCGCAGCGTCGAACGATCGCGCAAGCTCAGGCACGGTGGGAATGCCCTTCTCGGCATAGGCAGGAAGCGCGCCCAAATCCGTGGCTGACGGCGACAGCGTGCTGATGGTGTCGAGCTCGGTCGCAAACGGACGTCCCTCGCTGACCGCGGCCCTAAGATTGGCGAAGGCGATCGCTGCCGCCGCCGATTTCGTCTGTTCAACGCCCTTGCTGGCGGCGGTGGCAAGCTCAGGCAGCGCCTTCTCGATTTTGTCAACCCGCTGGGAAAGCTCGGAGAGATCGGTGGTATCGCCGGTCCCGAGCTCGGCGTCGGCCAGCGCCGCCATCTTGGCCTTGAGCTCGGAAATCGTGGCCTGCATCTCTTGGATGGTCGAAGCGTTGGTGCCCTCGCTCGCGAGCGCCGTATCGATCTTGCCCTGCAGCCTCTGCTCAGCCTCGTTGATCTGCTGCGACACGGCCGCTGCATCGGCGACAGAGCCGCCTTGTTTCGCGGTATCGGCCAGAGTCTTCAGCGATGTTTCGAGCTGAGCGACCCGGCTGGTCAAATCGGAAATGTCGGGGGCCGGCTGCCCCGGACGCTGTTCGAGCGCCTTCACTCTTGAGTCGAGTGCCGTAACTTCCTCGGCATTTCCCGAAGGGGCCGACGCCGACTCAAGCTTCGCGATCCGCTCGTCGAGCTTCGTAATGTCGGCGGAATTGCCGCTCGGCTTGCCCGACGGTACGCCCCAGGCAAGAGCCAGGGCGACCACGCCAATGAGTCCGCCGAGCACGCCCGCGGCGAGATGGGTCACGAAGCTCTTGAGCTCGGGCAGGGTTGCGCGGGGAGGCGGAGCTTCGTCAGGATCTCCCGTTTCCTGCATGCGGCCTGGGATGAAGCCGTCAGCCTCATCCTCGACGCTGCCAACAGCCTCATCAGGCTCGGTGAGCGCCGCTTCTTCGCTCTCAGGCTCGACCGAGATTTCGGTCGCAGTGCCCTCGATGGTCTGC
>Ga0134121_10003714_pt1 | contig 12624 bp, 8 predicted proteins | sample KB301_FD_96463 | JGI IMG/M metagenome (GOLD analysis project Ga0134121, IMG submission 96463) | Terrestrial soil microbial communities without Nitrogen fertilizer from Kellogg Biological Station, Michigan, USA - KB3-0-1 | ecosystem: Environmental > Terrestrial > Soil > Unclassified ...
ACGGAGTTTACCTGCACCGGAGTCCATCTGTCGGTGGTGGTGCCATCGCCAATTTGACCAACGTTATTCCTTCCCCAACTTCGTGCTGTGCTATCTGAGCACACAGATATAGAATGATTTTCTCCTCCTGCAATAACCTGAGCGGAGGAAACGCCCGGCAGGAAAATGCAAACAGAAAAAAGAAATGCGAAGTGCAGTTTTGTTTTCCCTCCGATATATCGGAGGATTTCACTTTCTGATTTTATGTTTAAGGTGTTCAACATTTCGTTTGGGGTTTATGGTTAATTTAATATTGCAAAGTTATAATTCAGTACTGCCGTCAACGGCTTTCCGATAACACTAATGGTGTTGTCATGACATGTTCATCTACGATTACCCTAACAAGGTACACTCCTTCTGGCTGATTTTCTAATCGAATCTCTGACTGGAGTTCACCATCAGCAAGTTGTTTTCTCTCCTCATAAACTTTTTGTCCAATCATGTTGACCACTTGTATCGTTGCTTCGTCATTTGAAAAGTTTAGTGAGGTAAACTCTACTGTGAAAGCGCCTTCAGCAGGATTCGGATACAGGATGAGTGATGAACCATTTTCATCTTCAGAAAAGAATTCCTCTTCCCGCGCTGTACAATTTGCGTTGCACTTGCCTACAAAATCTCCATGTGCCTGGTGCGCCGCCCATGCATTCTCATCAATGCAAATGGTAACACATGAATTCCCTGTCTTGTGACAAATCTTGATCTTCTGATTATTGCCTGACCAGCAGCGTACATCTTCAGCACGCACAATGAAATCATCTGTGGCGGTGCAATTATTTGCATCGGTAACAGTCACTCTTACAATGGCTGAGTCAAGTAGCGTCATAGTAACTCTTGCGGCGTTGGCACCTGAGAGAACCGGTGCTGAAGTGGGTGAGCCGGATGATGGACAAGCGTTATTCGTGCATGTTGCACCTGACGTGCCGCAGATGTTGGCGCCGCTGGTGTTACTAATATAGAATGACTCATCGCCGGCATTGTTGATGTTGTTGCACATCAGCGGGCGTGCAACGGGAGTTTCCGGATAAGTAAGCAGCGTCCACGAATAAGTGTAAGGGGCTGTTCCGCCTGTTACTGCGGCTGTGTGCGTAATGGTTTGACCACCCGAATAACCATAGTAAGTATCTTGATCACTGCCTGCATTCACGGTCATTGTGCATCCACCGCAGCCCTCATCAATTTGTCCATTGCAGTTGTCATCAATATTATTAGAGCATGTCTCGGTTGCGCCGGGATGAATGCTTGCGCTGTTGTCGTTGCAATCAGTGTTGTTGGAAACGTAACCTGATGGTGGAGAACAAGCGAGAGTCGTTACAGATGCGCTTCCATAACCATCGCCATCCTGATCGCGGTAGAAAGTTGATTGAACACCTTCATCAGTTTGGCTATTGCAATTATCGTCAACACTGTTGCAGGTTTCTGTTGAACCAGGATGAATTGCTGCGTTTGCGTCGTTACAATCACCTTGTGCAACAGTATATCCATCACCATCAGCATCACAGCCTTCATCAACAACACTGTTGCAATTGTCATCAATGCTGTTGCATACTTCTGTTGCGCCGGGATGAACATCTGCATCTCCATCATTACAATCCGGTAACCCTTCCGGAATCCATATATATGCGGGTTGATAACATGATTGAAAGGTCTGACTAAAGTTTCCGTAGCCATCCCCGTCATAATCCCAATGCCAGGTAATGATTGGATATCCTTCATCCATCGAACCATCGCAATCGTCATCCATCCCATTGCATTGTTCAGTCGCTCCCGGATAAACCCAAGTTCGAAAATCATCACAATCGGTATTGTCTGAGACAAATCCTTCGGGCTGATAACAAGAAACAAGAGGAGAGTAATTATCTCCATGGCCATCGTTATCAAAATCTCTATAGTATGTAGAAGTTTCAAATCCTTGATCGACTAAACCATCGCAATCATCATCGAATCCATTACATACCTCTGCCGCCGCAGGATTGATAGCAGCATTCAAGTCATTGCAATCACCCTGATCAATTGCATATCCATCACCATCCGTATCATAGCATCCCTGATCAATTATACCATCGCAATTGTCATCATAACCATTGCACACTTCGGTGGCTCCGGGACTTATCGCCGGATTGAAGTCATCGCAATCTCCCTGAAATTGAGATGTATAACCATCTCCATCCCAGTCACAATATGATGCACCTTCATCAACATCTCCGTTACAATTATCATCAATGCCGTTGCAATCTTCGCCACGGTCAGGAAAAATAGTCGGATTGGTATCGTCACAATCATTTCCATAAATAGCAAATCCTTGAAGAATTGAGCAAGCCGTAATGGTGGGTGTCGAACCAGTTCCATAGCCGTCTCCATCTGCGTCCGGATACAGTTCAATGGCTGGTGGATCAGTAACACCATCACAATTGTCATCTGTTCCGTTGCTGCACAGTTCGGCAGCATTGGGGTGAACTGAAGCATCGCCGTCATTACAATCTAAGGGAACGGGCCATCCGTCACCATCATCATCCGTAGAGTAACAAATGATTTGGTCACAGCCCCCGGTAGTCATCGGATCATTGTCAGCGCCGCAATCATAGATGAGACCATAATCGGTATAATCCCATCCTGTTGGTAAGGGACCATAAAAGCATCCGCTTGCACAGGTGCCAGGGTAGCCATCTCCATCTGCATCAAAATAGATGGTCGTGGACTGACATTGAGCTAAAGCGATGGTTGTTGTACCAAGCAGCAACATGAGACAGAGTAAGATTTTGTTTTTCATTGTTTTTGATTTAAGGGTTATGAAATGATTCGAAGAATTATTTTTTGTTTTTCCTGCCGGATGAGCTTTCTGAAAATATTCATCCGCAAAAATATTTTAAGCCAAAGCCGGCATCAATAGCACAAGTGTGCTGATTAAGCCCAATCAGGCCCTCTACCGGGCCATAGAAGGGCATGTATATGCTATTGTTATCGTTCAGTATTCTATTTTACTTTGCATTGGTTCTTCTGAAGCGATAAACCAAATCATGAACTTCCACTCATCCTTTGAAGTATTGAAAACAAAAAGTTTTCTGTTGCTGGTTTTCTTTCTTATTGCCAGTCAATCATCTTTTGCACAATCCAATAAAGCAATTGACTCTTTAATGAACGTTTTGAAAACAGCAAAAGAGGATACGAACAAAGTGAAAACCCTGAATGCACTAGGACTTAAATACTGGCATAAAGGAAATTATGCAGAGGCAATAAAAAATTATCTCGATGGTTTAAAGCTCAGCGAAGAAATAGGATATAAAGTCGGCATGGCACGGGCGTATAACAACATCGGAATTATTTATGACGATCAGGGAAAAACTGATGAAGCATTAAAAAATTACAAAGCTGCATTGAAGTTATCCGAAGAGCTTAACAATAATCGCGGAGTTGCTGCTTGCAATCTTAACATCGGTATTATTTATTCTGACCAGGGGAGTTTTGAGGAAGCCCTGAAATGTCATTTGACTTCACTTAAAATCTTTGAGGAAATAGGAGAAAAAGGCGGAACTGCCGCTGCTTACCTCAACATTGGAGCTGATTATGGGCATAAGGACAATTATGATGAGGCATTGAAAAATTATCTTGCTGCATTGAATATTGCCAAAGAGATGGGAGATACAGGATTAATTGCTTTCGCAATGGAAAATGCTGGAGAAGTATATACCAGCTTAAAAAACTACCCATTGGCTAAAGAATATCTTATCAATGCCTTAACGCTTGCAAAACAAATGGGAGGCATTGAACTACTCAGAAATACCTATAAAGGGATGGCGAGAATGGACAGTGTAACCGGAAATTTCCAATCAGCATTTGGGAATTATAAATTATATACTGCATATAAGGATAGCATGATCAATGAATCCAACAACAAGGATATCGCTCAAATGAAAGAAGAATATGAATCAGAAAAAAAAGATAAAGAAATAGTGCAGTTAGAAAGCGACAAGCAAAATCTGGAAAATGAAAAACAAATCAGCGCCTTGATGCTAAAAACAAAACAGGATTCATTAAGTGTCGTTCAGGCGGAAAATGATAAAGCACAACTGGAGAATGAAAGGATGCAAACGCTTAATCTTTATAATCAGCAGCAGATGACATTGCTTGGTAATGAAAAACAAATTCAGCAGCTTCAACTGGAAAAAGATAAGTCAGACTATGCTGTACAAAAAGCAGAAGCCGAAAAGAATCAGGAGCAGTTGGCTGTGGTAGAGAAAGAAAAATCAATTCAAACGTTGGAACTAAATAAACAACGTCAGGCAAAAAATTTTTTTATCACGGGATTAGCTTTGTTTGCTGTCCTTTCATTTTTCATTTATCGTAGCTACCGCACACGCCAGGAACTAAAGCTGCAAACACTGAGAAATAAAATCGCGAGTGACTTGCATGATGATGTAGGCAGCACATTAAGCAGCATTTCCATTTTTTCACAAATGGCGCAGGCGCAATCAAAGGAAGTGATACCTGCATTGCAAACTATCGGTGAAAGTTCCAGAAAAATGCTGGATGCCATGGCAGATATTGTATGGACCATCAACCCGGCAAACGACCAGTTTGAAAAAATCATCATGCGCATGCGGAGTTTCGCCTATGAATTATTAGGTGCCAAGCAAATTGATTTTGAGTTTGACGCTGATGATGATGTGACGAAGACCAAACTGCCGATGGAAGTCAGAAAAAATCTCTACCTCATCTTTAAAGAAGCAACCAACAACATGGTGAAATATTCAGAAGCCACTAAGGCGATGTTTACCATCAAGAATGAAAAAGACAGGTTCAGTATGATGATCAGAGATAACGGAAAGGGGTTTGATGCGACCAAAGAATCTTCCGGAAACGGACTAAAGAATATGAAGAAAAGAGCATTGGAAATTGGTGCCCTTCTGCTCATTGATTCCATGCCTGGTAACGGAACTACTATTAAACTTGAATTGGCAGCCTGAAAAAAAAATAAACTTAAACCTTAGCAATTTTAGCAATTATAGTATCCTATGGCAATACGAGTAATGATTTTTGAAGACAACCAGAGCTTACGGGAAAGCCTTTACCAGTTGATTCACGGAAGCGAAGGTTTTACCTGTACAGGTGCTTATGAAAATTGTTCGCACCTGCTGGAGAACATTTATAAGAATAAGCCGGATGTGGTACTGATGGATATTCAAATGCCCGGCATCAATGGAATTGAAGCAGTAAGAATGCTGCGCGAAAAATATCCCGACCTGAAAATCCTGATGCAAACCATCTTCGAGGATGATGATAAAATATTTCAGTCTATTTATGCAGGAGCTTCAGGATATATTCTCAAGAATACTTCTCCCGTGCGTATTCTTGATTTTATAAAAGAAACGTATGATGGAGGCGCACCCATGAGTCCGACAGTTGCAGCGAAGGTTTTGAATATGGTAGCGCAGCATTCGCCAAAAACCAAAGATTTTAATTTAACCGGTAGGGAAAGTGAAGTGCTCGTCTGTTTAGTTAAAGGAATGAGCTACAAGCTGATTGCAAATGCCTGCTTTATCAGCGTAGATACAGTGCGCGGTCATATTCGCAGCATTTATGAAAAACTGCATGTGCACTCCAAGGGAGAAGCGGTTGCTACAGCTATAAAAAGTAACATCGTTTAAAAGTTGTTCCGCGGGAAAAAACGCTTCCGCTCACGAGTTTGCCTGAGCAATCAGTGATTGCAACACTTGAAGGAACCGGTCACATGGGAATGATTGAAGCGATGGATGAAAGTCAGAACAAGATTCAGGAGTGGATTGATGTGTGCAATGTTCCCAAGTCGTCGAACTGATTAGACTTTGCTTCTTTCATTCTTGCCACTTCAAGCAAACCAAAAGGGATTTCAACCGAATGAAACCCCTTTAAAAAAGTTTGATGTGAAATTTTATTGCACAACTAATTTTTTCACAACATACCTATTGTCAAGTTTGAACAGTACCTGGTAAATGCCTTTGGCAATATTTTCTAAGTCAAGTTCTCTTTCATTTTCTCCGATGGATGAAGTGCCGTTATACCTTTTTACTAATCTCCCGGTTATATCCAAAAGGTTGATTTCATAGTTACCCGCCTTATCATTCGTGAATAAAATAATCACGTTTTGTTGTGCAGGGTTGGGGAATAAAGAAATGTCTAAATCAGATACTCCATCCTGGTAAGCTGCTGTGCGGGCAGAACATGTTCCTACATAATCACCTATAGCAAGATGTGCGGCAACTGCATTATCAGCTATGCAAATCTGAACCCAGGGATTGGTATTACTGCTGGTGTGATGGCACACCTTTATTTTATAGTTCTGGCTGTTGCCTGAGAAACACCGTGCATCTTCTGCCATTACTTTGAAGCAATCCGTAGCGGTGCAATTATTTGCATCGGTAACTGTAACGCACACATCGGTGGTATCAATCAGTCGAACGGTGACAGTTGCACTGCCTGAGCAGGTTGCAATTTCTGTTAGTGTTCCATTGGTCGGACAAGTCGTATTTGCACATGTTCCACCTGAAAATATTTCATCACCAGAAGAAGTAATAGCATTGCATTTTAATGCACGACCGATTGACCAGCTATATGTATAAGGGGCGGTTCCACCGGAAACCACTGCTGTGTGAGTTACCTGCTGATCACCGCTATAACCGAAGAACGTGGATTCATCAGCGCCGGCTGATACGCTAAGGTTGTTGCATGAGGTGGTTGTTCCTACGTGGCACAAGGAGTCCACCTTCACAAGAGTGTTGGCGCTAACAACATTGCCATGGTATCCGGTAGCCCAAACTGTACCATCATTTCTCAGAGCCAGTAAATCGTTGCCCGCAGCGGTAATGGACACAATCCCGGTTAGCCCACTTGCGACCTGTACAGGAGTTAAGCTCGCTCCAAAAGAGCTAGCCCCAAAAGCCCAAAGAGTTCCGTCATTTTTTAAGGCAATTGAAAGCTCAATTCCAGCTACAATAGCAGTAACCCCGTTAAGCCCGTTCACCTGTACGGGAGTAGTACTGCCGTAGTAAGTTCCGTTCCCAAGCTGGCCAGATCCGTTAAACCCCGAAGCCCAAATCGTTCCGTCATTTTTCAGGGAAAGAGTATGTTCTGCTCCGCCTGCAATTGCGGTAATCCCCGTGAGCCCGCTCACCTGCACCGGAGTGTTACTGCTTGTAGTGGTGCCATTCCCAAGCTGACCAGCATAGTTAGCTCCCCACGCCCAGACCGTGCTGTCATTTTTCAGGGCAAGAGAATAAGCTCCTCCGCCTTCAATGGCGGTAATTCCTGTGAGTCCACCTACCTGCACTGGTGTATTACTATTAGTAGTGGAGCCATTTCCCAGCTCGCCAAAATAATTATTCCCCCATGCCCAGATTGTCCCGTCATTTTTCAGCGCAAGAGAATGAGCGTACCCACTTCCGCAAGCAATGGCAATGATTCCGGTGAGCCCGCTCACCTGTACAGGAGTGTTGCTGTCATTCGTGGTACCATTTCCAAGCTGACCAAAGTTGTTATTCCCCCAAGCCCAAACCGTCCCGTCATTTTTCAGGGCAAGAGAAAATTCAATTCCGGCAGCGACCGCTCTAACTCCGATGAGTCCGCTCACCTGTACGGGCCACAAGCTGGAGGTGTTAGTGCCGTTACCAAGCTCACCAAAATAGTTAGTCCCCCAGGCATTAACAGTACCATCGCTGCAAACAGTAAGAGAAAATCCACCTTCCCCTGCTGTTAACTGGGAATAAGCAATAGTTGGCAGCAGGCAGTTAATACTAAGTAAGAAAGCTGCTGCAGATAGAATGTTTTTTGTTGAGACGATTAACGTCCCCATGCTGACATAAGAGGTGAATCTTTTCGTGAGCATTTTCATGTTGTTAGTAATAGTTTTCATTTTGTTTTGGTTTAAATTGGTTTGAATTATTTAGTTATTCTGGGTCAAAGGTTTAGCTATATATACTGTCACACAATACACGAAAAGGTGTATATTGAAAAAATAAATATTGGAGGGGAAGAATTATTTATCGAAGCCGTTTTGCACAGTCACGGGGGACGAGTCAAGCTGTATCGTAGTTTCTGCCAGGAGAGAATTTTTTTCCGGTGAGTGCTTACCGTTATTGATTATTGATTATTAATTCTCGTCCCAGAATAATCAATGATTAGTAATTCTCAAACCAGCTTATTCTCTATCGCAAACTTCACAAGTGCTGCCGTATTAGGAAGTTTCAGTTTTGCGAGCATGTTTTTGCGGTGAGTGCTCACAGTTTTATCGGATATAAAAAGTATTTCGGCAATGTGCTGATCAGTACTTCCTTCAACAATTAATTTTAAAACCGATTGTTCACGTGGTGTGATCAGACTTTCTGAAAACTTAATATACTCCTGCTTGGTGGTTATTTTTTTTTGCGTATCGCGTGTAAAAAAATGAGCGATGGATTCGGAAATATAAATTTCATTTTTTCCCAGCGCTTTAAATGCTTTCAGCAAATCATCCTTTCCGGAGTTTTTCAGAATGTAAGCATCAGCACCGGCATAAAACGATTTGGTAACTGAAGGCAAATCAGTGAGCATGCTTACAATAATTATTTTGATGTCAGGGTTGTGTTCTTTTATTGTGCGCGTTGCCTGTACCCCGTCAATCACCGGCATGTTCAGGTCCATGAGAACCACATCGAAGTCTTCTGCTTTACATTTTTCAATTGCCTCCTTTCCGTTTAATGCGAAGCCCGCTATTTCTATATGCATCTCATCCTGCAGAATGTATTTCATTCCGTCAATAAACATGCGATGGTCATCGGCAACAAGAAGGCGGAGAGGCTTGGGCATGATTGAATTTGATTATTGAAATTTGATTATTGATTATTAATTATTAATTCGCGTATATGGAGCAATCAATAATTAATAATCAATAATTAATAATTTATTTAACCGGTCTTTTTAGCTGTTCCAAGGTACCTTATATATCCGTTCAATGATTTTATTCCATTATCAATAAGCATTTTGTTTTCAAGCAACATTTTTTTTGAAATGTACTTATCATCGTAACAGGTAATTAAATCGTCAATCAGTTCATTCATTGATCCACGTGATATCCGACAGAACTGAATATTTTCCTGGTAATGAAATCTTCCAAAACCTTCAGCAATGTTTCGTGTGCACGATCTTGATGCTCTGCGCATATTATGCATCAAATCAAATTGTTCTTCTTTCGGGAGCATTTTAATAATCTTACCAATTGCATTTCGAATATCTCTTGCAATCTTCCAGCATTCCAGTTCGGTGAATGATTTGTATGTGGGCATGGAGGTAGATGTTATTTAGTAATTAATAATTCTTGGTTATTGATTGCCGATAGCTTTGATTAATGACAATGTTTTTTTTAATTAATAATGAACAATCAGTAATTAATAATCTTTTCATACATACACCAACGGCATCTCAATTATTGTGCGTGAACCCGCTCCGGGTTTTGAATCAAACTCTGCTGTTCCTGCAAGAGCTTGTGCACGCGATTCGATGTTTGAAAGTCCGTACCCATGTTTCACATTTTGCACATCAAATCCTTCTCCGTCATCTTCATACATCAATACAATTTTATCATCACGCTTCACCAGGTCAAGTGAAACATTTTTTGCTTTGGCATATTTCAAGGTGTTGTTGATGAGTTCCTGCGTGATGCGAAAAAGATTGTGTTCTGTTTTATGGTCAAACCTGCTATCAATGCCATGATGCGTGAGTGCAAAATTTATTTGCTGCAGTTGGTTTATTTTATTTACCAATTCTTCTGTGGCCGCGACGTATCCTTTTTCCTGGAGGGTGGAAGATTGCAGATCGTCCATAATCTTGCGAAGGTCGCTGATGGATGAATCAATCAGGTTTAATGAATTTTCAATCAGCCTGTGATTGCCATCTGCACCCATATTGTTCTTCAGGTTATTTATAAACATGCGTGCCGTGGAAAGCTGTGCACCTAAATCATCGTGCAATTCGGTGCTTATCCGCTTGCGTTCATTGAGTAACGCCTGCTGGCTCTCAATTTTCTTTTTCAGCTTAAAACGGTTAAATAATAACCCGGCAAATACAAAGACAACTAAACAAAAAATGATGACAGAATTCCGAATGAGTTGCTGACGCTGAATGGAAGCTTGTTGTATTTCACTTTTCTGTGCAAGCAGTATCACTTCTTTGTTCTTTACCTCAGCTTCAAGCTGCTTTTTCTCCAATTCATCTTTTTGTTTTTTCAGTTCCAGATCTTGTAACTCCTTTGTTGTGTTGAGCAGGACAATTTCATTTTGCTTTTTCTCCGTCTCAAGCTTTGAAGCAAGCATTGATGTGTGTTCCTGCTTTACCTGCAGCGCTTTGATTTCATTTTCCTTGCTGAGTAATTCTATTTCCTGGTCTTTCTTTTCAGTTTCAAATTGAATTTTCAAACGTGAGATTTCATTGTTGCTTTCTTCATTTAGAATGCTGTCTTTGTAGAGGATGTATGATTTATAATGCTCCAATGCCTGTGCAAAATTACCTTGAGCTCTATCTAATTCAGCCAAGCCCTTATTACTATCCATAATACCTTCTTTTATTCCAACCTCTTTTGACAGCAAAAGTCCTTTATTTAAATACTCGCGCGCTTCGTTATATTTTTCTTCGGCTGCCGGGGTATTTTCAAAAGCAGCCTGTTTGGAAAAGACGTTCCCAATATTGATACAAGAGGAAGTTATGCCATGTTTATCCCCGATTTCTTCCCTGATTTTTAACGAAGCAAAATAATTCTTCAATGCTTCATGATAATTGCCCTGATCATAATAGACATTTCCGATACCGTTGTAAATAGAAGCAATGACTTTTTTATCCCCGATTTCTTTATCTATTTTCAAAGCAGCGAAAAAATTCTTCAATGCTTCGGGATAATTGCCTTGATTCTTATAGATATTTCCGATGTTGCCATATTCAGAAGCTATGCCTTGTTTATCGCCGATTTCTTCCTTGATTTTTAAAGAAGCGAAATAATTCTTCAATGCCTCAGTGTCATTCCTTTGGCTTTCATAAATAATTCCGATGTTGTTATAATCATAAGCTATACCTCGTTTATCCCCGATTTCTTCATCAATTCTCAATGCAATGAAATAATTCGTCAATGCTTCGGTGTAATTGCCCTGATTCCGATATATAATTCCAATGTTGTTGTAATTAGCCGATATGTTTTGTTTATCCCCGAGTTCTTCATAGATTTTTGAAGCGGCAGAAAAATTCTTCAATGCATCGGGATAATTTCCCTGGTCGGCATAAATAATTCCGATGTTGCTGTAGTTAGCAGCTATGCCTTTTTTATCCCTGAGTTCTTCAGAGATTTTTAACGAGGCGAAATGATTTTTCAATGCTTCGGAATAGTTGCCTTGATTACAATAAGTATTTCCGATGTTGTCGTAAGAATCAGCAATACCTTTTTTATTCCCGAGTTCTTCCCAGATTTTTAACGAAGCGAAATAATTCTTCAATGCTTCAGGATAATCGCCCTGTAAATAATAAAGAATTCCGATGCCGTTGTAACAACCAGCAATGCCTTCTTTATCTCCGATTTCTTCCCTAATTGATAAGGCATCTAAAAAATTCTTCAGTGATTCGGGATAGTTGCTTTGCATGCCATGAATCGTTCCGATGTTGTTGTAAATGCTGGCTTTGCGTTGGAGGAGTTGAGATTTGTCTTTTGTTTGCCCTGAAGAAAGCAGCTGGTTATATAACTTCAATGCATCGTTGCTGCTTTGCAATGCATCTTCAAAATTTCCGAGACATCTCTCTGCTATACCAATATTCCAATGTCCATCAGCAATACCCAATTGATAATTCAGTTTTGTTGCCAGTGCCAGAGCTTCACTTCCAAAATAAATTGCTGTGTCGGGGTTATTGTTTATGAATTCGTCAGCAAGAGCATTCAGCGTGTTTACTTTGCCGGTATCTTCTTTTGCAATTTTCAAAACAGAGAGAAGGGAGTCAACCTGTTTGTTATTTTGAGCAAACAAAACTGTATGGCAACAGCAAAACAGCAGCAAGAAAAGAAACCGGTTTTTCATTCTTATCATTTCTGTTTTTTTATGATGAAGAATTGATCAATCTGTTTACCTTTCTAAGTGGATGTACGTCTGTGTTGGAAGGCATTTCAATTATTGTTCTGGAACCCGCACCCGGTTTCGAATCAAACTCCACTGTGCCACCAAGTGATTGCGTGCGCGATTCAATATTACAAAGTCCGTAACCGCGTTTCACATTTTGTACGTCAAATCCTTCTCCGTCGTCTTCATACATCAATACAATTTTATCGTCACGCTTCACCAGGTCAAGTGAAACATTTTTTGCTTTGGCATATTTCAAGGTGTTGTTGATGAGTTCCTGCGTGATGCGAAAAAGGTTGTGTTCTGTTTTATGATCAAACCTGCTATCAACTCCATGATGCGTTAATACAAAATTTATTTGCTGCAGTTGATTTATTTTATTTACCAATTCTTCTGTTGCTGCCACATATCCTTTTTCCTGGAGGGTGGAAGATTGCAGATCGTCCATAATCTTGCGAAGGTCGCTGATGGATGAATCAATCAGGTTTAA